>Ga0268386_10000144_pt1 | contig 41267 bp, 35 predicted proteins | sample RVTome_15_FD_200260 | JGI IMG/M metagenome (GOLD analysis project Ga0268386, IMG submission 200260) | Soil microbial communities from uranium-contaminated site in the Upper Colorado River Basin, Wyoming, United States - RVT150D86... ... | reverse complement strand
TGTGCGCCGACCCGCCGCCCGGGCTGCACCGGTACATGCCGAACGCCGGGGTGCCGCAGGCCCGCCGGGCCGCTGCGCAGTCGCTCTCCCGTTCCACGGGCCTGCCGTTCACGGAGGATCTGCTGGTGATGACCGTGGGCGCCGCGGGCGCGCTGAACGTCGCGCTGCACGCCATTCTCTCGCCGGGAGACGAGGTGGTGATCCTCGCCCCCTACTTCGTGGAGTACCTCTTCTACATCCGCAACGCCGGAGGTACCCCGGTCGTGGCGGAAACGGACGCGGCGTTCCAGCTCGACCTGGCGGCCATCGAAGCGGCCCTGACCCCGAAGACGCGCGCGATCCTCATCAACACGCCGAACAACCCGACGGGCGCCGTCTACCCCGAGGGAGACCTCGCCGCCCTCGACCGGGTTTTGTCCGCCGCGGAGACGCGATTCGGGAACCCGATCTACGTGATCTCCGACGAGCCGTACCGGAAGATCGTTTTCCGGGGGGTATCGTCAACGACGGCCGCCGCGAAGATCCGCAACACCCTTGTGGCCTATTCGCACTCGAAGGACCTGAACCTGCCGGGCGAGAGGATCGGCTACCTCGCCGTCTCCCCGCGCGCGGCGGATGCGGCGGAGGTGGCGGGAGCGTGCGTCTTCTGCAACCGGGTGCTCGGGTTCGTCAACGCCCCGGCCCTCTTCCAGTTCGCGGTGTCGAAGTTCGAGGACGAGCCCGCCGACGTCTCGGTGTACCAGGAGAATCGGGACGTTCTCCTCGACGCCCTGCGGCGGGCCGGCATCGATGTCGTCCCGCCCGGAGGAGCGTTCTACCTGTTCCCCAAGTCCCCCGTCCCGGACGAGATGGCGTTCGTCGACGCGGCGCGCGACGAGGGGATCCTCTTCGTCCCGGGGTCCGGGTTCGGGCGGCCCGGACATGTCCGCGTCGCCTACTGCCTCTCCCCGGAAACGGTGAGGCGCTCGGTCCCCGCGTGGGAGCGCCTCGGGCGCCGCTATCCCGGCGGGGGTGCCCGGAGATGACCGTCGTCTTCCGGCGAAATGTCTCCCGCATGGAGGGGTACGTCCCCGGCGAACAGCCCCGGGTGCGCGACTTCATCAAGCTGAACACCAACGAGAACCCGTACCCCCCATCGCCGAAGGTGCGCAAGGCGATCCTCCGGGAACTCGGGGAGCCGCTGCGACTCTATCCCGACCCCGGGTCGACCGCGCTGCGGCGCCAGGCCGCGCTGACGTACGGCTTCGACCTGCCGTGGGTGATCGCGGGGAACGGCTCGGACGACCTGCTGGCGATGATCGCGAGGGCGTTCGTGGGCGAGGGGGATCTCCTCGCGTGCCCCGTGCCCACCTACACGCTCTACGACACCCTCGTCCGCATCCAGGGGGGGAAGCTCGCGAGGATCCCGTATCCGGACGACTACTCCCTCCCCCGGGGCCTGTCCGGGATAATGGCGCGCGTGACGATCGTGGCGAACCCGAATTCCCCGTCGGGGACCGCCGTGCCGGTCCGCGCGCTCGCGGAGCTTGCCGACGCCGTTCCCGGCCTGCTGGTCGTCGACGAGGCGTACGCCGACTTCGCGGACGAGACGGCCCTCGCGCTCGCGCGGGAACGGCAGAACGTGATCGTCCTGCGGACGCTCTCCAAGTCGTTCTCCCTCGCGGGGATGCGGATCGGGCTCGGTTTCGCACACCCGCGGATCATCGAAGGGCTGGACAAGGTGCGCGACTCGTACAACCTGAACCGCCTGTCGATCGCGGCGGGGGTTGCGGCCCTGGCGGACACCGGATGGATGGAACGGAACGCGGCGAGGATCCGGAAAACCCGCGAGTCCCTGGCGGCGGCCCTTCCCGGGGTGGGGTTCACGCCGTTCCCGTCGCAGAGCAACTTCCTTCTCGCCCGGCGCACGAGGGGAGGGTCGGCCCTGCCGATCTACGAGGCGCTCAAGCGCCGGAAGATCCTCGTTCGGCACTTCGACACCCCGCGCCTCGCGGGTTGCCTCCGCATCACCGTCGGGACGGACGACGAGGTCCGGGCGCTCCTGGGAGCGATGAAGGGGATCCGGTAGGAGCGCGGAGGACCCCTCGCCACCTCCTCAAAGGATCACGACCCAGTTCCCGCCGCTTTCCCGGTTCCGCCACTGCACCTCGAAGCCGCCGTCCGGCCGCCGCTCGACGGTCTGGAAGCAATACTCCACCCCGCTCCCCGAAGGCCCGAACACGTACGCCTCGAAGACGCGCGGAAGCGGCAGGAGGGCAAGGGCGGTCTCCCTCGCGGCGAGAAACGCCGCCCGGTCTTCCGCGAAAAATTCGGCCGCGGCTTCTCCCGATCCGGAGGTCCAGCCCTTCGCCTCCATGAGGGAGAAGTTCGTGGCGCGCCATGCGGAGTCGCCCCAGACCATCCGGGCGGAGACGACGATCCCGCCGGGATCGGCGAGGGGGATGCGGGCGCACGAGATCTTGTCGGCTCGCAGTATCCCGTCCGCGGAGACGTGGTACAGGAAGTACGGCATCGGCCGGTTCTTGAGGACGGAAAGAGCCGCCGGGGCCTCGATGACCGGCGTCGGACCGTAACCCGCGTCGATGGCTGCGCGGCAGAGCGACGGGGACGGCTTTTTCCGCATCGCGCCGAACCCGAACCGGATGGACCCGGACGCGCGCTCCCCCTCTCCCAGCGGCAGGACCAGGCGGAAATGTCCGCGCCCCGGAGCGGGAGGGAGGTTCGCCGTCCCCTCCTCGGGAATGCGGTAGAGATCCGCGATCGCATCGTCCGAGGGAACGTCCGTCTCATACCACGGGGAGAACCGTTCTTCCCCGCCGCGAACGGTGGAGAACCGGTACCGCACGAGGATCCGCTCCCCCTCCCCCGGCTCGGGGAGCGGGAGGTGCGCCACCCGCCGCCCGGGTATCTCCGATGGAACGACCGCCCGGGTGAACCGTCGCAACGGCCCGGCGGGGGCTCCGCGCAGGGTCACCTCGGCGTGCAGCAGCACGATCTCCGGCGGTTCGGCGCCGTCACGGTACTCTCGTCGAAGAAGAAGCATTCCGACCCTCCTTTTCGGGCTGGAGTCTCATTCGTAGCCGAGGCGGGAGAGCTCCTCCTCGTCCATCCCGAAGTAGTGGCCGATCTCGTGAAGAAGCGTGATCCGGATCTGCAGGGACAACTCGTTCCGGTCCGGGAAATCCTTGATGAGCGGCCCCCGGTAGACGGAGATCTTGTCGGGAAGGAGGCCCGAATCCTGGACCGACCGCTCGGGGAGCGGCACACCGTGGTAGAAGCCGTACAACGTATCGTCCGGAGGGATCCCCAGCTCCTCGAGCAGTTCGCCCGGCGGCCAATCCTCCACGACCACGGCGACGTTCGCCAGCGCTTCGTGGAACATCGGAGGAAGTTCCGAGAGCGCCTTCCGGAGCGCCCCGCTGAAATCGTCTTGCCCCCTTCTATCCCGCATTTCCCTTTAGCCTCCTGCCAATCATCCCGACACCGGGGTACCCCAGGGAGCGCGCTTCATAGGGGAGTGGGGCGTCCCACTCTTCCCCCCTACTCCGCATCGATCTCCTTGAGCGCCCTGAAAAAGTTGGACCACCCGTCGATGTTGGGCAGGATCTCCCCCTCCAGGATATCGGCCACGGCGTTCCAGTCGCTCGCCTTCTGCGTCCGGAGCAGCCGTTGGAGGATCAAGGCCGTAGCATCGGGAGGGGTCGGAAGCTCCCCCGCGCTCCCGGAACGAACGGCGACCGGGAACACGCCGGTCCCGATGGCGTTGAAGATCGCCCCGGCAAGCTGAAAGAACGTCCCGAGGGTCTCGATGCACGCCGCGTACCGGGGTCCCGCCGCCGCGAGGTCCCCTGCGCGCAGGGACGACAGGATCGTCTCCGCGTCGCGCCGGATGGCGAGGGAGAGGTCGATGGCGCCGTCGAGGGCTTCGCGGAACAGGGCGGCCGGGGGCATCGTCGTGACGTCCACCGTGTCGATCTCCCCGATCGACCGGTCGGCCATCTCCCTCTCGACCCGCGTCGAGATCTCCCGGCCGTCCGCGACGATCCGGGAGACGATCCGACCCTGCGAGGCTACCTTGCGCCCCGCCTCGGCGAGAACGGCGCCAAAGGTCGATCCCGCGGACAGGCCGAGGAGAACATCGCTGCCGTCGATGCGCAACCGCATGGAAAAACGATACGACAACGATGGGTGGCAGGCAATGGAAATCGGGCGGGACGGTGAACTATTCGCGGGGGCGCTCGCGGAGTTCCCGAACGGCGTCGGAGACCATCTTCCCGGCGACCTGTTTCCCGTCGACCCGGTACGTTCCGTCCCGGAGGGCGGACCGGATCTCCTCGATCCGCCGCGCCCGACCCTCGGACAACACGTCGATCGCCCGGCGCGTCTCGTCGAGCAGCGCGCCCCACTTCCCCCGGTCGAATCCCTTCAATGCCCCTCCGTTCCGCCACAGGCGGCACGATGGCCGCGCACCATCCTTATCGACGGACGGGATCGGAAACTTTACCCGGGGGGGACGATTCTGTACACTGAACCCGATGAAAAAATCCCTCCTGATCGCCGAGGACGAGGAAGTGACGCTCGCCCTCCTTCGGAACGTGTTCGGGCGCTCCGACCTCGTGGTCCACGAGGCCCGCACCGGGGAGGAAGCCCTTCAGCACATCGATCAGCACCCCGTCGACGTGATCCTCACCGACCTCAAGATGCCGGGGAAGGACGGGATCACCGTGCTCGCCCACGCCCGGAAGGTCCGTCCCGGGGCAGAGGTGATCCTCATGACGGGGCACGCGACGGTCGAATCCGCCGTTCGCGCGATGAAACTGGGCGCGTTCCACTACATCACGAAACCGTTCGACATCGACGAAGTCTCCCAACTCGTGGACCGGGCACTCGAGCTCACCAGCGTGCGCAGGGAAAACGTGAGTCTTCGTTCCCTGGCCCGGGGGCGGGGGGGGCTCGAAAACTTCATCGGCGTGAGCGATGCGACGAAGGAGGTCCTCTCCCTCGTCCGGAAGGTGGCCGACACCGACTCCACGGTCCTGATCACGGGGGAGAGCGGGACGGGGAAGGAACTCATCGCGCGGGCACTTCACTACCTTTCCCCGCGCTCCGAGCGCATGCTCGTCCCCATCAACTGCTCCGCCATCCCCGCGGAACTGCTGGAGAGCGAGCTCTTCGGGCACGTCAAGGGCGCGTTCACGGGCGCACACGCTGCGCGGGCGGGAAAATTCGAGGCGGCCCACCACGGCACGATCTTCCTCGACGAGATCGCGGAGATGAGCGCCCCGCTGCAGGCGAAACTTCTCCGGGTGCTGCAGGAGAAGTCGGTCACCCCCGTCGGCGGAAACCGGGCGATCCAGGTGGACGCGCGCGTGATCACGGCGACCAACAGGGATCTCGATGAGGAGATCTCCGAGGGGAGGTTCCGCTCCGATCTCTACTTCCGCCTGAACGTGATCCCGATCCGGATTCCACCGCTCCGGGACCGACGCGACGACATCCCCCTGCTGGTCGAACACTTCGTCGGGAAATACAACCGGGAGAAAAAGCGGGCGCTGGAGGGTGTGCGGCCCGAATCCCTCGAAATCCTGCGGCGATACACCTGGCCGGGTAACGTACGGGAGCTGGAGAACCTCATCGAGAGGATCGTCGTCCTCAAAGGATCCGGATGGCTCGAGGCGTCGGACATCCCGGAAAAGATCCGGCGGTCGGAAAGGTTCCTCGAGAACGCCATTCCCGTGCTGGGCGATACGGGACTCGACATCAAGAGCGCCACCGAGGACTTCGAGAACGCCCTCATCCGCCAGGCGCTGCATCTTTCGGGCGGGAACAAGAACCGCGCGGCCACCCTGCTGGGCCTGAAGCGGACGACCTTCGTGGAGATGCTGAAACGGAAGAGCCTCGACGCCGGTGATGCCCCCGGCCCCTTGAGTTGACCTCGCCCAGATCCCGAATCGCGGAAGCCGTCGACGGGATCGGTCTATCCGGAAACCAGAGGGAGGAGATCCTCCGCCGGCTGGAAACGTGCCTCGACGCTTTGGTGCGCGCAGCGGCCGCGGAGCGGGACGAGCGGATCGAGGCGCTTTCGACCCGGGTTCGCCAGGCCGAGGAGCAGCTCGCGCAGGCGCAGAAGATGGAGGCGATCGGTCGGCTGACCGGCGGGATCGCCCACGACTTCAATAACCTGCTGACCGGGATTCTCGGCTACTCTTCGCTCCTCAAGACGTTCCTTCCCGAAGGCGGCCGGGGGTACGAGGCGGCCGCCTACATCGAACGGTCCGCCCGCCGCGCCTCCGAGCTGACCCGGCAGCTGCTCGCCTATTCCCGGCGGGAGACCCCGAGGTTCCGTCCGGTGGATCTCGGGAAAGTGACCGGGGAGGCGATCGAGATCCTTTCCCGCTCCGTGAACAAGAACATCGCGATCCACACCGATTTCCATCACCCCCAGGAACCCGTGACGGGAGACGCGGGGACCCTCGTGCGTGCGCTGTTGAACCTGGGAGTAAACGCCTCCGACGCCATGCCCGGCGGTGGACACCTGACATTCTCCACCGCCCCCTTCGTTTCCGACGGGGAGGTCTACCTGAACGACGTCCTCGTTCCCGAGGGGCGGTACGTCTCCATCTGCGTGGCCGACACGGGAAGCGGCATCCCGGAAGAGATCCGCGACGAGGTCTTCGCCCCCTTCTTCACGACCAAGGCGCCGGGCGAGGGGACGGGACTCGGCCTCTCGATGGTATACAGCTGCGTCCGCACCCACGGCGGGTTCGTGCGCCTCGTGAGCAGCGTCGGCGTGGGCACGACGTTCCAGATCCTTCTCCCGGCCATGGAGGAATCGGGGGATGCCGACGCGCCGCGCGAGGCCGAGACGGAGGTCTCCCGGGGAACCGAGACCGTGCTCGTCATCGACGACGAGGAGATCCCCCTGAACCTCCTGTGCGACGTGCTCCGTTCCCTGGGATATACGACCCTGCCCGCGGACTCCGGCGAGGAGGGGATCGAGATCCTTCGCTACGCGCCGGAAAAGGTGGACCTGGTGATCGTCGATCGGATCATGGCCGGGATGGACGGCATTGAAACCCTCGCACGGCTTCGCGCCATCCGGCCGACCCTCCGGACGATCCTCTGCTCCGGGACCTCCGAAGCGGAGAGAACGCCCTCCGCCGCCGTTCCACACGGGTTCGACGATTTCCTCCAGAAGCCGTACGAGCGGGAGACGCTGGCCCGCAAGGTACGGTCCGTTCTCGACGCATGACCGTCAAATAATTGACGGTTTATGGGGAGTATTGACGCCCCGCTCGCGCATTTCTCTGGTTCCTGAAATAAATAACAGATAAATATCAATGATATATACGGTTACTCCCGATGGCACACCGCTTGCTCTCCTAATTGGGCGACACGATTCATTACGGACCCCAATAGACGAGGGCAATCGCCATGATGCAGGCACAGGCAGCGCTTTCCAAGGACAGGACCGGAAAGGCATCCCCCCGGAAATCCCGCAAACCCGACCGTGACGCGATCGTCAACGACTTTCTCCCGAGCATCCGCATTCACGCCGCGCGTCTGAAGATGCGCATCCCGCCCCATATCGAGACCGACGATCTCGTCAGTTCCGGCGTCGTGGGACTGCTGGACGCGCTGAGCCGGTACGACGACTCCCGCGGGATCAAGTTCAAGACGTACGCCGAGTTCCGGATCCGGGGAGCGATGCTCGACTACCTCCGCGAGATGGACTGGTTCCCGCGGTCCGCGAGGCAGCACTCGACCCGGCTGCAGCAGACCTACACCCGGCTCGAAAACCTCCTCGGAAGGGCTCCCGAGGAGGAGGAGGTCGCGGAGAACCTCGGTGTCACCGTCGACGAGCTTCGCAAGCAGCTGGCGTCGTTCATGGGGATGACCGTGTTCTCCCTCGACGCGCTCCAGGACGAGGACGAGGAATCCGGCGCGGGGTGGCGGCACGTGCTCGCCGAAGCGGCGATGGACGAGAGCCGGGAAGAGGAGCTCACCCGGGAACTGAAGGACGTCCTCGGGAAGGCGATCGACATGCTCCCCGAGCGCGAACGGCAGCTGATCGCGTTCTACTACCAGGAGGACCTGACCCTGCGCGAGATCAGCCGGATCTTCGGGCTCGGAGAGCCCCGCGTCTGCCAGATTCACGCGCAGGCGGTCTTGAGGCTGAAGGGAAAGATCAACCGCCACTTCCGGTAGGTTCGCCGGTTCGTGGTAGGATGTCCGGACCGCTTCCGGGAAGAGGTCCGACATTGCAGGTTTCCAAAAGGATGGCCATCCACGGTCTGAACATTTCGATGGCCGTCTTCACCGCGCTTTCCGCCTACGGGATCCTTCTCTACTACGAGGGGGGCGCCGACGCCGCCAAGGCAACCACCCTGCTCACCACGCTTTCCTTCCTCGTGGGGATCGCCGCCTGCGTCGGCGGGATCGGCTTCTTCGGCATCCAGCTCGACCGCCGCAAATCGGAGGAACGCGGGGAAGAGGAATCCCGCAAGGCCGCGGAAGCGGCGAAGAAAGGCCGACGCAAACCCGCCCGACGCTCGTAGTTATTGAGCGTAAGTCGTAGTTGGGCGGGCAGGCTCCCGGTTACGGCAGGTCCGGACGGTCCCCGAGGACCTCGCCGATCAGCCCCACCGGAGATCCCGCGGGCCGGAAAACCGGCTCCCCCCCCTTCGGCAGGACGATACCGTCCCCGAGCGTTCCCATCGCGTACCGCAGCGTCGCCCCGGCCACAAGGTAGTCCCTCCGGGCCCGGGCAAGGTTCCCGTGCGCCCGGCTGCGGTTGAGTTGCGCGTCGTCGACGTCGAGGCGGGTCTTCACCCCGTACTCGTACCCTTTCTCCGCCAACGTCAACAGCCGGTCGGCCTGCTCCACCGTCCCGGCGAGGGCGTTCACGATCTCCCCCGCTTCGCGGGCCGCGTTTATCGCGTCGCGCACCTCGAGGGCGATGGCGTCGAGGAGTTGCGCCTCCTCGATCCCGAGGGTGCGAACGTCGCTGCCCGCCTGGGCGATGCGCCCGCGCGTCCGCAGTCCGTCGAAGAGGGGCCAGGAGGCGAACACGCCCGCGGACCATGCATTACCGGCGGTGTCGAACCCCCCGAAATCGACTTCCTGCCAGCCGAAAGCGCCCCGGAAATCCAGCCGGGGACGGTTCCCGGCGCGGGCGATCCCGAGCAGTTCCTGCGCCACTCCCCGGCGATGCCGCAGGTCGGACAGCTCGGGGCGACGTTCCAGGGCCGTCCCGAGCGCACCGTCGAAGTTCGGGGGGGCGGTCACCACGGCCGACAGGCCGCCCTTCGCGTCCACCTCCCGCCCGTCCCGCCCGAGGAGGAAGCGCAACCGCTCGCGGAAGGTCCGGATCGAATTCTCCGTCCGGACGACATCCGGGCCGGCGTTCCGCAGCGCCACCTCCGCCGCGAGAACGTCGTAGTCCGTGGCGGTCCCGATCGTGTATTTCTTCCGCGCCTCATCGAGGTGGCGTTCCTTCTGCGCCCGGTCCTCGATCGCGATCCGGTTCAGCTCGCGAGAGAGCAGGATATCGTGGAAGACGGCGTGGACCTCCCGCAGGACTTCGTTCCGGGCGATCCGGAGCCGGTCGTCCGCCGTCGCCAGGCCTTTGCCTGCCGCCCGGATCCCCGCCGCAACGACCCCGGAAGAGTAAAGAGGCTGCGAAACGCCCATCAGGGCGGCGTACCGGTTGCTGCCGGGGGGTACGCCGAAGGCGGACTGGCTTTCGTCCCAGGCGCGAAGCGCCTCCGCGGTGGCGAGAAACTGCGGGAGGGCGGCCGCACGCTCCTCGACGTACCGGCCCTCGAGGGAGGTCCGCAGTTCCATCGCCTTCCCTACGTCCCGGTTGCTCTCGACGGCCGCCCGAAGGGCCTCGTCGAGCGTCAGGATCTCCACGGCGGGGGAATCGTCGGCGAACGCGGCCGGGGGACCGGAGAAAGGGATCCCGTGGAGCAGGACCAGCAGGCTTACGGCTGCGACTTCCGCGGCCTTCTTCCCGACCCATCTCCGCCGCATCCACGCGGCGACGTCGTCCAGCAGCGTGTAGACGACCGGAACGATGAGCAGCGTGAGGAAGGTCGACGTGATCAGCCCCCCGACGACGGCCCGAGCCATCGGCGCCCGCTCCTCCGCCCCCGCCCCGATCCCGAGCGCCAGCGGGAGCATCCCGAAGATCATCGCCAGCGTCGTCATGAGGATGGGCCGCAGCCTCGTCCTGCCCGCCGTGATCACCGCCTCGGCCCGCTCCATCCCCCGCGTCTGCAGCACCTTCGCGTAATCCACGAGCAGGATCGCGTTCTTCGTCACCAGCCCCATCAGCATGATGAGCCCGATGAGGGACATGATGTTCACCGTGTCCCCCGTCAGCAGCAGCATCCCCGCCATCCCGACGATCGACAGGGGAAGCGAAAGCATGATGGAGAACGGCTCGATGAACGATTCGAACTGCGCCGCGAGAATCAGGTAGACGAAGATCACGGCGAGGAGCAGCGCCTCGGCCATGTAGCCGAACGACTCGATCATGTCCTCTCCCTCCCCGGTGAAGGCCACGCGGTACCCTGGAGCCATCGGCATCCTTGCGGCGATCCCCTTGACCTTGTTCATCGCCTCCCCCAGCGGCAAACCGTCGAGGTTCGCCGAGAGGACGACCTCCCGGGTCAGCGCCTGCCGGTTGATCTCGGATGGGGTGTCGCTCAGCGAATACCGGGCCACTTCGCCCAGCGGCACGAGGGCGATCCCTTCCGGCCCCCGGTTCACCGCCAGCCGGACCCCCTCCACCTGGGACGGGTCCCGGCGCATCGCGACGGGGAGCCGGACGCGAACGTTCACCGCGTCGCCGTCCGGGTCCTCGTAGGTCGAGACCACCTGCCCCCCGATCAGCGCGCCCACGGTCCGCACGACGGCCCCGGTCGTCACGCCCAGGTCCGCCGCCCGCTCGCCGTCCACGGTCAGGCGATACTCCGGGATGTCGTGCTCCAGGGTCACCTCGAGGTCGACGATCCCGGGGATCTTCCGGATCTCCCGTTTCAGTGCCGCCGCGTACTCCTTGAGGAGACCGATCTCCTCCCCGCGCACGGCCACGGTGAGCGGCTTCTCCCCGGTGACCCTCCCCACCTCGACGATCGCGGGGAGGATCCCGGGGATCGTCCCCAGCCGATCCCGCACCTCCTTCTGTATCTCGTCCTGGCCCCGTTTCCGCTCCCCCTTTTCGGAGAGCTTCACGTACACCATGGCGTCCCGGACCGTCCCCGCGTCCCCGGCCCCGATGGTCGCGAAGGTGCTGCGGACCTCGCCGGTCTTCCGGAGTTCCGAGAGTACGGCCACGACGCGGTCCCGCGTCTCGACGAGGGAGGCGTCCGGCGCCGACCGGAAGTTGATCTGGAACTCGGACCGGTCCACCGCCGTGAAGAACTCCGTCCGGAGCGAGGCGAACGCCACGATGCCCCCGATGAACGCCAGCGTCGCGAGAGCGATCATCGTCTTGCGATGCCCGAGGGCCCACGCGATCACGGACCGGTACCGGTCGCCCGTCCGGTCGAACCAGCCGTTGAACCGGTCGAGGATCCGGGCGACGGGATTCCGTTTCCCCTTTCGCTCGATGTCGGGGTCGATCCACCGGGAGGAGAGCATCGGGTCGAGGGTGAACGACACGAAGAGGGAGACCAGCACCGCGAAGGCCACGGTGATCCCGAACTGGAAGAAGAACCGCCCGACGATCCCCTTCATGAACGCCACCGGCACGAAGACGGCGACGATGGAGAGGGTGGTGGCGATCACCGCCAGCCCGATCTCGGCGGTCCCCGCCGCGGCCGCCTCGAAGTGGTCCTGTCCGTATTCGAGGTGCCGGACGATGTTCTCCCGGACCACGATCGCGTCGTCGATGAGGAGGCCGATGGCGAGGGACAGCGCCATCAGCGTCATCACGTTGAGCGTCATTCCCATGAAGTTCATGACGATGAAGGAGGAGATGACGGAGATCGGGAGGGTGAGCCCGGTGATCACCGTGGAGCGCCACGAGTTGAGAAAGCAGAAGACGATGAAGATGGTCAGGATCCCGCCGAGGACCAAGGTCGTCTGAACGTCTTCCACGGAGTCCCGGATCATGATCGATGCGTCCCGGACGATCTCGATCCGCGTTCCGGGGGGAAGCTCCGGCTGCAACCGGGAGATCTCCTTCTTCACAAGCTCGACCACGGAGACCGTGTTCGCCCCCGACTGCTTCTGGATGTCGAGCGCGATCGCGGGCACGCCGTTCACCAGCGCGAGGGACCGCGGCTCCTCGATCCCGTCGACCACGTCGGCCACCTCGCCCAGCAGCACGGCCCGCCCGCTCCTCCGGCCGATCACCATCGAAGGGAACCGGGACACCTCCACGGGCTTCCCCGAAACGCGCAACGGGAATTCGGACCCGTTCCTCGTCAGCCGGCCCAGAGGGGTGTTGACGTTTTCGGACCGGATCCCCGAGATCACCTCGTCCACGCCCATGCCGAGCGCCTCGAGACGCGCCTGGTCGATGTCGACGTTGACCTCCCGTTCCGACGATCCCACGAGGTCGACCTTCCCGACGCCGGGGATGTTCTCGAAGCGCCGCCGGACCTTTTTCTCCACGAGGGTGGTGAGGTCCTTCGGCGGGAGGGTGTCGGACCGGACCGCAAGGGATACGACCGGCGCCGCCGCGAAGTCCAGCTTCTGGAGGATCGGCTCCTCGATTCCTTCCGGCAGCTCGCCGCGGATGGCGGCGATCTTTGCCCGGGCCTCCTGTGCCCCGTCGTTGAGCTTCACCTCGAGCTGGAACTGGACCATGACCGTGGAGACGCTCTCTCGGGAGATCGAGAGGACTTTCTTCACGCCGGCGATCGGGTTGATCGCCTCCTCGATCTTCTTGCTCACCTCCCGCTCGACGCTCTCGGGTGAGGCTCCGGGGAACTTCGTCACGATCGTTACCACCGGGATCTCCACGTCGGGGAACATGTCGACCGCCAGCCGCTTGTAGGAAAAGGCGCCCAGCGTCACCAGGGCCAGCATCATGACCGCGGCGAAGATGGGACGCTTGATGGAGAGGTTGGAGAGGAACATCGGCTATTTCACCGCCGCGGCGACCTTCACCGCGTCGCCTTCCGAAAGGAGGAACGCGCCGCGGACGACCACCGTCTCGCCGGAACGCAGACCCGCGGGGATCTCGACGCGGTCCCCCTGGACCGCTCCCGTCGCCACCCCCCGGCGGCACGCGACGTTGTTGTCGACGACGATGACCTCCCCCTTCCGGGCGGCAACGTTCCAGGACAGGAGGGCCGTACGGGGGACCAGGACGACCCCCGTCCGGACGCCGGTCGTGATCCTCCCCTTGACGAACAGTCCCCCCTTGAGGACCTCCGGAACGTTGGGCACCTCGGCGATCACGCGGACCGAGCGGTCGCCGGGACTGACCGACGGGTTGATATGGGCGACCTTCCCGTCGAACTCCCTGCCGGGGAAGGCGTCGGTGGAGAACCGCACCGGCTGCCCGACGCGCAGGGGGGCCATCTCCGAGGAAGGGACGCTCACGGTGAGTTCGAGGAGCCGGTTGTCCACGAGGCGGAAGACCACCTTCTGCATCTCGCCCACGAGGTCCCCCACGCTCACCAGCCGCTCCGCCACCGTCCCGTCGAAGGGGGAGCGGATCACCGCCTTGGAAAGGCGCGTCGTCGCCTGGGCGACGTCCTCCCCCGCGGCAGCCACCTGGGCCTTTGCCGCCGCGATCCGCGCGGCCGACGCCTCCTTTTGCGTCCGCGCGTCGTCCATCCCCTGCCGCGTGATCAGCCCGGACTCCTGGAGCTTGACCGCCCGGTCGAATTCGCGGTCGGCGCGCGCTACGGCCGCCTCGGCCTCCAGCTGCCCGGCCTTCGCCATCTCGAGGGACGCCTTCGCCTTGAGGAGTAGGACCTCCCCCTCCCTCGTATCCACCTTGAGCAGGGGATCCCCCTTTCGCACCTTCGCCCAGTCGGTCACGTAGACCTGCGCCACCATGCCGCCGTACTCCGACTTCATCTCCGCCTGATACTTCGGCGACAGGGTCCCGGTGACCTCGATCCCCTCGGTGACATCGCCCGTCCCGGCCACCTCCGCGTCCACCGGAACGGCGGGCTTTCCCGCCGGGGCGGCATTCGCATGGTCGACCCCCTCCTTCGAGGAGCAGCCGGCCGCGGCGAGAAACGCGGCGAGAACGACCCCCCCGAGGGCGAATCTCCGGTTCATCTCTTCCTCCTGATTTTTCCGGTGGTTTTCCTGTTCATGACGATCCCTTCGAGAACGAGTTCCAGGACGCGCCGGACGCCGTCCCGTCCGAGGCTCTGCCGTGGATGGCACAACTCCACCTCCATCGCCACGTTGAGCGCCCCGATGACGGCCCACATCGCGTCGGGAAGGTTCACCCTCCGGAATTCTCCGTCCCGGATCCCTTCCCGGAGGACCTGGAGCACCGCCTCCTGGAAACGGTGGTGGTACGCGTCGAAATCGACGAACGGCGCGCCCTGCGGCGGCCCGTAGTAGATGGAGTACATCACCCGCGCGGCGTCCATGTTCTCGACGAAGATGTCGTACGCACGGAGGCACAGCCGGGACAGTCGATCCTTCGCCGAGGCTGCCTCATGGACCGTCTCCTCGACGAGCGTGGCGAATTTGCCGAAAGGCTCCCGCATCAGGGCGAGGTAGATCCCCTCCTTGCTGCCGAAGTAGTAGTACAGGACCGGCTTGGTGACGCCCGCCCGCTCGACGATCTCGCGGACGGTCGCGGCCGAATACCCTTTCGAGGCGAACAGCCCGGTCGCCCCGGACAGGAGGCGCTCCCGAACCTCGCCCGCCTCGGCCTCCTTCCGCTCCCTTTTCGCCATCCCGCCCTCCCGCCGCATTCCGGCTCTTCACTTACCTACCGGTAAGTATACGAACAGGGCGAACCGTGTCAACGGAAAATATACCGATCGGTAGGCAGGATTACGGCAGAGCGATACCTCCGGCTGCGCCGCCTCGGAGGGGGACTCCGTTCGTGGCTCGCCGTGCGGTGAACCTGCACGGCTGCGCTTTACCTCACTGCGCCCCCCTCCTGCGGCGGCTCCGCCGGAGGCCCTAACTGCGCACTACGTCCATGTGACCGAATTTACGAACTGAACCACTAGACCCCCGCGGCCTTCTTCGCCACGCGGGCGTTGAACTTCGCGAAGTCGACGGCGAACCGCTCGTGGGTCCCCCTGCCGATGACCTCGACGTCATCCTTCGCCTCGATGTCCCACACCGTCCGGCGCCCCTCCACCCCGATGCACCGGACGCGGACCGTCACGGTCATTCCTGGCGGGGTCGCCGCGGTGTGCGTCACGTTGACGAGCGTCCCGACGCTCCCCTCCCCAGGCTCCATGTGCGGCGCCATCGCCTCGATGCACGCCCACTCCATGAGCCCGACCATGTAGCCGGTGGCGAACACCTTCGGCATTTCCTGGAACGCCTTCGCCTCGGGATAGAGGTGGGGAACCGTCTTGTTCTCCGGAACACGGTACGTGTGCGCATGCTCCAGCCCGACCTTCAGCGTCTCTTTCATGGGGTCCTCCTTCGGCGATTTCTCGCGGGAACGGCGGCGATTCCGTATCCGGGAAAGATAGCCTTTCCGCCGTTGAGTTTCAATGGGGAGAGAGAGAAGAACGAAGAAGAGATAAATATATCCCTCTTGGTCATGTGAATTTATTTCAGTGAATTTGTTTTATTTTTTTTTATTTGCGATATGTGCTAGTATCCGTTTCGCTGCAGACCAAATAAAATTCCCGGTGGGGAAAATGGAGTTACAGAACGTTTCGAATGTAATGCCTTCACCTGTCCTTTTCCATCCGACTTCGTATCGGCATCTCCGCACGCGATTCGAACCGCAGTACGGCGCTCTCTGGTGCTACCTCGCGCCACATCCACGTCCCTGCTTCAGCTTCGAAGTGCTGGAGGAATTGCGCCGATTCCAGGTGAGAATCGAGCGATCGGCGGATGACGGGGGGAAGGGGTGGGGGGTACGGTACGTCATTCTTGCGTCCGTAACTCCCGGGGTGTTCAACTTCGGGGGCGACCTCGCCCTTTTCATCCGCTGCCTGAAGGAAAACGACCCGGCAACGCTTCACCGGTACGCGAAGAATTGCATCGACGTGCTCTATGCGCATGCGGTCGGCTTCCACCTCCCCATCACCACCATCTCCCTCGTCCAGGGGGATGCACTCGGCGGTGGATTCGAGGCGGCCCTCGCGAGCGACATCCTCGTCTCGGAGAGACAGTCCCAGTTCGGGTTCCCCGAGGTCCTGTTCAACCTCTTCCCCGGGATGGGAGCGTACAACCTGCTCGAGCGGCGGATCGGCATGCAGCGGACGGAGCGGATGCTCCTTAACGGGAAGCTTCATCGGGCAGAGGAACTCCACACCGAAGGTGTCGTCGATGTACTGGCCGAGGAGGGACGCGGGGAGAATGCGGTGTACGAGCATATCGTCCGGCTGGCAGGTCGACGGAACAGCCAGCAGGCCATTTTGCAGGTCCGGCGGAAGCTCCGGCCTCTCCGTTACGAGGAACTCATGGAGGTCAAGGAAATCTGGGTGGACACCGCGATGCGGCTTGGTCCACGGGAAATCCGGCTGATGGAACGGCTCGTGAACGCCCAAGCCCGGGTCCCGGTAATCGCCCCGGTGTCGATCACTCCGCCGCGGTCGGGGCACGCCTGACCGGTCAGGAGACGGCGGAGTTCCTGGTTCCCAGGTACTCGTCCAGCGCCGTCCGTGCGCGGGAGAGTCCTTCCTTCACCTCTTCGAGGTAAGCTTCCCCGTTTCGATCCAGCTCCCCGGCGGCGATTCCGGAAAAAAGCTCGCACGCCCGCATCAGCGCGAGCGCGCCGATCTGCCCCGAGTTCCCCTTCAACGCGTGCGCCAGCTCGCGGACCTTTTCGAGATCACGATCCGCCACGGCCCGCTCGAGCCCCCGGACCTTCTCCTTCGATCCCTTGAGAAAGGTCCACGCCAGGCGGACCACGAAGTCGCTGTTTCCGCCGAGGTCCGACAGTTCGCGAAGATACCGCGGGTCGAGACAGGGAGGTTCCTCCGGTTCCCCGGGCATCGTTTCCGCCGTCTCCTCCGGTCCCGGGGCGTCCTCCTCCGGGCTCCTCCGCACGGCGCCACCGCCGGGAACCAGCGTTTCGATGAGGTCGAACAGCTTCCGCGTGTCGATGGGCTTGGTGAGGCACGCGTCTATCCCCGCCGCCTCGCACTCCGCCCGCGCCTCGGCCGTCGCGTCCGCCGTGAGCGCCACGATCGGCATCCGCGGAGAGCCCGGCGACATGAACCGGGACAGCTTCGCCGCCTCGACGCCTCCCATCACCGGCATGTGGAGGTCGAGAAGCGCGATGTCGAACGTCTCCTCCTTCATGGCATCGAGTACCTCTTCCCCGTTCGCCACGATCCTGAACCCGTGCCCTGCCCGCTCGAGGATCTTGCCGATCACCATCTGGTTCGTCCGGTTGTCTTCGGCCACCAGAATGCGCAGCTTCCGTCCTCCCACGCTCTTCTTCCGGTACTTCTCCGCGAGGTTTCCCATCGAGGGAACGTCCGCCGGGGTTCCGGTGAGCGAAAAATGCAGAGCGTTGAAGAGCATCCTCTTGTCCACCGGCGTCGGCAGGGCCGCGCTGTAGCCGTCCACCGCGACAGGTTCCCCGCCATCTTCCCTCCCGGTGACGAGGATGAGACGGCTTTCGAGAATCGTGGAATCGGACCGAACGGCGCGGGCGAACCCGGCCATGTCCATGTCCATGCCATCGCTGACGGCGAGAACGAAGTCGAAGGGGGTTCCCGCGTTCGAAGCACCGACGATCCGGGCGAACGCCTGAGCGGACCGGTCCACTGATGTCACGTGGATGCCCCACCCCGAAAGGTGCGCCCGGAGGATCGCGGCCGTTTCGGGCACCGACGAGAGAACGAGAACACGCCGGTCCACGAGCGCCGCCGCGGGCGCAGCCTCGTCCTCCTGCCTGCTCTGCTTCGCAATCTCCACGGTGAACCAGAACGTGCTCCCCTTGCCGGGCTCGCTGCGCACCCCGATCGTCCCGCCCATCATCTCGATGATCTCCTTCGATATCGTCGTCCCCAGCCCCGTCCCGCCGAACCGTCGCGTGATCGACTCGTCCGCCTGCGTGAACCGGTCGAAGATTCGCCGCTGCGCCTCGGCGGAGATGCCGATGCCGGTGTCCACCACCTCGAACCGCAACGTCGCCTGCCTCGGCGTCTCCGATTCGAGGGTGACGCGAACCCCCACCTCGCCCTTTTCGGTGAACTTCAAGGCGTTTCCCAGGAGGTTCAGGAGCACCTGCCGCAGCAGGCGCGGATCTCCGCGGAGGAGAAACGGCACGTTGGGGGGAACGCGCAGGAAGGTGTCGATCCCCTTGAACCGCGCCTGGGGCTCGATGATGGCGACCGTGTGCTTCACCACTGCGTACAGATCGAAGTCCGACACTTCGACGGAAACTTTCCCGGCCTCGATCTTCGAGAGGTCGAGGACGTCCTGCATCAGGAACAGGAGGGTGTGCGCCGAGTCGTCGATCGTATTCGTCAGTTCCTCCTGTTCCGGAGAAAGCGGCGTCCCCTTCAACAGGTCCAGCATCCCGATGATCCCGTTGAGCGGGGTGCGCATCTCGTGGCTCATGTTCGCGAGGAACCGGTTCTTCGCCCGGTTCGCCTCCTCCGCACGCTTCCCGGCGATCGTGAGCTTCTTCAGGAGGGAGGACACGTACAGCGGCAACAAAACGAGACCGACCTGCAGACCGACCGCCAGGACGGGGTGGTTCTTCCAGTACACGTTGAAATAGATCGCGAACCCGAAAGATATCGTGCCGATGGCCGACGCGGCGAACAGGTATTCCCTTCCGTACCGGAAACCGTTCCCGAAGATCACCCAGAGCAGAACGACGTAAAGGGGGCCCGCGACATCGCCGGCCACGCTTATCCCGTAGGACGTCAGGACCAGATCCCCCACCATCCCCAGGGACCGCCGGAAGCGAGACGTCTCGATGGGAGCAAACGTGATACGCACGAATAGTCCGACAGAGAAGAAGTGGTACAGTACGCAAATCCAGAGGAGGAGGACTTCCCCGGGATGCAGGCGCCCGTCTCTCGACATCGACCAATACAGGTAGAAGAAAAGCAGCGCGGTGATGACCGCGCGGATCAGCGCCTGTTCGTGCTCCGAGTCCGGCCGACGGGAGAGACTCTCCCAGGCCTGCCGAACCCGTCCCCGTACCAGCAACCGCCAGAACTTCACGATCCGCCCCCGCGCGAACGCAACCCGTTTTTCGCTGCCGGGGATCCTTATCGGCAATGGGGGGGAAAACTTTACCGGAAAAACGAGCAAGGGGCCGGATCGATACGGCAATCGATGGGACCGGCTACGGCGCCCGGCTCCGGACGGGGGACGCTACTCGACCCGGACGCCTTCCGCCGTCTTTCGTACCTTCAAGGGCTTGCCGGAGGCGGCTTTACGCGCGAGTTCCCCCTCGGCGCTCATCGCCCCGATCGGACCCCGGATCCAGCGGTCCACGGCCCGGGCGAGCTCCCGTACCCCATATTCCGGCTTGTATCCTTCCGCGGCCAGCCAATCCGCCGCGTCCGCGTCCATTTCGAGAACCACTCCGTGGTCGGTGCGGAGACTCTCCGACAGTTCGGCGACCCGAAGCGCCAACACCTTCCGGACGTCGTCGGGAGCAAGCGCCCGGAAGACGATCTGCTCGTCCACACGGTTGAGGAACTCCGGACGGAACCGGCGCCGGACCTCCGCAAGCGCAGCGCCTTCCACCGTCACCGCCGCCTCGCCCGCGCGGAACCCCATCTCCTTCCGGACGGGGATGTTTCCCGTCATGATGAAGATCGTGTGGCGGGCGTCCGCGGTGTGTCCCTGCGCGTCGGTGATCTTCGCCTCGTCGAACAACTGCAGGAAAAGGTCGAACACCCGGGGGGACGCCTTTTCGACCTCGTCGAGCAGGACCACCGAATACGGGGTGGTCCGCAACCGGGCGACGAGCCGCCCCCCCTCTTCGTAGCCGACGTACCCGGGGGAGGCGCCGATGAGGCGGGAGACGCTGACCTCCTCCTGGAACTCCGACATGTCAAGGTGGATGAACGCGCGTTCGTTGGCGAAGAGGTACGAGGCGATCCGACGCGCCACCTCGGTCTTCCCCACACCGGACGGACCGAGGAACAGGAAGACGCCCATCGGCCGGCGGCGGTCCCCGAGCCCTGCGTGGGAGAGGACGAGACGGCGGCAAACCCGGGAGATCGCCTCCTCCTGCCCCACGAGGTGCCGGTTGAGATGCTCTTCCAGCCCCCGCACCCGGGATTCGGCGATCCCTCCGAGTCCGCCCCGCGCCACCTCGATCGGGATCCCCATCTTCTCGGCCACGACGCGGGCCACGTACTCGGGCGTCACCACGGCGACGCCCACGGCGTCGTACCGGTCGGAGTTCGCCGCCGCGGTGAGGAGCGGCACCCGGCACTCCGCGCATGCCCGGTCGAGGAGATCGATCGCCTTGTCCGGAAGGAAGTGCGTCGGGTCGAACCGCACGGCGAGCTCGACGGTGGCGGACAGCGTCTCATCCGTGATCGTCACGCCGAAGTGGCTCTCCCGGTGCGCCCGGACCCCCTGCAGGATCGCCAGCGTCTCGTCCCGCCCGGGCTCGGCGACCTGGACCGGCTGGAACCGGCGCTCCAGCGCCGGGTCCTTCTCGACGCTGCGCCGGTACTCCGTGATCGTCGTGGCGCCGATGCACCGCAGCTCCCCGCGGGCCAGCGCCGGTTTCATGATGTTCCCCGCGTCCATCGGGGCCCCCTCGGCGCGCCCCGCCCCGGCCACCGTGTGGAACTCGTCGATGAACAGGATCACCTCCGGGTGGGACCGGACCTCTTCGATCAACCGGGTAAGGCGCTCCTCGAACTCGCCCCGGTACTTCGTCCCCGCCACCATGTCCGCCATCGACAGCTCGACCAGCCTCCGTCCCGCGAGGAACCGGCGGTCCCGCCCGAGGGCGATCCGTTCCGCGAGCGCCTCGACGATGGCGGTCTTCCCGACCCCCGCCTCCCCCACGAGGACGGGGTTGTTCTTGGTGGGCATCATCAGGACCTTGATGAGCTGGCGAAGGGTGTTGCGGGTCCGGTCGGAGTCGACGAACGGCAGGAGGCGCCCCTCCCGGGCGGCCCGGGTGATGTCGCGGCCGTATCGGTCCAGGAGCGGCGTCTCGGAGGAAAGCGGCTCCGGGGGGACGGGCAGATCTCCGGCCTCCTCGCGGACGGAGATCGGTTCCTGCACCGGCTCCCTTCCCGCGAGCAACTTCTCGCGGAGAACGACCGGGGAAATCCCCGCGCCCGCGAGCACCGCGGAGATGACCGGTCCCGGGTCCTCGAGAACGGCGGCGAAAAGGTGGCGCACGGCGACCTCCCCCTCCTCCTTCACGATCTCCCCCGCGCGGCGGAAGTACCCCTTGCACTCCATGCTGCGGTGGACCACCCGCTCCGTGTGGAAAACGTTCCCCGGCCGCAGGCGCGACCGCACCCCGCGGCGCATCGACGCATCGGTGATCCCGAGGGGCGCGAGAACCCGTTCGAGCCCGTCCGCCTCCTCCCGAAGGAGATCGACCGGGAGGGACGCGATGCGGGTATAGTCCAGGTATTGAAGGATTTTCCCGAGGCTGCACAGGCCGATCAGGAGGTGCTCCCGCTCGATGAACGGGTGCCGGAGCCGGGCCGCCTCGGCCGCGCCGATCTCCCACGCCATTCTGGCGGCTTTGGTCAACGTCGCCATCGTCGATCTCCCTCCGCTCCTCTTCCGTTCATACCCGGAATTCGGTGAGGCTCCGGAACGCGGCGAGGCGGGAGTCGATCTCCTCCCGGGAAAGCCCCTGCAACCGCTCCGTGCTGAACGCCTCCACGGTGAAGGAGGCGATCGCGCTGCCGTAGATCGTGGCCAGCCGGTAATCCATCTCCGTGAGCGCGGCCCCGTCCCGCGAAGCGAGGTATCCCATGAAGCCGCCCGCGAAGCTGTCCCCCGCCCCGGTGGGGTCGAAGATCGTCTCCAGCGGGTACGCCGGGGCCGCGAAGATCTCCCCGCCGGACAGGTAGAGAACGCCGTATTCCCCCCGCTTGATCACGACGCGCCCCGGCCCCATGCGCATCATCTTCCGTGCCGCCTTGACGAGGTTGAACTCTCCCGTCAACTCCCGGATCTCCGCCTCGTTGACGACCACGATGTCGACGCTGCGGATCACTTCCCGCAGCAACTGCGGGCTCTTCCCGATCCAGAAATTCATCGTGTCGAGAGCGACGATCTTCGGTTCGCGGACCTGGGCCAGGATGTCCAGTTGCAGTTTCGGGTCGATGTTCCCGAGGAAGACGTAGCGGGAATCCCGGTACGATGCCGGAAGGACGGGGGCGAAATTCTCGAACACGTTCAGGTCCGTTTTCACCGTGTGTGCGACATTCAGGTCGTACTCGTAATACCCCTTCCAGTGAAAGGTGATCCCCTCCGCGACCTTCAACCCCTGGAGGTCGATCCCCCGGGCGGAGAGCATATCGAGCGTCCCCTTCGGGAAGTCCGTTCCCACGACCGAGACGAGGCGCACGGGCGTCAGGTAGCTCGCCGCGAGGGAGAAGTAGGTCGCCGAGCCGCCGACGACCCGCTCCGCCTCGCCGAACGGCGACTTGATGCTGTCGAACGCCATCGATCCCACGACCAGAAGGCTCATGCTCCGCTCCCAGGGAATCCATGTGGATGAACCGACTTCCCCATGATAGCGCAGGAGGAGGTCACCGGACCAGAATGTCCGCGAGGAGGGCGAGAAGAAGCAGCGTAAGGTAGACGATCGACGCGGCGAACGCGCGGCCGAAGCGGCGGGTCGCCACGGTGTTCCGGTAGAAGACGGCGAGAAAGCCCGCCCCGAGCAGGAAGGCCGCCCACCCGAACCGCCAGGAAAGGTACCCCAGCGCCCACAGCGACATGGACAGGGGGAGCAGCGCCCCCGCGTACAGGAAGATCAGCACCTTGGTGTACGACTCGCCGAATGCGACGGGGAGAACCGGGACGCCTGCCGCGTGGTATTCCGCCTGGTGGTGCAGCGCAAGGGCCCAGAAGTGGGGCGGCTGCCACAGGACAAGGATCAGGAACAGGAGTACGCCGTCCATCCCGAGGCCCGGGTTCACGGCGGCGTACCCGATGAGGACCGGCAGGGCCCCGGGGACGGCGCCGGGGATCGTCCCGTACGGCGAGTGGCGCTTCCATACCAGCGTGTACAGGACCGCGTACCCCGCGGCGGCCGCGGCGAGGAGAAGACACGTCGTGGCGTTGATGTAGAGGGCCGAAATCAGCAGCGAGGCGGCGATCGCGGCCACCGCCGCCGCCGCGACATTCCCCCGTCCGAGGGCCCGCAGGGCGGCGATCCGGCGGGTCAGGCGCGGCATCTTCTCGTCGATCCCCGCGTCCAGCACCGTGTTCAGGGCGGCGGATCCACCCGCCGCCGCAAGGATGCAGGTCAGCGTGACCAGCGCCTTTCCGGAGTCCGGTACGCCCCGTCCGGCGAGGACCATCCCGGAGAGCCCGGCCAGGGTCACCGCCGCGACGATGCCCGGCTTGACCAGCAGGATCGCGGACGGCTTCCTGGGCGGGGTCAGCCCCGGGGCAGGGATAGTGCCGCCCTTTCCGTCCGGGCAGCGTTCACCAATAGATGCCCGAGGATCGACAGCAACCCGAGCGCCACCGCCAGGTGGAGCGCCGTCACGAGGTAGGAAACCCCCGACAGCACCACCAGGGACCCTACGCCGATCTGGACCGTGACGAGGACCAGGAACGCCAGGGCGAGGGGACGATTCCCCCGCTGCCTCGGATCCCGCCGTATGAAGAGATAAAGCATCGCCGCGGTCAGGAGCACGAGGTACCCGAGCGTCCGGTGGGAGAAGTGCGCCAGCACGGGCCCGGAGAGGAGAGGCGGGATCCACTCCCCGAGGCAGGTCGGGAAGTCCGGGCAGGCGATCCCCGCGTCCAGGTGGCGGACGTAGGCGCCGAGGGCGGATTGCGAATAGACCAGCGCGAGAATGGAGAGAAAGAGGGCCGCCGGACCGCGGAAGGCGAGGACGGGTCGCTCGCGCTCGCCATCGAACGTCATCATGAAGAAGGCGAGGAGAAAGACAAGGACCCCGATCATGAAGTGGACCGTGGTCAGCCGCACCGGCGTTTCGAGGAGGACCACGGCGCCGCCCATCCCGATCTCCGTCAGGAGCAGCAGGATCGCGAAAACCGGAACCGCCCGCGCCGCGCCCTCGTACTTCCTGTACCGCCGGACCGCAAGGGCGACCAGGAAGATCGACGCCACGGCGGCGATGACGCGATGGCCGAACTCCATGTAGATGTCCCAGCGGTAGGGGGGCAGGATCTTCCCGTGACAGAGCGGCCAGTCGGGGCACGCCAGCCCCGCCTTGAGCCCGGCGACGAGGTTTCCCCACACGAGCAGCAGAAACAGCAGTCCGACAGTCACCCGGCCGAGCATCGGCGTCCCCCTCTTGCGGCAGATGTGGGAATTATCCTCGCCCCGGGGGCTCAGCGCAACATCGTGTCGACGAGCGTCCCGAAAATGATGAGGGCGAGGAAAGCGATCGGCACCAGGGCGAAGCCCCACACCAGGCGGTTTTCGCTCTTGAGATGCATGAAGAAGAGGGCCACCAGGGACGCCTTCACCGAGGCGATCAGCAATGCGACGACCGCGTTCCAGAGCCCGAGGTCGACGTAGGAGACGAGCACCGTGACGGCCGTGAGCAGCAGCAGGGCGACGAACACCGTGATTCCGGCGCGGCGGAAATTTCCGGTTCCGTGGGCCATGCTTCCCCTCACCCGAGCAGGTAGAGCAGCGGGAACAGGTAGATCCACACCAGGTCGACGAAGTGCCAGTACAGCCCCGACATCTCCGCCGGGGTGTAATAGCTCGCCGAGAGCCGGCCTCGCCGCGACAGGACGATGACGTACGACAGCAGCCCCATCCCGAGGAGCACATGGATCCCGTGCAGCCCGGTCATCACGAAATAGAGCGAGAAAAAGAGATTGGTGCGCGGGTACAGCCCGTGGTGGAACTTCGCGGCGTACTCCACGTACTTGACGCAGAGAAAGACGGCCGCCAGGAGGATCGTCGCGCCGTAGCACACCTCGAGCAGCCGCGTCTTCCCCCGCTTGATCGCGTCGACGCCGAGCACGACGGTGAACGAGCTGGTGATGAGGACGACCGTGTTCACCGCCCCGAGGACCCGGTCGAGCTTCGCGTGCTCCACGCGGAACAGCTCCGGATACTTCATCCGGAATACGGTGTAGGCGGTGAAAAGCGCTCCGAACAGGAGCACCTCGGTGGCGAGAAAGGTCCAGAGTCCCAGCTTGGCGGACTCGAAGGCGACGGCCGGGTCGTGGTGTTCCGTGGAAGTGCCGCTCATCGCACCCTCACGACTTCGGAGTCCCGTAGCTGTACGGCCACTCGGTCACCACCGGGATCTCGTGGAAATTCTCCGTCTCGGGAGGGGACGCGGCCCTCCACTCCAGGCTCAGCGCGCGCCACGGGTCGGCGGGGGCCGGCGCCCCTTTCCGAAGCCCCTGGAGGAAGTTCCAGCACATCACGAGGATCCCGACCGCCAGAACCGCGGAGCCGATCGTGGAGATCACGTTTTCCGTGTGGAACTTCGGGATGTACTCCGCGTAGCGGCGCGGCATCCCGCGGGTCCCCACGATGAACATGGTGAAGAACGTGACGTTGAAGCCGATGAAGACCAGCGCCCAGGCGAGGCGCGCGATCTTCTCGTTCAGCATCTTCCCCGTCATCTTCGGAAACCAGTAGTGGAGCCCCGCGAAGAACCCCATCACCGTGCCGCCCATCATCGTGTAGTGGAAGTGGGCCACGACGAAGTAGGTGTCGTGGAGCTGCACGTTCGTTGCCAGGGCGCCGAGAAACGGCCCGGTGAGTCCCCCGACGGCGAAAAGGAAGATGAAGGTCAGGGCGTACAGCATCGGCGACTCGAAGGTGATCGACCCCTTGTAGAGGGTGGCGATCCAGTTGAACACCTTGACCGCCGTCGGAACGGCGACGAAGAAGGTGAGGAACGAGAAGATCGCGTTCGCCAGGGGGGACATCCCCGAGGTGAACATGTGGTGCCCCCACACCAGGAACCCGATGAACGCGATCGCCAGCGAGGAGTAGGCGATCGCCTTGTACCCGAAGATCGGCTTGCGGGAGAAGACGGGGATCACCTCGGAGATGATCCCCATCGCCGGGAGGATCATCACGTAGACCACGGGGTGCGAGTAGAACCAGAAGAAGTGCTGGAACAGGACCGGGTCGCCCCCCTTGGCCGGGTCGTAGAAGCCCACCCCGAGCAAACGCTCCGCGGCGAGCAGGAGGAACGTCACCCCGACCACCGGCGTGGCGATCACCTGGATGATGCTCGTGGCGTACATCCCCCAGATGAAGAGGGGCATCCGGTGCCACGTCATCCCCGGGGCGCGCAGCTTGTGGATCGTGACGATGAAGTTGAGCCCGGTGAGGATCGACGACATGCCGATGAGGAAGAGCCCGAGGGAGAGGGTCGTCACCGCGGCGGCGGATTTCGCCGAGTACGGCGTGTAGAAGGTCCACCCCGTGTCCATCGGCGCCACCAGCGACCCGATGATCACGAGGAACCCGGCGACGAAGACCCAGTAGCTGGCGAGGTTCAGCCGCGGGAAGGCGACGTCGCGGGCCCCGACGTGGAGCGGGATGAAGAAGTTCCCCAGCCCCGACGGGATCGCCGGGATGATGAAGAGGAAGATCATCATCGCCCCGTGGAGGGTGAAGAAGACGTTGTACGCGTGGTTGCTGAAATATCTTGTCTGCGGGGAGAGCAGCTCCAGCCGCAGCAGCAGGGCGAACACCCCGCCGACCAGGAAGAAGAAGATCGTCGACCAGAGGTACATCGCCCCGATCCGCTTGTGGTCGAGGGTGAACGCCCAGGATCGCCACCCGCGCTCCGCGAGGTACCCCCTGCCGTTCCCTTCCGCCACCGGATGTCCGATGCCAGCCATCTTCCTCACCGCCTCACTTCAACGTCTTCAGGTACTCGACGGCCGCGCGGACGTCGTCCGGCGGCATCGAAGTCTTGTACGTCGGCATCACGTTGGGGTACCCCTTCACGACCTTCGCGCCCGGGTCCACGATCGACTCCCGGAAATATTCCTCGTCCGCCGTCACGCTCGTTCCCCCCTCGAGGGGGACCTTCGAACCGAAAAGCCCGCGGAAGTTGGGGCCGATCTTCTCCTTCCCCTCGACGGCGTGGCAGTTGAGGCAGCCGGCTCCCTTCACGACGCGCTCTCCCCGTTCGTGAAGGGGCTCTTTCGCCCCCGCCTCCCCCCCTTCGCGCCCCCCGCGCTCCACCCACCCGGCGTATTCGCGCGGGGGCATAACGATCAGCCGGGCCAGCATGTTCGAGTGGCCGGTCCCGCAGTAGACCGTACAGTAGATTTGATAGCTGCCCGGCCGGTCCGGTTGCACCCAAAGGGTGGTCACCCTGCCGGGGATCATGTCCATCTTCACCCGGAAATCCGGCAGGTAGAATCCGTGGAGGACGTCGGCCGCGGAGAGGATGAACCTCACCGGCTTTCCCGCCGGCACGCGGATCTCGTTGATCGCCGTCCGTCCGTCGGGGTATTTGATCTCGTACATCCACTGCCGCGCGTTGACGTGCACCTCCGTCGCCCCGGCGACGTAGATCCGCTGGTCGGCGTAGACCCGCCAGCCGTAGTAGAAGATGCCCACGACGACGAGGGAAGGGATCAGGATCCAGAGGAACTCGAGCAGGGGGTTGCCCGTGATGGAGGGCGTTACGTTGTCCCGGTCCGGGAGGCGGCGGCGGTACTTCACGGCGAAATAGATCAGTATCCCCTGGGTGAGGAAGAAGAAGAATCCGCCGATGAGGGCGATCACCAGGAAGAGCGCGTCGACCCGGCCCGCCTGGCTGGAAGCCGCGCCGAACGCAAGAACATTGTCCATCACTCCCCTTTCCCCGGGGGTCCCGCCGTTCTCCCGTACCGCCTGTACAGGACGAAAAGAAGTCCCGCGAGGAGGACCAGGGTGACCGCACCCGCCGCCTTCATGATGTTGCGGGCGTACAGCATATACTTTTTCCCGACCGGGTCGTACTGGAAACAGTACATGAGAAGCGTATTTCCCGCGGAAGATTCGCCGATCTTTCCGTCCGCCGCCTCGATCAGGGCGAGTTTCAGGTCCCGGGGGTCGATCTCGATACCGTACAGATACCGGGAAACCGTGCCGCCGGGGGAAAGGACGATCATCACGGCCGGGTGGGCGAACTCCGCGCCGACTTTCCTGTAGCGGTAACCGACGCTCTCCGCCAGCCGGCGCACCGATCCGGCGCTCCCGTAGAGGAACGGCCACCGTGCATCCGCTCCCACCGGATCCGGCAGCATCGCGTGCGTCTCGTTCGCCTTCGCGCGGGCGATCTCCGGGATCTCGTCCGGGTCGATGCTCACCGTGACGACGCGGTAGTCGCGCGCAAGGGAGATTCCCTTTACCTGCGCCATCGTGGCGGTGAGGCTCCGGAACGTCAGAGGGCAGAGCATCGGGCAGGTGTAGTAGTTGAGGGTGAGGAGGACCGGGCCGTCGCCGAGATAGTCCGCCAGCCGGACCGGTTTCCCGGACGCGTCGGTGAACGGAAGGTCGCGCGGAATCGCCGCGCCCAGCTTCTCCTCCACGCCGACCTCCTGCAGGATGGCATCCTGCGGGTCGGCCGCGAGGGCGGTGGCGGGGAAAAGCGTTACAAGAACGCATATCAAAGCGTGGCGGAGGCTCACTGCAGGACGAGGGGCTGGCCGGGCGAGGGGACCTGCGCGCGCCACCCGAGCTTCTCGTTCAGCGTTCCGGCGAATTCCAGGGAGACGGACTCCTCCCCGTGGGCCACGAAGACGTTCCCGGGGGGCGCCTTGAACCGCCCCGCCCACGCCAAGAGGTCATCCCGGTCGGCGTGCGCCGACAGACCGCCGATCGTGTACACGTCCGCGGCCACTGCGATCTCCTCCCCGAAGACCCGCACCCGTTTCGCGCCGTCGACGATCTTCCGGCCGAGGGTCCCCTGGGCCTGGAACCCGACGATGATGACGCTGCACTCCTTCCGCCACAGGTTGTGCTTCAGGTGGTGCTTGATCCTTCCCGCGTCGCACATCCCGCTCCCCGCCATCAGGATCGCCCCCCCGCGGAGGGAGTTCAACGCCCGGGACTCTTCCATGTTCCTGACCAGGACGACCTCCAGCGCGTCGGGGTGGGCGTCCCGCCAGGCGAAGAGATCCCGCGTCTCCTCGTCGTAGCACTCGGGGTGGCGCATGGTGATCCGCGTGGCCTCCGCGGCCAGCGGGGAGTCGATGTAAAGCGTGATCCCCGCCAGGCGCCCTTTCCGGGTCAGGTCGGTGAGGAGGTACAGGATGTCCTGCGCCCGTCCCACCGCAAAGGACGGGATGACGACGTTCCCCTTCTTCCGGCGGAGCGTGTCGTCGACGGCACGGACGAACTCCTCCACCGTGTCCGCCATCCCCTTGTGGATCCGGTTCCCGTACGTCGATTCGATGACGAGTGCGTCGGCCCGCGGGACGGTGGCGGGGTCGCGAACGATCGGCAACCCCCGGTGGCCGAGGTCTCCGGAGAAGACCAGCCTCTTTTCCTTCCCCTCGTCGGCGACGGTCACGGTGAGGATCGCCGAGCCGAGGATGTGCCCGGCGTCGAGGAAGGCGGCGGAAACCCCCGGCCCGGGAGCGATCGATTTCCCGTAGGGAACGGGGCGCAGCGCAGGGAGGACGGCCAACGCGTCGGCCTCCGTGTAGAGCGGAGAGACCTCCCTCTTCCCTCCCCGCTTCCGCTTCCTGGTTTGCCACTCCGCCTCCCTCTCCTGGATGTGCCCCGCGTCGGGAAGCATCACCCCGAGGAGGTCGGCGGTGGCGGAGGTGCAGTGGATGGGGCCGCGAAAACCGTCCCGCACGAGTTTCGGGAGCAGTCCGGAGTGGTCGATGTGGGCGTGGGTGGAGAGGACGAAATCGATCGACGCGGGGGGAACCGGCATCCGGCGGGCGTTCTTCCGGTCGCTCTCTCCCCCCCCCTGGAACATCCCGCAATCGACGAGGAACCGGTTTTGCGCCGTCTGGACGAGGATGCAGGAACCGGTTACCTCCCGCGCGGCGCCCAGAAACGTCAGGGTGACGCTCATTGGATCACCCTCGTGAGGATCCAGGAAACGACGGAGAGGAGGATGGAGCCGACCACCGCCGCGAGGAACCCGTTCACGTGGAAGCCGGGGACTATGTAGGAGACGAGTCCCAGGAGCAGCCCGTTGACCACGAGGAGGAAGGCCCCCAGCGTCACCACCGTCAGGGGAAGGGTCAGCAGCACGAAGAGGGGGCGGACGACCGCGTTCACGAGCCCCAGCACAAAGGCGGCGGCCAGCGCCGCCATCACCCCGTCGACGGTGACGACCTGCGGCAGCAGGTACCCGACCAGCAGGATCGCGACCGCGTTGGCGACCATCCGGATGACGAACGGCATGGAGTCCTCCCTTTTTTCCGAATCACTTGCAGAAGTATACTCCACCCGGATTCGGCTGCGTCGCCTCGGAGGGCGGGGCTCCGTTCGTGGCTCGCCGTGCGATGAACCTGCACGGCTGCGCTTTACCTCACTGCGCCCCCCCTCCTGCGGCGACTCCGCCGGACCCTCCCGTCAAGTGCGATTTCGGCTTCGGCACACGGAAGAACGTGAGCGGAAGCGTCTTCTCCTCCCCGCCGCGCCGGACGGTGACCTGCGCCGCGTCCCCGTCCTGCTTCCCGCTTACCCGGAAGAGAACGTCGACGGGTTCCTTCACCGGCTCCCCGTCGAGCGCGAGGAGCTCGTCCCCCTTCGCGATCCCGGCTTTTTCCGCCGGGGACCCCGGCGCGACGGAATCGACGAGGAGACGCCCGTCCTTCTCCTCCATCCGGATCCCCATGCGGACCCGCTTCTCCTCGATGCTGTTATACGGGACATACCAGAGGAAATGGGCCGGGAGCAGCGGGACCTCGGGAAGATCCACCCGCATCAGCCGCCCCTCCTTCTGCTCCGGGGTGCTGATCTCCTCGGGAAGCAGGATCGCGTACGGCATCGGCATGCGGCGCACCACCTTCTTCGGGAGGCCGAATCCGTATTTCACGTGCCAGCCGCCGGTGATCGTCACCATCCGCTTCCCTTTCCCCCGGGGGCTCTCCAGGTAATCGACCACCTTCCGGGCCATCGTCTCCTCCCAGAGCAGCTGGACGCGGAGAAAGGAGTCGAACGATTCGTCCCCGCCGCCGTGCCCCGCATGCCCCCCGAAAACGCTGCGCAGGACGGCGTGCTGCCACGGATCGATCTCGCCGTTTTCCGGAAGCTTCCGGCGAAGGTCCTCCGGCACGTTGTCCACCCCCGTCCGGCGGACCGCGTCCTGCAGGTCCTTCGGTGGATTCAGGGCGACCACGTCGATCCGGTTCTCCCTCGCAAACAGGAGCAGGTCCCGATAGGCGCCGAAGTCGAACCCCCACGTCTCGTGCCATTTCGATGCCTTCAGGAACTCGAGCTCCGTGAGCTCCCCCTTGACCCACCGGTCGAGAACCGCCTGCTGCGGCTCCCGGAACATTTCCATCCCGACGGCGACCTCCCCGGGGAAGCGGCGGTACAGCTCGCGAACCACGGTCAGCTCGACCCGCTGGTCGTTCAGGTTGTCGTGCGTCTCCCCCACCGATACCAGGCGGGCGCCGGAGAGCATCTCGATCATCCCGTCGATGGAAAGCCGAAGGCCCGTGGGCAGGTGGAGGATCTCTTCCACCTTCGGAGGCACGGAAGGCGGGTACGGCATCTCCGGGTCACCCGTCATCGCGGCGCGGTTCCCGGCGCACCCCGCGAGGAGGAGAAGTCCGGAAAGACCGGCGGTACAGATCCAGAGGAAGGACGGCATGGGATCCTCTTTGAATTTTGGGTTGTGGGCAGGGGACACACCTTCCCGCAGTGGGAGGACACTCCTTCCCTCCACGGGGTTGAACCAGGAATGTCCCCTCCTGAAGAACGGCAAGATGCCCTCCCTTTCTAAAGGTGCAGGCTGTTAGTCAGGCTCATCCTCGCCTTCGGGTGCCGGGCGGGTGGCGCGGTCGACGATTTCCGGCGGCTTCATGTCCTCGCGATCCGACGTGACCCGGAGCTCCCGCAGCCGGCGCGCTCCCGGCAGGACGCGCGACTCGTACGACCCCACGGCGGCGTTGTACGCGGAGACCGCCTTGTCCAGCCCGTCGCGGATGTGGGCGAAATGCTCGGTGAACCTCCCGATCCGGTCGTACATCTCCTTCCCCAGCCGGCTGATCTCCTGCGCGTTTTCCGCGACCTCCTCCTGGCGCCAGCCGTAGGCGACGGCCTTCAAAAGCGCGATGAGCGTCGTGGGGGTGGCGAGGATCACCCGCTCGCCGGCGCCGTATTCGATCAGCCCCGGGTCCTGCTCGAGCGCCGCGCTGAAGAAGGTCTCGCCCGGGAGAAACAGGATGGCGAATTCGGGGGCGGGGGCGAACTGGTCCCAGTATCCCTTGGAGGCCAGGGAAGAAAGGTGGGCGCGGATCTGGCGGGCGTGGTCCTTGAGCCGAGCCGTCCGGGTCGCCTCGTCCGGCGCCTCGAGGGACTCGAGGTACGCGGAGAGGGGGGCCTTGGCGTCCACCACGATGTTCTTGTGGTTGGGAAGCCGCACGATCATGTCGGGGCGCAGGCGCCCGTCCTCGGTGGTCACGCTCTCCTGCTCGACGAAATCGCAGTGCGCGAGCAACCCCGCGATCTCGACGACGCGCTTGAGCTGGATCTCCCCCCAGCGGCCGCGGACGGTGGGCGCACGCAGCGCCTTCACCAGGTTCGCCGTCTCCGACTGGAGACGCCCCTGCGTGTCGATCAGCGAACGGATCTGCTCCGCCAGCGTCGCGTCGGCGGCGAACCGCGCCTTTTCCAGCTCCCCGATCTTCGAGTCCACCCTCTGAAGGGAGTCGCGCATCGGCAGGAGCAGCGCATCGATCGCCTGCTGGCGCATCTCGAGATCGCCGCGTGCGCCCTCCTGGAACGTTTCCAGCGTGGACTTCGCGAGCGCGAGGAAGGACTGGTTGTTGCTGCGCAGCGCCTCCGAGGAGAGGGCCTGAAAGGCCTCCCTGAGCTTCTCCCTCGCCTCGTTCAGGACGGCGAGCTTCTCGTCCGTGAGCCGCTCCTGCCCCTGCAGCCGTTCGACGAGCGTCGCCACCTGTCCCGCGCGGAAGAGCCATCCCGCGGCGACCCCCGCCGCGAGCGCGACGAGGACGAGGACGATGACGGCGGGAACCCCCATCATTCGTTCCCGGCGTGCCCCGCGCAGCCGCAGCCGCCCATGCCGCACTCCTCGACCGCGGAGGGAACGGCGGAGAAGTGCGCGGACACCACCCGGGGGGGGGCCTCGACCGTCTTGATCCAGAGGGTGGCCCGGATCCGCGCCTCGCCGATCCCCTCCTCCTCGTCCTCCAGTTCGATCTTCTGGATCGCGTGGAGGACGGCGACCCCGCCGAAGTCGTCGCAGCGCAGAAGCTCGAAGGACATCCGGCCCGCCGCGTCGAACGCCGCCTCGAGCATCGCCGAGTACGCGTCGCCGCCGATCAGCTCCCCTGTGAAATCCTCGAAGACCGCGAACCGCGGGTCGGACAGGTCGAAGAAGGTCCGCATCCCCTCCGGGTCCCGGTCGTTGTACGCACCGGCGTACCGCTCCAGAAAACCTTGCGCGTCGAACCCCATGTTCCGCCCCTTTACGAAGAAGTTACCGCCATCATAGCAGAGAGGGTACGACCGGAATGTCCCCCACTGACCCGACGACGATGCACCGGCGGGGGTCGCGGTCAGTTGTCGATCGTCGGCTCGATCTTCACTTCGTTCGCGGTCATGAGCAGCGAGGGGGATCCGGCGGTGCCGCGTGCCTTGACCACTGTCTGCCCCTCGATGACCGCTGCAAAGAAATTCGCCTGGCGATCGTTCGACGTGGCTCCCGGGAACGGCGTTCCGTCCGATTGCAGGAACTCCGTCGTGCCGGGAAACGTCTGGCAGGTGATTCCGAGGATTGTCACGAATGCGCCTCCGGATTTGGCCTCGACTTTCCCCTGCAGGACATGGCGATCGCCCGTCGGGAACGCGGCGATTCGCTCGACACGGCTTGCCACGATCCGGTCCGACACCGTGCTGTTGTCCAGGAAGGCGGAAACCTTCAAGGTGTCGCCGGCAAGGATGTTCGCCAGCCCGAATGTCGAAAGGCCGTCGCGGCTGTCCTTGAACTGCGTCAGGGAGTTGACGATCACCGTCTTCCCGAACAGCCTGAGGGAGTTCGGGGGCGAAGCCGGCACCGGGACCGTGGTATCCATCCGGATGTTACTGGGATTGCGGAACGAGATCTCCTTCGCCGCCACCGTCTTGTCGAGGTTCCGCTTCCCTTCCACATCGACCCTGGCGCCGACCAGGAGATTCGCCGCCGCGCCGTCCCTGAACGCCACCGAGCCCGTGGACCAGTGGATCAACTGCAGTCCGTCCGCGCCGGCCAGCTCGAATTGCGCACCTGCGGTAACGATCCGCCTCACGTACCCTTCCGCCTTCACCAGGTCGCCCGCCTCCTGGCCCGCCGCCGGGTCCTCCACGGTGACGGTTGTCGCCGACACCGTGTTGTCCGTCGTCCGGAAGGTTCCCTTCGCCTCGATAAACACGCCGTTGCCCAGTCCCTCGGGCCGGTCGATGTAGCTCACTGACGAGGTCCCCAGCGTGAAGGTCTTTCCGACGACATTGTCGTCCGCTACGATTCCCTTCACCTGAACATCGCGGCCCGCAACGATGTCGTTGTCCCAAAGATGGACGAACGTGGCGTGGATCGTACCCGTGTCGTCGCCGACACCGTGGACTTCGAGTTCGGGGCGTCCCCCCCCCTTGGCGAGGTTGTCGATGGCGGCAAGATCGATCAGAGTGCCGGCCGCCACGTTGTCGAACACCGTGGTGGTGTCCGAGACCACCGATTGCCCCATCACCCGGAAACGGTTCGTCGCCAGGTTCACCCCGTTGTCGTCCAGCGGACCGTCGACGTGCCGCAGCACCTCGATCTTCGTCGCCGTCCCGGTACCCGACACGTCGTTGACTCCCGTCGCCGTGATCTTCACCATCATCCCGGCCATGAGGCCCGATTTGTTTCTTCCGTGACCGTCGAAGAAGCTCGTGTCGTCGATCCCGGCGTCGTCGTACCTGACCCCGTTCACGATGACGCTGCCGAACCCGGTGACCGGGCCGACACCGGTGCCGCCGGTGTTCCCGCCGTTGCCCAGGCCGGTGAGGTCCACCGATGACCCGCATGAAGTCAAGGCGAGGAGGGGACCCAGCGCAAGGACCCCCAGCAAGAGTGCTGCGCCCAGCCGGCTCTTCCTCATATTTCCCCTCCTCGTGGCCATGTTCCTTTCATGTTATTACAGCAGGGAGACGCCTGTCCCGTTCTTCCTCGTTCCCTTCCCGCAGGGGTGGTACGATACCCCGCATGTCCGCGCTTCTGAACGCGTTCGGGAACCGGCGCATATTCTTCGTCCTGCTGCTCGGTTTCTCCTCCGGGATCCCGTTGGCGCTGACCGGCTCGACGCTCCAGGCCTGGATGGCGTCCGAAAAGGTCGACCTGACGGTGATCGGCATCTTCTCCCTCGTCGGCCTGCCCTACACGTTGAAGTACCTCTGGTCCCCGCTGATGGACCGGTTCGTCCCCCCGTTCCTCGGCCGGCGCCGCGGGTGGATGCTGGTGACCCAGGCGGCTCTCTTCCTCGTCATCGCCGCGATGGCGTACTCCGAGCCGAAAGCGCACCCCGGCGCACTGGCGCTCTTGTCGTTCCTCGTCGCCTTCTGCAGCGCGAGCCAGGACATCGTGGTCGACGCCTGGCGCACCGAGGTCCTCGCCCCGGAGGAACTGGGACCGGGAGCGGGAGTGCACATCCTCGGGTACCGCGTGGCGATGCTCACCTCCGGCGCGATCGCCCTGATCCTCGCCGACCGGATGCCGTGGCGCGTCGTCTATCTCCTGATGGCCGGCTCCCTCGCCGTGGGGATGACCGCCTCCCTCCTCGCCCCGGAGCCGAAGCTGGACGCGAGGGCGCCGAGAACGCTGAAGGAGGCGGTCGTCGAGCCGTTCCTCGAATTCTTCGCCCGCCGCGGAGCGGTCGGGATCCTGCTGTTCATCGTCTTCTACAAGCTCGACGTGGTGATGGCGACCGCGCTGACGACCCCCTTCCTCCTCGAGCTCGGATTCACGAAGACCGACATCGGGGCCGTGACGAAGGGGTTGGGGATGATCGCGACGATCGCGGGGACCCTCGCAGGAGGCGCCATCGTCGCGCAGACCGGGATGAAGAGATCCCTGTGGATCTTCGGGATCCTCCAGTCGGTGTCCACCTTCACGTTCTTCGCGCTGGCCCGCCTGGGACATCACTACCCGATGATGGTGGCGGCGATCGGGATCGAGAACCTGTGCAGCGGGATGGGGACGGCGGCGTACGCCGCGTTCCTCATGAGCATGTGCGACAAGCGGTTCACCGCCACCCAGTACGCCCTGCTCACCAGCCTCATGGCGGTCACGCGCGTGATCGTCGGCGCGCCCACCGGATTCCTCGCCAAGACGTACGGCTGGGAGACGTACTTCGTCATCAGCGCCCTCGCCGCCATCCCCGGCCTGCTCCTCCTGCTGCGGTACGACCGGTGGAAGGCGCCTTCCGCATGACGCGACACAGGCCACGGAGGGATCTTCGCAGCGTTTGGTACGGCAGGAGAAACTCCCTGGAAGGTGCAGGCGCTTTCAGGGGACATACCTGGTGTAACCCCGGGATGCAGGGAAGGTGTGTCCCCTGCCCACAACCCACAAGCCAACCGGTACAATAAATCGAATGCCCCTGCGCCAACATATCCTGATCGTGGACCTCTCCTCGGGGCGGATGACGCGGGAGGAGATCCCCCCGGAGTTTCTCCGCGCGTATCTCGGCGGGCGCGGCCTCGGTGTACGGCTCCTCCGGGGGCGCCACACCCTTTCCCCGTTCGACCCGGCGATGCCGGTCGTCTTCGCCGTCGGCCCCCTGTGCGGGACCACGGCGCCGACGTCCGCGCGCATCCAGGTCGTCTCCCGCTCCCCGCTGACCGGAACCGTGTACGACTGTTCCGCGGGGGGCCGGTTCGCGTGGCGCCTGCGGGCTGCGGGGCTCTTCGCGATCCTCGTCGAGGGGAAAAGCCCCCGCCCCGTCGTTCTCGCCGTCACCGCTTCCGGTGAGGAGCTGTTGCCCGCCGAAGGACTGTGGTCAAAGGGCGTTGCGGATACGGTGCACGCGCTGTCGGGCCGAGGAAGCGTCGCCGCCATCGGCCCCGCGGGAGAAAACGGGGTCCTCTTCGCCAGCATCCTGATGGGCGAAGGGAACGCGGTCGGCCGCGGGGGCCTGGGCGCCGTCCTCGGAGGGAAGAACCTGAAGGCCGTCACGGTGGACGGCGACCGGACCGTGCCGGTGGCCGACAGGGAGCGGTTCGACCGCGCCCGCTCGGACGTCCTGCGCCTGTTCCGGGCCTCTCCCGTGATCTTCGGGGAGCTCGGGATCTCCGAGTACGGGACCCCCGCGCTGGTCGACCTCATGCGCCAGAGGCGGATGGCTCCCACCGGGAACTTCCGCCGCACCGTGTTCGACGGAGCCGAAGCCTACTCCGGTCCCGCGATCCGCGCCGCGTACGGCGCGAAAAAGGAGGGCTGTTTCGGCTGCCCCATCCGCTGCAAGAAGCGCGCGTCCGACGGACGTCCCCTGCCGGAGTACGAGACGGTGTCCCACTTCGGGGCATTGAACCTCATCTCCGATCTCCAAGCGATCGTCCGCTCGAACGACGCCTGCAACGACCTCGGGATGGACACGATCTCCGCCGCGGCCACCCTTTCCGCGTGGGGCGAGGCGCGGGGACGGTTCCCCTCCCCGGAAGAGATCGGCCCGCTTCTCCACGACATCGCCCACCGGCGAGGCGAGGGGGATCCTCTCGCGGAGGGGTCCCGGCGGGTGGCGGATTCCCTCGGGAAACCGGGCCTCTCGATGTCGGTCAAGTCGCTGGAGCTGCCCGCCTACGACCCGCGCGGGGCGTACGGGATGGCGCTGGCCTACGCCACCAGCAACCGGGGCGGGTGCCACCTGCGGGCGTACCCCATCTCCCACGAGATCCTTCGCAAGCCCGTCGCGTCGGACCGGTTCTCCTTCTCGGGGAAGGCGCGGATGATCAAGATCGCGGAGGACGCGAATGCGGCGGTGGACTCCCTCGTGGCGTGCAAGTTCGCCTTCTTCGGAGCCTCCCTCGAGGAGTACGCGGAGCTCCTCTCCGCCGTGACGGGGGAGGATCGCACCCCCCAGGGACTCAAGGAGATCGGCGAGCGGGTCTGCCTCACGGAGCGGTTCTACAACGCGGAGAACGGCTTCACCCGGGCGGAAGACGACCTGCCGGAGCGTTTCTTCACCGAGCCGGGGTCCTCCGGGGAGGGGATCGACGTCCCCCCGATCGACCGCGCCCGGTTCGGGGAGGAGCTGACGAAGTATTACCGGATCCGGGGACTCCGGGACGACGGCTCCTTTCCGGACGACGGATTCCTCGAGCGGCAGCCGTGAGATCCCTGATCCGGAAATACGCGGGGAAACTGCACCGGGACCGCTCGATCGCCGAGGGGCGAGTGGGGATGGCCGCCCAGGACGACGTGATGGTCTCCGAAGGCGCCCCCGACCTGTCGCGCCTGGCCGCCGACGTCCTGTCGCGCCTGTCGTGCCTGGGGGTCGTCGCAGCGGCGCCGTCCCTTCCCTTCCCGGAATTCCTCCTCCATCGGGCGAACGCGGAAGCGGAGGCGATCGTCCCCCCGGACACGGAGACGCGGACGTTCCTTCACGACGTCCCGATCGTCCGGAGGGAAAAGCTCGCGGGGAACCCCGCGCACGCGATCGCCGCGCTCCTTTCGAACCGAAAAGGGGTGATCGTCGAAGGCGTGGGGATCGTCGCTTCGGGACCGGTGACGCTCGAGCAGGCGTACATCCACTACTCCAGCGTATTCCACGCCGCCTACGTGAAGTACCTGCTCGACGCGCTGCAGGCGGGCTTCGTCCTTCCCGGGGAGGCGGAGGCGTTCCAGGCATTCCGAAAGACGTTCCTCCGGCCGCTGACGGCGGAGGGTCTCCCCTTCCGCGACGGCCTTCTCGACGATCCGGAAGAAATCCTGGCGGAGATCCGGGCCGTCGGCCGCCACACCGTCCTTCGGGGGCTGGTCGATTCCTTCTTCGGCAACATTTCGTACCGTTTCGGGGACACGATCTACATCTCCCAGACCGCCGCCTCCCTCGACGAACTCGCCGGATGCATCGACCCGGTCCCTATGGACAACCGCTCAACGACCGGGATCACCGCCTCCAGCGAACTGCTCGCCCACCGCCGGATCTACGAAGCGACCGGCGCGCGCGCCATCCTGCACGGTCACCCGAAGTTCGCGGTCGCGATGAGCATGCTGTGCGGGGAGAAGAACTGCCCGATAAAGGATTGCTGGAAGGATTGCCCGAACGTCCGGATGCTCGGAGACACCCCCGTGGTGGCGGGAGAGATCGGCGCGGGGGGGCTGGCGGTGCGCGTCCCCCCGGTGATCGGCGGACCGGGAAAGGCGATCGTCTACGGCCACGGCGTCTTCGCGATCGGGAGGGACGGGTTCGAGGAGGCGTTCCGTTCGATGGTGGATGTGGAGAACCGGTGCCGGGAGGAATATTTCCGCCGGCTCGACGCCAGGACGCCGGGGGAATCACCTTAGGCGAAGAGAGAAAACCGTAGGACAAACAGAGGGGAGCATTTCGGACAGATTCCGGCTTCCCGAGGCCGGCGAACGGAATTACAATGCCATAACGCGAGGAATTCGCAGAGAAGGGCGATCGCGTTTCATCGACAGGATCCCGACGGCGTCAAGGTCCGGTCCCGGAAAGGTGGAGCGGGGCCAGGCGCGGTGGTCGGCGTCGATCCCACTTCGACCGCAAGCTTAAATCGTGTTCGGTACAGCCATGCCTGTTCTGAAGGGTAATAGCGACGCCGAGGGAGCGGCGCGGGGCGTTTTTCTCACGGCGGTTGCGGAGGGGGCGTAGGGGCTTCGGGCCAACCCCGCTGGAAAGGGCAGGCGCTGAAGGGTCATACCCTCCGGTCACACGACGGGGGGGGATGGGATTCAATAACGCGCCCCGAGGGGGGTGCACGAAAAGGGGAGGGACCATCCGGCTGCACCAGGCGATCGCCGGCGCCGCAAACGGGGGCGTGGGACCGGGGGTCTCCCCCCGCCACCGCCCTGGCCGTGGGGCTGAAAGTGGACCTGGACGCCCTCCCGGGCACCCTCGTCGGCCAGCTCCAGGCCGGCCAGGTCAACCTGAACGACCCGGCGACAACCGTGGCGCTCCTGAAGCTGAACTCCGTCGTCGGGCTGACCGGCTTCTTCGACAGCGCCGGAACGCTCGTCTCGATGGGCATCCAGTGCGCCCTCTGCCATTCGGTCGTGGACGACTCCTTCACCGCCCCGGGGATCCCGGCGGGGAACATCGGCCGCCGCCTCGACGGCCGTCCCAACCGCGACCTCGACGTGGGCGCCATCATCAACCTGTCGCCCGACCTGTCCGCCGTGGTCGCCCTCTTTACGAACGCCGGCCTGGCCGTCACCGACAACGCCGTGCGCACCATCCTGCTGAGCTGGGGCCCCGGAAAGTTCGACGCCCAGCTGTTCCTGGACGGGCAGAACCACCCGACGCTCATCCCTCCCGCCTACGGCCTGACGGGGGTCAACCTCCACACCTGGACCGGTTGGGGCTCCGTCACCCACTGGAACGCCTTCGTGGCGGTCCTCGAGATGCACGGCCAGGGGACATTCTTCGACCCGCGCCTGAGAAACCAGGCCCAATTCCCCGTGGCCTTCGCCAACGGATTCGACAACGTGCGAGCTTCTACCACGACGGCCGGTTCGCCACCCTGGACAACGTGGTGACCCATTACGACACGACCTTTACCCTCGGGCTGACGGCCCATGAGAAGGGCGACCTCGTACAATACCTGCTGTCGATCTGAGGCCTCACACATCCATCCCCGC
>Ga0268386_10000143_pt1 | contig 41271 bp, 37 predicted proteins | sample RVTome_15_FD_200260 | JGI IMG/M metagenome (GOLD analysis project Ga0268386, IMG submission 200260) | Soil microbial communities from uranium-contaminated site in the Upper Colorado River Basin, Wyoming, United States - RVT150D86... ... | reverse complement strand
GAGATACGCGCGCGGGTCCAGGTACACGCCGAAAAACCGGCCGAGCGCCGTCGTGCGTGGCGCGGGTTGCGGCGTGCGCAGTGCCGCGCGCACCTTGACCTCGTTCGCGCGGTAGGCATCGGCGACCTCCTCGGGCGCGCCATAGCTGGTCACGATGCGCGCGAGTATGTCGGATTCGCTGTCGCCGGCGGGCGCCTGTGCGAGCTCGGCGCGCAGGTGCTCCTCCGCGTCATAGAGCGCGTCCTGGACAAGGGCCGGGTCGGCGCCCCGCAGGGCCTCGCGCAGGGCATCGAGGTATTGCTCGACGTTGCGTAGTGCTGCGCCGCTCATGCTGTGATCTCCTGCGTATTGGCTCGGGCGACGATGGCGTCGACGAAGCTGCGGGTGGCGGACCAGGTGTCCCGCCAGGACGTGAGCACCTCGCGTCCGAGCGGCGTGATTCGGTAGTAGCGGCGGGGCGGGCCCGAGTACGAGGGTACGACGCGGCTGGTCAACAGTCCCGAGGCGCTCATGTTGCGGAGCACCGGGTACAGGGCACCCTGCTTGAAGGGGCTTGCCTCGCCGGATGCGGTTGAGAGGCGGCGCGCGATCTCGTAGCCGTACAGATCCTCGCTGCTCTCGCCGAGCACGGAAAGCAGCACCAGGGCGGTCAGCCCGGCGCCGAGCTCACGCTGAAATTTGCGCGTCAGCGTTTCCGCCAAGTCTTCGGCGGGCGGGTCGGTGTCATCCACGACGGGAATTGGGCCCCAAATTGCGTTGCTGACCTCACGATATTATTCATGGCGTGATAGTACGGAGTCAATGGTATTAACCACTGGTCGCTACCGCATGGAACCAAGGATGGCGGGGTGTGCGGCGTAGCCGCCGGCCGGTAACATCCCTCGGGACAATCGATCTCACCAATGAGCCGCCCCCGCGGATGTCCGCAGACCCGCAAACCGTCGCACCGCGCCGATACCTGAGCCGCCTGACCCGTGGAACCCTGGCGATGATCATGGCCGGGGGCCGCGGCGAGCGCCTGAAGCATCTGACCGAGGATCGCTGCAAGCCCGCTACCCCGTTCGGCGGGAAATTCCGAATCATCGATTTCGTGCTTTCGAATTGCGTCAACTCCGGTATCCGTCAAATCTCGGTGCTGACGCAGTACAAGGCACATTCGCTCATCCAGCATATCCAGCGGGGGTGGGGTTACCTGCGCGGCGAATTCGGCGAGTTCGTCGAGATCGTCCCCGCGCAGCAGCAACGTGGTCCCGAGTGGTATCGCGGGACGGCCGATTCTCTGTGGCAGAACATGGAAATGATCCGCCAGCACCGTCCGCTCCACGTGCTGGTGCTCGCCGGGGACCACATCTACAAGATGGATTACGGCCCCATGATCGGCTACCACGTCGAGAAGGAAGCCGACATCACCGTCGGGGTCGTCGAGGTGCCGCGCGCCCGTGCGCTCGAGTTCGGCGTGATGACCGTCGACGAGGGGAACCGCGTGGTGCGCTTTCTCGAAAAGTCGCGCGACCCCGAGCCGATCCCAGGCAGACCGGACGTGGCGCTGGCGTCGATGGGGATCTACGTGTTCCATCCGCGGCTGCTCGAGCGCCTGCTGCGGGCGGATGCCGACGACGCGACCTCGGCGCACGACTTTGGGCGCAATATAGTTCCCGCTGCGATCGACAAGCTGCGCGTGTTCGCCTATCCGTTCGAGGACGTGCGCACCAGGGCGCAGAACTACTGGCGCGACGTGGGCACCGTCGACGCATATTTCGAGGCGAACCTCGAGCTGGTCACGGTGTCGCCGGACCTGAACATCTACGACGAGCAATGGCCGATCTGGACCTACCAAGAGCAGCTCCCGCCCGCCAAGTTCGTCTTCAACGACGACGACCGGCGAGGGCAGGCGATCGACTCGATGGTCTCCGGCGGCTGCATCATCTCTGGGTCGAAGGTCGTGAGCTCGCTGCTGTTCTCGAGCGTGCGCGTGCACGATTACTCGTCCATCGATCGCTCGCTGATCCTCCCGGGCGTGAGGGTCGGCGAGCGCTGCGTGATCAGGAACGCGATCATCGACGAAGGCACGAACGTGCCCGACGGCACGCAGATCGGCGTCGACCGCCAAGCCGATGCCGAGCGTTTCCACATTACCGAAGCCGGGGTAGTGCTCGTGACCGCCGCGATGCTGCGCGCCGCGCAGCGGGCCGGCTAGGCCGCCCTCGTTACGCCGTTCAACGTTTTCCGGGAGATGGAGTCGATGCCGAAGATGCCGCAGTTCCGCCTGGCCGCACTGGCCACGGCATTGCTCGCCCTGGCCGCGTGCACCGGGCTCGGAGACCTGCAGACACCGAAGCTCGAAGTCCTCGGCGTGCAGATGCTGTCGACGGACATGTTCGCGCAGCGCTTCACGGTGCGCATGCACGTACAGAACCCGAATGACGTCGAGCTGCCCGTCCGTGGCATCGACTACAAGCTGCTGCTGATGGGCGACCAGTTCGCCGAGGGTGTCACCAACGAGTCGTTCGTGCTGCCAGCGCTCGGCGAAGCCGAGTTCGACATGACGGTGACCACCAACTTCGTGAGCAGCCTCGGGCGGCTGATCAGCCGCATGGGCGGCGGCAAGCTCGAGGACGTCGATTACGAGCTCGTGGGTACGCTGCTGATCGACAAGGGGATGGTCCGCAAGATCCCCTTCAACAAGCGCGGCACGGTGGACTTCACCCGCGCACTGGACAAGGCAAAATCGGGCACGACATGAGCGGTCGCCAGTCCGGGCCGCATGTCCGGCGGTCAGGCGTGCGAGGCAGGCTGCAGGCTCGCGTACAACCGCTCGTACTCGCCGACGGCGCGCTGCCACGAAAAGTCCTGGCGCATGCCATTCGCGATGATCTGGCTCCAGAGATCGGGCCATTCGTACCATTCGAGCGCGGTGTCGAGTGCCCAGCTCAGCCCACCGGCGTCGAAGTCGTTGAACACGATCCCGGTACCTTCGCCCGAGTCCGGGTCGTACTGCTGCACCGAATCGGCGAGACCGCCCGTGCGCCGCACGACCGGCACCGTCCCGTAGCGCAGGCTGTACATCTGGTTGAGTCCGCAGGGCTCGTAGTAGGACGGCATGAGGAAGATGTCCGCTGCCCCCTCGATGAAGTGCGCGAGCTCCTCGCTATGACCCGCATGGAACACCGCGCGACCGGGGAATCGCCGTTGCAGGTCGTCGAAGAAACGCTCGTAGCGTGCTTCACCGTTGCCCAGCGCCACGAACCGCAACTCGCGTGTCTCGATCAGCGCCGGCAGCACCTGCATCACGAGGTCGATCCCCTTCTGTGAAGTGAGCCGGGTCACCATCCCGACGAGGGGCGAGCCCCCTGAGCCGCCGAGCCGCAGCAGGTCGGTCAGTGCGAGCTTGTTGAGGGACTTGCCCGAGAGATCCTCGTGATCGTAGTTGTGAGGCAGGAAAGGATCCGTGGCCGGATTCCAGACCGAGTAGTCGACGCCGTTCAGGATGCCGACCACGGCGTCGCCGCGGGCGCGCAGGTCGGCGTCGAGCCCGAACCCGGCGGCCGGTGTCCGGATCTCGCGCGCGTAAGTCGGACTCACGGTCGTCACGGCGTCCGCATAAATCACGCCGTGTCGCATCGGGTTGATCCAGCCCGCGGCAAGATCGGCCTGGTGCAGCAGCTCGCGGCCAACTCCGGGCGCGAGGTCGGCGAAGTGAGCGGCGTCGAAGCTGCCCTGGTAGCCGATGTTGTGGATCGTGAATACGCTCTTCGTGCGGCCGAAAATCTGCCGGTCCCAGGCGTAAGTCGAGCGCAGGAGCAGGGGCGCCAGCGCCGTGTGCCAGTCGTTGCAGTGCACGATGTCCGGGACGAATCCGAGACGCTGGCAGCTTTCCAGCGCCGCACGCGTCAGCATCAGATAGCGGAGATATTCATCCGGACCGTCGGAGTAGAGCTGCGGCCGGTCGAAAAGCGCAGCGCAGTCGATCAGGTGAACGGCTGCCGCCGCGCCCGGACGCCGCGCGCATTTCACGTCATAGACGAACTCGCGCGCGCCGAGGGCAAGCGACTGGCGCTGAAGCGCCTCGACGGGCTCGACGCGCGCTCCGCGCAGGTTGATCTGCCCGTGCAGCGGAATGAAGCTCAGCACCTCGTGACCCTTGCGCGTGAGCTCGGCGGTCAGCGCGGCCGCGACGTCGCCCAGTCCGCCCGTCTTGGCATACGGGGCGTACTCGGCGCAGATAAAGCAGACGCGCATTGCAGTTCGTGAGCAACGGGCTTTCGTTCTCTGCGGTCGTTGCACCGCAACAACCGCCGGGCTACGGCCCCTGGGACGTCGTTATTTGTCGCGTTTGGGCGCCAACGCACCCAGGACCGTTTCCTGCATCTTCGACAGTGTCTCGAGATTCTGCCGGGTGAGGTCGGCGACGGTCGCGAGCGGTGTATTCGCCACCATCTTCGACAACTGGCTCTGCAGCGTCTCCTGCTGACGCAGGAACGTCTCGATGCTCTTCTCGAGGAAGCTCGCGAGGAAGCCCTGCATCGAGCTGCCGTAGAAGCGAATGATGGATTCGAGAACCGGGGTCGAGAGGATGGGGCGCCCGAACTGCTCCTGCTCGGCGATCACCTGCAGCAGGATGTGGCGGGTGATGTCATGCCCAGTCTTGTCTTCGACGACCTTGATCTTCTCGCCCTTTACAATCAAGGCGCGGATGTCGTCGAGGGTGATGTGCCGGCTCTGGGAGGCGTCGTATAGACGCCGGTTCGCATACTTCTTGATCAGACGTTCCTGGCTCATGAGGAAGCAGTTTACCTCACGCTTCCTGCACTGCACCAAAAACAGAAGAGAGCGGCGGCCCGGGGGGGAGTGGGCCACCGCTCTCGGGGGACAGTCGGCGTCAGGCGGCCTTGCGGGCGACCTGCGCGGCTTCCTCGACCCAGTTGGAGAACTGCGCCTGAGTCTCGGTCGCGAGCTTGACGAACTCGTGCGAGCGCTTGCTCGCCTTGTCCGTCAGGCGGTTCATGATCTCGGCCTGCCGCGACGCAAACGTGCCGAGATCCTTGGTCGACGTGGCAGCGTTGAGCTGCTCGAGCGTCGCCTGGATCAGATCGCCGGCGACTTCGTACTGGAAGCGCGTCGTCTGCTCGATGTTGCGGACCACGAGCTCGTTGAAGCGGGCGGTCGGCGCGAACGCGCGCTTGGCGAAATCGAGGTAGGTGAAGGAATCCTGCTGCTTGGTCGCCATGTCGAGTCTCTCCGGTGTGCGCTCCGTGCCGGTGCGTGCGGCGCGGCGGCGGTTTCGGGTACGTTGCGTCACGTCGGCTATCTTACCGGAACTTTTGTGCGGTGCAAGAGGTAACTTTTGGAGTGCAGATACCTTTGACAAAACATTTTAATATCAAATAGAAACAGCTAGTTAAATAACGTTCTGGTGGCGGTCAAGTCTCCCCGCCAGCAATGCGTCTACTGCGTCGCGGTAGAAATGGCCCGGCCGGGCAGGCGCGGGTATGGCTGCGACCGGCCGATACGGCAGCGCGGCGGATGTGGTTCCGCCCGCTCCGTCCGCCTCGTAAACTGCGCGACCGGCCGATCTCGGACCAGGCACATGTCCACCCCGCTGCTCCTACAACTGCAGGAACGCATTGGCCAGGAAGTGCACCTGAGCGACTGGATCACGATCACGCAGCAGCGCATCGACGCCTTCGCGGATGCGACCAGCGATCACCAGTGGATCCACGTCGACCCGGCGCGTGCCGCGGCCGAGTCGCCCTGGGGTACTACGATCGCGCACGGCTACCTGACGCTCTCGCTGTATCCGATGATGCGCGGCCTCGTTGCCACGCGGCCCATCTATCCCGGCGTCCGACAGGTCATCAACTACGGGCTCGAGAAGCTGCGCTTCCCGAACGCCGTGAAAGTCGAAAGTCGGATCCGCGTGCGCTGCGTGCTCAACCGCGTAGAAGAAGTCGCGGGCGGGGTGCAGACCACCGAGCAGGCGACGTTCGAGATCGATGGCGAGACGAAGCCCGCATGCATCGCGCAGGCCATCATGCGGCTGTACGTCTGACGCATGGACTCATGCCCCGACGGCATCGGTCCGTCGCGCGCGCGCCGCTATAGTCACCAGTCCGACCCGCACACGTCCCGTCAGGAGGAGAAACCGACGTGATCTACGACAGCATCCTGAACACCATCGGGCGCACGCCAATCGTGCGCATCAATCATCTCGCGCCGGCGCACGTGACGATGTACGTGAAATGCGAGTTCTTCAATCCCATGGCCTCGGTCAAGGACCGGCTCGCGATCGCGATCATCGAGGACGCAGAGCGCAGCGGGGCGCTGAAGCCCGGGCAGACGGTGGTCGAGGCCACGTCCGGCAACACGGGCATCGCACTTGCAATGGTGTGTGCGGCCAAGGGCTATCCCTTCGTCGCCACCATGGCCGAATCCTTCTCGGTGGAGCGCCGCAAGATCATGCGCATGCTCGGCGCAAAGGTGATCCTCACGCCTGCGGCGGAACGCGGTACGGGCATGGTGCGCAAGGCCGCGGAGCTCTCGAAGAAGCACGGCTGGTTCCTCGCGCGGCAGTTCGAGAACGAGGCGAATCCCGCATATCACCGCCAGACGACCGGGCCGGAGATCCTGAGCGATTTCGCGGGACGTCGACTCGACGTGTTCGTAACCGGCTGGGGCACCGGCGGCACGCTGACCGGGGCGGGCGAAATGATCCGCCTCGCGCGGCCCGAGGTGAAGATCGTAGTCACGGAGCCCGCCGGCGCGTCGCTCCTGCAGGGCAAGGAGTTCAAGCCACACAAGATCCAGGGCTGGACACCGGACTTCGTGCCGAAGGTGCTCAATCGCTCGGTCGCGCACGAAATCCTGACGGTTGCCGACGAAGAAGCGATCGCGGCCGCGCGATCGCTCGCGAATCGCGAAGGCATCTTCTGCGGGATCTCCTCCGGCGGCACGTTCGCGGCTGCGCTCAAGCTGGCCGAGCAGGCCGCGAAGGGTTCGGTGATCCTCGCGATGCTGCCCGACACGGGCGAGCGCTATCTCAGCACGCCGCTTTTCGAAGGCATTTCGGACGCGGGCGATCCGGAGCCCTGAACCGCCGCACGCGGAGACGGTCCAACCTTGAGCCCGCCCGCCCGCCCGCCCGCTCGCCGGCCGGGCTCGCTGCCGCGGTTCGGTGCGATACTGGCTATCCCGCCGGCTCGTCGAGCCAGGACGGCGCAAGGTGCTTATGTCCGAAACGTCGAAAAGGGTGCTGATCGGCGCCCTCGTCGGTGTCGCGCTCCTGTTGTTCGCGCTGCACGTGCGCGACCAGCGCGCGCGCCGCGCGCCGGTGTCGAGCGCCGTATCGGCGTCCGCCGCGCCAGCCGCATCGGGCCCGCGCGCGGGCGCAGCCAACGCGAGTCCGGCAGGGCAGGCCCCGGCCTTCAGCCAGGTGCCGCTCGCGGTGGTTGCGGTGCCGGTGCGCCAGGCGCGGCTCACGCTCGAAGCGGAAGCGCTCGGCACCGCGCGCGCCAACGAGGCGTTGGACGTGACCGCCAAGGTTTCGAATCTGATCACGGCGGTGCGGTTCGCCGAGGGACAGCAGGTCCGGCGCGGACAGGTACTGGTCGAGCTCGACGGGCGCGAGGCGCAGGCCGAGCTCGCAATCGCCGAGGCTGCGCTCAGTGAAAGCCGCAGCCAGTTCAACCGCAGCCGCGAACTCTACACCACTCGTGTTCTGTCCGAAGCGCAGCTCGAGCAGATCGAGGCGACCCTCAAGGCGAACGACGCCCGCGTGGCGTTTGCACGCTCCCGTCTGAGCGACACGGTGATTACGGCTCCATTCGCTGGCCGCGTGGGCTTGCGGCGCGTCAGCGTGGGCAGCCTGGTAAACCCGGGAACCGTCATTACGACGCTCGACGACACGAGCACGATCAAGCTCGACTTCACGATCCCGGAAACGCTCCTCTCGTCGGTCCAGTCCGGGCTCGACATCGTCGCACGCAGCGTCGCTTGGCCGGGCGAGGAGTTCGCGGGCACGGTGGCGAGCGTCGATTCCCGCGTCGATCCCACGACCAGATCTGTCACCATCCGCGCGATGCTTCCCAACGACCGTGGAATGCTCAAGCCCGGCATGTTCCTGACCGTGAAGCTCACGCGCGGGGCCAGCAACGCGCTGCTGGTTCCGGAAGAGTCGCTCGTCCCGGAGCAGGGCAACGTGTACGTGTTCGTCGTGCGCGACGGCCATGCCGAGAAGCGGCAGGTGCGCACCGGCGAGCGTCGGGTCGGCGAGGTGCAGATCGTCGCGGGGCTCGCCGCCGGTGAACACGTAGTCACGGAGGGCACGCAGAAGCTGCGCGACGGCGTACCGGTGACGGTCCAGGAGGAGCCGACGGCGCGCGCCGCGAACTCGCCCGACGGGGCGCGCACATGAGGCTCTCCGAGCTTTCCGTGCGCCGCCCGGTCCTGGCGACGGTGATCAGCCTGCTGCTCGTGATCCTCGGACTGCTCGCGGCCTCCCGGCTGCCGATCCGCGAACTGCCCGACGTCGAATCGCCGATCGTCTCGATCGACACGGACTATCTCGGCGCCTCCGCCGACATCGTCGAGACCAAGGTCACGCAGGTCATCGAGGACCGCGTCGCGGGTATCGAGGGCATCACCGAGATCACCTCGCAGTCGAGCGATGGGCGCTCGAGCATCAATATCGAGTTCGCGCCGGAGCGCGACGTCGACGAGGCGGCAAACGACGTCCGCGACCGCGTGTCGCGACTCGCGGGCAATCTGCCGGAGGAAGCCGATCCTCCCGAGATCGGCAAGGCGGACTTCAACGCCGAGTCGATCATGTACCTCAACCTCGCGAGCGACACGCTCAACGTCCTCGAGCTGACCGACTACGCCGAGCGCGTGCTCGTCGAGCGGCTGGGCGTGCTGCCCGGCGTGGCCCGGGTACGCCTCAACGGTGCCCGCCGCTACGCGATGCGGGTCTGGCTCGACCGCGAGGCGCTCGCGGCGCGGCAGCTCACCGTGGCCGACATCGAGGCGGCGCTGCGGCGCGAGAACGTACAGCTCCCGGCCGGGCGGCTCGAGTCCTCGCAGCGCGAGTTCACGCTGCGCACCGACACCGGACTCGCGAGCGAGCAGGATTTCCGCCAGCTCGCCGTCGGCCGCGGACCGGACGGGTACCTGGTGCGGCTCGACGAGGTGGCCGACGTACGTCTCGCCGCCGAGAATGAGCGGAGCCTCTCGCGCTCGAACGGCGTGCCCGGCATCAGCATCGGCATCGAGCAGATCTCGAAGGCCAACACTCTCGAGGTTGCGCGGCACGTCCGGGACGAGGTCGAGCGGTTGCGACCCGATCTGCCGCCCGGTACGCGCCTCGAGGTCAACCTCGACCGCTCGGTATTCATCGAGGAATCGATGAAGGAGGTGCTGGTCGCACTCGTGATCGCGCTGGTACTGGTGCTGGTGGTGATCTACCTGTTCCTCGGCAACGTGCGCGCGACCCTGATTCCGGCGCTCACGATTCCGGTGTCGATCATCGCCGCCTTCCTCGTGATGGCGTCGATGGGGTTCTCGATCAACGTGCTCACGCTGCTCGGGCTCGTGCTCGCCATCGGGCTCGTGGTGGACGATTCGATCGTCGTGCTCGAGAATATCTACCGGCGCATGGAAGGCGGCGAGCCGGCGCTGATCGCCGCGGTCGACGGCAGCCGCGAGATCGGCTTCGCCGTGATCGCGACCACTGCGGTGCTGGTCGCCGTGTTCGTGCCGATGTCGTTCCTCGAAGGCGCGGTGGGCAAGCTCTTCCGCGAGTTCGGTTTCACGATCGCTGCCGCGGTGCTGTTCTCGGCGCTCATCGCGTTGACCCTGACGCCCATGCTCGCCTCGAAGCTGCTGGTCGGTGGCGCCACGCGTTCGCGTTTTTCAAACGTCGTCGACGGATTCTTCCATCGGCTGTCCGCGCGATATGACCGCAGCTTGCGTCACCTTATGGAGCGGCCCTGGACGGTCGTCGGGGCGATGATCGCGGTCATGGCGCTCGCGGCGCTGCTGTTCCGCGCGCTGCCGAGCGAGCTCGCACCCGCCGAGGATCGCGGCATGGCGTACCTCGGCATGACCGGGCCGGAGGGCGCGACGCTCGAGTACATGGATCGGCATGCACGCATGGCCGAGGACATTCTGCTGGCCGAGGTCGCCGACGGCGAGGTCTTGCGTGCAATCGTCCGCGTGCCGGGCGGGTTCGGCGGCGGCGCCCAGATGAACCAGGCTCGGGGTTTCATGCTGCTCAAGCCCTGGGGAGAGCGCGAGCACAGCGCCGAGCAGATCGCCCAACGCATACGCGCGAAATTGAACCAGATCCCCGGCGTTCGGACTTTCGTGGGAACGCCCGGCGGCTGGAACGTGAGCAGCGGCTCACCCGTCCAGGTCGTGCTCGGCGGGACGGAGTATGCGGATCTCGTGAAGTGGCGAGACCTGCTGATGGGGCGGATGGAGGGGAATTCCGGGCTGTCGAACATCCAGTCGGATTTCGAGGAGCGCAAGCCGCAGATCCGCATCGCCGTCGACCGCGATCGAGCGGCGGACCTCGGCGTGTCGCTGCAGACCGTCGGTCGGACGCTCGAAACCGTGCTCGGCTCGCGCATCGTGACCACCTTCATCGAGCGCGACCGCGAGTACAACGTGATCCTGCAAGGCCGCGCGGAGGATCGCGCCACGCCGGCCGACCTCGACAGCATCTACGTGCGCTCCGATCGCACATCTGAGCTCATTCCGCTGTCGAACCTGGTGCGGCTCACCGAGGTCGCGGGCGCCACCAACCTCAACCGCTTCGACCGGCTGCGCGCGATCACGATCTCGGCCGCGCTCGAGCCCGGCTACACGCTGGGCGAGGCGCTCGACTTCGTCGAGGGCGTGGTCGAGCAGGAGATGCCGCCCGCGATCCGTCTCAACTACGACGGGCAGTCGCGTGAGTACAAGGAATCCGGCGGCCGGCTGTACTTCATGTTCGTGCTGGCGCTGCTGGTCGTGTTCCTCGTGCTCGCGATGCAGTTCGAAAGCTTTCTGCATCCGTTCGTGATCATGACCACGGTGCCGCTGGCGGTGACGGGCGCGCTGCTCGGGCTGTGGTTCTACGGCATGTCGATCAACGTGTTCAGCCAGATCGCGGCGATCATGCTGGTCGGGCTCGCCGCGAAGAACGGCATCCTGATCGTCGAGTTCGCCAATCAACTCCGCGACCGCGGCGTCGACTACCGCGAGGCCGTGATCGAGGCGGCCGCGATCCGGCTGCGCCCCGTCCTGATGACGAGCTTCTGCACGGCGTTCGGCGCGCTGCCGCTGATGGTGGCCGCCGGCGCGGGCGCCGAGTCGCGCCAGGCCGTCGGCGTCGTCGTGTTTTACGGCGTGCTGATCTCGGTGTTCCTGACGCTGGGCGTGGTGCCCGCGCTGTACACGCTCGTCGCGCGTAATACCCGATCGCCGGAGGCGATCGGGCAATTGCTCGACCGGTTGCGGGCCAGCCTGTCAGGGGTCTCGGGCCGGCCTCGGACGGAGCCGGAGGAGCCGGGTGGTTGAGATCCGCCGCTGCCTGAGATTTCACAAGTCATTGATGAATAACGCTTTACCATAGTCTGGCGGCGCTCGGAACCGGCCGGGCGAGCCCCGGTCTTGGTAGAATGGGCACCCTTAAGAACAAGCCGGTTCCGGTTGAGCTCGCGGCGTCGATGCCGCTTTCGGCCCGGATCGGTCGTCCCGAGCATGGCGCCGTCCCCGTATCAGCAACTGGAGCAGGAGTTCCGCCGGCTGCATGCCTTCCGCGGCGCAGCGAGCCTGCTGCGGTGGGACGCGGCCGTGATGATGCCGCGCGGCAGCGCGGACGTCCGCGGCGATCAACTGGCCGCTCTCGACACCGAGTGCCACGCGCTCCTGACTTCGCCCAGGGTTTCACGACTCATCGAGCGTTCGCTGGCCGCCGAATCCCAGCTCGAGGACTGGCAGCTCGCCAACCTGCGTGAGATGCGGCGCGAGCGCGACCACGCGATCGCCACCCCCTTGTCGCTGGTATCTCGGCTCGCCAAGGCCACCGCCCGGGCCGAGGTACGCTGGATCGAGGCGAAGGAGCAGGCGGACTTTTCGCTGTTCGCGCCGCACCTCGAGGAAGTGGTCGCCCTGACGCGTGATCGGGCGCAGGTACTGTCCAAGGCGCTCGGGCTGGCGCCATATGACGCGCTCATCGACGAGTTCAGCCCCGGTTTCCTCGGGACCGAGATCGACCAGCTCTTCCGTGTCGTCTCGCGCCGGCTGCCGGTCCTCATTCGCGACGCGATCGAGCTGCAGGCCGCGAAGCCGCCGTTGCCGATCGCGACCCGCGTGGGTCCGGCGCGGCAGCGCGCGCTGGCGATCGAGGTGATGAGGGCGCTCGGCTTCCCGTTCAACCGCGGTCGGCTGGACGAAAGCACCCACCCGTTCACCGAGGGCGTGCCGGGCGACGTGCGCATCACGACGCGCTTCGATGCGACCGACCCTTTCGCGGGTCTCTTCGGCGTGCTCCACGAGACCGGCCAGGCGATGTACGACCTCGGGTTACCGGAGGCGTGGCGGGATCAGCCGGTGGGCCGCGATCGGGGCATGGCGCTCGAGGAAAGCCAGTCACTGCTGCTCGAGATGGTGATCGGCCGCAACCGGCCGTTCATTGCCTGGCTCCACCCGCTGCTCGAGAAGCAGTTCGGCGTGAGCGGCCCGGAGTGGGAACCGGGCAACCTGTACCGGATCCTCACCCGTGTGCGGCGCAGCGCGGTGCGGATGGACGCCGACGAGCTCACGTATCCGGTGCACATCATGCTGCGCTACGAGCTCGAGAAGCGGATCCTCGATGGCGTGCTCGCGGTGCGCGATCTGCCGGCGGCCTGGAACGAGGGCCTGGAGCGGCGGCTCGGTCTCAAGCCCGCGAACGACGCCGAAGGCTGCCTGCAGGACGTGCACTGGGCGATCGGATCGTTCGGCTATTATCCTTCGTACGCGCTGGGCGCATTGATCGCGGCGCAGCTGTACGAAAGCCTGCGCGCCGACCTGCCGGCGCTCGACGAGCAGATCGCGGCTGGTCAGTTCGGCGGCCTCTTCAGCTGGTTGCGTGAGAACGTGCACAGCGTCGGCGCGCGTGTGAGCTCGCAGGAGCTCATCAAGAACGCCACCGGCAAGCCGCTCTCCGCGGCGCCGTGGCTGCGTTACGCCGAGTCCAAGTACCTGGAGCAGTAGTGAGGACAGGCCTCGTTTCCGATCTTGCCGTCGGCGCCGCTCAGCGGCCTGTCACGGACACGAGGGATGTCCTCGTCTCCAACAACGCCCGGCGGCTGGCTGCGCGACTGCGCGGGCTCGTGGGAAAGGCGATCGCCGACTACGCGATGATCGGCGAGGGTGACCGAGTGATGGTTTGCCTGTCCGGCGGCAAGGACTCGTACACCCTACTCGACATCCTGCTGTCACTGAAGCGCAGCGCGCCGGTGCGCTTCGAGCTGGTGGCGGTCAATCTCGACCAGAAGCAGCCGGGCTTCCCGGCCGAGGTGCTGCCCCGCTACCTGACGGCGCTCGGCGTGCCGTTCCACGTGATCGAGCAGGACACCTATCGCGTCGTCAAGCGCGTGGTCCGCGAAGGGCGCACGATGTGCGGGCTCTGTTCGCGGCTGCGGCGCGGCGCGCTGTACCGCTACGCCAGCGAGAACGGCATCACGCGTATCGCGCTCGGGCATCATCGCGACGACATCGTCGAGACGCTGTTCCTGAACATGTTCTACGGCGGTAAGCTCAAGAGCATGCCGCCGAAGCTGCTGTCCGCCGACAAGCGGCACATCGTGATCCGGCCGCTGGCCTACGTCGCCGAGCGCGACATCGAGCGCTATGCGCGCGTGCGCGAGTTCCCGATCATTCCCTGCAACCTGTGCGGCTCGCAGCAACACCTGAAGCGAAGGGCGGTCAAGGAGCTGTTGGCCGGCTGGGAGCGTGAGCATCCGGGACGCACGGAGGCGATCTTCTCTGCGCTGCGCAACGTGCAGACCTCGCATCTGGCCGACCCGCACGCGTTCGACTTTGCGGGACTCGAGGCGCGGCGCATAGCCGCCGCGGGCGAAGGCGGGGCTCAAGTGCCGTTGCCTGCGCACGAGCCCTGGGAGGCGGACTAGCGCAACGGTCGGCCTCGGGCATTCAGCCGGACGGCGCTGCGGCCGGCCGATCAGCCCGCCGCCCGGCGCTGCCGGCTGTTGCGGTAGCCGTAGCCGAAATAGATTGCAACGCCGATCGCAGTCCAGACGCCGAGGCGGCGCCACGTATCGGGCGGAAGCGCGAACGTCATCGCCAGGCACACGATTACTCCTGCGGTGCAGATGAACCACGCCGCCGGGACGCGGAACGGCCGCACCGAGTCGGGCGAGGTGTAGCGCAGCACCAGCACCCCGGCGCACACGGCGGCGAAGGCCAGCAGGATGCCGATCGAGATCAGCTCGCCGAGCACGTCCAGCGGAAACGTACCCGCGATCACGGCTGCAACTACGCCGGTGATCACCGTCGCGACGTGCGGTGTGCGGTACTTCGGGTGAACCCGTTCCATCGCGGGCCAGAGCAGGCCGTCGCGCGACATCGCCATGAAGATCCGCGGCTGACCGAGCAGCGACATCAGGATCACAGAGGTCATGCCCATGATCGCGCCAATCTTGACCGGAAGTCCGAGCCAGAAGAGCTCGGGATGCGCATCGAGTGCGACCGCGACCGGCGCCGCAACGTTCAACTGGTCGTAGGGCACCATCCCGGTCATCACCGCTGCCATTACCACGTACAGGACGGTGGCGATCAGGAGCGCCGCGAGAATCCCGCGCGGAACGGTGCGCTGTGGATCGCGCGCTTCCTGGGCGGTCGTGGCTGCCTGGTCGAATCCGATGTAGGCGAAGAAGATGATCGCGGCGCCCTGCAGCACGCCGCTCCAGCCGAACTCGCCGAACGTGCCCGTGTTCGGCGGCAGATAGGGCTGCCAGTTCGAGGTGTCCACGAAGTACATGCCGACCAGGATGAACAGCACGATGATCCCGATCTTGATCACGACCATGATGTTGTTGATCCGTGTCGACTCCTTCACGCCGATGTAGCAGAGCCACGAGAGGGCAGCGACGATCAACACCGCGGGCAGATTCACCAATGCACCCGTCGGCCCCAGCCAGCCATCGGCTTGCTTGCCGAGCGGCGCATTGGTGAGCGCCGGGGGCAGGGTCAGGCCGATCTCGGCGAGCAGGTTGACGACGTACCCCGACCAGCTCACCGCCACCGCGGCGGCGGACATCAGGTACTCGAGTGCGAGGTTCCAGCCGACGAACCAGGCGAGACCCTCGCCCAGGGTCGCGTAGGTGTAGCTGTAAGCGCTGCCCGAGATCGGGATCATCGCGGCGAGCTCGGCGTAGCAGAGCGCCGCAAGCCCGCAACCGATCGCCGCGATCAGGAAAGCGATCGTGATCGAGGGACCGGTCTGCTGGGCAGCGACGGTCCCGGTGAGCACGAAGATCCCGGTGCCGATCATCGCGCCCAGCCCGACGGACGTGAGCGTGACCGGTCCGAGCACCCGGTTGAGGCGCGGAGCGGAGGCAATTTCCTGGTTGATGGCGGCGACGGACTTGCGGGCGGTGAGCTGCTTGATGACGGACAAGGTGCCCCCATTGCGTTGGTTTTCTGGCAGATTTCCGGCCGTTCGGACCGGGAGCCGCGGCCGGCACAGTCTGGCACAGCTCAATGCCCTGCCGCAGCCTCCGCCAGATCGCGGTCGAGTGTACCGGCCGACTCCGACACGACGCATCGCCGCCGTGCCGTATGATTTGCGGGATGAATGCGCCGCCCGACGCGGTTCCGGACCAGTTTCCCGCCCGCCCGATACCGGACTCGTACTGGGTCATACCGGGGCGCTTTCTCGCGGGCGAGCATCCGGGATCGGCTTCACGCGCCCTTGCGATGGATCGTCTGAAGCGTTTTCTCGCGGCCGGCGTGAGCTGCTTCATTGATCTGACCGATCCCGACGAGGCGCCGGCGTACGAGGCGTACCTCCCGTTTGCCACGCCCGACGGCCGCCGGATCGCCTATCTGCGCGAGCCGATTCCCGATCACGACGTGCCAGTGGGACGCGAGACGATGACGCGCATCCTGCGGGTGATTGAGGACGCACTCGCGGCGGGTCACATCGTGTACCTGCATTGCCGCGCCGGCGTCGGCCGCAGCTCGATGGTCGTCGGCTGCTGGCTCGCGGATCACCGCCCGGGCCAGGTCGACGTGCTCGAGACGCTGCAGACGCTCTGGCGCCAGTCCGCGCGCTCGCGCGTCTGGTCGATGGTTCCGGAAACGGAGGAGCAGGTCGACTACGTCCGCAGCTGGCGCAGCGGCGCTGACACACACGCAACGCCGCCTGGAGCCACACTGGGGATGCGGGAACGCGCGGCAGGGATGCTGTTCGGCCTCGCGACCGGCGATGCACTCGGCGCATCGGCGGCGGGCGCCGGCTCGCCCGGCACGTGGACACAGCACACTTCGCTCGCGCTCTGCCTCGCCGACAGCCTGGTCGAATCGCGCGGCTTCGATGCGCGCGACCAGATGCAGCGTTACCTGCGCTGGCAGAGCGAGGGCTATCTTGCGGCGATCACGGGTCCACAGCAGGCATCCCCGGACGTCGCGCGCGCGCTCGCGACCTATCGGTGGCGCGGGCAGCCGATGGCCGGGTCGCACGATCCGCGCGACCTCGGCACGGCGAGCCTGTCGCGCTCCGTCATCGCGGCGCTGATCGAGCCGGATGCGGCCGCCGCCGTCGCGCTGGCCGGCGAATCCTCGCGGACGACGCACCAGTCGCCGCTCGTCGTCGATGCCTGCCGTTGCCTCGCCGCGATGCTGTGCGGCGCCCTCCAGGGCGATCCGCAGGCGCTCGCAGCGCTGCCGTACTCACCGGACCCCGGCTTCTGGGATGCGCGGCCGCTCAAGCCCGAGATCGCCGCGCTCGAACCCTCCGGCGGCACCCGCGGCGAGCCGCACTCCGCGGGTACACCGCCGCATCCGGATGCGATCCGCGTGCTCGCGCACGTGCGCAGAGCGGTCGCCGGCAGCGAGAGTTTCGAGGGTGCGGTGCATGCTGCGGTGGAGGGCACGCATGAGCCTGCGATCTGTGGCGCGCTCGCAGGTGCGCTCGCCGGCGGCGTGCACGGCTTGCGGGGCATACCGGTAGCGATGCTCGACACGCTGCGCCGGCGCGAGCTGCTCGACCAGCACCTCACCCGCATCCTCGTGCGGCGCGCGAGCACGCTCGCGTCCGTGACCTCTGCGTCGCGGAGCTCATGACCGCGAGCGCGGGTCGGCGGCGCAGGACGCCGGCACGTGCGCGAGCACGGCGCGAGCCGGCGTGGACCCGCCTGGACGACGATGCGCTGCTCGGCATGCGCTTCTGCGATCTGCGACTCAGCCTCTCGAGCTCGACACTCGAAGCGAGCGTGCGCCGTCTCTACGGTGAGCTCGCCGCGAAGGGCATCCGCTTCCGTCCTCATTTCTGGCTGGCGGAGGAGTGGTTCTCGCCGGACGGCATCCCCGGCATCGCGATCCCCTTCTACCTCGCACATCCGCGCCTGATGCGGCTCGAGCGGCGCTTCATGCACGAGGTCGAGGGCGGCAACGACAAGTGGCTGATGCGGATACTCCGGCACGAGACAGGTCATGCGATCGACACCGCCTTCGCCCTGCGGCGGCGCAAGGCCTGGCGGAAGGCGTTCGGCAAGGCGTCGCGGCGTTACCCGAGTTACTACTCGCCGCGGCCGGCGAGCCGCCGCTTCGTGCTGCATCTCGGACACTGGTATGCCCAGAGCCATCCCACGGAAGACTTCGCGGAGACCTTCGCGGTGTGGCTGCCGCCGCGCTCGCGCTGGCGCAGCCAGTACGAGGGCTGGCCGGCGCGCGCCAAGCTCGAGTTCGTGGACGCCACCATGCGCGACCTGGAGGGGCGCCGCGCGGTGCGGCTCAATCGCGACGTGGTCGAGCCGCTTGCCGAGAACCGCCGCACGCTGCGCCAGCACTACCGGCGCAAGCAGGCCCGATACGAGGTCGACACCTCGATCGCCTACGACCGGCGGCTGCTGCGCGTGTTCGCGCGGCGCGCCGATCACCCGCGCTCGGTGGCAGCCAGCCGGTTCCTGCGCGAGGTGCGGCCGCAGCTGCGACGGCTGCTCGTCCGCCGGGCGCGCATGCACCCATACCTCGTGAACCACGTGCTGCGCACGGCGACGCAGCGCGCGCGACAGCTCGATCTGTGCGTGCGCGGCAGCCAGCGCGACGCCAAGCGCCAGGTCGTCTCGATGCTCGAGCGCATCATGCTCGACATGCTCTTGCGTGACCGGGAGAGTTTTGCCCTATGAAGAAACAGCGGGTGCTGCTGCTGGTCCACGAGACGCTGATCCCTCCCGAGACGCTCGAAGGCTACACCGAGCAGCAGATCGAGGAGTGGCGCACGGAGTACGACGTCTCCACGACGCTCCGCGCGATGGGGCACGAGGTCAAGGTGCTCGGCATGGGCGACAACCTCGCGGAGCTCCGCGCGACGATCACCGACTGGAAGCCCGACATCGCGTTCAACCTGCTCGAGGAGTTCCAGGGCATCGTCACCTACGACCAGTACGTCGTGGCGTTTCTCGAGCTGATGCGGCTGCCCTACACGGGCTGCAACCCGCGCGGGATGATGCTCTCGCGCGACAAGGCGCTCTCGAAGCAGATACTCGCCTATCACCGCATCCCGACCGCGCGCTTCGTGCTCCTGCCGCGCAACCGGCGCTACCGCGAGCCCCGGCGGCTCGCGTTCCCGCTGTTCGTGAAATCGGCCACGGAGGACGCATCGTTCGGGATCGCGCAGGCCTCGATCGTGTACGACCCGCAGAAGCTGCGCGAGCGCGTCCAGTTCATCCACGAGCAGACGAACTCCGACGCGCTGGTCGAGGAATACATCGAGGGACGCGAGCTCTATATCGGTGTCATCGGCAACGAGCGGCTGACGACCTATCCGCTCTGGGAGCTCGATTTCGGCACCCTGCCGGAGGCAATGGCCGGGATCGCGACGCGCAAGGTGAAGTGGGACCTGAAGTATCAGCGCAAGCACGGCATCAACACCGGGCCGGCGAAGGATCTGCCCGAGGGACTGCCGGCGCGAATGGCCGCGCTCGCCCGGCGCATCTATCGCGCGCTGCTCATGACCGGCTACGCGCGGATCGACGTGCGGCTACGCCCCGACGGGAGCGTGTTCGTCCTCGAAGCCAACGCGAATCCGAACCTCGAGAAAGAGGAGGACTTCGCGACTTCCGCACAGGCGGGCAGTGTCGGGTACGAGCAGTTGCTGGAGCGGATCATGCGCTCGGGCATGGGCTACGAGGCCGCCTGGCGGCAGACCTGATCGCATCACGCAGCCGGCGTCGCTGCTTCCTGCTCTGCGTCGCGGATCCAGGTCTCGACGTGCGGATCGGCAACGGCGCTCTCGAAATAGCCACGCGCGCCCGAGGAGAGCATCGCGCCGTAGGTCCGGCAGCGCAGCACCACGGGCGCGTACATGGCATCGGCAAAGCTGAATGCACCGAAGAGCCAGGGCCCGGTGGCGGGCGCCTGCGCCCGGCATCCACTCCAGATCGCATCGATGCGTGCGAGGTCCTGCAAGGCGTTGGCCGAAAGCGGAGCGGTCAGGCCGGTGGCCGCGGCGCGAAAGGACCACGCTTCACGCAACGCGGCGAAGCCGGAGTGCATTTCCGCGGCGAGCGATCGGGCGCGGGCACGCGCGGCCCCGTCTTCCGGCCACGCGGCGCCGTCGGTGAGTTCGTCCAGGTATTCGCCGATCGCGAGTGTTTCCCAGATCGCGAGTTCGCCGTCGAGCAGCACCGGCACGCGACGGGCAGGAGAGTAGTGGAGGATCCGTTCGTGAAAGACCGGTGTATCGAGGCTCAGGCGGATCTCCTCGAAGGGCAGCCCCAACTGGCGGAGCGCGAGCCAGGCGCGAAACGACCACGACGACAGGTTACGGTCGCCCAGGACCAGCGTGAGCATGCGCGCATCATAGCCGCGGGGCCGGGCCGGGACGCGACGGTCGCGCCCGAGGTTGCGATGTCGTTGCGGCTGACAGTACGCTGCCGGCCGGAGGTCCGGTCAGCATGAGCGAGCGGGGCACGGGGGGCGGTGCGATCGGCCGGGCGGCGTTCTCGCTCAGGCGGGCCCGCGCGGTGTCGACGTGGGTCCTGCTGCTCGCGGCCTCGGCGGTGCCGGCGCAGCCAGCGCCCGTGGATGCCGATGCGGACGCGGCGAGCGGGCCCGCTCCCGCAGATCTCATCATCGCAAATCGCAGGATCGTGACACTGCGCGCCCCGGTGCTCGGCGCGAGCCCCGCGCAGCGCGTCGAAGCGATCACCGAGCGCCTCGATGCGCTGCTCGCCAAGGGTGGCACCACGGTTGTCACCAAGACGGCGGTGGACGGCGGATTCATGATTCAGGTCAACGGCGAGGCGGCGTTCCGCGTCCTCGACGGGGACGTCGATCCCGGCCTGCACCAGACCACCGTGCAGGTCGCCGAGCAGACGACCGCGCGTCTCGGACAGGCGCTGGCGGAAATGGCCGAGGCCCGTGACGCCCGCGCGATGCTGCCGGCGATCGGATGGTCACTGCTTGCGACCGCCGTGCTCGCGTTTCTGGTGTGGGCGGTGGTGCGACTGTACCGCTGGTCCTCGGCCCGCGTGCGCGCGGCCTTCGAGCGTCGCGCGCTCAGGTACGGCACCGGCTGGCAGGGCCATCTGCTCGGCGCCGCGGGCCCGGCCACCTTCGTGATCGCGCCGCTGCGGGTTCTCGGCTGGCTGATCGTCCTGTTTCTGATCTACACCTGGACCGGTTTCGTCCTCCAGCGGTTCCCCTATACCCGACCGTGGGGCGAGGCGCTGCGCGACAACCTGCTCGCGGCGCTGGGCGGGTTTGGTGTCTCGGTGCTGCGTGCGATTCCGGGGCTGCTCTTCGTCGTGCTGATCTTCGTCCTCGCGCGGCTCGCGGTGCGCATCGTGCGCGCGCTGTTCGACGCCGCGCACGTGGGTCGCGTCGACCTGGGCTGGATCGACCAGACCACCGCGCGACCGACCGGACGACTGGTCGCGGCGGCGATCTGGCTCTTCGCGCTGGTCGCGGCCTACCCCTACATTCCAGGGAGCGAAAGCGAGGCGTTCAAGGGTGTCGGGGTCTTCGTGGGCCTCATGCTGTCGATCGGCTCCTCGGGGATAGTCAACCAGGCGGTGAGCGGCATGATGCTCATGTACACGCGGGCCCTGCGTCCCGGCGAGTTCGTGCAGATCGGCGAGACGGAGGGCACGGTCACTTCGATCGGCTTCCTGACCACCCGGCTCGAGACCGTGCGTCGCGAGGAGATCAGCATTCCGAATGCGTTGATCGCCGCCAACGTCACGCGCAACTACTCGCGTCTCGCGCCCGATGGCGGCGTGCGGGTTGCGACCCGGGTCACCATCGGCTACGACGTGCCCTGGCGTCAGGTCCAAGCGATGCTCCTCCTCGCGGCCGGACGCACCGGCGGGCTGGTCCCCGGCACCGAGCCGCGCGTGCTGCAGACGGCGCTGCACGACTTCTACGTCGAGTACACGCTCCTGGTCGCGGTGGCGGACCCGTCGCGGCGCGGGCCGGTGCTGAGCGAGCTCCACGCCAACATCCAGGACGTCTTCAACGAGAACGGCGTGCAGATCATGTCGCCCAATTACGAGGCCGATCCGGCGGCGCCCAAGGTGGTCGCGAGCGCGGACTGGTTCCGCGCGCCGGCACGGCGTGCGGAAGCCGGCACCAGCGCCGCTGGCGGCGACGGGAGCTCTGCGGCATGAGCCACGCGCTGCGCTGCTGGAAATGCGGCGCTTCGCTCTCGGAGCTCTCGCTGCCGCTGCGGCGGATCGAGGAGTGCCGGGCCTGTCGCGCCGAGCTGCACGTCTGCCTGATGTGCGAGTTCTACGACACGTCGGTGGCGAAGAGCTGCCGCGAGACCGTGGCCGAGGAAGTCAAGGACAAGCAGCGCGCGAATTTCTGCGATTATTTTCGGCCCAGCGACCGCGCATTTCGCCCGGGCGACCAGTCCGCGGCCGACAAGGCGAAGGCGGAGCTCGAGGCGCTGTTCGGACGCAAGTAAATGACACGGACCCAGAGGAAGATGCATGGCGAATATGATCGGTTGTCCGCCGCGGACGGGCAGTGCGCTGCTGTACCGGCTGTCGATTGCGCTCGTGTCGGCGGCGTGCGCGGCTTGCGCCGCGGCGCCTGAAGCCACCGCACCGGCGGCGGGCGCAACGGTAGCCGCGCCGCCGGCCGCCGCAGTGACGCCCCCGACGAACCCCGCGGCGGAGCTGGTGCCGGTCCGGCCGGAGATCTACGCGACCTTCCGGCTCACGGCCGACGTGTCGTCCCTGTCGCCGGAGGAGCGGCGCATGCTCGGACTGTTCATCGACGCCGCGCAGATCATGGACGGTCTCTTCTGGAGGCAGGCGTACGGCGACCGGGACCGGCTGTTGAACGGCATCGAGGATGCGCGCACGCGGCAGTTCGCCGCGATCAATTATGGCCCCTGGGACCGGCTGGAGGACAATCGGCCGTTCGTGCCGGAGGTCGGCCCGAAGCCCGAGGGCGCCGCGTTCTACCCCCCAGACATGAGCCGCGAAGAGTTCGAGCGCGCACAGCTGCCGGGCAAGGACAGTCTGTACACCTTCATTACGCGCGACCCGAACGGCGCGCTGGTGCTGCTGCCGTACGGCTTCCGCTTCGCGGCGGAGCTGCGGCAGGCCGCTTCGCTTTTGACCCAGGCTGCCGCGCTCGCGGCCGACGCCGGGCTTCGCAACTACCTCGAGCTGCGTGCCGATGCGCTCACGAGCGACGACTACCGCGCGAGCGACATGGCGTGGCTCGACATGAAGGACAACCGGATCGATCTCGTGATCGGGCCGATCGAAACCTACGAGGATCGACTGTTCGGCTACAAGGCCGCGTACGAGGCCTACGTGCTGGTGAAGGACATGGCGTGGAGCAAGCGGCTCGCGCGCTACGCCGCGATGCTGCCGGACCTGCAGCGCGGCCTGCCCGCGGCCGACGCGTACAAGGCCGAGGCCGCGGGCAGCGACTCGGACCTCAACGCCTACGATGTGGTTTATTACGCGGGCGACTGCAACGCGGGGTCGAAGACCATTGCCATCAACCTGCCGAACGACGAGCAGGTGCAGCTCGCCAAGGGAACGCGGCGCCTGCAGCTCAAGAACGCGATGCGAGCCAAGTTCGAGAGGATCCTGGTGCCGATCGCTGCGGAGCTCATCGCGGAGGACCAGCGGCGTCACGTCACCTTCGACGCCTTCTTCGCCGACACGATGTTCCACGAGGTCGCGCACGGGCTCGGCATCAAGAACACGATCAACGGCAAGGGCACCGTTCGCGAGGCGCTCAAGGATCGCGCCGGCGCGCTCGAGGAAGGAAAGGCCGACGTGCTCGGCCTCTACATGATCACGAAGCTTCACGAGCGCGGCGAGCTCGAGGGCAGCCTCGAGGACTACTACGTCACCTTTCTCGCCGGCATGTTCCGCTCGGTACGATTCGGCGCCGCGTCCGCGCACGGCGAGGCGAACATGGTGCGCTTCAATTACTTCGCCGAGCACGGCGCGTTTGCGCGCGACGGGGCGAGCGGACGCTATCGCGTCGACATGCCCCGGATGCGCCAGGCGGTCGACGGGCTGTCCGGCCTGATCCTGCGGCTGCAGGGCGACGGCGACTACGCGGCCGTGGCGCGGCTCAACGAGGAGCAGGGCCTGATCGGCCCGCAGCTGCGCGCCGATCTCGACCGGCTGGCGGCTCGCCAGATTCCGGTCGACGTGATCTTCGAACAGGGCAAGTCCGTGCTCGGGCTCGATGCTGCAGCGGAGCGATGAGCGCAGTCGAACGCGTCATCGAAGGGCGGCCGCGTGACCTCGGCGGTTTTACCGTCCGTCGCCTGCTGCCCGGGAGCGGGCGGCGCACGATCGGGCCGTTCATCTTCTTTGACCACATGGGTCCCGCGACCTTTGCTCAGGGCGCCGGCGTGGACGTGCGGCCGCATCCGCACATCGGGCTCGCGACCGTCACCTACCTGTTCCAAGGCGAGCTGATGCACCGCGACAGCCTGGGATCGGAGCAACTGATACGCCCGGGCGACGTCAACTGGATGGTGGCGGGCCGCGGCATCGTGCACTCGGAGCGCACGCCGCCGGCGTCACGAGCGGGCCCGCAGGGCTCGCCTCTGCACGGCATCCAGACCTGGGTCGCGTTACCCCAGGCCGCGGAGGAGAGCGAGCCGTCTTTCGTGCATCACCCCGGCGGCGATCTGCCGGAGATCCGCCGCACCGGCTGCGTGCTGCGGCTCATCGCGGGCGAGGGCTGGGGCGAGCGATCGCCGGTCGCGGTCAGCTCACCGACACTGTACGCGGCGGCGGATCTCGCGACGGGCGCGGAGCTCGAGCTACCGGACACGGCGGCCGAACGCGGTGTGTACGTCGCCGAAGGCGCGATCGAAATTGGCGGGCGCCGTCACGAGGAAGGCGAGCTGATCGAGTTCGCCGCGGGCAGGGCGGCCTGCCGTGCGCTGCAGAATTCACGCGTGATCGTCGCCGGTGGTGCGCCGCTCGACGGAACTCGATACATCTGGTGGAACTTCGTCTCGAGCTCAGAGGCGCGCATCGAGAGCGCGAAGCAGGACTGGCGCGAGGAGCGCTTTGCGCGGGTGCCGGGTGACCCGGAGCGCATTCCGCTGCCCGATCGCTGATCGCTGATCGCCGGCGCCGTCTCGCGGCGAGTCAGGGACCGTGGTCCGCCCGCCAGCCGTCGACCCTCGGGCCAGTCGGCCGGGCGCGCCTCGTCGTAAGGCGCGCATCCGGGCGGCAAGCCCCGGCCCGAGTGCGTCCAAGTACTCGGCGGTCGGGACGTAATAGAAGAACGATCACGCGCTCGGCGATGCGCCAGCGACCCTCAAGACGACGGTAACGATCGGCGTAGCGGATGGCCGCCAGCATCTGGCCCCTGCGGTTCATCTCCGCATGCGCGAGCACGATACCGCTTGCCGCATCCGGATCGTCGTCCTCGAACTGCACGTTCCGATCATGGGTGAAACGATTGCTCGGGCCCAGCACCGCGAATCGACCGCGGAACATCGCGACCACGGCGCGCAACCCCGCAGCGTGCATCACCCTGTCGCTCGAGCGCACGACGGCGTCCGGTGTGAACAACTCCGTCATCCTGGCCAGGTCGCGGTCGTCCAGACCTAAGCAATAGCGGGCCACGAGCTCGCCGATCTCGGCGCGGTCCTCGAGCCGGCAAATACGCCGCGGCAGATCGCCCGCCCGGGTCATGTGCGCACGGCCGGTCAACCGCTTCCCAGCCGGCAGTCGATCGGAGGTGCCGGTGTACGTTCGTAGATCGCGTCGCCGCCCTCGCGCCAGAACGTGACCGGTCCGTCCTGGTATTTCTCGCCGGACGCGGATGCGACCTGCGGCAGCTTGCGCTTGCCCTCGTGCAGACCGAGCGATATCGCGCGGTCGCGTGGCAGGTATTTCGTAGTCAGCGTCGTGCCGCCGTCGCATTCCCAGCGCAGCACGGGTTGGGCCGTCGCATCCTCCGGCGCAGGCACGGTCGCGGCGGGCGCGGCAGTGGTCGCGGGGGAATCCGCCGGCTGCGGTGCGCCGGGGTCGCGTTGACAACCGGTGCACGGCCCGAGCGCGATCGACGCAAGCAAAATGTAGCGACGCATGCCGAACTTGCGACCCGCGGGAATTCCACGAGTCTAACCCGGTTCTGTCGAATGCCGGCACGCTGCGGAGGTGGCTGCTCGCCGGCGCTCGGCCCCAGTGCCTCTGTGCTACTCGCCGGCGCTCGGCCCGGGTGTCTCGTGGGCCGGTCACCACGATCGACGGACGTTACAGAGTTCCGGAGGGTGCCCCGCACATTCTGTCGAGAACACCGCAGCGCTGGTAGTGTCGCGGAGTCGTTGCGGAGTCATACTTCAAGAGTGCCCGCGACGTCTACCTGCTGGTGCGCGAGCGTGGTCGCGGCCCACGAGACACCCGATCCAAACGCCGGCTCGTTGAAGCCACGGTGGGAGCATCTCGCCGAGAACCACCGACCCATCGCGAGCCGGTGTTTGGACGCGGTGGTATCGCAGCCGCGAACCACGCCTCTGTGCCTGCAGTTGGACGTCGCGGGCACTCTCAGCGAAGGTCGCCTCGACGATTCCGCGACACCACGGTGGACCCGGTGTGCTCCGACAAAGCGTGCGGGGCACCCTCTGCAACCCTGCATTGACCGGCGATCGTGGCCAGCGGCCACGAGACACCCGGGCCGAGCGCCGGCGAGTTGCAGCGCCGGCCGAGAAGCTCTGCGACCGAACGCCGGCGAGGTCAGCAACGCGCGGCACGAAGCTTCGCCTTGGCATCGCGCCAACGCTGCCAGAGACGCGCCGCCTCGCGCGCCGAATACCCGTCGCGCATCCGCGCATCGATCGCGGCCAGCTGTGCTTCGAGCCGCGTGCACCGGTTCGGCGGCCCGGCCACGTCGCTGCCCGATGCGCGTGCCGTGATCGGGCGCGTGGCCGCTGCCGGTGCTGCCGCGCGCGTGCTGGGTGCTGCGCCTGAGGCAAGAGTCGGCGGAAGATCGATACGCCAGGCATCCGCGCTCGCGCCGCAGGGACGGTCGCTGAACACCGGCGTGGCCGCATCGCGACATGCATATACGAGCCGCTTCCGGCGGGTGGGCGGAGGCGTCTCGACCTGCTCGAGCAGCGATGACCCGTCGCCGCCGGACGGGGTCGCCGCCTCCGCCTGCGAGGTGACGGCATCCGCCGGCGCCGTTGATGTGTCGGACTGTGCACGCGAGTCGCGCGCGGAGTCGTCGCCCGCGGCCTGCGCACCGGGCAGCAACAGCGACAGCAGCGCGATGAGCTGCGCGAAGGTCGTGGCGGGAACCCTGTGCATGGCCGGCCCTCCGTGGCGTGTGCGGGCCATGCTGCGACGGAATCCGCGGCAACGCGCCGCGAATTACTAGCCGATCAGGAGAGATTCCGCCGCGGACGATGCCGCGCGGATTCAGGCGCGTCCGACGTTCGAATCGGTCGGCGAATGAAAGTACTGGCTTTCTTCGGTGAACTGCTCGATCAGCCGGCGCAGCTCGGCGCGGCGACCGTCGGCGGTGCTGATCGGCAGGCACTCCTCGCAGCGCGGATCGCCGCAGGGTTGCCGCGAATAGAGCCAGTACTGGAGCGCGCCCGCGAGCAGACCGTCCGCGATGTCCCACAGGTCGGCCTTATCGTCGGTCTCGGCAATCTGGTTGCCGAGGTCGACCGCCTTGCCGAAGGCGTCGTCGAAGGGATGTTCCTGGTCCTGCATCGCAGCTCGACAAACGGAGAGATCGGGATGGCAGATTCTAGCAGATGGTGTCAGATCCCGGCCTTGGCAAGGGCATCGAGCACCGAGCGGATTGCCCCCGCGAGCCCGGGGTGACCGGCCTCGAGCCGGACCGCGGCGCTCTCGAGCGCGTCGCCGTGCTCGGCGCCCGGTGTCTCCTCTGCGGAGCTGTCCAGCACCCGCTGTATGTCGTCCAGGACGGATTCCAGCGCGGCGCGCTCTTCGGCGTCCAGATGCCGCGCGCCCCGCAAGGCATCGTGCAGGCTCGCCAGTTGTCGCTGCAGGTCGTTCATCTGCGGATGTCCATCGGCGCGATCGTCGTTGCGAGTCTAGCAGGCGCGCGGCGCCGTTCACGCGCGGCGAAGTCGCTCCCGTACAATGCGGCGGCGGCCGAGGCTATGGACGGCCGATCCGAATGACGCAGGAGGCGAATGCATGCGACTGGGATTGCGGATCCTGACGGGCGCACTGGTCCCGGCCCTTGGCGCGCTGCCCAGCGCCCTGGCGGCCGATCCGCCGCGCTTCGATGTCACGCCGATGGTGGGCTACCGTGCAGGTGGGGACTTCGAGATCCTCGATCCCGAATCGAGCACCGATCGTTCGGTCGATCTCGACGACGGCACCAGCATCGGGATCGACCTCGGGCTCTATCGCGACGCGAATTCCTTCTACGAGATCCTCTACAGCCGCCAGGAGTCCGGCATCGACAGCTCGGACGCGGTGGTCGGCAGCGTCGATGTCGCGACCGAGTACGTGCAGTTCGGCGGCACGCTGCTCTTTCCGGATGAGACCTGGTTCGTGCCGTGGCTGTCGCTCACGATCGGCGCCACGCGGCTCGAACCCGACGGCGGCTTCGACTCCGAAACAGAGTTCTCCGCCACGCTCGGCGGGGGCGTGCGGCTGCCGCTCAACGAGCGCATTGCCGCGAACATCGGCGTGCGCGGTTACGTGACTCTCGTCGATTCCGACTCGGAGATCTTCTGCGTCGGAAGCGGCGACCTGAACTGCCTGGTGAAAACCTCAGGCAGCACGTTTTTCCAGGGCGAGGCTTTCCTCGGTCTCAGCTTCCGATTCTGAGGACGTGGCTCCGGCTTCGCCGAGCCAGGCGCCCGGCAGGTCCAGCGCGCTCACCAGCGACACGACCACGGCCGCGGCGTAGGGGATCGACTGGATCAGGAGCACAACCACCCAGATCGAGAGGTCGGGGCTGGCGACCAGTCCCGGCAGGTCGCCGTCGAACGACGGTATGCGGCTGACCGCGAAGGCCGCGAACCACAGACCCAGCATAAGGGCCGCTTCCTCGCGCGCGGCGGACAGTGCCTCGCCCAGTGCATGACGGCGCGCACGCTTCGGCGTGCGGAAGAACGGCCGGTCGCGCCGCACGAAGCCGGCGACCATCGCTGAGCCGATGGTGTGCGAGAGCGAAAGGCCTGCGATGCCCGCGGCGAGCGTCTGCGACAGGCTGGCGCCGACGCGCGTGCGGTACAGATGCACCATCTTCACCAGCTTGAACGCGAACAGCGACAGCGGCAGCACCGAGAAAATGGCGAGCGGCGGCTCGATGTGGCGCGGGAACGCGACCATCACCAGCGACCACACGAGCGCGGCACAGTTGAAGATGAGGTTGAAGCCGTCGGCAAGCCAGGGCAGCCAGCCTGCGAGGAAGTGATACCGCTGGCCGGCGGTCACCTTCGCTCCGCGCCCGCGGAGCAGCAGGTGGAAGTGCTTGCGCAGGATCTGCATCGCACCAAAGGCCCACCGCGAGCGCTGCTTCTTGAAGTCGAGGAAATTGTCCGGCATGACTCCGCGGCCGTAGCTCTGCGGGATGTAGGTCGCCTCGTACCCCTGCTCGAAGATCCGCAGCCCCAGCTCCGCATCCTCCGTGATGCACCATTCGGCCCAGCCGATCCGCTCGAGCAGCGAGCGTCGCACCAGGGTCATCGTGCCGTGCTGGATGATCGCGTTGCGCTCGTTGCGGGTGACCATGCCGATGTGGAAGAAGCCCCTGTACTCCGCGTGGCACATCGCCTTGAACGCGCTCTCGCCGGCGTCGCGGTAGTCCTGCGGCGCCTGCACGACCCCGGTGCGCTCGGCGGCAAATGCCGGAACGAGATCTCGCAGCCAGCCCGGCTGCACCACGTAGTCGGCGTCGATCACTGCGACGACGCCGGCGCGCGGGTGGCTGTGGCGCAGCGCGAAGTTGAGCGCGCCCGCCTTGAAGCCCGCGAGGCGCTCGACGTGGAAGAAGCGGAATCGCGACCCGAGCCGCCGACAGTGCTCCTCGACGGGCCGCCACACCAGCGGATCGGCGGTGTTGTTGTCGATGACGAGCACTTCGAAGTCGGGATAGTCGAGCCGCGCCAGCGCGTCGAGAGTCTCGATCAGGAGCTGTGGCGGCTCGTTGTACGCGGGCACGTGGATCGAGACCGGCGGCAGGTCCGAGTCGTCGACCCGCTTCGGCCGCAGGATGCGCCGGTGCATGGTGACCCAGTGCGCCTCGGCCCATTCGTGCGCCTCGGCGAGCAGCACGGCGATCACGCCCGCCATGCCCACTAGCAACAGTGCTCCCACCAGCACGCTGGTCACCGTCATGTACTGCTGCGAGAAGTCGTAGAGGATCCACACGACGAGCGTCGCCGTCGAGTAGACGACCATCGCGAGAAAGCTGCGGCCGCGGTTGCGCAGCGTGCGGCTGTGGAAATAGAAGAGCCAGAGCAGAACGGCCGCCGTGATCACCGACGCCGTTGCAAGCACGTGCCAGTGCGGGATGCGCACGATCGGCTTGGTGAAGGCGAACTTCTGGTCGCGGTCCGCGTCGTAGACGCCCCAGTACGCACCGACCTTGCCTTCCGAGCGCGCCTTCCAGGGCTGGTCGAAGGCCTCCATCACATAGTAGACGTAGCCCTCCTGCTGCGCGCGATCGAGGAAGCGTCGCAGGAACAGCGCCTGGTTCGAGGTGGAGGCGACCGCCGATACGCGCGTGCGTCCGTCGCTCGGCCAGCCCACCTCGCCGATCACGATTTCCTTACCCGGAAAGGTCTGCTCGAGCCGCGCCATCTTGTCGACGACGTACTCGACCGCGGCCTCGACTTCGACCCCTTCCCAGTAGGGCAGCATGTGCACGGCTATGTAGTCGACGTGCTCGGCGAGCTCGGGATAGCGGATCCAGACGTGCCAGGGCTCGGCGGTGCTCACCGGCTGGCGGGTGGCGGCGCGTACGTGATCGAGATGCGCGAACAGGTCGGCGCGCGTGAGATCGCCGCGGAGCAGAACCTCGTTGCCGACCATGACGCGCACGACGTTGCGGTGCTGCTTTGCGAGACGGATCGCCTGCTCGATCTCGCGCTCGTTGCGGACGCGATCGGTATCGAGCCACGCGCCGAGCGTCACGCGGATGCCGTGGCGCTTCGCGAGCGCCGGCACCTCGCCAACGGTGCCGAGCGTGCTGTAAGTGCGGATTGCGTAAGTCTTGCCCTCGAGCAGCGCCAGGTCCGAGTCGATCTGCGCGATCGTCGGTTCGTCCTGCGCGATGGCGTCCTGGTCCTTCTGATAAGGCTGGAATGCAAAGCCCTGGATGCGGTTCGGCCAGGCGGGTTCGGCCGTGGGCCGGTTCGCAATACCCCAGAGCGCGACCGTGAGCAGGGCAAACCCTGCCACGATGAGCATTGCCGACATACGTCCGATGGCCTTGCGCACGGATCGCTCCCGCGATTCCCAGTTCCCTGGGGCGGAGCGATTTTAGGTGCAGTGCAACAAACGCCGGGCGCGCTGCTGTCGCCGTTCGGCGACAGTCAGAATGTACCTACAGATCAGTGGGTTAGCGGTCCTACGCCGGGCGGGCGAAAGTGACTCAAAAGCCGAACCGCCACCAGGGCTTGTCGACGGGTTTGCCGTCCACCTCGTCCGGTGAGCGGTTCTGCGCCAGAATCCCATCGATCGCGACCGCCATGTCGTCGATGCCGAGTCGGCGATAGGCCTCGGCCATGATCGCCAGGGCGTCGAGGGTGGTCGGCGCGCCGTCATAGGTCTCGATCACGCCCCGGGCCCGATTGGCCGCGCCCACGTAGGCGCCGCGCTTCATGTAGTAGCGAGCGACCGCGAGCTCGTAATCCGCGAGCTTGTTGCGCAGATAGATCATCCGCTGGCGGGCATCGGCGGCATACGGGCTCTTCGGGAACTGTTGCACCAGCGTCTGGAAGGACTGGATCGACTGGCGCGCTTCCTGCGGCGGACGCTTTGAGATGTCGGTGCGGAACAGTCGCTCGAGAAAGTTCGCGCCGCCCTCGAAGTACACCAGCCCCTTGATGTAGTGCGCGTAGTCGACGCGCGGATGCGTCGGGTTCTCGCGGATGAACTGATCCGCCTGATCGATCGCCGATTCCGCCTCGCGGTTCTTGTAATACGCGTAGAGCAGGTCGAGCTGCCCCTGCTTGGCTTCCTCGCTGAAGGGGTAGCGTGCCTCGAGTGCCTCGAGTCGCAGGACCGCGTTGTCGAAGTTCTGGTTGCGCAGGTCCTTGCGCGCATCCGCATGGATGGACTCCGCCGACCCCGGTACCGCGGCCACCTCGCCCCGGCTGCGGCAGCCGGCCACTCCCGCGACAGCTATCGCGGAGACGAGCACGAGCACGGCGGTGCGGGTCGGGCGTGCGGGCATGACTTGCGGCGCTGGGCCGGGCGGCGGCCGAAGGGGGCGAAGTATATAGAATGGTTTTCCCATGGCCACTTCGACCATCGAACTGACGCTTAAGATCCCGGATTCGAGCGCCGGGCAGCGCCTGGACCAGGCCCTGGCGTCGCTTCTTCCCGATTACTCGCGCAGCCGGCTCAAGGGCTGGATCGAATCCGGCGAGATCAAGGTCGATGGCTCGGCCCGCCGCGCTCGCGACCGGGTGCAGGGCGGGGAAGCGGTCGTCCTCAGCGCGACGGTGTCAGCGCACACCGAGGCGACGCCGCAGGCGATGCCGCTCGACCTTCGATATGAGGACGAGCACCTGCTCGTCATCGACAAGCCGGCCGGGCTGGTCGTGCATCCCGGCGCCGGCAACCCCGATCGGACGCTGCAGAACGCGCTTCTCGCCCTCGATCCGGATCTGGCCGTGTTGCCGCGCGCGGGGATCGTGCACCGGCTCGACAAGGACACGAGCGGGCTGATGGTGGTGGCGCGCAGCCTCGCGGCCCATGCGTCGCTCGTGCACATGCTTGAGGCGCGCGAAATCCATCGCGGCTACGAGGCCGTCGTGCGCGGCGTGCTGACCGCCGGCGGGACGATCGACGCCCCGATCGACCGTCACCCCGTCGACCGAGTCCGCATGGCCGTGCGGCAAGGCGGCCGCGAGGCGGTGACCCACTATCGCGTGATCCGCCGCTACCGTGCCCACACCCACGTACGGGTCGAGCTCGAGACCGGACGCACACACCAGATCCGCGTGCACATGGCGCACGCGGGATACCCATTGGTCGGGGACCGGGTCTATGGCGGCCGGCTCGCCTTCCCGAAGGGCGCGTCGGAAGAGCTGCGGCAGGCACTGCGGGAATTTCCGCGGCAGGCGTTGCATGCGGCGCGCCTGAAATTCGGCCATCCCGCCACCGGACGCCCGCTCGAGTTTGCTTGCGCGTTGCCGCCGGATCTGCATGCGCTGGTCGATGAGCTGGCGCGCGATGTCGCCGCCGTATGAACGAGGCGACGCTCGCCTGGCTGACTCCGGACTGGCCGGTTCCCGCGAGCGTGCGCGTGTGCGCGACACTGCGCGGCGGCGGCGCGAGCGATGGCGCCTATGCATCGCTCAACCTCGCGAGCCACGTTGGTGACCGCGAGGCTTGCGTCGCGGAGAACCGGCGGCGGCTCGGCGCCGCGCTCGCACTGCCTTCGGAGCCGCTGTGGCTGAACCAGGTGCACGGCGTTGCGGTCGCGCGGCTCGCCGATCGAGGTGCATCTGCGCTGGCCGATGCGGCCGTGGCCTTCGAGCCGGGCCAGGTGTGCGCCGTGCTGACTGCCGACTGCCTGCCGGTCGTGCTCGCCGACCGCGGAGGGACGCGCGTCGCCGTGGCGCATGCCGGCTGGCGCGGCCTGGCCGCAGGCGTCCTCCAGTCGGCCATCGCGGCGCTTGGTGTGCCGGCGTCGCAGCTCGCGGCCTGGCTCGGGCCGGCGATTTCGCAGCCGGCGTTCGAGGTGGGCGCGGAGGTGCGCGCCGCCTTTCTCGCGAGCTCGCCAAAGTACGACGCCGGCTTTACGGAGAATCCGCGCGGCCGATACCAGGCCGACCTGTACGCGCTTGCGCGCCTGGCTCTCGAGCAGGCCGGAGTGAGCTCGGTGCACGGAGGCGGGTGGTGCACCTTCGGTGATCCCGAGCGTTTCTTTTCCCACCGCCGCGACGGCGGGCGGACTGGCCGGATCGCGACCCTCGCCTGGCTTGCATGAGCCGCGTGCTAACCTGATCCGGTCTGCGCTCCCCGGGACGCTCGCCGCATGCTCCCCCTCATTGTCGTCTTCACCGCGCTCGGCGGAGTGCTGAGCGCGCTCGCGGCCTCGAGCTTCCTGCTCATGATGCCGGCGCGCCGGGCGTCGCTTCTCCCGCGCCTGGTGAGCTTCGCGACCGGCACGCTGCTGGGTGCCGCTCTCCTCGGATTGATCCCGCACGCGCTCGATGCCAACGGTCCGGGCGGTGCGCATCGTATCGGCGCCGCGCTGCTGTTCGGCATCCTCGGGTTCTTCCTGCTCGAGAAGTTCGTGCTGTGGCGCCATTGCCACGACGATCCCTGCGAGATGCATTCGCCGAGCGATGCCACGCGCGACTTGGCGTCCGCACGGCTGATCCTGGTCGGCGACGGTCTGCACAACGTGATCGACGGCGTACTGATCGCCGCGGCATTCCTGACCGACCCGAAGCTCGGGATCGTGACCACCGTCGCCGTGTTCGCACACGAGATCCCGCAGGAGGTCGGCGATCTCGCCGTGCTGCTGAACGGTGGCTTTTCGCGCAGGCAGGCGCTGCTGCTCAACCTGCTCGTGAGCCTGACCTCGGTCGCCGGCGCCGTGCTCGCGTACTTTGCGCTGCAGGCGGCGCTGCCCGTACTGCCGTACGCGCTCGCCGTCGCGGCTGCGAGTTTCCTGTACGTCGCGGTCGCGGACCTGATCCCCGGTCTGCACCGCCGGGTCGACTTCCGGGCCGGCGCCGAACAGCTCGTGTTCATCGTGGCAGGGGTGGCCGTCGTGTGGCTCACCCACCAGCAGATGCACTGAGAAAGACGGGCCATACTTGACCTCCGGGCGGGCGCCCCCATGTCGGGGGAGCGCCGCCCCACGCAGGGACCCCAGTCATGCGCCAGGACAAACTCACATCCAAGTTCCAGATGGCTCTGGCCGACGCCCAGTCGCTCGCGCTCGGGCGCGATCACCAGTTCGTCGAGCCCCTGCACCTGATGCAGGCGCTGCTCGACCAGGAAGGCGGCTCGGTGCGGCCCCTGCTCGACAAGTCCGGCGCGAACCTGAGCGCGCTGCGTTCGCAGCTCGGCCAGGCGCTCGATCGCCTCCCCACCGTCGAGGGCACCGGGGGCGACGTGCACGGTTCGAACGACCTGGCGAAGCTGCTCAACCTGACCGAGAAGCTCGCGCAGAAGCGCGGCGACCAGTACGTCTCGAGCGAGCTCTTCGTGCTCGCGGCACTCGAGGACAAGGGCGCGCTGGGTACGATCCTCCGCAACGCCGGTGTCGTGAAGGGCGCGCTCGAGCGCGCCATCGAGGACGTGCGCGGCGGCGAGAAGGTCACCGACCCGAACGCCGAGGAAAGCCGCCAGGCGCTCGAGAAGTACACCATCGACCTGACCGAGCGCGCCGAGCAGGGCAAGCTCGACCCGGTCATCGGCCGCGACGACGAGATCCGCCGCACCATCCAGGTCCTGCAGCGGCGCACCAAGAACAACCCCGTGCTGATCGGCGAGCCGGGTGTCGGCAAGACGGCGATCGTCGAGGGGCTGGCACTACGCATCGTGAATGGCGAGGTGCCCGAGAGCCTGCGCGACAAGCGCATCCTCGCGCTCGACATGGGCGCGCTGATCGCCGGCGCCAAGTTCCGCGGCGAGTTCGAGGAGCGGCTCAAGGCCGTGCTGAACGATCTCGCCAAGCAGGAAGGCCGCGTCATCCTCTTCATCGACGAGCTGCACACCGTGGTCGGCGCCGGCAAGGCCGAAGGCTCGATGGATGCCGGCAACATGCTGAAGCCCGCGCTCGCGCGCGGCGAGCTGCACTGCGTGGGTGCGACGACGCTCGACGAGTATCGCAAGTACGTCGAGAAGGACGCTGCGCTCGAGCGGCGCTTCCAGACCGTGCTGGTCGACGAGCCCTCGGTCGAGGACACCATCGCCATCCTGCGTGGCCTCAAGGAACGCTACGCGGTCCATCACAAGGTCGAGATCACCGACCCGGCGATCGTCGCCGCCGCGATGCTCTCGCACCGCTACATCACCAACCGTCAGCTTCCCGACAAGGCCATCGATCTGATCGACGAGGCGGCGTCGCGCATTCGCATGGAGATCGACTCCAAGCCCGAGGAACTCGATCGGCTCGACCGGCGCATCGTGCAGCTCAAGATGGAGCGTGAAGCGCTCAAAAAGGAGAGCGACGAGGCGTCGAAGAAGCGACTGCAGGCGCTCGACGGTCAATTGAAGGAGCTCGAGCGCGAGTATTCCGACCTCGAGGAGATCTGGAAGGCGGAGAAGGCGGCGGTGCAGGGCACGGCGCACATCAAGGAAGAGGTCGAGCGCGCACGTCTCGACTTCGAGGCGGCGCGACGCGCGGGCGATCTCGCACGCATGTCCGAGCTGCAGTACGGAAAGATCCCCGAGCTCGAGAAGCGCATCCAGGCCGCGCAGGCCGCGGAGGCCAAGGCGCCGACGCTGGTGCGCAACAAAGTCACCGAAGAGGAGATCGCCGAGGTCGTCTCGAAGTGGACCGGTATCCCAGTGTCCAAGATGCTCGAGGGCGAGCGCGAGAAGCTGCTCAAGATGGAGGAAGCGATCGGGCAGCGCGTCGTCGGCCAGGACGAGGCGGTGAAGGCGGTATCCGATGCGATCCGCCGCTCACGTGCGGGTCTTTCGGACCCGAACCGCCCAAACGGGTCCTTCCTGTTCCTCGGGCCGACCGGCGTCGGCAAGACCGAGCTTTCGAAGGCCCTGGCAGAGTTCCTGTTCGACACCGAAGAAGCGATGGTGCGCATCGACATGTCGGAGTTCATGGAAAAGCACTCCGTGGCGAGGATGATCGGCGCGCCGCCGGGTTACGTCGGCTACGAGGAGGGCGGGCATCTCACCGAGGCGGTGCGACGCCGTCCCTACTCCGTGATCCTGCTCGACGAAATTGAGAAGGCGCACCCGGACGTGTTCAACGTGCTGCTCCAGGTGCTCGACGATGGCCGTCTCACCGACGGCCAGGGCCGCACGGTCGATTTCCGCAACACCGTGGTCATCATGACCTCGAACCTGGGTTCGCAGGTCATCCAGGAGCTCGCGGGCGAGGCCAACTACGCGAAGATGAAAGCCGCCGTGATGGAGATCGTTGGCAGCCACTTCCGTCCCGAGTTCATCAACCGCGTGGATGAAATCGTCGTCTTCCATCCGCTCGGCCGGGAACACATCCGGCGCATCGTCGAGATCCAGGTCGGGTATCTGCGCAAGCGGCTGGCGGAGCGTGACATCGGGCTCGTGCTCGACGATGAGGCGCGGGACCAGCTCGGCGAAGCCGGGTTCGATCCGGTTTACGGAGCTCGGCCGTTGAAGCGTGCGATCCAGCACCAGCTCGAGAACCCGCTGGCGCAGCGCATCCTGAGGGGCGACTTCGGACCGGGCGACGTGATCGAGGTCTCTGCGCGGGACGGCGCCCTGCAGTTCTCGGGGCGAAAGAAGAGCTGACGTATAATCACGAGCATATGCCGATATACGAATACCAGTGCCAGCAGTGCGGCCATCATCACGAAGCACTGCAGAAGATCTCCGATCCCCAGCTCCGGCAGTGCCCGGAATGCGGGCGCAAGTCGCTGAAGCGCCTGGTCTCCGCGGTGCGCTTCCGGCTCGCCGGCAGCGGCTGGTACGAGACCGATTTCAAGTCGGACAAGGAAGCAAAGCGCAACCTGCACGAGAAGGGTGACAGGGAAGAAGCGAAGGACGGAGCGGGCGCGTCGGACGGCAACACCAAGCCCGACACCAAGCCCGACGCCAAGGACGCCGCCAAGGACGCCGCCAAGCCGGACGCGAAGGCCGATTCTGCCAAGAGTGTTTCCTCCGAGCCGACCGGGAACAGCAGACGCGCGCACGTCAGCCGGCCCGCCGCGGCGCCTGCGCGGTCGAAGGCGAACGGAAAGACGAAACCGGCGCGCCGCGCATCCGCGGTGCGCAAGCGCCGGCGCTGAGGACGTCGTGTGACGAGCGAGCGACCGCTCCACGAACCGCAGACACTCGAGCACCCCGAACCCGGACGTGCGCGCCGCCTCCGCAATTATCTGATCGCGGGGCTCTTGATCTGGCTCCCGATCATGATCACCGTCTGGGTGGTCCGGTTCCTGTCGGGGATCCTCGATCAGTCGCTGGTGCTGATTCCGCCGCCGTGGCGCCCCGAGGCGCTCTTTGGCCGGTACATCCCGGGGCTCGGCATCATCCTGTCCCTGCTGCTGCTGCTCGTAACCGGCATCCTGGTCAAGAATCTTTTCGGCCGCCAGATCGTGGAGGGACTGGAGAGTCTCGTGCGGCGCATACCGGTGGTCGGCCCCGTTTACGGGGGCGCGAAGACCTTCAGCGAGACGGTGCTCGCCGACAAGGGTCGCTCGTTCAAGCAGGTCGTGCTGGTGAAATTCCCGCACGCGGGCGTGTACAGCATCGGCTTCATCACCAGCGAGGATCTCGAGGAGGTGCAGGCCCGGACCGCCGAGGACGTCACCTGTGTGCTCGTGCCGACGACACCCAACCCGACGACCGGATTCCTCATCCTCGTCCCGAAGAAGGACGTGATCTACCTGGACATGTCCGTGGACGAGGCGGTCAAGTTTGCGCTGACGCTGGGCGTGGTCGTGCCGACGTGGAAGAACCGGCCTGCCGATGCCCGCCTTGCACCGCCGCAGGCCGGCCCGTAACATCCCGCCTCTTTTTGCGAGTCCCGGCCCGCGCGCCGTGCATCCGCCCGTGTCACTATGACGATGCGCACTCACTATTGCGGCGAGGTCGACGAGTCCTTCGTCGGCGAGAGCGTTTCCGTCGCCGGATGGGTCAATCGCCGCCGGGACCACGGCGGCGTCATCTTCGTCGACCTGCGTGATCGCGAAGGGCGGCTGCAGGTCGTGTTCGACCCGTCCGAAGCCGCCGTCTTCGGGGAGGCCGAGCGCCTGCGCGGCGAATGGGTGATCAGGGTCAGCGGCATCCTTCGCCGGCGACCCGAAGGGACGGTCAATCCGAACCTCCGATCCGGCGCCGTGGAACTGCTCGCCCGCGAGATCGAAGTGCTCAACCGCTCGGAGGCCTTGCCCTTCCAGCTCGACGAGGAGGTCAAGGAAGAGCTGCGCCTCAAGTACCGCTATATCGATCTGCGCCGTGACGTGATGCAGCAACGGCTGCGGCTTCGGCACGCGGTCACGCGCGCGATGCGCGAATTCCTCGACGGTCACGGCTTCGTCGATCTCGAGACGCCGATGCTGACCAAGGCGACGCCCGAGGGTGCGCGCGACTACCTTGTGCCGAGCCGCACGCAGCCGGGGCGGTTCTTCGCGCTGCCGCAGTCGCCGCAGATCTTCAAGCAGCTGCTGATGATGTCGGGCTTCGACCGCTACTACCAGATCGTGCGTTGCTTCCGCGACGAGGATCTGCGCGCCGACCGGCAGCCCGAGTTCACGCAGCTCGATGTGGAAACCTCCTTCCTCGCGCGTGACGAGATCATGGCGCTGATGGAAGGGCTGGTGCGGCATCTCTTTCGCACGGTGCTCGACGCGTCGCTGCCGGAACCCTTCCCGCGCATGACCTACGCGGAGGCAATGCGCCGCTATGGTTCGGACAAGCCGGACCTGCGCGTGCCACTCGAGCTCGTCGACGTCGGCGACCTCGTCCGCGACAGCGAGTTCAAGGTGTTCGCCGGTCCGGCGACGGCGGCCAACGGACGGGTGGCGGCGCTTCGCGTGCCTGCGGGCGGTGAGAAGCTTTCGCGCAAGCATATCGACGACTGCACCGCCTTCGTCGCCCGCTACGGCGCGAAGGGTCTTGCCTACCTCAAGGTCAACGATGCGGCGCGCGGGCGCGACGGGCTGCAGTCGCCGATTCTGAAGTTCCTGTCGGATGCCGCGATCGCGGGGATACTGGAGCGTACGGGCGCGCAAACGGGAGATCTGGTGTTCTTCGGCGCCGATCGCGCGCGGGTCGTCAACGACGCGCTCGGGGCCCTGCGGCTCAAGCTCGGACACGAGCTCGGTCTTGCCGAGCCCGGCTGGCGCCCGCTCTGGGTGATCGATTTCCCGATGTTCGAATGGGACGAGCAGGCCGGGCGCTGGGCGGCGATGCATCACCCGTTCACCTCGCCCGTGACCGACGATCCATCGACGCTCCGAGCCGGCCCCGGCGCGGCGCTTGCGCGCGCCTACGACTTCGTGCTGAATGGCTCAGAGATCGGCGGCGGCTCGGTCCGTATCCACCGCGAGGAGATGCAATCGACGGTCTTCGCGGTGCTCGGCATCGAAGCCGAGGAGGCGCAGAAGAAATTCGGGTTCCTGCTCGAGGCGCTCAAGTACGGCGCGCCGCCGCACGGCGGTATCGCCTTCGGCGTCGACCGCCTGTCGATGCTGATAGCGGGCGCCGAGTCGATCCGCGACGTGATCGCCTTTCCGAAGACCCAGACCGCGACCTGTCCGCTCACCGACGCGCCGACGGAAGTCCCGGACGCGCAGCTGCGTGAACTGCACATCCGCGTGCAGCTGCCGCCGAAGGCTTGAAGCGGCGCTCAATAAAGAGGTCCGTCCCTTCTTTGGAGACGGTGATCCTGGTTCCCGGGCTCTGGATGACGGGCATGGAGCTCGGGTTGTTGCGCAGGCGGCTCGTGTACGAGCACGGATTCGACGCGCGTGTGTTCAACTACCCGTCAATGCACGGCGATCCTGCCGAGATCTGCGGTGAGCTCGCGGACACCGTAAGCCGGACCGCGGGTACGCGTGTGCATCTCGTAGGGCACAGCCTCGGCGGCGCCTTCGTCTATCGTGCGCTCGGAGAATGCGCGACCGCGCTTACCGGCAACGCCGTGCTGCTCGGCTCGCCGCTCAACGGAAGCCGCGCCGCGCGTGGGGCGCTGCGCTGGCCGATGCTGCGACCGCTGCTCGGCTCGCACGTGGTGCACGAGCTCGCCGAGCCGTGCGGGCGCGAATGGCACGGCCCGGTGGCGCTCGGCGCAATCGCCGGGTCGCGGCCGCTCGGCACCGGGCAGTTCTTCGCGCACTTCGACGAGGACAACGACGGCACCGTGGCGGTCCGCGAGACGATTATCCCCGGTCTCGCCGATCACATCGTCCTGCCGCACAGCCACATCGGCATGCTGTTTGCGGGCGATGTCGCCGCGAACGTCGCGCACTTCCTGCGAAACGGCCGGTTCCTGGTATCGAGCCGTGCGTGGCATCGCTGAGCTACTTTGTCGTGGCGGCTGCCGCGGCGTCGATCACGCGTCTTAGCTCGTCCTCCGACCAGCCACCGCCGAGCGCGCGATACAGCTCGACATAGGCGCGCAGCTGGTCGAGCTTGGAACGCGCGAGCTCGATCTCGGCATCGAAAGACTGCCGCTCGGCGTCGAGCACCTCGAGATAGCTCACCA
>Ga0268386_10000142_pt1 | contig 41666 bp, 36 predicted proteins | sample RVTome_15_FD_200260 | JGI IMG/M metagenome (GOLD analysis project Ga0268386, IMG submission 200260) | Soil microbial communities from uranium-contaminated site in the Upper Colorado River Basin, Wyoming, United States - RVT150D86... ... | reverse complement strand
CGACTCCACGAAGGGCGTCCCGATCCGCCCGCCGAGCAGGCCGCCGTAGCGGTCGTAGAAGGTCGCGGCCTCGAACGAGAGCCGGTCGAGGGGCCGGAAGCGGTAACCGGCCTCGAACACGTGGGCGGTCTCGGATTCGAAGTCCTTGTCACCCACCGCGTGTAGGAACACCGGCCCCTGCTCCTGCAGGAAGACCGGCTGCATCTGGTCGGTGTCCGCGCGCGACGGTGTGCGCACGGCGCGGGACGCGGCGATCCACACACACGCTGGCGGGAGCCTGCGAACCAGAGGAGGCGCGCGCTCGGCTGGACCTCGGCAACGATGCGATCAGCCGCCTGCTCCTCGACCGGGGGGCCGACCCGAACTGGCCCGAGACCGGAGCGCCCCGAGGCGCCGCGCTGCACATCGCCGCCTGCGACGGCGACCGCCCGATGGTCGAGCTGCTGCTCGACCAGGGTGCCGGCCCCAACGGAAGCATCGACTCGTCGGGCAGCGCGACCTACGCCGCCCGCACCCCCGACTTGCGCGCGCTCCTGATGTCCCGCGGCGGCCACCTCGACGCCTACGACCTGGTCTGGCTCGACGAAGACGACGAGGTGGTCCGCCGAGTGACCGCCGATCCGCGGGCGGAGGCCGGCGGTGGTCAAGGGCGCGGACGATCCTCGCGCGGCGCCCTCCGCGGCCACGCGTCGAGCAGGCGTGCGAGCACGGGCTCGATCGCATCGGCGAAAAGTTGGTGGGCGCGCGGGTTGGGGTGCCCGTCGAGCTCGAAGCGCAGCAGCGGGGCATCGGGCTCGGCGTAGTGCGCCGCCACCACGGGCGCGAGGTCGAGAAAGTGCAGCCCGGGCCCCTCGACGAGCCGCAGCGCCTCTTGCAGGGCGGGCGAGGGGAAAGGCGTCGTCCCGGGTTCCAGGCGTGGCAGGTGCACGACGAGCAGCGGCGCTCCCAGGGCGTCCGCCGTGTCCCGCAGCTCGCGCAGCAGCAGGACGAGCGCGGCGCGGCGCTCGTCCGGGCCACGCTCCGGGCTCAGGCGGCGGCCGTAGCGCAGGCGCTGGAGATCGGCCTGCGCGGCGAGCAGGACGTGTCGCGGGCGCAGGCGGTCGGCGCCGACGAAGGACACCGCGAACCGCTCGTAGAACGGGTGCAGCTCGCTCCGAGGCGGGTGCCGAAAGGGGCGGCCGCCCGGATCGAAGTCGACATAGGGCGCGGGCAGGCAGGCGGGACCATAGGCCGGGGCGCAGGGCATGACGTTGCGGCGGAGCTGGTCGAGCAACAGGCCGTAGATGACGACCCGCGGGCGCAGATCGGCGTGTCGGCGCAGCAGCAGCAGCGCCTGGGTCGTGCCGTAGGCGGCGAAGGCCAGGTTCGCGGTCGTCACACCCAGGCGGCGTCCCAGCCGCTCCGCGTACGTCTGCTCCATTTCGACGCCGTGGCCCCACGTGTACGAGCAGCCGAGGGCGAGGACGTCAACGGGCGCGGCCGTCGTGGCGCCCGGCCGGGAGACGCGCGCACCCCGGGAATCGGTGAACACCGTGTACGCCTGACCCGCGCGCGGGTGGCTCCGGACGCTGGCCGCATGGGGTGCCGCAGCAAAGCCCAGTTCCGGATCGCCGCGCATCAGGGGATCTCCGGAGAGCTCGAGGTCCATCCCGAGGAAACGGCGCGCCACGCTCGCGTAATACGCCGTGAGCAGCGCCCCGAGCGTGAGGAGGGTGAGCGCCGCCACGAGGGCCGCCAGCCAGCGCTGTCGCCCGCGGGACGGGCCCGGGGCCTTGGACTCGCCGCGGTCGCCATTGCCCGCGCCTGGCATGCGCCGTCAGGCTATCAGAGCGGCCGGCCGGCCGCAGCTCGCTTCGGCGTCTCGAACAAGGCGCTGGCCGCGGGTGCTTCCGGGGGCGGCTTCGGCGCGATGCGCGATCTCCACGGGCTCGCCGATGCGAGCACGCCCGCGTATCTCACGGTGTGGAAGCACGGTGGAGGGACGCTGGTGGCCAGCCGGCTAGAGAAGCGACAGCGGGTCGACGCGACCGTTCCGTCGGCGTACGCCTTCTTCAGGCTGATGCGCACCAACCCGTCAGGGCAGCGCTCGAGGCGCTCCTGTGCTATCGGAAGCGTGGGCGACCCCGAGGGGGCAAGACGGTCCAGACGAAGCTCTTGCTTCCCGAGCCTGCGTACCGTGCGTTAAAGCGTGCTGCAGCCGCGTCTCACTCGACCCTGTCCGGCTTGGTGGCACAGTTGGCTTCCGGGCCTGGGAAGGCGGGCTCTCGGCAACGCCGCCGTTTTCTCCCGGCCCCGGATCGGCGGCAAGCCGATGGAGACGGGGGCGCCGCCGTCCTGGTCCTGGCGGCTGATGTCCGGGGCCCGAGACTCAGCGTCCGTAGAGCGACTGCAGCGCCGCGAGCAGCTTCTCGCCGTTGGGTGTTCCGAGTCCGGTGCAGGGGTCCCACGTGCCGGGGACGGCGCGGTAAGGCCCGTCTGGACCGCCCATGCTGTTCGTGCCCTCGTCAATGCTGGTGAACGTCCCGGCGACGGTCGGGTCGTAGAGCGAGGGATTCACGAAGCCGACGCGTTTGCCCCCCTTCGCACGAAGGCTGGCGTTGACACGAGCGAGCAGCGCAGCCCACAGCGGCGCGCTCGCGCTCGTGCCGCCTGCCGTCGTCTCGGTCCCCGCCACGAGGAGGCGGCACCCGGTGGCAAAATCGGCGGCGCCGGCCACGTCGGGAACGCCGCGCGTTACGGTCCCGAGGTCCAGTTGTCTTCCGTCGCGGGCCGCCCATGCCGAGAGCGCCTTCTGCTGCCAGCTCGGAGGTCCGCCGCTCGCGGCGCCGGCGGTTGCGAGGCCGCCTCCGCTGGCGAAATGGATCCCGGCCGTGCGCGCGTTCCACACGCTTTGGCCCGCCGGCTTCCCTCCCTGCCAGCGCACCGTGGTGCCGCCACAGGCGAGCACGTAACGGCTGGCGGCCGGATAGTCGACCTGCAGCGGCCCGCCGGAGGCCTCGCCCCCGCGAGAGCCGTAGTCCCCCGAAGCGCAGCACGTGGTCACGCCGAGCACCATGGCTTCGTGGAACGTATCTTCGAAGAGTTGATACACATCCTTGTGCGCGGCTTTCGGGTCGCGCTCGGCTCCGGTGGCGGTTTGCACCTCGCCGAGCGTCCCGAGCGCCCAGCTCAACGACATGATGTTCGGCCGTGGAGTGGAGTGCAGAAGGTGCCGCAGAGCGGTGACCGCGCCGTTGCTGTCGTTCGCCGAGGCGAACTGGACGCGGATCCGGGCCTTGCTCGCGAACGCACCCACGATCTCGATGTCCATCGTGGTCTCGAACGTCCAGTGGGCCTGGTCCAGATCGCCGGCCGGGCGCCCGCGCATCCCGTTCAGCCATCCGACGAGCTCCTTCATCATTTGCTGGCTGGCCGGCCGGTTCGGACCCGTCGCGGTGACTGCGGGCGGGTCCATGTCGAGCTGCCGGAAGTACGCGTGGATGTCCGCCGGGTCGAATCCTCCTGCCATCTCGAGCAGCCCGATGACCTCGCCATCGCCATAGCCGGACGGGAAGGCGTAGTACTGAATGAGATCCTGGGGCGTGTGTCCGCGCCCGGCGCCGCCGCCGGCGAGGGCCGCAAGGGGCCTGCGCACCACGGGCAGGTCGTCGAGTCCCAGCACCGCCTCGATCACACCTTCGAGCTCCGCCGGCACCTGGAGCGGCACGGCATGCCCGCGGCGGACGTGGCCCCCGACGTCGAACAGGGCCAGCTCCACGCCGAAGGCGTGCTCGAGCGCGCTCCGGTCGCCTTCGAGGGACACGAGCCGCGTGCGCCGGTCCACGTGCGTGACCGCGAGGTGGTACTTGCGGGCGAACGACGCGATGCGGTCGAGCTCCCCGGGCTCGGCGCCGAAGACACGCTCGAACTCGTCGTCGCTCCAGGCCGCGCGCCGGTGCACCGGCTGCTCCGCGAAGCTCCGCAAGACCTCCGCGTGCACGTGCGAGTGAGCCGGGTGCCGGCGGCAGACCACCGTCACGGACATCCGCACGTCGATGGGCGCGGCGCCAGTGGGCCGGGCCGCGGCGAAGACTGCGTGATGACCGCGCGTCATCGGTCGCCGCTCTCTGTCACTGCTCATGATCTCCCGCCTTCCCGTGCAGCCGCTCCCCGCAACGTGAACGCCATGGCTCCCTAAAGGTACCCCGTCTCCTCCGCCAACTTGACGGCTCGGGCCAAGGCGGCCCGGACCCGCTCCTCGCGCCCTCGGCCAGCCGCGAGTGCATCCTCGAGGGGTGCCGTCAGCTCCTCCGGCAGGCGCTGCTGCGACGGGGCCAGCAGGCTCCGCACCAGCCCGAGCAACTCGGCGAGATCGCCGCGCGCCAGGCGCATCGCCAGCAGCGGGAAGACGGCCATCCAGAAGAACGGGAACGCAGCATCGATGCCGCGCCACAGCTCGAGCGCGGAGCGGCAGCGCTCCTGGGCCTCGGGGTAGCGGCGCGCGTGGAAGTCGACCCATCCGAGATTGGCCTGCGACGTCCCGACGTAGACACGGATCCCGCTCTCCTGGGCCGCCTCGAGGCTCCTGCGTCCGTGGCTCTCGACGAGTGCCGTCCGCCGTGCGCGGCGGAGGCACAACGTCACGTAGGTGAGCGAGCGCGCCTGTCGCGTGATGTCGCCGATGCGCCGGGCGTCGGCCCAGGCGCGGTTCAGCGTGTCCGTCGCCGACGTGACGTCGCCGTGGAAGAGCTGAGCGAAGCCCATCTCGAACAGCGACTCGGCGATCAAGAGCGGGTCGGCCGTCTCCACGCTGGCCAGGTGGGCCTTGCGCGCGTACTCCACCGTCTGCTCGGACAGCAGGTAGCGTTCCTTTCGATAACCCAGGTTCGCCATCAGCTCGAAGAACCTGGCCTGCAGCCGCGGCGTTCCCCGGGATGTGAGATGGGGGCGGACCGCGTCGAGCTCGGTCTGCATCAGCTCGGCCGTGCCGCGCCAGTAGTGCACCCATGCGCGGTCGAGGCGCAGCTCGATCCAGCTCTCCCACCACGGCTCGGCGGGCTCGAACGGCTCTGCGCCCAGCTCCCCCGCCGCCAGGTCGTACGCGGCGAGAGCATTGACGTGCTCGTGGTGGGTCTCCCAGGTCCGTCCGATCCTGCCGTGCAACGTCGCCGCGTGGACCGCTTGACGGGAGCCGAGGAGCTCGACGGCTGCGCCGTAGGACTCGCGGGCTTCGCCCTGTTTGCCCGTGAGAGAGAGCAGATTGCCCAGCCCCTCGTGGAGCTGGGCCGCGATCGTCTGCCGCGCGGCCCCGTCGGGCTCGGCCGCATCGCCGAGTCGGTCGAGCTCCGCCAGCGCCAGCCGGTAGTAGTCGATCGCCTGAGCGTTCGCGTAGATCTCGGCGGATTTCGAGGCGGCGACCCGGTAGTGGCGGACCGCTCTCTCCGGTCGCTCGCCGAGCGACCAGTGCCGGCCCAGCTCGGCGTGCTGCGCGAGCTGCGGCGATTCCGCCGCCGCCTCGATGGCCAGCGCCGCGCGCCGGTGGAGCTCCACCCTCTCCGCTCGGTCGATCGCGTCGTAGGAGAACTCTCGCAGCCTGTGGTGGAGGAAGCGCAACCTGCCTTCCGGCGCGTGCTCCAGGACCTGGCGCGCAACGAGCTCCTGCACGCCATCCATCGTCCTTTCCGCCTCGACGTCGATCGCCGATTCCAGCAGGGGCGCTTCGAGCTCGCGTCCCAGGACCGCGGCCATCTGGACCGCGCGTCGGGCATCCTCGGAGAGTCCCTGGAGTCGCAGGCTCACCAGCTCCCGCAGCGACTTGGGAAGTGGGAGCGACTCGTAGGCTTCTTCGCTGACCGTGTAGAGGCTGGCGAGCTGCCAGCGGCCGAGATCGTTGCGGTACAGGACCCTCTCGGCCACGGCGGTGCGCAGGTACTCGGCGACGAAGAACGGGTTCCCCTCCGACTCGCGGGTGAGGAACTGGACGAAGCCGGCGGGCCGCTCGTCCATCGCCAGCATGTCGATCACCATCGACCCGATCGTGTCCTCACGGAGCCGCCCCAGGGCCAGGTGCTCGGCGTCGGGCGCCTGGATCAGCTCGCGCAGCTCCCCCCCGAGCTCTTCGGTCCGGTAGGTCCCGAGCACCAGGAAGCGCGTGCCGGCGACGCGGCCCCGGAGGAACGAAAGGAACGCGAGCGTCAGCTCGTCGCACCACTGGAGGTCGTCGAGGATCAACAGCAAGGTCTTCTCGTCGGTCAGCGCCTTCAGCGTCTCCAGGAGCGCGTCGAAGAGCCGGCGACGCGCTGCGGCCGGCTCCAGGCGGGCCAGCTCGGGCTGGTCACCAACGTCCGCAACGTCGGCGAGCGAGCGTTCGTACGCGGCGAGCACTGCCCCTCGCTCGCCGAGCAGCCGGGCCGTCTCCTGGGCGCCCTCTTCGCGGCACCGGTCGGCGACGGCTCGCAACAGCGGCGCCAACACCTCGAGCGGCGCTCCTCCCGCGGTGCCGGCCGTGGGCTCCGCACACTGGCCAGTCAGGACCTGAACCCCCATGGAGCCGGCTTTCATGCCGAGCTCTGTCGCGAGGCGCGTCTTGCCGACCCCGCTCTCTCCACCCAGGAACACGCAGCCGCCCTTGCCGCCCTCCGCCTCCCCAAGACGGCTGCCAAGCCGGTCGAGATCGCGGTCCCGGCCAACGAGCTGGGACCGATAGAGGTACGGCCGCGGGCGGGGGAAGTCGACGGGCTCGGGCCCGGGCAGACAGAACGGCGCCAACATCGTGGCAACGTCGTCCGCGAAGCCGATCCGTCGCCTGGGCTGCTTGGTCAGGAGACGTAAGATGATGGCTTCGAGCCCCTCCGGCACCCCGGCGACGAGCCGCGACGGAGGCGTCGGCCGTTCGCTGAGGTGCGCCGCGAGCATGTCTCGAGATGGCCCGAGGAACGGCGGCCGGCCCGTCACCGCCTCGTAGAGCATGCAGCCCAGCGCATAGAGGTCGGCCCGGGCGTCCAGAGGCTCGCCTTGCACCTGCTCCGGCGCCATGTACGCGACGCTGCCACGTATGCCGCCCAGCACGTCGAGCACGTCGCGGCCGTACGCGCCGGCCACGTTCGAGACCAGGCCGAAGTCGCCGATCACGGGCGACCCGTCGGGCCGCAGGAACACGTTCGAGGGCTTCAGGTCGCAGTGGACGAGGCCTTCACCGTGGAGGAATGCCAGCGGGGCGCACAGCTCCTTCAACGTCGACAGGAGCTCCCTGACGCGCGCGCTCTCGGGCGATCGCTTCACCGCCGCGTTCCGCGTCACGGACCCGCCTCCGGCCGCGGAAGCCTCCGCCCACGTCTCGGCCGAGTCGCTGCCGGCCGGTCTGAGGCGGCTCACGGTGGCGCCGCTCTCTTGCCCGAGCCGGGTCGGTAGTCGCGCCGCCGCGGTTCGCCATGAAGACGCGTAGATGGACGCCAGGGTCAAACCCTCGAGCAGCTCCATCGCGTACCAGGGACACCCGTCCTCGATCCCCTCCTCCAGCACGCTCACGATGCCGGGGTGTCTGAGTCTGCTCAGAGCGCGGATCTCGCGACGCAGCATCCCGAGGAGCTTCGCGTCCAGGTTGCCCACGGTCTTGACCGCACACGACGCGCCCGTGATGGAGTGCCGGGCTTCGTACACGATGCCCATGCCTCCCTTGCCGAGCACGCGATCGACCACGTAGGGTCCGATTCGGTCGGGAACGGGCAACCGCTCTCCTCGCTCGCCGCCGGCCCGACTACGCCTGAGCCGACCCCGGCCTGCGCGGCGGGGCATCCGCTGAGCACGGCGTTCGGATAGGGGCGCCTTGACTTCGAGGCCGGTAAACGGATATACGTGGCTCTATTCTCACTAACGCACCGAGATCGACAGCCTGCCCGCTGCAGGCCACCCCGAGACAAGGATGGCAACTATGGCTAGGAAGCAGCGACCCGCGAAGTTCGTCAAGGACATCGTCATCGCCGGCGAGGACGGAAAACTGTACTACTTGAAGGAGTCCGAATGGAAGGCGCGCCCGCTGGAACTGTCGGCGTTCGCCCCGGACATTCAGCACGCGCTGAAGGCCGGCACGGCGCTGGCCGCCATCCCTGAGCACGAGGACGCCCCCAAGTCCCACGAGCTCGACGCGCAAGGCAAGCCCGTGCATCCCCTCGGCTTCTGCTACCTGGTGAGCCTCGCGAGCCTCAAGACCCAGACCATCTTCGAGGACTAGCCGCACCCGGCTGGGCCTCCGGAGGCGGCCCTGGCGAAGACCTCCGCCGTGGACGACGACCGCTACCGGCTCTCGGACGACGGCGCTTCGGTCAAGGGCTTCCGAGACGGGACACACCGACTCGTCGCGCCGGCGCGGACGCTCGAGCGGATGCAGCCCCTCATGCCGGTGATGGGTGTCACGCGCCTGGCGAACTTGACCGGCCTCGATCTCATCGGCATACCGGTGGTCATGGCGGTGAGGCCCAACGCGCGCTCTCTCGCAGTCTCCTCGGGCAAAGGGCTCACCCTGGAGGCGGCGATGGCCTCTGGGCTCATGGAGGCCATCGAGCTCTACCATGCCGAGCGCATGCGCCGGCCGCTGCTGCTCGCTAGTTTCGAAGAGATCCGTCAGTCGCATCCCCTCGTCGACCTCTCCCGCCTGCCGCATCTCTCGGTGAGCCGCTACCATCCGAACCGCTCGATCCTGTGGGTCGAAGGCTACGAACTTCTGGAGCGAGAGCCTCGCTTCGTCCCGTACGAGATGGTCCACGCCAACTTCACGCTTCCGCTGCCCGCGGGCAGCGGCTGCTTCCCCATGAACTCGAACGGCCTCGCCTCGGGCAACCATGTCCTCGAGGCCATCAGTCACGGCATCTGCGAGCTCGTCGAGCGCGACGCGACGTCCCTGTGGCGACTCACCCCGCCGGCACTTCAGCGCGGCCGCCGCGTGGGCCCGAGCAGTATCGAAGATGCCGACTGCCGGCGCCTTCTCGACCTCTTCCGGGAGGCTCGGGTCGCGGTGGGCCTCTGGGACATCACGAGCGACGTGGGGATTGCAACGTTCGAGTGCCTCACCGTTGACGAGGAGGAGCGGCCGTTGCGCGAGATGTACGCCACCAGCGGCATCGGCTGCCATCCCTCGCGCGGCGTCGCTGCCGTGCGCGCGCTCACCGAGGCGGCGCAGGGTCGGATGATCTACATCGCCGGGTCTCGAGACGACCGCGACCGTGCGGCCTACGAGCAGGCGCGTGACCCGGAGCTGACTCGCAGCGTCCGGGAGCGGATCGCAGGCGGAGAGTCCGCCCTACGAGACTTCCGGCAGGTCGCCAGCCAGGAGCACGAGTCCTTCGCGGTCGAGGTCCGCTGGGAGCTGGAGCGGCTCGCCGCCGTGGGCATCGACGAGGTGATCGTGGTGGACCTGAGCCGACCGGAGTTCGATGTTCCCGTGGTGCGCGTCGTGATCCCCGGCCTCGAAGGCATCGCGGGATCGCCGGGCTACGTGCCCGGCGCGCGCGCTCGCGCCGCACACGCCTGAACGGCCGGCATGCGCGTCGTCGTCTTCTCCGGGCCGACGCTGTCACCCGCGGAGGTGCAACGCCACCTCGACGCCACCTGCCTGCCTCCGGTCTCGCAGGGTGACGTCTACCGCGCGAGCCTGGATTCCCCCTGGGCCATCGGCATCATCGACGGTTACTTCGAGAGGGTGCCGGCGGTCTGGCACAAGGAGATCCTCTGGGCCCTGTCCCGCGGCATCCACGTCTTCGGAGCCGCGAGCATGGGATCGCTCCGCGCCGCCGAGCTTCACGCCTTCGGGATGGTAGGAGTGGGCGCGATCTTCGAGGCCTACCATCACGGCCGGCTGACCGATGACGACGAGGTGGCGATCCTGCACGGGCCCTCTGACGCTGGCTTCAAGCCCTTGTCCGAGCCTCTCGTGAACATCCGCGCGACGCTCGCCGTGGCGATCACCGCCCGGGTGATCGCGGAGCCGACCCGAGAGGCTCTCCTCGGCATCGCGAAGCGCCTGTTCTATGGCGAGCGGAGCTACGCGCGGCTCCTGGAGCGAGCGCACGAACAGGCGATCCCGACGGCAGAAGTGGAGGCGCTCCGCGGATGGCTGCCCGCGGGCCGGGTCGATCAGAAGGCTCGGGACGCGGTCTCGATGCTCGAGCGCATTCACGAGCAGCGCGACCGCGAGCCGCATCCATTCCAGCCGCGCTTCCATTTCGAGCACACGGACATGTGGGAGCAGGTGGGGCGAGCCGGCGGCGGGCAGAACGGTTCCGCTCGGGAGGCTGATGCGACGGCGCCGCTTCTCGACGAGCTTCGCCTGCTCGGCGCCGAGCGCTTCCGCGACGTCCTCGAGCGGGCCTTCGGTCGCGCGGTCGCGCTCGACGAGTCCCGGCGCCAGGGAATGCGCCCAACGGCCGACGAGATCGCGTCCGAGACGGTCCGGTTCCGCCTCGAGCGTGGCCTGCGCAGCGAGGAGAAGACCCGCGCATGGCTGGCGGAGCAGAGGCTCACCGACCAGGGGTTCCTTCGGCTGTTCGAGGATGAAGCGCGCCTGGAGCGAGTGCGCGTGCTGTTCGCTCCCGAGGCCACCGTGCAGGCCGGCGAGGTGCTGCGCCTCGAGGGCGAGTATGGACGGTTGCTGGACCGCGCTCGCGAGAAGCAGGCGCTCCTCGCGACGCACGGCCTCGAGCGACCCGGTCTGGACGACGCGGGGCTGTCGTCAGAGCGGGAGCTTCTCGCGTGGTATTTCGACGGCCGGCTCGGCCTGCCTATCCCTGACGATCTCGGTTCGTACGCCGTCTCGGTCGGCTGCCCGGACCGGCAGACGCTGATGCGGGTGTTGTTGCGCGAGCTCTGCTATCAGCGGCTGTGCGCGCCGCCCGCCTCGGTGCGCTGAATCGAGTCATCGCCGCTACCACGTGCGAGTCCTGGGCAGCAGACCGTCGCCTACTTCTTCCTTCGCAGGATATTCCGGCTCGCCGGCACCGTCTCACGGTGGGAGTAGTGGTTGACGAACGCGAAGTCCTCGAAGGGAAGCCGCGGAGGGCGATGCAGCTCGTCCGCCTTCAGGTCGGCCGGCAGCGACGGATCGACCTCGGCGGCGCGCTTGCCCACGACGAGCATCGCGATCACCGTCATGTCCCTCGGGATCCGGAGCACCTCCTGGACGCGCTGCTCGAGATACCCGGCGATCGGGTGAGCCACCAGTCCCAGCTCGGTCGCCCGAAGGATCATGAACGCCGTGGCGAGGCCGGTATCAAAGAGGTAATAGGCTCGAGTGTTGCCGTTCCACTTCAGATCTCCCGCCCCGGGGACGTCCGGCACGACGTTCCGGTCGTCCACGGTGTCGTCGAGCTTCTCGCTGCTGCAGACGGCCACGAGCATCGAGGCGGTGCGGGCCCATGCGTTATAGCTGGCGAGGGCGGGTTGGAGCGCCAGCAACGTCTTTTCGTCGGTGACGAACACGAACCGCCATGGCTGATGGTTCTCCGCCGAGCAGCACAGCCGCGCGGCCTCGGCGAGCTCGTGGACGGTCGACTCCCCGATCCCGGCCTTCTGCAGCGAGCGGTAGGCCCGCCTCTTCTCGATCGCCTCCTTGACGTCCATGGAGCCTTTCCTCCCTTGCCTGCGGGGCGGCCGGTTCGTCTCCGGTTCCCCGGGGCAGCCCGTGATGGACCATCGCTCAGCCGGCCAGCGCCTGACGGGCGAAGTCCCTCACCGAGGTGAGCTCGAGCTTCAGCGCCGACGGGAGCGGGGGCGCGTCGGGCGGGTCACCGGCAGCATAGCGCAGCATGAGCCCTGCGAAGGATTGCTCCATGGGGTTGCTGGCCGAGGCCCGTTGCGCCTCCAGTTGCTCCGCAGGGACCTTGTTGACCGTGAACCGGCGGCCCGCCAGCTCCTCGAACGTCGCGATCACTTCGAGGGCGCTGAGGGGCTGAGGCCCGCCCACGGAGAGGATCGCGTTGCGGGCGGCCGGCTCGCCCGCCGCCGCTACGGCCACGCGAGCCACGTCGCTCGAATGAACCCAGCGCATCCGGCTCGTACCGTCCCCGTAGATCGTCGCCTCGCCCTTGGTGTAGTCGAAGCCGAGGTGCGGCGAGAGCCACACGTCCATGAAGCAGCTCGGCTGCAGGATGGTGTACTCGAGGCCGCTGCTCCGGAGGTGCTCTTCCACGCTGGCCTTGGCGTCGGAGAAGGCGAAGTCGCGGCGGAGGCCGAGGACGGACGTGTAGACGAAGCGCTTCACGCGTGAGCCGACGGCCACGTCGATGAGGGATTTCTGTCCCTTCAGGTCGACGTCCTCTATGGAGTCCTGTGGCTGCTGCGATCCGATCGCCGTCGCCGTGGAGAAGACGACGTCGACGCCCTTGACGGCCGCATCGAGGCTGTCGCGAGACCGCAGGTCCCCGACCACGACCGCAGCACCCAGCCCGCGGAGCTCGGCGACCCGCTCGGGCCGTGAGGTCGACCGCACCAGCGCCCTCACGGGCTGATCGCTGGCGGCGAGAAGCCTGCAGATCTCGCCGCCCACCATGCCAGTAGCGCCCACGACCAAGTGCTGCATGGTCCGCCTCCGTGGTGCCTGGATGCTGAGTGTACGAGTGCCATTCTATACCTCGATGCGCGCAGGGAGGCGCTCGCCACGGAGACGGTACAGCAGCGCGAACCTCTTGCTCCGAGCCGCCACGACCGCCGCCCGCCGCGGATGCTCTTGCGGCGATGCTGGTCCAGGTGTCGGCTTTCTCCTGCCCTGATGTCTCCGCCCTCCTGACGGGGGATCCGGGGCGCCCGGTGCTTCCTGGAGGCACGGCTTCCGGTTTGACTTCGTGCGGCGCGGCACTCATCCGGCTCATCCTGCCCGGCAAGTTCGCGATCCGTCCTGTTCGTCTGGAGGTGCTCGATGCGCGTCAGCCGCGCTGTGTTCGCCGCTGTCCTGGTGCTCGCGTCCGCGATCCCCGCCCGAGCGCAGGACACGGGCGGCCTTGCGGGTCTGCGCCCCAAGTGTCGGCGGCACAGCATCCAAGCAGGCTGACAACGGCGCTTGTCACAGCGTCAAGCGGCGACGACAGCACAACCGCGAGCTCGTCTCGCAGCCCGCGGGCATCCGCTCCCCGGAGATCTTGAGGGATCCAGGACCGCTGGGGCTGCGCCGTAGAGCCCGCCGCACCGCCGCGCGAAGGAACGAGCACTCGCCAGGCCCCACGCGGGGCCTTCTGCTGCATCACTATGAATCGTCTTGTACTAGGGTTGGTAGCGGGGGGTGGATTTGAACCACCGACCTTTGGGTTATGAGCCCAACGAGCTACCTGGCTGCTCTACCCCGCGTCAGGTCTGAGGACGACTCTAGCAGCGGGGGCCGCAGGCTGTCAAACGAACTTCGAATCCTGGCCGCTCCAGATCGGCCGCCAGACGCCGGCTCGGCGCCCTCCAGCGCCCATCAGTGGTCCAGGACTGCAAATGTTCACGCCGTCGTGTGAACGTGCTACCGCCGTACGGAAGAATGGCTTACGGCAGAGGCACTTGCGGCGAAGGTGAGGATCGACACGATCCCCGAACCTTCGCCGGCATCGAAGCGTCCAATTCAATGAGGGACAGAAACGCCTTCCACACCGGTCCCTCGGGAGGAGGCTCCGATGGCCGCGTTCGCCGTCGCCGTGGACGCACGATGCCCGCTGTGCGGCGCATCGATCCTGTCCATCGGCCGGGGTGGCCGTGTGATGGCCGAGGACCTGCATCCCGTCCCGCTCTATACCGGCCGGGGCGGCCAGGGCTACATGGTCTGCGAAGACTGCGGGGTCCTGACCGAGCTGCCGCGGAGCATCACCCTGAACTGATCGGGCCGTAGGGAGGACGACGCGCGGCGGGCACCGAGCTCCGAGGAGCGCCGTACAATGGGTGCATGGCGCTCCTCGGCCTTCGCCACGTCGCCCTGAACGTCAAGGACCCTCAAGCCAGCAAGCGGTTCTACGAGGACTGCTTCGGCATGGCGATCGTCTGGGAGCCCGATCCCGACAACGTCTACCTGTCGTCGGGCCCCGACAACCTGGCCCTCCACCGCTCCCACGGCGGCGGGCCGGGCGTGCTGGACCACCTCGGGTTCATCGTGGACTCCCGAGAAGAGGTCGACCGGCTGGCCGCTCGCTTCCGGGCGCTGGGCGTCACGCTGGCCGCGGAACCCAGGGACCACCGGGACGGCAGCCGATCGTTCTACTGCGTGGACCCCGACGGCGTGCGCATCCAGCTCCTCTACGAGCCCACACTCTCCCGCCAGTCGATATCCTGACGCGTCCACTCCCGTCATGCTCTTGACTCGGAGCCGTCGCAAGGGCACACTTTCGCGCAACGATTCACATTGGGCGGGCACGGCGCAGAGCGCGCGCCCGACGCCGCATCCGGAGCCTGGAGGTAGAAGAGATGGAGGACGACACCCCCACCGGTCCGATGGAGCCTTTCGCTCCTCTGGAGCCCACACCGCCGCCACCCGCCCCCGCGCCGATGGCTGCTCCTGCTGCGAAGCCCCGGCCCCGGAAGAAGGCGAAGGCGAAGAAGACCGCCGCCCGCAAGAAGGCCGGCAAGAAGGCTGGCAAGAAGAAGGTCGCCCGGAAGAAGACCGCCGGGAAGAAGACCGCCAAGAAGAAGGGCAAGAAGGCCGCCCGGAAGGCGGGGAAGAAAGCCGCCAGGAAGGCCGCCAAGAAGAAGAGCGGCAAGAGGAAGTCGAAGAAGCGCTAGGGCTTCGGGCGTCGGCCGACCCCGAGGGGCGCACGCTCGCGTGCGCCCCTCCTTGCGTTCGCCCCCTACTCGTTCCCCCAGGGCAGGATCGCAGTCTTCAGCCCGTCGCCCCCCGCCGCCATCCGGCAGAGGACCTCGGGCAGGCTGTCGAGGGGCGCTTCCGCCGTGATGAAGGCGTTGGGGTCGACGTGTCCGTCGGCGATCAGGCGGAAGGCCTTCCGGACGCTCTCCGGCGTGTGGTGGAAGGTCGACTTGATGGTCAGCTCCTGGTAGTGGAGGCGCTGGGAGTCGATGCCGATCTCCGTGTCGGCCGGACATCCCCCGAAGAGGTTGACGACGCCCCCCTTCCGCACCGCCCGGATCGCGGCCTCGCATGTCTCCGGGAGGCCGACCGCCTCGATCACGACGTCGGCGCCGCGCCCGTCCGGGCTCTTGGCCCTGAGCAGCGCGCCGAGATCCTTCCCCTGCTGCGTTGAAACCGTCGCCTCCGCCCCCATCTCGAGGGCCTTCTCGAGCCGTTCCGGGCTGCGGCCGGCGGCCACCACGTGCGCGCCGCGCATCCGCGCGAGCGTGATGAACATCAGGCCGATGGGACCCGCCCCGATGACCGCCACCGACTGCCCGCGGCCGATCCAGCTCTCCTCCACGCCGCGCACGACGCAGGCTAGCGGCTCCACCATGGCGGCTTCGCGGAACGCCACGCCGTCGGTCAACGGCAGGAGGTTCTTCCGGACCACACGCGCCGGGATCCGCGCGAACTCCGCGTAGGCACCGTTCCAGAACAACAGGTCGTCGCACAGGCTGGGCATGTCGTGCCGGCAGTAGTAGCACTCGCCGCAGGGGGCGGAGTTCGCCGCGACCACCGGGGCGCCGGGCTCGATGCCGTCGACGCCGGCGCCCACCTTTTCCACCACGCCGGCCATCTCGTGGCCGAACACGGCGGGGGGGACGATCATCTTGGCGTGATAGCCGCGCCGGTAGACCTTGGCGTCGGTCCCGCAAGTGAGGGCCACCCGGGTGCGCAGGAGGACGTCTCCGGCCTCGAGCGCCGGCACGTTGACCCGCTCGATGCGGACGTCGCGCTGGCCGTACAGGACGGCCGCCTTCATCTTTGCTGCCAACTTCACCTCGCTGACGGTCCCTCGTGGACCCGCAGGACGACCTTCAAGACGCCCCGGGCCGGCCGGGAAGCGACGTCGACCGCCTCGGCTACGGCCTCCAACGGGAAACGGTGGGTCACCAACTCCCGGACCCGGACCTCACGCCCGAAGACCAGCCGGGCGGCGAGGTCCTGCACCTCGATCGAGGCGCTGTAGGAGGTCAGGATCTGCTTCTCGGCTGCACAGAGGGCCCCGAGATCGACCTCCGCGACCTCTCCGGGGGAGGTCGCGGCGAACACCATGATACTCCCACCCGGCCGGGTCGCCTCGATGGCCTGCCGGAAGGCGGCCGGCCCCACCGCCGCCAGGAGAGTCCGGTCGGCCCCCCGTCCTCCCGTCAGGGCACGCACCTCCCGGACGACGTCGCCCCGGGCGTCCACGGTGACCTCGGCCCCGAGCGCCCGCGCCACCTCGAGCCGGTCCGGCAGGGGATCCGACACGATCGTCTCGGCCCCGGCCCATCGGGCGAGTTGCATCAGGATCAGGCCGATCGGTCCCTGCCCCACGACCAGGACCGTCTGGCCCTGGCCCACCGCCGCCCTCCGGACCGCCTTCAGGCAGGTGTTCACCGGCTCGACGAACGCGGCCTCCTCCGCCAGCACGCCCTCCGGCACGCGGACCACACCCGACTCGACGATCCAGGGAAGGGCCTTCACGTACTCGGCAAACCCGCCTCCTGAAGGCTCGAAGCCCGCGGTGGTCCCGTTCTTCTTGTAGACCTCGCACTGGGCGTGCGCGCCGGCCTCGCAGTAGGAGCAGCGGCGGCACGGCACGTGGTGGTGGACCACCACGCGGTCGCCTTCCCGGAAAGACGGCACTCCCTGTCCGACCTTCGCAACGGTCCCCGCGATCTCGTGGCCGAAGACCCGCGGCCCGGGCAGGAGCCCCCTCCGGATCTTCTTGATGTCCGTCCCGCAGACGCCGCAGACGTCGACGCGGACGAGCAGCTCCCCGGCCGCCACCTCCGGCACCGGGACCTCCTCGACGCGCAGGTCTCCCGGTCCCCGGTATACCGCGGCCTTCATCCCGGGCGGATCTTATCTCACCGGGACCGAAACCCGCATTTCGCGTTGACTAGCCGCTTTTGGCTCTATAGCATGGCCGCCCTGGCGGTCATGGAGCCTTCCCGAACGAGAGTCCTCATCGTCGACGACGACCCGTCGTTCGCCGGCATGGTCAGCGAGGTGCTGGCCGAGAAGGGCTACGACGCGGTGCGCTGCACCGACCCCGCGGAGGCCCTGGCGCGTGCGGCGGACGGCAGCTTCTCGGCCGCGGTCGTGGACCTGATGATGCCCACCATGAGCGGCATCGAGCTGGCCGACCGCATCAAGGCGGCGAGCCCCGACACACAGATCGTCATCCTGACCGGGCACGGAGACCTGGAGTCGGCGGTCGAGGGCCTCAAACACGGCGTGTTCGACTACCTCCAGAAGCAGACGATCCAGCTCCCGCGGCTGGAGCGCTCCATCCAGGAGGCGGTCGAGCGGTCGAGGCTGACCCGGGAGAACCGGGAGCTGCTGGACCGGCTGCGCGAGTCGAACCGCCTGCTCAAGGCGCTCCAGGACATCACCACCAGCCTGGCCGCCGACCCGTACCTGGACCGGCTCCTGGCCCGCCTGGTGGCATCGGCCAAGGAGCTCTGCGGGGCGGTGGCCGGCCGAGCCCTCCTGCTCGAGAAGACCCACGGGGACGGCCTGGTCATACACACGTGCGTCGGCGAGGGCGGCGACGCGATCAAGGGCGCGCGGCTGCAGGCGGGCGAAGGGATCGTGGGCCTGGTGTCGGAGCAGGACGAGGCGGTCGTGCTCTCCCGCGCCACCGACCACCCGCGCTATTGCCACCGTTGCGACGAAATGCCGACGACGCTACCGGGCTTCCTGTGCGCCCCCCTGCGCCACGGCGCCGTCCACGGTGCCCTCATCCTCGCGGGCCGGCGCGGGGGTGAGTTCGGCACCGAGCACCGCGACGTCCTGATGAGCCTGGCCCGGCAGGCGGCGGTCGCCATCGAGAACGCGCTGTACCACGAGCGGGCCATCAACTTCTTCACCCACACCTCGGAGATCCTGGTCTCGGTCCTGGACGCGGCGGACGTCTTCTACGCCGGCCACTCGCGCGCGGTGGCCGCGCTCGCCGACATGGTGACCCGGCGGCTGGGCCTGGCCGATGCCGATCGGCGCAACGTGCACTTCGCCGCCCTTCTCCACGACATCGGGAAGCTGCGCCTGGACCCGGACATCCTCAAGGCCGGGCTCTTCACCACCGACGAGGGGCGGCGCCACATGCAGGAGCACCCGGCGCTGGGGCTGGAGCTGCTGAAGCCGATCACGATGTGGGAGGAGATCCTCCCTCTGATCCACTCCCACCACGAGCGCTGGGACGGCACCGGCTACCCCCGCGGCCTGTCCGCCGAGGAGATCCCCCTGGGGGCGCGGGTGATCGCGGTGGCGGACGCCTTCGACGCGATGTCCCGGTCCAGCCCCCACGGCACGCCGCGCACGCCGGAGGAGGCGCTGGAGGAGCTGGAGCGCTGTGCGGGCACCCAGTTCGACCCGCGCATCGTGCGGCTGTTCGCGGTCGAGTACCGCCGGAAGGGCGAGCTGATCCGCTAGCCGGGCTTCGCCCGATCCGTAGCGGCGAAGCCCGGCTGCCCTGAAAGGCGAAAGCGCAACACCCCTACTACAACTCTCTTTCTGCAAGGGATCGACCGGGCTTTCCGCAGGCACGCCTCCGTCGGCTCCCGCGCTGCGGATCGGCGGGAGCCGACGGGCTTACGGAAAGCACGATCCACCTCTCTGAATGGGAAAAGTGTTGCAGACAGCCGGGTTTCGCCGCTACGGATCGGGCGAAACCCGGCTAGCGGCCCAGCAGGGTCCTGAGCACGAAGAACACGTTCTCCTTGCGCTCCCTGAGCCGCCGGTAGAAGTACGGGAACCAGTGCGTGCCGTAGGGGACGTAGATCCTCACGTCGTAGCCGTCCCCGACCAGCTCGTCCCAGCGGCGGGGCCTCAGCCCGTACAGCATCTGGAACTCGAACCGCGACGGCGGGATGCGGGCCTGCCTCGCGTGGTCGAGCGCGTGGCGGACGAGGCGCTCGTCGTGGGTGGCGATGGCCGGGTAGCTCCCGGCGTCGAGGAGGAGCCCGGCGTATCGCCTGAAGCTGTCCCGGACGTCGTCCATGCGCTGCCGGGCGATGCTCGCCGGCTCCCGGTAGGCGCCCTTGCACAGCCGCACCCGGTCACCCCGGCGGATCGCTTCGCGGACGTCGTCCTCGGTGCGATGGAGGCAGGCCTGAAGGACGATCCCGACGTTCTCGTGGTCCTTCCTCAGCCGGTGGAACGCCCGCAGGGTGGCCTCGGTGTGCTTCGAGCCTTCCATGTCGATGCGGACGAACCCGCCGACCGCGGCAGCCACGCCCACGATCCCGTCCACGCTCTCCAGGCAGAAGTCCTCCGAGACGTCCAGGCCCATCATGGTGAGCTTGATGGAGACGTTCCGCTCCACGTCCGCGGGGATCGCGCGGAGGAGGTCCTCGACCGCCCGGGCGCTCCGCCGTGCCGACTCGCGGTCCATCACGTCCTCGCCCAGCAGGTCGAAGGTGGCCCCTATGCCCCGCGCCTTCAGGCGTCGGCCCGCCGCGATCGCGGAGTCGGCGGTCTCCCCGGCCACGAAGCGGCGGGCCAGGAACGTGGGGGGCTTCACCGCCGCCGGCGGCGCCGGGGCGCCTCGTACTCCGCACGGACGACCGAGGAGATGCCGCCGCGGACATGGAAGTCCCCTTCCACGGTCATGCGCCGAGGCGCGAGCGCGGACACGAGGTCGTCGAGGATGAGGTTGGTGACGTCCTCGTAGAAGATCCCGCGGTCGCGGAAGCCGAACAGGTAGAGCTTGAGGCTCTTCAGCTCCACGCACTCGCGGTCGGGGACGTAGGTGATGCTGATGGTCCCGAAGTCCGGCTGGCCCGTCTTTGGGCAGACCGCGGTGAACTCGGGGCAGGTGTGGACGATCGTGTAGTCCCGGCCCGGACGGGGGTTGGGGAAGGTCTCGAGGCCGGCCATGAGCACGGCCATTCTACGTCGAGGGGAGAGCCTCGGCCCCCACCAGGGCGGCTTTGGCGGCGGCGACCTCGTCGAGGGCCTGCTTGAGGATCGCGAACACGATGTACCAGCCGACCACGACGAGGGCGCCGTACTGGATCAGCGTCGGAAGCGGCAGGTGGGTGTCCCACAGCCCGTGCAGGATCACCGCGACGAGCCAGCGACGCACCACCACCCCATCCAGGAGCATGCGGGGGTGGAACGAGCCCTCGCCCTTCGCCTTCCAGATGGCCGAGCCGACCATGGCCGTCCAGATCACGTGGCCGCCCGGGGCCAGGATGCCGCGGATCCAGATCACGTCGATCGCGCGGTCGATGCCGCCTCCCATCCCGAAGCGGAAGGCATAACCCGCCGACTCGAACCCCGCGAAGCCCGCCCCGACCGCGGCCCCGAACAGCAGGCCGTTGAGCTGCCAGCGGTAGCGCGGGGTGTAGGCCATCAGCAGGAGGGCCAGGGCCTTCCCCGCCTCCTCGCCGACCCCGGTCAGGAGGGCGGGGATGATCGAGCCGGTGCCGGAGCCCGGAACGAACGTGAAGACGAACATGGTGGCGATCAGGCTGAGCGCTCCGCCGAGGAGGAGCATCTTGGCGACCTGGTACACCGAGACGTTCCGGGGGATGTTCATCTCGAAGAACAGCACCACGACCGACAGCGGGACCACGAAGGAGCCGACCACCACCATGCCGGGGAAGAAGTTGACGTTGCGGAACTGGGTGAGGCCGTACCGCATGAGGAGGTAGGTGGCGACGGAGCCGCCCAGGACGCGCCAGAACACCCGCGCGGTGGGCCACCCGGTCTTGACGTCGGCCAGGGCCGGAGTCGTCCTCCGCGTCCCCACCGCGAACTCGTCCTCGACGTCGAACGGCTCCCCGGCGGCGGGGCGGCCGAGGCCCCCCACCAGGATGTCCCGGATCGGGACGTTCGAGATCGTGGGCAGGTCGGTGTACTCGCTGATCTTGACGCCGATGCCGCGCAGGACGCCGCGGGACCCGGAGCGGTGGCCGGCGGGAGGCGGAGGCGGGGTCGGCGGCAAGAGCGGGCCGGCGGGGAGGCCGCCGGGGAACAGGTTCGGCAGCTCCCCGGCGGGGCGCCAGCTCGGCATCCCCGCCTTCCAGATCGAAGAGCGGGCGGAGAGCACGCCTTCGCCGGCGAGCTCGGCGAGGCGGCCCTCCCCGACCGGCCCCTTCTGGGTGCCGTCCTCGCCGACGTAGAACCACTCCGCGGCGGCGAACAGCGAGGCGTGGACCTCGCCGGCCGGACGCCAGTCGGCCATCCCCTCCTTCCACACCAGCGATGAGCGTTCGATCCGCCCGTCGCGGGCGAGCGCGGCCAGCTCGGCGGCCTCCACCGGGCCCTGGGGGGCGCCGCCGCTCAAGTAGAACCACCGTTCGGGCATCAGTCGGGGAAGAACTTGAGATACGGACCGCCCTCGGCCTCGCGCAGGATGAGCAGCGCCAGCTCCCGGGCGTGATAGTCCCCCCACATGGCGGACTCGCCGCAGGGCACCTGGCGGCCGGGCGGCACGTGGTCCCAGCCGTTGGGGCGGTGATAGACCGAGTGGAGCAGCAGTCCCTCGTGCTGCACGTCGGTCGACAGGTACGGCTCGGCGAACAGCGTCCGCGCCACCGTCAGCCCAGCCTGGCGATAGCGCCGAGCCCGGGCGGCATCGCCCCCGTCTCCGGCGAGATGGCGGCCGAGACGGATGAGGCCCTGTGCGGCGATCGCCGCCGCCGAGCTGTCCACGGGCTCGTGGTCGTTGAAGGGGTCGGAGGGGCGCCCCAGCGGGTCGGCCAGCCGAGCGAGCCCGGGCGCCCCGGTGTCCCAGTACGGGACGCCGTCGGTGGGCGTGTGCTCGATGAAGAAGTCGGCGGTGGCTTCGGCGACCTCGAGGAAGCGGGCGAGGATCCGGCCGCGGTCCCCCACGCCCTCGAAGGCCCCGGCGTCGAGCCGCGACAGGAACTCGAGCTGCTCGGCGTAGCCGCAGACGATCCAGGCCAGGCCCCGCGTCCAGGTCGAGAACGGGGAGTAGCCTTGCTGGGTGCTCGGGCAGCGAAAGGCGCCGTCGTTCACGTTGAAGATGGACTCGTGGGCCACGCGGCCGCGGACGTCGTAGGCGTCGCGGCCGGTCCCGAAGTAGACGTTGAACCGGGCCGTCGCCTCGGCGTGGAGCACCAGGCGGCGCAGCAGCGACACCGGCCGGTCGCCCTCCCCCATGAGGACGTGGCCGAGCCGGTGCGCCAGGGCCAACGACCGCATCGAGCGGATCGTGTCGGAGAACAGCGAGTGGGGGCCGTTGAAGGAGTACACGTAGCCGAGGTCCGGGCCCAGCGCGGTCCAGCGCGCCGCCTGCACCGCACCGCTCGACTTCAGCGCCAGCTCGTAGAAGCGCCGCTCCCAGCGGTCCTCGGGGAGGCGCTCCTCGCGCATCAGCCGCCACAGGTTCCCGTAGGTGCTGACGTTGTTGAACCCGTGGTCGTGGACGCCGACGTGGGTCAGGTGGGACGCCATTCGCGCGACCGTGGCGTCGCGGCCGATCTCGAGGAACGGGCGCTCGCCGGTGGCGTCGAACTGGAGGATTGCCGATCCGAACTGGAAGCCCTGCGTCCACTCCGTCCAGCCGCGGCTCGTGTAGCGGCCCGCCACCGTGAAGACCGGCGTCCCCTGGTCCGGGTCCCAGCGCTGCTGGAGGCGGTGGATCTTCGCCCCCGACAGCTCGAACAGCCGCCGGATGGCGGGGGCGAGCGCCCCGGGCACGAGCGCGTCGTCTATGGTCAACATTCCGTCTAGAGCCTCTGCAGGTGGACGCCGCCGTCCACGTTGATGACCTCACCGGTGGAGAACGGGAGCTCGCCGCGCATCAACGCGCGCACCGCCAGCCCCACGTCGTCCGGCGTCCCCCAGCGCCCCTGGGGTACGAGCCCCTCGGCGATCAGCCGCTCGTACTTCTCCTTGACCCCGGCGGTCATGTCCGTGGCCATTATCCCGGGGCGCAGCTCGAACACCTGCACGCCCTCGGCGGCGAGTCGCGCGGCCCAGAGCTTGCTCGCCATGGCCAGCCCGGCCTTGGAGACGCAGTACTCGCCGCGGTTGACCGACACCACCTCCGCGGACATGGACGAGATGAAGACCAGCTTGTAGCCGCCGGGCAGGCGCGACTCGCCGGCACGGGCGAGCCAGTGGCGCGCCACCGCCTGCGCCAGGAAGTATGGCCCCTTGAGGTTCACCGCGATCAGCTCGTCGAAGCTCTCCTCGGTCGCCTCAGTGAGGTCCGCCCGGACCCGGGGGGCGATGCCGGCGTTGTTGACGAGGCCGTCGAGGCGGCCGAGCGCCGCGAGCGCCTCGCGCAGGATCCGGCCGCGGTCGGCGGGCACCGCCACGTCACCGGCCACCAGCGGGAACCGCTGGCCCGCGACCCGGGCGAGCCGCGCGCAGGAGGCGGCGGTCCCCTCGGCGGCCTTCCGGTTGGTGGCGTAGTGGACGGCCACGCTGAGCCCGTCGCGCGCCAGCGCCTCGGCTATCCCGCGCCCCAGCCCGCGGCTGGCGCCGGTCACGAGGACGCCGGCGGGTCCGTCGGCAGAGGAAAAGGCGGCCATGGCCGCGCATTCAAGCACGCCGGACCAGCGGCATCAAGCCGATCCCCCGGCCGCCTTCGGCTTTCGGGCCTCGGCGTCGCCGTCAGGCCGTCGACCGCGCCTTTCCCCGCCGCGGGGGCGGGAACCCGTCTCGCGCGCTCTCCAGGTCCCGGGCCACGTCGTCGCGCAGGCTCGCCGGCTGGACGACCCGGACGTGGGGCAGGAAGCCCTTGATCCACGCCTTCAGCTCCCAGCCCGGCGTCACGCTCATCCGGAGCGCGATCCGTCCCCCCGGCCGCTCCTCCAGGACCTGGCTCTCGTGCCAGGTGCGCTCGCGGATGTAGCCGGCCATCTCGGCGTCGAACACGAGCTCGACGGGCTCGGGCTTCCCGCCGGCGATCCCGAACGCTCCGCGGGCGTACTCGGAGACGCTGAAGTCGCGCGGCACCTCGAAGGTGGCCTCCTGGACCTCGATCTTCTGGATCCGCTCCACCGCGAAGGTCCGCACCTCGCCGTACTCGTGCGCGCGGGCGTACAGGTAGAGGCCGCCGTGGTGGTATACGACACGGTAGGGGTCCACCGTGTAGGTCTTGGTGCGCCGGCTGTTGAAGGAGAAGTACGCGATCACCGTCCGGCGCTGGTGCAGCGTCGCGTCGATCAGGGACGCGATCACGTCCTGCTTCTTCGAGTAGTCCTTCCACGGGTCCGGCCGCGCGGCGAACAGGTCCTGGATCCGCCCCAGGTAGGGCAGGCTCCGGGCGGGCAAGGCCTCGCGTATCTTCGCGAAGGCGGACTCCAGGTCCTGGGCGAACGGGGACCCTCCCAGGAACGACATCAGGTTCCTGCCGAAGTACAGCGCGGCCAGCTCGGAGAGGGTGAAGGTCTGGGCGAGGCGCTGCTTGTAGCCCTCCACCAGCCGCCACACCTTCCGCCCGTCGGCGTGCTCGTCGTAGAGCGGGAACCCGGCCTCCTGAAGGGCCTCGATGTCCCGACGGATGGTGCGCTCCGTGACGCCGTGCTCTGCCGCCATGTCCCGGGAAGTGGTGTAGCGCCCGGCCTCTATCCGCTTGAGGATCTTCCACTGCCGGATCACCTCGGCGTTGCGCACTACTCGTCCTCCCGGTGATAGAAGAAGCCCTGGCCCAGCTCGATCCCGAGGTCGAGCAGCGTGTCCTTCTCCCCCTCCCTCTCGATCCCTTCCGCGATGACCCGGGCCCGGATCTTGTCCGCGAGCTGGCGCAGGGACTCCAGCAGGCTGCGCTTGATGCTGCTGTGGTCGATGTCCCGGACCAGGCTCACGTCGAACTTCAGGAAGTCCGGCTCGATCGAGGCCAGGGCCTGCAGCGAGGCGTATCCCGCCCCCATGTCGTCCACCGCCACCCGATAGCCTCGGCGCTTGAAGGTGCGGAGCGCGCCCTGGAAGTCGTCGTGTCGCACGATCGCCAGCCGCTCCGTGATCTCCACAACCACGTCGCTGGGAGCGAGGCCAGCCCCGGCCAGGACCTCGTCCATGACCCCGCTCGACCACTGCGGGTCCTCGACGGCCCGGGCGGATGCGTTCAGGAACAGGAGGCCGAGGTCGGGGACGCTCGCCGCCGATCGGACCGCCGTGCCGCGGCAGAGGCGCTCGAACTCCACCAGCAGCTCGGTGGACTCGGCGAACGAGAACAGCTCCTCGACCGAGGCGAAGGAGGACGAGCGCAGCGGCCGGGTGAGGGCCTCGTGGCCGATCACCCCCCCGTCCACCAGTCGGACGATCGGGTGGAAGACGCTGCGGATGCTGGCGTCCGAGATCATGCGGGCCAGCTCGTCCCGCCGCGCCGCGTCGATCCCCTCCCTCTGCACCAGGCTCGCCAGCATGGCCGCGGCCACCGCCTGCTGGATCGCCCGCTCGGAGCGGACCATCGGGTCGTTGTCGATCCGCGCCTGGCCCCCGCTGAGCTGGAGCGAGCCCAGGAGGCTCCCGCCCCGGAACCGGCGGGTCTCCTGCTGCAGGACGGAGAGTATGGCCTCTCCGCGCGTCGTCGAGGCCGGGTCGGGCTCGGGCCCGCCGTCGACGAAGACGAGGAACCGGTCGGAGCGGACGGTCAGGAGGCAGACGACGCTTCCCTCGCCGAGGCTTCCCGCCTGCTGCAGGCCGGCCACCATCGCGGCGAAGTCCCGGACCGCCTCGTCGTACGCGGCCCAGCCGAGCTTGGTCTCGTGCCACCCCGACCGGCCGAGGTCGAGGTACAGGACCTCCGCCGAGCCGCGCGCGTCCAGCAGGCGCCGGACGTCCTCCACCACCGCGGGTAGCGCGGGCAGGCCGGTGAGCCCGTCGAAGAGCTGGCTCTTGAAGCGGAGCCATTCCGTCCGGAGCCGGTAATAGTCCGCCTGGGGCGTGCTCACCTGCCGACCGCGGGGATTCTACGAGGCACGGGTGGCGGTTTCAATCCGCCGGCCACGACGTCCAACCAGCCCGGGATCGGGTCGCACACCGATGCGGCGGCGAATGAGCGCCGTCTGCGGCGGTCAGCGGCTGGCGCGGCGCTGCGCTATACTCCCTTCTCCTTCCCCCTGGAGGACTCATGCCGGACCGTCCCCCCAGACTCGGTGACGTGATCGACGACTACTGCCCGCGGTGCCGTCTGCTGATGAACCACGACGTCGCGAGCCTGAACGGGGAGTCCGTGGCCAAGGTCACCTGCCGCACCTGCTACAACACCCATGACTACCGTCACGCCGAGGTGCCCGCTAAGCGCAAATCGAAGAAGTCCGAGGATCCCAAGAGCTTGATGGACCAGGTCCTCGCAGGTATGCCGCGCCCCCCGGATCCGCCGCCCGCGGCCGCGACGCCCGTCCGCAAGCGCCGCGACCTCTGGGCAGAGGTTGAGCGCCTGAAGAAGAGGTAGGCGGGCCTTCCGTCGGTCCGGAGGGCCTCGCCGGCGACCCCGGAGGCAGGCCGAATGCGCGCCGTCGACGTGATCCAGCGCAAGCGCGACGGGCACGAGCTCAGCCGCGACGAGATCGCCTATTTCGTCTCGGGCTTCACCCGCGGGGACATCCACGACTACCAGGCGTCGGCCCTGGCCATGGCGGTGTTCTTCAAGGGCATGAGCTCGGCCGAGACGGTAGCCCTGACCGAGAGCATGATGGCGAGCGGCGAGGTGCTGGACCTCTCGGATCTCCCGGGCCCCAAGGTGGACAAACATTCCACCGGGGGGGTCGGCGACAAGACCAGCCTGGTGCTCGCACCCCTGGCCGCCGCCTGCGGGGTCTACGTCCCCATGATCTCCGGCCGCGGCCTCGGCCACACCGGCGGGACGCTGGACAAGCTCGAGTCCATCCCCGGATTCCGGGTGAACCTGTCGCTGGCGGAGTTGCGCGCGGTGCTCAAGGAGTCGGGGCTGGGCCTGATCGGCCAGACGCCCGAGATCGCCCCCGCCGACCGCAAGCTGTACGCCCTCCGCGACGTGACCGCCACCGTGGAGAGCCTGCCCTTGATCGCCGCCTCCATCATGAGCAAGAAGATGGCGGAGGGCATCGACGCCCTGGTGCTCGACGTGAAGACCGGCGACGGCGCGTTCATGAAGGCCTTCGAGGACGCGAAGTCCCTGGCCCAGACCATGGTCCAGATCGGACGGCGCATGGGCAAGCGTGTGGCCGCCCTGATCACCGACATGGAGCAGCCCCTCGGGCACTCGGTCGGCAATGCCCTCGAGGTCGTCGAGTGCATCGAGACCCTGAAGGGACGAGGGCCGAAGGACCTGGAGTCGCTGTCGGTAGAGCTGGCGGCGTGGATGCTGTGGCTCGCCAGGACGGCGCCAACCCTGGAGGCCGCCCGCGCGCGGGTGCGTGACGCGCTGGGCTCAGGGGCGGCGCTGCGCAAGCTGGAGCAGGCGATCGAGCTGCAGGGAGGCGATCCGCGCGTGTGCGAGGATCCGGGACTGCTGCCGCGGGCGCGCGAGACCGTCGCCCTGCGGGCGGAGGCGGACGGGCGCGTCGCCCGCATCGGCTGTCGGGCAGCGGGCCACGCGGCCATGCTCCTCGGCGCGGGACGCGAGACGATGGACAGCCGCGTCGATCCCGGAGTCGGTCTGGTGCTGCACAAGAAGGTGGGCGACCTGGTGATCCGAGGCGAGCCGCTGGCCACGCTGCACGTCAACGACCGCCGTCGCTCGGACGAGTCCCTGCGGCTGCTGCGGGACGCCTTCAAGGTGGCGCCAGAGGCCCCGCCCGCCACCGCCCTCATCCGCCACGTGCTCGACTGACACGCCCAGTGAGTGACTCCCGCAACCGCGTCCCCCACGGCGAAACGACGCCACCGAGGCACAGAGCCCTCGAGGCACGTCTCGTCCTCTCTCTCCGCTTCTTCCACCCCGGTCCTTCCGCTGCGTGCTCGATGCTCTTGGAGTCCTCCGTGACCTTGCTGGCGTTCCGGCTGTCGAGGCCTTCGTGACCGGGCGTTCGAAGGCGGGGACGACGGGCCTCGTCGAGCGGCTGGACGAAGCGGTGCGCTTCGTCCGGTCCCGGACGCCGCTGGGTCCCTCGATCGGGCTCGTGCTGGGCTCCGGCCTCGGCGCCTTCGCCCGCACCCTCGAGGGCGCCACCGCGATCCCCTACCCCGCGATCCCCGGCTTCCCCGCGTCCACCGCGATAGGGCACGAAGGCGAGCTGGTGATCGGGAGCGCTGGTGGTGTCCCGTTGGCGGTCCTGGCCGGACGGGTCCACCTCTACGAGGGTTACCCCCCTGCCGACGTCGTCTTCCCGGTCCGGGTCCTGGGACGGCTGGGGACCGGCGTGCTCATCCTCACGAACGCGGCGGGGAGCGTGAACACCGGCTACCGGCCCGGCGACCTGATGGTGATCGAGGACCACATCAACCTGACGGGCGCGAACCCGTTGGTTGGCCCGAACGAGGACCAGCTCGGGGAGCGCTTCTTCGACATGACCGAGGCCTACGATCCGCAGCTCCGGGAGATCGCCGAGAGAGCCTGCCGTGATGCGGGCGTCCCGGCGCGCAAGGGCGTGTACCTCGCGCTCCCCGGGCCCTCGTACGAGACGCCGGCGGAGATCCGCATGCTGAGGACCCTCGGCGCGGACGCGGTCGGGATGTCCACCGTTCCGGAAGTGCTGGCGGCTCGCCACATGGGCCTCCGCGTCCTCGGGCTGTCCTGTATCACCAACATGGCGGCGGGAGTCGCCGGGAAGAAGCTGGACCATCGGGAGGTCCTGGCGGTCGGCGAGCGCGTGAAGGGCGTCCTCACCGACGTGCTCAGCCGCATCGTGCGCGAGGTCGCGCGCCTGGCGTGATGCGGCGGCACCCGCCGAAGTCCCGCGCCGACGAGCCCCCGGCCGGGCTTGCCGACCTCGCCCGCCTGGCGCGCCGCGCCCGTACACGGGCTCGCGCGCCGTTCTCGGGTTTCAGGGTCGGCGCGGCGCTCCGCACCCGAGCCGGACAGATCGTCACCGGCTGCAACCTCGAGAGCGCCTCCTACGGGCTCACGATGTGCGCCGAGCGGGTAGCGGTCTTCAAGGCGGTCTCCGAGGGGCTCGGCCCGTTCGACGCGATCGCGGTCGTCGCCGATTCCCGCCGGCTGACGCCACCCTGCGGCGCCTGCCGGCAGGTCCTGTGGGAGCTCTGCGGGGACGTGTGGGTCCTGGTCCAGGACCTCCGCGGCCGATCACGGGCCGTCCGCGTCTCGGAGCTGCTCCCGTTTCCGTTCGACCGACGAAACCTGTGAGGCGCCGGCGGCCGGCGCGCAGCGCCTCTGCGATCTCGCGACCCGACGCCGGCCCCTGGGCCGGCCTGCCCACCGAGAGCCGGAATCCGCGGAGCGCCCGGCTGGACGGGATGTCCACGCGCGACGTCGTGGCGCTCCTGGTGGACGAGGACCGCCGGGCCGTGGCTGCCACGGCTCGCCAGGCGGGCTCCATCGCCAGGGCTGCCAATGAGGCCGTCCGCTGCCTGGCGGCGGGGGGCCGCCTCGTCTTCCTCGGAGCGGGAACGAGTGGGCGGCTCGGCGTCCTGGAGGCGGCGGAGTGCCCGCCCACCTTCGGGATCGAGCCCGCACGCGTCCGCGCCGTGATGGCGGGAGGCGCGGGAGCCGTCTTCCGGGCGGTGGAGGGGGCGGAAGACCGCGAGGACGCCGGCCGCCGGAAGGGCCGGCTCCTGCGCCGGGGAGACCTGCTCGTCGGCGTGTCCGCCAGCTCGGTCACGGCCTTCGTGCGCGGCGGCCTCGAGGGAGCGCGATCCAGGGGCGCGCGCACGGTCCTCGTCACCTGCTCGCCGGAGAAGGGGCTGGCCCGCCTGGCCGACGTGGTGGTCGCGGTTCCCACCGGGCCCGAGGTGCTGACGGGCTCCACCCGGCTCAAGGCCGGCTCGGCCACCAAAGCCGTGCTGAACGCCATCACCACGGCGGCGATGGTCCGTCTGGGCAAGGCCTACGGGAACCTGATGGTGGACCTGCGCCCGGGCTCCAGGAAGCTCGAGGATCGCGCCCGCCGCATCGTAGCCGCCGGCTCGGGCGTGCCGCAGCCCGAGGCGGCGAGGCTCCTCTCGGCCACGCGGGGCGAGGTCAAGACCGCGATCGTGATGGCTCGGCTGGGACTGACCGCCGACGACGCCCGGCGCAGGCTGCGGTCAGCTGGTGGCCACGTCCGGAAGGCGCTGGGGGCGAGAGGGCGGGGAGGAAAGAGCTCGCGACGGCGACGGCGCGAGAATGGACCGGCGTGACGACGATCGCCAGAGCCGCACGGCAAGAGTGACGGTCGACCGTGGATGTGCGACTCCATCCGCTCAGCTCGCGGCCCCGCCCCGCTCGGGTACGGCGGAGCCGCGGGCTAGAGCCCCGAAGTGGATCAGGCGGATGCCCGCCGCCTGGATCGCGGCGCGGGGCTCGGGATGGGTCAGGACGGCCAGCTCCTGACGGCGGGGCTCCGCGTAGCTGCTTCCCGACCGCAGCTCGTCGTCCACGACCGCGGGATGGCACATCAGCTCCGTCGTCCCCAGCTCCAGCCGGCCGAGCCGCAGGATCAGGCCCTCCAGCGTAGCCCCCTCGCCGAAGAAATCGTCGATGAAGCGGTCGGGCGTGGGGACGTTCTCGCCACGCAGCCGGGCGCGCACGTCGGGCGAGTCGCTCCTGACCGGCAGGCCGGTCTCCCAGGCGAGGGTCACCACCGCGTCGAGGACGGCGGGGAGCCGGTGGGCGTGATGGTGGGTGTCGAAGTGGGTCGGCTCCCGCCCCACGATCGATCGGAACTTCTTGAGCTGCGCCCGCGCCTCCGCCAGCACCTCTGCCGGCTGCGCGCCGGCGAGTCCCTCCGGCTTCGGCGGAAGCCCGCCGTCGGAGCCGACGAGGCTCGGGATCAGCGCCGGCGCGAGCGCCGCCGGACCCCCGGTGAGAGCGAGATGGAGCCCGATGCCGAGATTCGGGTTGTCTCTCGCCAGCGCGGCGGCTTCCGCGGCGGCGGCATGGTTCACCATGAGCGAAGCGCTGGTGACGATCCCTCGCCGGTGGGCCTCGACCACGCCGCGGTTGATCCCCGAGGTGCGCCCGAGGTCGTCCGCGTTCACGATGAGTCGCTTGAGCCGGCTCATCGGAGGAGCTCCCGCGCGAGCGCCACCGCGCCGCGCGCGGGCTCGCCTTCCAGCTGGGCCGGCGGCGCGCCGGGGAGATCGACCCGGCCCTCGAGCCGCCCGATCAGACCCGGACAGGCCTTGAAGGCGCCCCCGGCGAGGACCACCGGGAACACGTCGTCGCGGAAGGAGAGCCGGCGCGCGACCGCCTGGACCCCCAGGGCCAGCTCGGAGGCGGCCTCGTCGAGGAGGCCGGCGCCCAGCACGTCGCCGCGGTCCGCCGCCTCCTGCACCAGCGCGGCCAGGGCCGCCACCTCGAACCGCGCCACCGACCGCTCGTACACCCTCGGTACGAGGTCCGGCACCGAAGCCGCGCCCAGGGCGTCGAGGACGAGCGCGCCCAGGAGGGTCTCCGGACCGCGCCCGTCTGCGGCGCGCACCGCGGCCCGGAGGGCCTGGTGCCCGAGCCAGTACGCCGACCCCTCGTCGGCGAGCAGGTATCCGTAGCCACCCGCCCGGGCGGTACGGCCGCCGGGATCCTGCCCGTGAACGATGGAGCCGGTGCCGGCGAGGACGACGATCCCGTGCCGCGCGGGGGCCCCCGCCACCAGGGCGATCACGGCGTCGTTCACCACCCGGGCACGGTCGCGATGGCCGAGACGCCGCAGGACCGACCGGATGACGGTCTCGTCCCGCGGACGGTCGACACCGGCGATGCCCACGCACACCGCGTCGGCCGAGTGGCCTGCACCGAGAGCCTCGAGGATCTCGTCGAACACCTTCTCGACCTGCAGCTCTCCGTGGGTCTGGAGGTTCGCCCCGCCGGCGCGCGCCTCCGCGACCACGGTCCCCTCCTCGTCCGCGAGAAGCCCCACCGTCTTCGTTCCACCGGCGTCTATGCCGACGACGTGGCGCACGGGATCACGTTCCGTAGATGACGATGTCCTTGAGGTTCCGGTACCGCTCGTTGAAGTCCAGGCCGTATCCCACGACGAAGTGGTCGTCGATGGTGAAACCCACGTAGTCCACCGGGCTCTCCACCAGGCGGCGGGAGGGTTTGGAGAGGAGCGCCGCCACCTTGAGGCTCCGCGGACCGCGCGCACGCAGGAGGTTCACGAGATAGTTCAAGGTGAGCCCGGTGTCCACGATGTCCTCCACCACCAGGAGGTCCCGGCCGTCCAGCCCCTGGTCGAGGTCCTTGACCAGCCGCACCTCACCGGAGGACTTGGTAGCGGCGCCGTACGAGGAAACGGCGATGAAGTCGAGCGTGAGTGGAAGGTCCACCGCGCGCGCCAGGTCCGTCAGGAACAGCGAGGCCCCCTTGAGGACCCCCACCAGGTGGAGCTCGCGGCCCGCGTAATCACGGGCGATCTCGCGCCCCATCTCGGCGATCCGGGCCTGGATCTCGTCATGGGAAAGCAACACCTTCATCACCCGGTCTCCTTGCGCGGGCCGGCATTATAGCGCGGCCGGTCGGCCCGACCTGCCGATCGGTAGCCTGGGAGCGGACCTCCCGGGATCCCATTGCTTCAAGGAGGTGAACCCGTGGAAGAAACCACGTTGACTTGCCGTTTCACCCAGGAGTAGGATCCGCCCGCCCGGGATCGGGTCCTTCCACTCGTGCTGACTCGAGGAAAGAACCGACGCGGTTCAGAGGGCGCCTGGGGCGTCCAGGCATCGGACCCTCCGGTTTGTCGCCGGCACGGCTCGAGCTCGCCGCGCTCCCAGCCGCGACGTCCGCCGTTCGGGGGCCTCGTCGCGAGGCGGCGTACGCCGGGGGGCGGCTCGGCCGGCAGGGTCCGACCAAGACCAGTCAGGAGAATCGAATGAAGCTGACCGCACGCAGGACCTTCGGCCTTCTCGCGCTGTGCGCCCTCCTGTGGCCCGCAGGCCGGGCCGAAGCACAAGGGGTGACCACCGGCTCCGTCGAGGGAAGGGTCAACGATCCCCAGGGGCAGGCCCTGCCGGGAGCCACGGTGGTGGCCCTGCACGAGCCGTCCGGGACCAGGTACCAGACGGTGTCGCGTTCGGACGGCTCCTTCTCCATACCCGGCATGCGGGTGGGCGGCCCGTACACGGTCACCGCGACGCTGGATTCGTTCCAGCCCGAATCGAAGCAGGGCGTGGTCGTGAGCCTGGGAGTGGCCGCGGACCTGGTCCTGACCCTGCGCACGGTGGCGGTCGCCGAGGAGATCACGGTCACAGCGGACTCCGACACGGTGTTCAACTCCGCCCGGACCGGCGCGGCGACGTCGATCGACCGGGAGGCCCTCGCCACGCTGCCCACGATCAACGACCGCCTGGAGTCGATCGTGCGGCTGAGCCCTCAGGCCGGCTTCACGAGCTTCGGGATGTCGTTCGCGGGGCAGGACAACCGTCTCAACAACATCACCGTGGACGGATCGTACTTCAACAACTCCTTCGGCCTGGCGGGCTCGCCGGGCGACCGCACGGGCGTGGCGCCCATCTCCATGGCCGCGATCGAGGAGATCCAGATCAACGTCGCCCCGTACGACGTGCGCCAGGGCAACTTCGTCGGCGCCGGCGTCAACACCGTGACCCGCAGCGGGACCAACGAGTTCAAGGGCTCGGCGTATTACTGGTTCCGCGACAACAGCCTGGTGGGCACCGAGGCGAAGGGTCTCGAGTACAACCCCGGCACGTTCGACTCCAGCAAGCTCGGCGGCTGGCTGTCCGGCCCGATCGTCAAGGACAAGCTCTTCTTCTTCGGCAGCATCGAGGACGACGGCCTGACCCAGCCGGGGACGACGTTCCGGGCGAACACCGGGGGCGAGCCGGTGGGAGGGAGCATCACCCGGGTCCTCGCGTCCGACCTCGACGCGCTCAGCTCTTTCCTTTCCTCGAGCTTCCAGTACGAGACCGGCGGGTACCAGGACTACAGCCACGAGACGCCGGCGCGCCGCTATCTGGCGAAGCTCGACTACAACTTCAACGACAAGAACAAGGTGACGGTCCGGTACAACCACCTGAACTCGAGCACCGACGTGCTCCTGTCCACTTCTTCGTCCCTCGGCTTCGGCGGGAGGCGCAGCAACACGACCGGGCTGAACTTCCAGAGTTCGAACTACGTGATCCTCGAGAACATCAGGTCCGGGATCGCGGAGTGGAACTCGATCCTGGGCGCCAACACCGCGAACTCGCTGATCGTTGGCTACAGCAAGCACGACGAGAGCCGCGGGGCGCTGGATACGCTCTTCCCCATGGTGGACGTCCTCGAGTCCGGCTCGGTCTACACGACGTTCGGCTCCGAGCCGTTCACCCCCAACAACGAGCTGCGCTACTCGAACTTCCAGGTCCAGGACAACTTCACGATGCACCGGGGCAGCCACGGCTTCACCTTCGGCGCGAGCGCCCAGCGCTACGAGTCCGAGAACGTGTTCTTCCCCGGCTCCCAGAGCGTGTATACCTACAACTCGCTGGCCGACTTCTACACCGACGCGCGAGACCAACTGGCCAACCCGAACCGGACCACGGCGCCAGTGACGCTCCGCCGGTTCCAGGTGCGCTGGATGAACCTCCCCGACCTCGACAAGCCGGTGCAGCCGCTCGAGGTCTGGTACGCGGGCGTGTACGCCCAGGACGAGTGGCGGGTGACCCGCAACCTCAAGCTGATCTACGGCCTGAGGCTCGACGTCCCGCGCTTCGCCGAGACCGGGTTCGGGAACGCGGACGCGGACCGCCTCACGTTCCGGGAGGAGGACGGCAGCGCGGTGCAGTACTCGACCGCCAAGCTCCCGGACGCGAACATCCTCTGGTCCCCCCGGGCGGGCTTCAACTGGGACGTCACGGGCAACCGCGACCTGCAGGTGCGGGGCGGCACCGGCGTCTTCACCGGCTCGCCGGCGTACGTCTGGATCTCGAACCAGATCGGGAACACCGGCGTGCTCACCGGGTTCGAGACGCTCAACAACACGACGGCCCGGCCGTTCCATCCCGATCCCGACCGCTACAAGCCCACGAGCGTCACCGGCGCGCCCGCGACCAGCTACGAGCTGGCGCTGACGGATGCGAACTTCAAGTTCCCGCAGGTCTGGAGGAGCAACCTCGCCGTGGACCGGCGGCTGCCCATGGACTTCCGTGGCACGCTCGAGCTCGTCTACAACCGTGACGTCAACGGGATCTACTACATCAACGCGAACCTGCCGGCGGCCCAGACCCAGTTCGCCGGCGCCGACACGCGGCCGCGCTGGACCACCAACCGGATCCACTCCAACGTCTCCAATGCCGTGGTCCTGAAGAACCAGGACGAGGGTTCGTCCTGGAACGTCTCGGCGTCCCTCGACAAGATCTTCCGGCGCGGGTTCGTCAAGGCCGCCTACGGCTACGGGCGGTCCCGGAACACCGTCGACCCCGGCTCGATCGCCTTCGGCTCCTGGAACAACAATCAGCACACGGGTGATCCCAACAACCCGGCCGTCGCCTACTCCGCCTTCTCGCCAGGCCACCGGGTGTTCGCCGGGGCCTCGTACCGGTTCGACTACCTCAAGTTCGGCGGGACGACGGTTTCCTTCTTCGCGGAGTCCTCGACCCTCGGGAACGCCAGCTATACGTTCACGGGCGACCTCAACGGCGACGGCGGCACCAGCAACGACCTGATCTACATCCCGCGGGACGTCTCCGAGATGAACTTCCAGACCTTCACGCAGGGCGGCCGGACGTTCACCGCGGAGGAGCAGGCCCAGGCCTGGGAGGCTTACATCCAGCAGGACGACTACCTGCGGAAGAACCGGGGGCAGTACGCCGAGCGCGGCGGTGCCTTCCTCCCGATGTGGTTCCGGGCCGACGTCAGCGTGGCCCAGAGCCTGTTCACCGACATCATGGGCAAGCGCAACGAGCTGCAGTTCCGGGTAGACGTCCTGAACTTCTTCAACCTGCTCAACAGCGACTGGGGCGTCGGCCAGCGTTTCGTGGCCGGGACCTTCGCCGGCGTTGCCCAGCCCCTCACCGCGGCTGGCGCCGACGCGCAGGGCAGGGCTCAATACCGGCTCCGGGTCGTCAACAACGAGCTGCTCAGCAGGACGTTCGAATCCACCTCGCTCGAGCGCGACGTCTACCGGGTGCAGTTCAGCCTGCGGTACACCTTCAACTAGCCGCGCCGCGGCCCGATCGCGCCAGCCTTCGGGGGGCCGGGGAAACCCGGCCCCCACCTTTTCTTGCGCGAAGACCGTATCCAGCCGGGTGGACACCCTCGCCGCCCCTACGGCCGCCTCTCCCGAACGAAACTCCCCGGATCTTTTCCGCCCTGCAAAACGTTTGATTCCTTGAAGCACAGCCACGCCCGCCGTGGCCGGCCGAGGTCCGGGGGCCTCGGCTATAATCGCCGGTCTGGTCTGGCGAGGGTTCGTAACGCGCGGAGGTCACTCCAGAATGATCCGAGAGAGTCGCAACAGCACGGTCGCCCTGTTCCTGGCCGCGTCCCTGGCCGCCCCGCTGGCGGCAAGCGGGCAGGAAGCGCCGGCGACCCCCGAACGGCCCACCCTCGAGCTGAGCCTGGAAGAGACGGTCAAGCGGGCCCTCGAGAACAACGTGGACATAGCGGTCGAGCGCCACCGTCCGCAGTCCAGCGCGGAGACGGTGCGGGAAGCGCAGGCCGCCTACGAGCCGCTGCTGTTCTCGACGATCACCCAGCGGTCCCAGACCGATCCTGCCCGCAACGTGTTCGCCGGCGCGCAGGAGGTCAACACCGACACGACGACCTACAACTTCGGGCTGAGGCAGTACCTACCAACCGGGGCGGACCTGCAGGTGGACTTCAACAACAACCGCTCGGATACCAACAGCATCTTCACGACCTTCAATCCGTCCTTCGGCTCGACCTTCAACTTCGACCTCATCCAGCCGCTCCTGCGCAACTTCGCCATCGACTTCAGCCGCCAGCAGATCAAGGTGGCCAAGAAGAACCGGGAGATCTCGGACGTGCAGTTCCGGCAGACGGTGGTGAACACCGTCGCCAACGTGCGGCACCTGTACTACGACCTCATCTACGCGATCGACAACCTGGAGGCCCAGCGAAAGAGCCTCGCCCTGGCCCAGAAGCTCCTGGACGAGAACCAGATCAAGGTGCGCGTGGGTACCATGGCGCCCCTGGACGTGGTGGAGGCCGAGGCCGAGGTCGCCGGCCGCGAGGAGACGGTGATCGTGGCAGAGGCCGCCGTGGCGGATGCGGAGGACGTCCTCAAGCGGGCAGTCTTCGCGCAGAACGACCCTGAGATGTGGTCGACGCGGATCGTCCCCACGGACCGCCCCACCGCCGAAGCCATGCAGGTGGACACCCCGGTGGCGATCCAGAGGGCCCTCGAGAACCGGACCGACATCGTGGCCGCCCGCAAGGGGCTCGAGAACGCCGAGATCGTGGTCAAGTTCAACCGCAACCAGGCGCTGCCCGCCGTCGACCTGGTGGCGTCCTACGGCTCGAACGGCATAGGTGGCACTCTCATCGAGCGGGAGGGGCTGGGGGGAGACATCATCCGCACCGTCCCCGGCGGCTACGGCGACGCGATCAGCTCGGTGTTCGGCCGCGACTTCCCCACCTGGACGCTCGGGGTCAACATCTCGTACCCCGTCTTCAACCGGGCGGGCGCGGCCGCGGCGGCCCGCGCGCGCGTGAGCCGTGACCAGACGCTGGCCAGCCTGCGCCGCCTGGAGATGCAGGTCACCGCCGAGGTCCGCAGCGCGTCGCGGGCGGTGGACACGAACTTCAAGCGGGTGGAGTCGACGCGCGCGGCCAGGGTGTTCCAGGAGCGCCGCCTCGACGCGGAGGAGAAGCGCTTCGCCGCGGGCATGTCCACGAACTTCTTCGTGACCCAGGCCCAGCGCGACCTGGCCGTGGCCGAGGTGGCCGAGCTGCGGGCGATCGCGGAGTACCGGAAGAGCCTGGTCGACTTCGAGCGCGTACAGGAGGCCGGCCTGGGCGGCAGCGGCGGCATAGCCACGGTCAGCACCGGCTCGGGCTCGGGCGGAACGGGCTCCAGCGGGAACCAGTAGGCGCGCCGCTTCACATCCTTTCACAGCACGCGGTCAAACCGCCGGATCTCCGGACGGTCTAGACTATTGCATGCTGTCGCGTGGCCGTCTGCTCATCGCCGGCGCCGTCCTGGTCCTCGGGGCCGCGGGGCTCGCCCTCCGCGCCCGCAAGCCGGAGGTCCGCTACCTGACGGCCCCGGCCACCCGGGGGGACGTCGTGGACGTCGTCGGCGCCACCGGCACGCTGGAGGCGGTGACCACGGTCCAGGTCGGCTCTCAGGTTTCCGGGACCATCCAGAGCCTCCACGCGGACTTCAACTCCGTGGTGAAGAAGGGCCAGGTGGTCGCCCGGCTCGACCCGTCGCTGTTCGAGGCGCGCCTGGGCCAGGCCCGGGCGAACCTGATCGTCGCCCGCGCCAACGTGGACCGCTCCCGGGCCGGCGTCGAAGACGCGCGGCAGAAGTTCGCGCGCGCCCGCGAGCTGTCGGCCCAGGACCTCCTCCCCGCCAGCGACCTGGAGACCGCCAAGGCCAACCACGAGGCGGCCGTGGCACAGCTCAAGGCCAGCGAGGCCGGGGTGAACCAGGCCGCCGCGAGCGTGAAGCAGGCGGAGGTGGACCTCGCCCACACCGTGATCGAGGCACCGATCGACGGCATCGTGATCGCCCGGAGCGTGGACATCGGGCAGACGGTGGCGGCCTCGTTCCAGGCCCCGATCCTGTTCGCCATCGCCAACGACCTCCAGCGCATGCAGGTGAACGCCTCCATCGACGAGGCGGACATCGGGCGGGTCCGGCCCGGCCAGGAGGTGACCTTCCGCGTGGACGCCTACCCGGAGCGGACGTTCGCGGGCAAGCTGGAGCAGGTCCGCCTACAGCCGACCACGGCGCAGAACGTCGTCACCTACAACACGATCATCAGCGTCGACAACCCGGACCAGCGGCTCATGCCCGGGATGACCGCCACCGTGTCCGTGGAGGTCCAGAGGGCCGACGACGTGGTCCGGGTCGGAAGCACCGCGCTGCGCTTCCGGCCGGAGGGCTTCGAGGAGGCCCGGAGTGGTTCGGGGCCGCGCCCGGGGCGGACCGGGACGGCTGCGCCCGAGGCCGGCAACCGCGAGGGCGAGAGCCGGGCGGATCCCGGCGAGGGCGGCGCCCGCTCGCGCGGAGAGGGCGGGCGCCGGCGTCGTGACGCCCCGGCGGACGCGAGCGGCGACGCGGCGGGGCATGCCGCGGGAACCAACGGCGACCGTGCACGCGGCGGCCGGCCGGGGCTCGTCTTCGTGCTCGGGCCGGACGGCACACCGGAGCCGCGCCGGGTCCGGCTCGGGATCTCGGACGGGCAATACGTGGAGGTCCTGGAGGGCCTGGAGGAGGGCGCTCCGGTGATCACCGGGCCCGACGGGAACGGTGCGAGGCCCTCCGCGGGTCCACGGCCCGGCGGCTCTCCGACCACGAACCCGTTCTCCCCGCAGCGGCCGCAGCGGCGGCAGCGCTAGGGCCGCCGCCGAGGCGCCATGGCCGCACCCCTCATCCAGACGGTGGACCTGAGGAAGAGCTACTCCCTCGGCGACGTCACCGTGCACGCGCTCCGGGGAGTCGACCTCACCGTCGACGCCGGCTCTTTCGTGGCCGTCGTGGGCGCCTCCGGGAGCGGGAAGTCGACGTTCATGAACATCATGGGTCTCCTGGACCGGCCGACCTCGGGCCGGTACCTGCTCGAGGGCGAGGACGTCTCCGGCTTCGACCGGGACCGCCGCGCCGTCCTGAGGAACCGCAAGATCGGGTTCGTGTTCCAGAGCTTCAACCTGCTCCCACGCACCTCCGCCCTCGAGAACGTGGAGCTGCCGCTCCTGTACAACGGGAGGGGCCGTTCCGCCCAGCAGCGGCACCAGACGGCCCGGGCGATGCTGGAGGCGGTGGGCCTCGGCTCCAGGGCCGAGCACACGCCCGGCCAGCTCTCGGGCGGGCAGCAGCAGCGGGTGGCGGTGGCCCGGGCCCTGGTCAACGACCCGGAGCTGCTGCTCGCCGACGAGCCCACCGGCAACCTCGACAGCCGCACCAGCGTCGAGATCATGGACATCCTTCAGCGGCTCAACCGCGAGAAGGGGATCACGGTCGTGCTCATCACCCACGAGCACGACATCGCGGAGTACGCCCACCGGGTGATCACGTTCCGCGATGGGCGGGTCACCTCGGACCGGCTGGTGGAGGCGCGGCGGCAGGCGGCGGCCGAGCTTCTGGCCCTGCCCCCGCTGGAGGCGGCCGATGGAGCTGCGTAACACCCTCCGGATCGCGCTGAAGGCCATCCGGAGGAACAAGGTCCGCTCCGCCCTGACCATGCTCGGGGTGGTCATCGGCGTGGCCTCGGTGATCGCCATGATCGCGCTCGGGTCCGGGGCGCGCGCCGCCATCGACGAGCAGATCCAGAGCCAGGGGACGGACCTCATCTACGTCTCGGCGGGCAGTTGGGGGGGGCGGGGCCGTGTCCGCGGGGGCGCCGGCTCCGTGACGACGCTCACGCTGGAGGACGTGAGGGGCATCACGGACGGGGTGCCCACGGTGGGGCGCGCGTCTCCGGTGGTCCGGGGGCGCTTCCAGGTGATCGCGGGCAACCAGAACTGGTCCACCTCGGTGGAGGGAGGGAACGAGGAGTACGTGGCCATCCGGAACTGGGTGATCACGTCGGGAGCGAACTTCACGCCGCGGGACGTACTGATCGCCGACAAGGTCTGCCTGGTCGGTGCGACGGTGGCGAGCCTCCTGTTCCCCGACCAGGACCCGGTCGGACAGATCATGCGAATCCGGAACCTCCCGTTCCGCGTCGTGGGCGTGCTCGCCGCCAAGGGACAGGGCCAGTGGGGGAACGACCAGGACGACCTGGTGATCGCCCCCTACACCACCGTCCAGAAGAAGCTTCTCGGCATCACCCACATCCACCAGCTCAACATCTCCGCTACCAGCAGCGAGGCGGTGGAGCCCACCGCCGTGGAGATCACCCGGATCCTCCGGCAGCGGCACCGGGTCCTAAACCCGGAGGAGGACGACTTCACCGTCCGCACCGTCGAGGAGATGGCCGCCACCCGCGTCGAGATGGCCCAGACGATGACCGGGCTCTTGATGAGCGTCGCCTCGGTGAGCCTGCTCGTCGGCGGCATCGGGATCATGAACATCATGCTGGTCTCGGTCACGGAGCGGACCCGGGAGATCGGCCTGCGCATGGCGGTGGGAGCGCGCACGCGCGACATCCTTCGCCAGTTCCTGGCCGAAGCGGTGAGCCTGTCGGTGGTGGGCGGGCTGATGGGCGTCGCCCTGGGGATGGCGGTGTCGCAGAGCCTCACCCGCGGCCTGGGCTGGCCGACCGAGATCACGGGCGGGTCCATCTTCATCGCGTTCGCCTTCGCGGCCGCGGTGGGCGTGTTCTTCGGATACTACCCGGCCCGCAAGGCGTCGAACCTCGATCCCATCGACGCGCTGCGGTACGAGTAGGAGCTCGGCGGCTCGACTCCGGTTGCGCGGATCCGGTCGACGGACTGGCTGACCCAGGCCCCCCGGCTGGGGTCGCCCACGCTCGCTACTCGGGGCTA
>Ga0268386_10000141_pt1 | contig 41762 bp, 35 predicted proteins | sample RVTome_15_FD_200260 | JGI IMG/M metagenome (GOLD analysis project Ga0268386, IMG submission 200260) | Soil microbial communities from uranium-contaminated site in the Upper Colorado River Basin, Wyoming, United States - RVT150D86... ... | reverse complement strand
CCGCCTGGCGACGACTGGTCGGAAGCGGTTTCCGCCGGCCTCCTCGCCCTGGACCGACGTGACTTCGCCGAGGCCCGGCGTGCCTTCGAACGGGCGGAAGCGGCCCGTGCCGGCACGCCCTCGGTCGCGGACGGCCTCGCCCGGGCGGAGGACGGCCTGCGCGCGGCGGCGCTGGCCCGGCACCGGGAGGCCGGGGAGGCGGCCGAGGCGCGCGAGGAGTGGCGCGCCGCGCTGGCCGAATACGACGCGGCCCTCCGGCTGGACCCGGCGGTGGCGTTCGCCCTGGCGGGCCGGGCCCGCGCGGTCGCGCGTGCCGAGCTGGACGAGCGCCTGGAGGGCTACCTCGTCCGGCCGGACCGCCTTTCGGCCGAGGCCGTGACGCGCGAGGCCGAGGCGGCGCTCGAGCGCGCCCGCGAGTGGGAGGCGCCCGGAGCGCGCCTGGCCTCACAGGTGGCCGCCCTCGCGCGGCTCGTCAGCGAGTCCCGCACGCCGGTCAGGGTCCGGCTCGTCTCCGACGGCGTCACCGATGTGGTCGTCCTTCGCCACGGTCCACTCGGGCCGTTCCGCGAGGCCTCCGTCGACCTGCTGCCCGGGACGTACGTGGTCGTCGGCAGGCGCCGCGGGTATCGCGACGCACGCCGTACCCTCGTGGTGCCGCGCGGGGGGAGCCCGGAGCCGCTGGTGGTGCGGTGCGACGAGGCGCTTTGAAGGCGGCCTGCCACATCGAGGAGGGCGGGCAGGCCCGTGCCGTCGAGCCCGTCTCCTTCCCGCTCTCGCTCGGCGGCCGCGGCGCCGACATCGCCGTGCCCGGACTGGAGGCCGGCGAGCCCGCCGCACTCCTGGCCCTGGACCGGGGAGAGCTGTTCGTCCAGCCGCGCGGCACCGAGCCGGTCAGCGTCGGCGGGACGCCGGTAGCGGTCTCGCGGTGGCTTCGCGACGGCGACGAGCTCCGGCTCCTCGGGACGCGGATCCGGGTGAACGAACGCGAAGGCGGCCTGCACCTGCGAGTGGAGCACGGCGTCTCGGCCGGCAGCGCGGATTCGGCCCTTCCGGCCGGCGTCGCCGGGCCGGAGGCGGCGGGCGAGGGGACGCTGGTGCAGCCGGTGCCGTTCGCGCCCAAAGATCTGCAGCTCGCCCGCCCGCGGCGTGCGCTTCCGCGTCCGCCCCTGGCGGGGGTCGTGGCGGCGCTCGCCCTGGCCTCCGGCGGGGCCTTCGTGCTGGCCGCCCAGGCGGTCGACGTCCAGGTGCGGCCCGAGCCGGAGCGGATCGCGGTCCGGGGCTGGCCCCACCTCGCGGTGGGAGGAACACGCATGATGCTGCCCGGGCGGTACCGGGTCTTCGCCGAGCGCGCGGGCTACCGGCCGCTGGAGGCCTCCATCGAGGTCACTGGAGAGCGCGGGCAGGTCGTGACGCTCGCGTTGGAGCCGCTGCCGGGACGGCTGGTCCTTGAGACCACTCCCGCGGACGGCGTGCGCGTGGCCGTGGACGGGACGGAGCGGGGCAGGACGCCGATCGGCACGCTGGAGCTCCCTCGAGGAGACCACGACGTCGAGCTGCGGGCCGAGGGGTACGCGCCGTTCCACGCAAGCGTCACGCTCGCCGGGAAAGGCGAGACCCATACCCTCCGCGCCGCCCTCGTTCCCGACCGCGCGCCGGTCTCCTTCTCCTCCGAGCCGCCCGGCGCAACGGTGCGCGTCGACGGCGGCGAGGTCGGGCGCACGCCGCTCACCGTGGACCTGACGTCGGGCTCTCGCCGGGTCGAGGTCTCGCTGGCGGGCCACGGCTCCGCCTCCCGCCGCATCGAGGTCGTGCCCGACCGGCCGCTGGCCGTGCCGCCGTTTCGCCTGGCGCTCCTCCCCGGGCGGGTCGCGGTCACCAGCGATCCCTCCGGGGCGGCGGTACGGGTCGGCGGGGAGTTCCGCGGCGACACGCCCGTCGAGCTGGAGCTCGTGGCGCGGAAGGAGCACGCCTTCCAGCTCACCCGGGCGGGACACGAGGCGGCGGAGGCGCGGGTCACGCTCGATCCCGGCGAGTCCCGCGCGCTGGCCCTCACCCTCACGCCGCTGGTGGGGGACGTGGAGGTGACGGGGCAGCCGGCCGACGCGGAGGTCGTCGTCGACGGCGAGCCGCGCGGTCGGCTGGGCCAGACGCTCCGCCTCACCGCCGTCCCCCACGAGGTCGAGGTGCGGCGGTCGGGCTATGAGTCCCACCGGGTGACGCTCACGCCTCGCCCCGGGTTCGCCCAGGCGGTGCGCGTCCGCCTGCGGGCGGCCGCCGACGCCGGGCCGGCCGAGCGGCCCCGGGTCCTGCGCACCGCCGGAGGGCACGAGCTGCGGCTGCTCCCGCCGGGCCGCTTCCGCATGGGAGCCTCGCGGCGGGAGCCGGGCCGGCGCGCCAACGAGACCCTGCGCGAGGTCGAGCTGGCGCGGCCTGTCTATGTCGGCGCGAGCGAGGTCACGAACGGCCAGTTCCGCCGGTTCCGCCCCGGCCATGCTTCCGGCCGGTTCGGGGCACACTCGCTCGAGGACGACGCACGTCCGGTGGTGAACGTGACCTGGGAGGACGCCGTCTCGTACTGCAACTGGCTCTCCACCCAGGAGGGCCTCGCGCCAGCCTACGTGCTCCGCGACGGGAAGACGGTGGGAACCAGGCCGCTCACCGGCGGCTACCGCCTGCCGACGGAGGCGGAGTGGTCGCGGGCGGCGCGGTATCCGGCCGAAGGGCCGCTCAAGTACGCCTGGGGAGACGAGCTGCCGGTCCCGCCCCGCGCGGGGAACTATGCCGACGAGTCCGCGAAGTCGGTGGTCGGGCTCGTGCTCCAGGGCTACGACGACGGCCACGCCGTCTCCGCGCCGGTAGGGAGCTTCCGTCCGAACGCCCTGGGCTTCCTGGACCTGGGCGGCAACGTGGCGGAGTGGGTCCACGACGCCTACACGATCCCGCCGGCGGACGGGCCGGTGGATCGCGACCCGGCAGGACCGGAAGCGGGCGAGCTGCACGTGATCCTCGGAGGCAGCTACCTCCAGGGCGCCGTCACGGCGCTGCGCCTCAGCTACCGGGACTACGGGACGAAGCCTCGTCCGGACCTGGGCTTCCGGATCGCGCGGTATTCCGAGTGAGGGGATGATGGGAGGAGGCGCATGACCGTGGCCGCTCGGTTGATGCTCTCCCTGATGCTGCTGGCGGGCCTGTTCGGACCAGCCCCGGGCGCGGCGCCCGCCGGGGCGGCGCCCGCGCAGGCGGCGAGCCCGGCCAGGGAGCCGGCGGGCGAGGACGATCCGCTGGAGGAGTTCGTCCCCCGCGAAACGGTCCCGGCCGACAGCGCGGTGGCGTTCCCGGTGGACATCTGATGCTCGGCAAGGCCGAGTCGTCGGGCTTCTTCCTGCAGGGGGCCTCGCTGCTCGCGTCCGCCATCCTCGTGCACGCGTTCTACGTGGTGGTGGTCTGGCCCCGGAGCGAGCAGATCCTCTCCCGGCAGGCCGCGCGGATGCAGGTGGACCCGACCTACGTGCAGGAGCGGTCGGTCTGGGTCGTCCTCCGGGACTACGAGCAGGAGGCCGAGTTCGTCCTCATGCTCTGGGCCCTGGCGATCATCGGCCACAAGGGTGTGCAGCTCCGGCGCGAGCGGTCGCTGTTCGACCGGGACCTGATCCCGCTGCCCGAGGGGATGCGCATCCTGCCCGAGGACGTCCGCGAGTACGCCCGGCAGATCCAGGCGCTGCCGGACGGGCAGCGCACCGGGTTGCTGCCCCGGTCCCTGCTCGCGGCGCTCCACCGCTTCGGCGCGACCCGCAGCATCGCCGACGCGTCCGCGTCGGCCCGCGGGGTCTGCGAGGGCGAGGCGGACCGGCTCGACTCCGAGCTGTCGCTCGTCCGCTACATCGCCTGGGCGATCCCCGCGGTCGGCTTCATCGGCACGGTACGCGGCATCGGCGACGCGCTGGCGCAGGCGCACCGCGCGATGCAGGGGGAGCTCGCCGGCGTGACCCAGGGCCTGGGGACGGCCTTCAACTCCACCCTCATCGCGCTGCTCCTGAGCCTGGTCCTGATGTTCCTGCTTCACCACGTGCAGACCGAGCAGGAGCGGCTGGTGCGCGACGCCGAGGCCTACCTCGACGAGCGCCTGATCCAGAGCCTGCGAGCGGCGTGAGCGGAGTGCCGGGTCCGGGTGCGGGGGACGCGTGCCTCGCCCTCGAGGTCAACGACGTGGGCCTCGTCGCGCTCCTGGCCGGGGCCTCTCGTCCTGAGCCGGCCAGCCCCGGAGTGGCCTTGCTGGACGGCGCTCGGCTGCTGGTGGGCCTGCCCGCCGCGGCGCGGGCTCGGACCCGCCCGCGGTTCGCGAACGACACCTTCTGGGACCGCCTCGACACGGAGCCGGTCGGGCGCCCGTTCCCCCCGGACGTGACCCGCGCCGACCTCGCCCACGCCCACCTGCAGGCGCTGCGGGAGGAGCTGGGCGGGGCCCCGCCGCAGACTGTGCTGGCCGTCCCGGGGTACTGGGGCGCGGGTGCCCTCGGCCTCCTCCTCAGCGTGGCCCGGGCGGCGGGGTTCCCGGTCGTCGGCCTGGTGGATGCCGCGGTCGCGGCGGCCTCGCTCGGCCATCCCGGCGAGGTGCTGCTTCACCTGGACCTGACCCGGCACCGCTCGATCGTGACCGAGCTGGTCCAGGCAGACGAGGTCGTGCGGACCCGGGTCGTCGCCTCGGACCGCGTCGGTTGGCGTGTCCTCGTGGAAGCGTGGGCGGAGACGATCGCCGCCCAGTTCGTTCGCGAGACGCGCTTCGATCCGCTCCACGCCGGCGACACCGAGCAGGCCCTGCACGACGCGCTGCCGGCGTGGCTGGACGAGCTCTGCATCCGCGAGAGCCTGCCGGTCAGCCTCGCGGCTTCGGGCCGCGAGTACCGCGTCGAGCTGACCCGCGCGTCGCTCCTTGCCGCGGCGGCCGTACCGTGCCGAGGGCTGATCGAGCTGGTGGGCCGGCTCGCGCCGGCGGGGGAGCCGGCGGCGCTGCTCCTCTCCGGCCGTGCGGGCCGCATCCCCGGCCTGGCCGAGCGCCTGCGCGGGGAGCTCGGGCTGGTGGTGGAGGAGCTGACCGTGGCAGCGGCGGCATCCGGGGCGCTCGCCTGGCGCGAGCGCCTGCGACACGCCGGCGAGGCGCTGCCCTTCGTGACGCGCCTGCCGTCGGGCCTCGCCGCAGCCGGCCGGGGCACGGCCGTGGCTCCAGCAGCCCCCGTTCCGGCCGTTCCGGGGGACGGCCGCCCTCCGACGCACGTCCTGAACGGCGCCGTGGCCCACGCCATCGGTCTCGGGGAGCTGGCCATCGGGACCGGACCGCCTGCGGGCGTCCGCAGCCTGATGCTGCGCGACGAGACGGGAGGGGTGTCCCCGCACCACTGCTCCGTGGTGGCCGCCGACGGCGGGGTGACGGTCGAGGACCGTTCCGGCGGGGACACGTTCGTGAACGAGGAGCGGGTGGAGGGCCGGACAACGCTGCGCGCCGGCGACCGCCTCCGTCTGGGCCGGTCCGGCCGGGAGCTCATGCTGATCACCGTGTCCGAGGCCGAGGGCTAGGATGGCGCGCCGGCGCCGGACCGACGTCTTCGGCCTGTCCTTCATGGACTGCATCTGCTGCGGCTTCGGTGCCACCGTGCTCATGTACATGATCCTCAACAGCGGGACCGACCGCCGCATCCGCAGCGCCCTCGACCCGCTCCGCTCCGAGACCGACTACCTCGAGGAGCAGGTGCTGGATGGCCAGGCCCGCCTGGTGGACCTGCGCAACACCGTCGAGCACGTGCGCCGGACGCGCGTGGTCACGCAGGGCCTGTCCACGCGCCTCGTCGAGGTGGTCCGGAAGTCCCACGACGAGCTCGCCACGTTCGAGCAGACGTCGCTGGCCCGGCGCTCGCAGATCGAGCGCCTCCAGGCCGACCTGAGGTCGCTCGAGGAGGGAGCCAAGCGGCTCAGCGGAGGGGAGAAGAGCCGGGACGTTCCCGGCGACAAGGTGCGCGCGTTCGTGGGAGACGGCGACCGCCAGTACCTCACCGGCCTCAAGGTCGGAGGGCGGCGGGTCCTGGTCCTCGTGGACGCCTCGGCCAGCATGCTCGCGGACACGCTGGTCAACGCCGTGCGCCGGCGCCACCTGCCTCCGGCGGACCGTGTCCGGGCCGACAAGTGGAAGAAGGCCGTGCGGGCCGCGGACTGGCTCAGCACGCAGCTCCCCCGGGACGCCCACTTCCAGATCTACGTGTTCAACACGCAGGCCCGCCCGATCGTCCCGGGGACCGACGGCACCTGGCTCGAGGCCCGGGACCGCAAGGTGCTCGACGACGCGGTCGCGAAGCTGCGCGGCACCGCGCCCGAGGGGGGGACGAGCCTGGAGAACGCGTTCCTGGCCGCCGCCGCCCTCCAGCCACCGCCGGACAACATCCTGCTGCTGACCGACGGGCTGCCGACCCAGGGCCGGGCCGCGCCTAGCAAGCGCACGGTGTCCGCCAAGGAGCGGCTCAAGCTCTTCGAGCGCGCCGTGCAGGCGCTGCCGAAGAACGTCCCCGTGAACACCCTCCTCTACCCCATGGAGGGCGACCCCATGGCGGCCCCGGCCTACTGGAAGCTGGCCATCGCCACCCGCGGATCGTTCCTGACGCCGTCGGTGGACTGGCCGTGAGGCGCTCGCGACGGGCGGTGGAGCCCTTCAGCATGGCCTTCCTGGACTGCATCTGCTGCGGCTTCGGGGCCATCATCCTGCTGCTGACGCTGACCCGCATCACCGAGCCGCAGGCGATCGAGCGGGCCCGCGAAGAGCTGGAGGGACGCATCGCCCGCCTCCAGGAAGAGGTCCACCAGATCCGCGGGGAGTCGGAACGGCTGGAGCGCGAGCTGGTGGGGCGGCGCGAGCAGCTCTCGGAGGAGCGGCTGGCGGTGGCTCGGCTGCAGGGCGACCTCTCGCGCCTGGAGGGACAGTTCCGGTCCAGCCGCGAGCTTTCGCAGGTCCAGGACGCCGTCGAGGGGCGGATGCTCGCCGCCCAGCAGACACTGAGCGAGGAGATGAAGCGGCTGCTGGCCGCGAGCGAGCGAGTGCCGCGGACGGACGAGACGGTGGGCGGCATCCCCGTGGACAGCGAGTACGTGATCTTCGTGATCGACACCTCGGGGAGCATGCAGCGCTTCGCCTGGCCCGCCCTCCTGCGGAAGATGGACCAGGCCCTGGACGCCTATCCCCGGGTCAAGGGCCTGCAAGTCATGAACGACGAGGGCGTCTACATGTTCGGGACGTACGCGGGGAAGTGGATCCCGGACACGCCCGCCCGACGCAGGGCGGTGATAAAACGGCTCGCCACCTGGAACGTCTTCAGCAACTCGAGCCCGGTGGAGGGGATCGAGGCGGCCATCCGGCAGCTCGCCCGCGGCCGGGACAAGATCAGCATCTACGTCCTGGGCGACGAGTTCACCGGGCCGTCGGTGCAGGACGTCCTGGAGTCGGTGGACCGGATGAACCGCAGCCTGTCCGAAGCGCGCAAGGTACGGATCCACGCGATCGGGTTCCCCACGCTGTTCTCGCAGGGGGAGCACCCCGAGGACACGACCGTCCGGTTCGCGATGCTGATGCGGGCGCTGTGCGAGCGCAACGGCGGCGCGTTCGTGGGCCTGAACAGCACGCGGCCGTGAGCTGTCGCCCGCGGTTGCGATCGCCACCCGCCCCGGGCTACCGGCTGTCGCCCGTCGGGGTCAGAACAGGGTGTAGATGAACGGAGCCACCGCCGTGCCCTGGGTGAAGACGACCAGCAGCCCCAGCAGCGCCAGCATCAGCACGATGGGCCCGAGCCACCACTTCTTGCGCACCCGCATGAAGGCCCAGATCTCGGGCAGGATACCCAGCCGCTCCCGTGTCTCCTCGAAGGCCATCGAAGTCTCCTCGGTGCCTCAGTCCAGCTCGTAGAGCGTGCGCCAGTCCACGTCCTCGCGCAAGGGTGGCTGCTCCCCCTTGTCGAGGAGCTGATGTCCCAGCACCAGGTGGTCCATGTTCGTCCGCATGAAGCACAGATACGCGTCGTGGGGCGTGCAGACGATGGGCTCGCCCCGGACGTTGAACGAAGTGTTGATGATCACCGGGACGCCGGTGAGGCGCTCGAACTCCTCGATCACCGCGTAGTAGAGCGGGTTCTGCCGGCGGGTCACGGTCTGGAGGCGGGCGGAGCCGTCCACGTGCGTGACCGAGGGGATCACGCGCTTGCCCTCGCGCACCTGCGCGACAAGGAGCATGTAGGGGCTCTCGCTGTCGATCTCGAACCACTCGGAGGCCTTGTCGGCCAGGACCGAAGGGGCGAAGGGGCGGAAGCCCTCCCGGAACTTGATCTTCATGTTGAGGGTGTCCCGCATCTTCGGGTCGCGCGGGTCGGCGAGGATGCTGCGGCCCCCCAGCGCCCGGGGCCCGAACTCCATCCGCCCCTGGAACCAGCCGACGACGTCTCCGGCGGCGATCAGCCGCGCGGTCGCGGCCGCCAGCTCCGCCTCGGAGAGGACACGGTAGCTCGCCCCCTGGCCGTCCAGGTAGGCCCGGATCTCCCCGTCGTCGTAGGCGGGTCCCAGATACGCATGGTCCCAGGACGGCCCGCGCGGCTTCTTGCCGAGGGTGTTGTAGAGATAGTGCGCCACGCCCACCGCGCCGCCCGCGTCTCCGGCGGCGGGCTGGACGAACAGCTCCTTCACGGGGGTCTCCCGCACGACCCGCCCGTTGGCCACGCAGTTGAGCGCGACGCCCCCGGCCATGCAGAGGCGGCCGAGCCCCGTCTCGCGGTGGATGTAGCGGACCATGCGGAGGACGATCTCCTCGCAGACCTTCTGGACCGAGGCCGCGATGTCGAACTCCCGCTCCGTCATCCAGGTCTCCGGCTTGCGGGGCGGCCCGCCGAAGAACTCGTCGAAGCGGCCGTTGGTCATGGTCAGGCCGTAGTCGTAGGAGAAGTAGCGCATGTCCAGCTTGAAGGAGCCGTCGTCGTTGAGCTGGACCATGTCCCGCATGATGCGGTCGTAGTGCACGGGCTTCCCGTACGGGGCCAGCCCCATGACCTTGTACTCGGCGCTGTTCACCTTGAAGCCGAGGTAGTAGGTGAACGCGCTGTAGAGGAGGCCCAGGCTGTGGGGGAACCGGATCTCCTTGAACAGCTGGATCTCCGTGCCCCGGCCGACGCCGAACGACGCGGTCGCCCACTCGCCGACCCCGTCGATCGTGAGGATGGCCGCCTCCTCGAAGGGCGAGACCAGGAAGCACGAGGCCGCGTGGCTCATGTGGTGCTCGGCGAAGAGGATCGGCCCACGGTAGGGCCGGAGCTCCCTACGGATCAGCGACGGGACCCACAGCTTCTCGTGCAGCCACAGCGGGATCGCCTTGCGGAACGAGCCGAACGAGCGGGGGAAGGTGGCGACGTACGTGGCCAGCATCCGCTCGAACTTCAGGAGCGGCTTGTCGTAGAAGCCGACCGCGTCGAGCTCCTCCGGGCGGACGCCCGCCTCCCGCAGGACGTACCGGACCGCGCGGGTGGGGAAGCCCGAGTCGTGCTTCTTGCGGCTGAGCCGCTCCTCCTGGCACGCGGCCACGACCTCCCCGTCGCGGAGGAGGGCGGCGGCGGAGTCGTGATAGAAGCACGAGAGCCCGAGCACGTTCATGGGATCAGAACTGGTGCCGGGAGGCGGCGAGGGGCCCCAGGGGGTTCGGCTCGTGGGGCCGCCAGTAGGTGGCCGCGGGGGCTACCCCCCGGTCCAGGAGGTCCCTGCCCAGCGCCTTCATCGCCGCGCTCACTGCCGCCACCGAGACGAAATAGATGATCCCCAGGATCACCGCCGTCCAGACCCTCCCCACGGCCTGGAAGGCGGCCGTCCAGCGCCGGTAGAGGCCGGAGCGCGCCGCGAACCGGCGCAGGGCCAGCTCGACGAGCAGGACGGTCGTGGCCAGGGCCAGCAGGAACCGGGTGTGCGCCGGCAGACCGCCAAGCCACTCCCGGATTCCGGTGGCCAGCTCCGCGGCGTTCACGCGACGAGGACCCTCCGTGTTCGGGACAAACGGCAATGATAGGGACGCGTGGGTCGGGGGTCAATGCGGCGCCGGCACGCGGAGAAGGGCCTCCGCGCGGTCCCGCAGCTCCTCGAACGCCACCGGGCCGCCGAGCTTGCGCAGGCGTAGGCTGCCGTCACGGCCGACGAGCAGCTTGGTCGGGTAGCCCGTGATCTCGAGCGCGCCCGTGTTCCCCGGAAGCACGATCGTGAACCGGGGGCGGTGGCGGTCCAGGAAGCGCGCCAGAGCGGCGGCGTCCTCGTCTTCGTTCACCGTCACCAGGGCCACGTCCCCGCGCGACCGGGCCCAGTCGTCGAACGCCGCCAGCTCCGGCACCTCCTGCCGGCACGGCTCGCACCACGTGGTCCAGAAATCGAGGACCACCACCTTGCCCGCGAGCTCGTCGAGCCGGAGCTCGGAGCCCTGGAGGCGGCGGAACGTGGCGTCGCCGGCGGGCTTCCGGATCTCCTGCCACCTCTGGTGCGCCGGCCGGTGTCGGCCGGCGGCCGCCCGCCCGGCCCCCGTCGGACGGACGAGGGTGACGGCCGCCAGAGCGACGGCCACGGCTGCGGCGCCGCCGCCGGCGAGCAGGGTCAGACGGTGCCCGCGGTCGAGCGTCAGGCGGACCGCCGCAGGGAGGAGAGGAACCCGTCGGCGTCCCGGGTGTTGAGCACGTCGTCCGGCCCCAGCCATCCCCGGCGCGCCTGGGCCACGCCATAGGACAGGTGCGCGAAGTGTTGGACGGAGTGGCTGTCGGTGGAGATCACGAACTTCAGGCCGCGGTCGCGGGCCGGCCGGAGGAGGTGATCCGGCAGGTCGAGCCGGTCCGGCTGGCAGTTCACCTCGATCGCGACGCGGCACCGGGCGGCCTGGTCGAGGACGCGCTCGAGGTCGAGGTCGACCGGGTCGCGCTTGAGGATCAGACGGGCGAGGGGGTGCCCCCAGACGTCGAGGTGGGGGTTCTCGAACGCGCGCACGAGGCGCTCGGTCATCGCTTCGCGGGCCAGGTCGAAGCGCGAGTGGAGGGACCCCACCACCACGTCGAGCTGGGCCAGCACGTCGTCCGCCATGTCCAGGCGGCCGTCGGGGAGGATGTCCACCTCGGCGCCGGCGAGGATCCTGAAGCCCGCGGTGCGCTGCTGGACCGCGCGGATGCGGGCGATGTGCTCGAGGCACCGTGCCTCGTCCATGCCGGTGCCGCGGGTGCGGGACGGGATGGCGCGGCTGTGCTCGGTGAAGGCCAGGTACGAGAGGCCGCGCCGGCGAGCCGCCTCCAGCATGTCCTCCAGGCTGTCGCGGCCGTCGCTCTCGGTCGTGTGGCAGTGGAGGTCCCCCCGAATGTCGGTCTCTTCCACCAAGCGCGGCAGCGAGCCCGCCTCCGCGGCTGCGATCTCGCCGCGGTCCTCCCGCATCTCCGGCGGGATGAAGGCGAGGCCCAGCGCCCGGTAGATCCCGTCCTCGGTCTCGCCCGCTAGGCGCTCCTGCGTCTCGACCTTGAACAGGCCGTACTCGTTGAGCTTGAGGCCACGCCGGACCGCTCGCTCCCGGAGGGCCACGTTGTGGGCCTTCGAGCCGGTGAAGTACTGGAGCGCCGCGCCGAGGCTCTCGGTCGCGGAAGGGCGCAGGTCCACCTGCAGGCCGGATGCGAGCACGACGCTCGACTTGGCCGCGCCGTGGCCCAGCACCTCCTCGACCTCCGGGTGCGCCACGAAGGCATCGGAGAGGGCCTGGGGATCGGAGCCCACCACGATCAGGTCGAGGTCCCCGATGCTCTCCCGGCGGCGTCGCCAGGAGCCGGCGGTCTCGACGCGCTCCGCCCCCCGCTCGCGGAGGTAGAGGGTCAGGCGGGCGGCGGCGGCGTCGGCCTCGGGGAGGAGGAAGCGGCGGGAGGCTCCGATGCGCTCGCGGAGCCCGCGGAGGATCCTGGCCTCCTTCTTCTCTTTCATGCCGGGCAGGGTCCGGAACCGCCCGTCCCCGATCGCCGCCTCCAGCTCTCGCGCCGACGTCACTCCCAGGCGGGACCAGACGAGGCGGACGCCCCGGGGCCCGAGGCCCGGGATCGAGAGCAGCTCGAGGAGCCCCGCCGGCACCTGGGCCCGCAGCTCGCGGTGGTAGGCGCAGGTCCCGGTGCCGACGATCTCGCAGACCTTCGAGGCGATGCCCGCGCCCACGCCGGGGAGAGAACGCAGGTCGTCCCCGCGCCGCACCATCTCGGCGACGTCCTGGCTGAGGCTCGCCAGGCAGTCCCCGGCAGTGCGGTACGAGCGGATGCGGAAGGAGTCGTCTCCCTTGATGTCCAGGAGGTCCGCGACCTCGAACAGGATCCGGGCGATCGCGCGGTTGTCCACGTGGGCTCCAGTATGCCGCGGCGGGTTGCCGGGGCCAACGGCGCCGAATCGGCACCGACGCCCTCGCGCGTATAATGTGCCCCCCATGACCAGGGAAGGGCGGAGCGACGACTCCTTGCGTCCCGACCGGGAGGCGCGCTCCGAGTTCCTCCGCGGCCAGATGCGCCAGTGGATGGAGGAGGTCGTCGCCACCGGGAAGACCCGCGACCTCTTCGAGCTGGAGATGTGGCTCCGGAGCTTCGAGCGGTTCTTCCGGATCAAGAACCAGCCGCTCTCCGACAAGGAGACCAAACAGCTCGCCCTCAGGAACTGGTCCGAAGAGCTTCGGCTGGTCGACAACGTCATCCTCAGGGCGGTCCAGCTCTGCACCTCCATCCTCACCGAGGAGCAGGTCAACCAGACCAGGTTCGACCAGTACGTGGAGGGCTACCTCAAGAAGGACGACGTGGTCGATCCCTACGTCGAGAAGCTCTTACGCCAGGCCACGCCGGAAGCCGGCCTGACGCTGCTCCAGGAGTCGTTCGAGGACGTCCACCTGATCCTCACGGACCTCGTGAAGCTGTCGCGGATCCCCTACGCCAGCTTCACCGCGGTGGGCCGGATCCTCCACCGCGAGATCCGGCGCAGCCACCTGCTCGCCCTGCTCATAGACAAGAAGTTCAAGCCGATCCACGACCGGATCACAAACCCCGCCATCGCGGCGGTGATCCGCGGGATCCCGTCGGCGGCGGAGCGGAAGCAGGCGGCCAAGGTCTTCCTGGAGTTCTTCCGCCTCCTCCACTACCTGGAGTTCGCCGACCCGGACCAGGCTGAGGAGGAGGGACTCAAGAACACGATCCTGATCTTCTCGCTCATCACCTCGGAGACGCGCCTTCTCCTGCAGTACCTGGAGCGCCGCGTGCTGCGCGCCCTGGACCCGGACGGCGGGCTGTTCCAGCTCTACGACTCCTTCGTCTACTGCATCCCGCTGGAGCTCAAGAAGGTGATCAACACGGAGTTGATGGACATCTCGGTGGCCCGCCAGGCGGACAACATCCGGGCCCGGGTGGAGAACAGCCACGGGATCCTCAAGGACTGCTTCCAGCAGGCGGTGGTGCAGCTCGCCCAGAGCTTCGACGAGGAGATCCAGGGCCGGGACATCTTCCCCGACTTCATCGCCAAGCTCGAGCAGTCCGTCCGCCTGCGCGACGGCCTGGCCCGGCTGATCAAGTCCGTACGGGACTTCCAGGTCGCGCGGGACGAGCCCTCGGCCCTCCGCATGAAGGAGGAGATCTCGCGCTTCTACGACGACAGGATGAAGTACCTCATGTACCGCGACTGGTCCGGCTTCGAGCTGTTCTTCATCGAGATCCTGAAGTGCGGCAGCCTCACCGGGCTGGTGCAGATCAGCCACCGGTTCGAGACGTTCCTCATGACCCTGTTCCGCGAGGTCATGAAGCGCTCGATCCTGGCCCACGTGCCGCTGAGCGAGGAGTTCCAGGGCATCGAGGCCACGCCCTAGGACCCCGCCGTCGGGCTAGTGTCCCCGGCCCTCCGGCACCGGCACGGCGGCCCGCTCCTCCGGAGCGGCACCCTCGGACCCGCGCGCGAGGTTGAGGGCCGTCTTGACCACGTAGAGCGGCCGGCCGCGGGCCTCCTCGGCGGCCGCGGCCACGTACTGGCCCAGTATCCAGGCGGCCAGGAGCTGGACCCCGCCCAGGAAGAAGAGCCCCGCGGTCGCGGCGGGAGCGCCCAGCAGGAGGGCGAAGATCGAGGCGAGGCAGACGCCCGAACCGGCGAGGCCGACCACGGCCACGGGGAGGTTGCTGAACGAGAACAGGCCGAAGAGCGCCAGCCGAACCATCTGGCGGACCGAGTACTTGCTCTCGCCGCTGCGCCGGGGAGACCGGTCGTAGAGGACGTGCCCCTGGCGGAAGCCCGTCCAGGCCACGAGCCCTCGGAGGAAACGCCGGCGCTCGCGCAGGCTGCGCAGGGCGTCCGCGGCGGGACGGGACAGGAGGCGGAAGTCGCCGGTGTCGGCCGGGATGTCGACGCTGGCGAGCCAGCGCATGAAGCGGTAGAAGCCGTAGGCGGTGGCGCGCTTGAAAGGCGACTCGCCCGACCGCGCACGGCGTCGCGCGTAGACCACGTCGAGTCCGCCGCGCCACCTCTCGACCAGCTCCGGGATCAGCTCCGGCGGGTCCTGGAGGTCGGAGTCCATGAGGACGACCGCATCGCCGTGGGCATGGTCCAGGCCCGCAGTGAGGGCGACCTGGTGGCCGAAGTTGCGGCTGAGACCCAGGACCACGACGCGGAGGTCCGTCATGGCGAGCCCGCGAAGCAGCTCCAGCGAGCCGTCCGAGCTGCCGTCGTCCACGTAGAGGACCTCGAAGGCGAGCCCGGTGCGGGAGGCGGCTTCGAGGAGCCGCCGGTGCAGCTCCGGCAGGATCGGGGCCTCGTTGTAGACGGGGAGGACGAGGCTCAGCTCGGGGACGTGGGCCGCCCTCAGGGAAGGCTCCCCGGGTGAGCCCCCGCGGCCGGCAGGATGTGGCGTGTTATCCTCACGCCCGTCATCTGGGGTCTCCTGCCACGATCCTCCGTGCCCGGGCTCGCAGTGATCGGGCGCGGCGCCCCAGGGTATGAACGCGGCGCGATCGCCCCGGGAGACGTGGTCAAGGACCTGAGATCTTGGACTGGCCCCGGAGGCCAGTCAAGGTCGCGCGAGGGACTGCGGCCGCCATCCCCGCCTACATGGAACCACTCGGACTGCAGCCCCCGCCGCGCCCCGCCCGCGCCCGCGCCGCCGATCTGGCCGCGCTCGGGCTGGCCGCCTTTCTTCCGCTCGCCTCGGTGCTCGCCGGGGCTCGGGGACCGGTCGCGTTCGGCGTCAACCTGGGTCCGAACGACGGGCGCTACCTGAGCGGGTTCGTGCCGCTCTACGAGATCGACCCCGGCGACCAGGTCGCCACGCGCTGGAGCACCCGCCAGGCGGCGGTCGTGATGCCGCTCGTCGTCCGCGGAGGACCCGTCGAGGTGGCCTACCGGTTCGCGCGCGTGCTGCCCGAGACGGCGGTCGTGGAGACCCGGCTCGCCGGCCGGACCGTCGACCGCTTCTCCTGCCGCGGGGGGGTCTTCCTGGTGCGGCGCGTCCGGCTCGGCGCCCTGCCCCCGACCCCGGTGGCGGTGGCTTTCGACGTCGACTCGCACGACTCGCGCGGACTCGGCCTGAGGATGGACTGGGTCCGGCTGGCGGTAGGGAACGGCGGGAGCGTTTTCCTGTCGGGAGCGGCGAGGTGGCGCGCCGTCGCGGTGGGCGTCGCGGCCGTCCTGCTGTTCCGCGCCGCCGGCTTCGCCACCTGGCCCGCGCTCCTGCTTGCGCTGCCGTTCTCGGGGGGGACGGCCGTCTGGGCGGCGGTCGATCCCCTGGGCCTGGCCCACGTGACCGCGAAGGCCGGCCTCCCGGCACTCCTCCTCTCCTCGGGGGTCGCCTTGGTCCTGCGGGGGCGGCCGGGGGGCCGCTGGGCGACGGTGGCTTTCGCCGCCGGATACACGTTGAAAGCCTGCGCGGTCTTCCACCCGAGCACGTTCTACCCCGACGTCATGAACCACCGCCGCTACGTCACCGCCCTCGTCGAAGCGCAGGGCAGCCTCCCGCAACGGGGAATCGCCGCGCAGGTCGCGGTCAAGACCGCGTATCCGCGGATCGTGGCGGGCCGGCCGTACGCCTTTCCCTACTCTCCGCTCTTCTTCGTGCCGTTCACCTGGCTCCCCCGGGACACGGAACTGGTGGAGGACGCGATGCGGCACGTCGCCGTCGCCGCCGCCGCGGCCGAGGTGCCGGTGGTGTTCGGGATGGGGGCGGCCGCGTTCGGTCCGGGAGCCGGCGTCGCCGCCGCCTGGGTCGCGGCGACGCTGCCCCCGCTGCACAGCCGGCTCCTTCTCGCGGTCTGGCCCACCATCGTGGGACACCTGCTGGACCTCCTGGCGATCGCCGCCGCCCTGCGCCTGAGCCTGCGGCCGGAGAGCCTCCACGCATTCCTGGCTCTCGCCGCCGCGACCGGAGCCGCCTTCCTGACCTACATCTCGAGCCTCTTCAACCTCACCGCCCTCCTCGCGGCCCTGGCGCTGATCGAGCGGAGGCTCAGGGTTCGCCTGCTGGCCATGCTCGCGGCCGGAGCCATGGCGACGGTGCTCCTCCTCTACCTGCCGTTCGTGCGCGATCTCCTCACCGAGATCCTGCCCGCCCTCGCCTCGGCGGCTGGCGGGAACGCCGCGGCCCCGGCGGCGAGCGAGGCCTCCGGCGGGCTCCTGGCCGCGATCTCCCGGGTGCCGATGTTCTTCGGGTACGGCTTCCCGGCCCTGGCGATCGCCGGCCTGGCGCTCGCCCGACGCCGGAGCGCCGCCGCTTTCAAGCTCCTGGCCGCGTGGGGGGCGGCGTTTCTCCTCCTCCTCCTGCTCCGCGGCCTGGGGGGTGGGCTGTTCAAGGACCTGAAGGAGGTCACGTTCGTCGCGCCCTGGATCGGGATCACCAGCGGTTTGACGCTTTCGGCCTTGTGGGATTCTGGCCCGCGGGGACGATCCGCCGTTCTGTTCCTGGCCGTCGGCCTCGCGGGGTTCGCCGTGGAGAGGTACTGGGGCTATCTCCAGGCGTACGCCTCCCCAGTGACGCGGTTCTAAGGGGGTGCCGACTCTTCGGCACCCCCCTAAGGGGGCGCGGCCTCCGGGCGGGTCGCCCGAGGGCTTCGCGCAAATCGCCCCGAATCTGGTAGACTCCGGCTCTCGTAAAGTCTCAAATGACCGCCGAAAAGAACCCCTTCGCCAAGTTCCTCACTCACTTCAAGAAGGGCCACGTCCTCTTCCACGAGGGGGAGGAGGGCGAGGAGATGTTCATCATCCAGAGCGGCCGGGTGGCCATCAAGAAGAAGGTGAAGGACGGAGAGGCGGTGCTGGCCATCCTGGAGAAGGGGGACTTCTTCGGCGAGATGGCGATCCTGGAGAGGATGCCCCGCTCCGCGACCGCCGAGCTGGTGGACGACGGCGACCTGATCGTGATCGGGGGCGAGGTGTTCGGGGACATGATCAAGGCCAACCCCGAGATCGCCGTCCGGATGCTCCGCAAGTACTCGATCCGGCTGCGCGAGACCAACCAGCAGCTCGAGCTGGTCCTGCAGAAGGGCACCGCGCTTCCGGCGGAGGCGCGCGAGGTGCAGGCGCCGGCGCCGACGGCCGGGACGGTGCAGGCCGAGGCCCTCGCCTACTTCATCTCCCCGACGACCGGGAACGTGTTCCCGGTGTTCAAGAGCGATGCGCTGATCGGCCGATTCGACTCCGTGACCGGGATGAGGCCGGAGATCGACCTCACCAACGAGGACCAGAGCCGCAACATCTCCCGCCGCCACGCGCGCCTCGTCATCAAGGACGGCAAGCACTTCGTCGCCGAGGAGATCGGCACGATGAACGGGACCTTCCTGAACGGCAAGAAGCTCCTCAACGGCGTGCTCACACCCATCGCCGACGGCGACGAGCTGACCCTGTGCCGGCTGGTGTTGAATTTCAAGATCCCCAGCTGATGATCGACGGAGGGTGGGCTCCCACGATTGGGGGCTGTCGATCATCAGCCGTCTGAGCAGCCCACCCTGCCTCCCGCGTCAAAGCCATCCCTGCCTCCCTGGCCTCGTCCCCCGGGCAAGTCACCCGAACCCAACCGGGAAGATAGCCCTTGCTCGCACGTTCTGGCCTTCGGTCCTGACCGCTAAACCAATGCGTTCGAGCAGTTTATCTCTTGGCTCCGGCCTGGCATACCCCCTGCCTATGAGTCCCCCGAGCGCGGCAGGGTGCGGCGCGACGAAAGGAGCTGACGATGGCAACGACGATGATGGCGCGACCCCGGATCACGACCTACGCGGCGGCGCGGGCGCGGTGGGCGACGGTGCGGATCGAGACCGAAGGCGGAGTCTACGTCGGACGGGTCTACGTCCCCGAGACGAAGAAGCGCCTCTCCGACGTCCTGTGCGACGACCGGCCGTTCATCAACCTGACCGAGGTGTCGCTCAACGACGGCGAGTCGGTCGAGGCATTCGTGGCGATCAACAAGAACTACGTGCGCACGGTGCGCGTGCTCCACGAGGGCGACGGCGAACTGGTCGCGATGCCCTCCCGGTGACGGCCCGCGCCCGGTTCAGCGGCCGGTGTCGCGGCGGGCCTCGATCTCCGCGCGGATCGCCTCGTGGTTCCGTGGGAGGAGCCGCCGGTTCCGGCACTCGTCCAGGGCCAGCAGCGTCATGTGGTCGACGGCGGCCTGGTCGCGGGAGGCGGGGATGAGGTCGTCGAGCGCGGCGTCCAGGTGCGCCTCGGTCACCGCGGCCGCGCCGTCGCGCAGCGAGAAGCGGTACGCCGTGGTGGCGGCCAGCTCGATGTCGCTGCCGGTGTAGCCGGGCGTGCGGGCGGCGAAGGGCGCGAACTCGCGCAGGGAGGTCGGGATGCGGTGCTTGCGCATCACCACCTCGAAGATCTGGCGCCGCGCCTCCTCGTCGGGCATCAGGATCGGGATCTTGACGTCCGTGCGGCCGGAGCGGCGCATCGCCGAGTCGATGAGGTCCACGCGGTTGGTGCTGTCGATGCGCAGCACCTTGCCGCGCAGGGAGTTGTCCGCCCAGAAATTGAAGGCCGAGGCCCGCATCCGCTCGGTGACCCCGCTGTCACCCGAGCCCTGGCCGCGGCTGCCGCCCTCGGCCTGGTCCGACTCGTCCACGATCACGACCACCGGCGCCAGCGCCCGGATCGCCGCGAAGGCCTTCTCCTGGTTCCGCTCCGACTGCCCGACGTACATCTGACGCAGCGGACGGAAGCGCACGCAGAGCATCCCGCATTCCTTGGCGAAGCACTCGGCCAGGTAGCTCTTCCCCGTCCCGGGCGGTCCCATCAAGATGATGCCCATGGGAGCGGCGGAATGGAGCCCGCGGCGCATGATGTCGGCGACCTCCTTCAGCTCGTGCACCGCGTGGTCGAGGCCGCCCACGGCCGAGAGGTCGAAGCGGGGATGCAGGATCTCCAGCACGTCCGAGTACTCCTGCCGCAACAGGTCGATCTTGCGCTCCACCACCGCGGCGCGGGACAGCGCCGCCTGGAGCCCGCGGGCGCGCTGGACGATATCCTCGATCTGCACCAGGCCCAGGCCGCCCGTCTCCGCCGCCAGCGCCTCGGGCGGAAGCTCCCACGCCATGTCCTTGAACTGCTCGTGCAGGTGGGCGGTGAACTCGCGGCGCACGGCGAGGTCCGGCCGCGGCACCAGGACCACCTCCGCTCCGGAGGACCCGGCATGCACCTCCTCGGACACGTCGCCGGCGTTCGGGGCAAGGAGCAGGACGAGCGGCCGGCGGGCTGCGATCGCGGGGTCGGACGCCCAGCGGGCGAGGGCGGTCACGTTCTGCCGCTCCAGGCCGCCGCCCGGCGACGCCGGTGCCAGGGCGTGGGCGTAGTCCAGTACGACGGCGACCGAGGCGTGGGCGCAGCGGTCGCCGCCGAGCAGCGCGTCGAGCAGGATCATGGCCCGGCCAGCGTCGGAAGGCAGGGGGCCCGACTTCAGCCCGACGGCGCGGCGGAACGCTTTCTCCCTCTCGGGGTCCGGAAAGGTCAAGCCCGTCGAGACGTCGTAACGGACCACTACCGCGCGCCGGCCCGCGAGCCGGCCGAGGCCGTCGGCCAACGGGAGGTAGCCCGGGCCGAAAGGGTGGACGTCGCGTACGTTGCCGTGCAGCAGGAACAGGTGGCTGGCGCCGGAGTGATAGCGGTCGAGGACGCTACCGGCCAGCCAGGACGGGACGCGGACGGCCTTCACGGTCGGAGCCGCAGCGCGTGCAGGCCGGTGCCGCTGCCGACGAAGGCCGTGCCGGCGCCGTTCAGCGCGGCGGACGACTGGATGCCCTGCCCGGACAGGCGGGTCCGCTGCGCGACGCCCCCGGCGCGGTCGATCAGGTACAAGTCGCCGTCGGTGGAGCCCACCAGGAAGCGCTCCCCGGCCGCGACCGGAGACGCCACGACCGGTCCGCGGGTCCGGACCTCGAACCGGGGCTCGCCGGTTTCGAGGCTGAGGCCGTGGACGTGGCCCTCGTGGCAGCCGACGACGCACAGGTCCCCGGCCACGCACGGTGACGAGTACACCGTGTGCCCGAGCTCGTGCAGCCAGACCCGGGTGCCGTCGGCGACGCGGACGGCGACCACCCGGCCCTCGAAGTCGGCGGCGAGGACCAGCCCGCCCGCCACCGCGGGCGTGGCGCGGACCTTGGCCCCGAGGGCATGGCTCCAGAGGATGCCACCGCGCGCGGCGTCCAGGGCATGCAGGGACCCGTCGTCGCTGCCGATCAGCACCCGGTCGCCGGCGCGCGCCGGCGACGAGAAGACCGCGGCGAGCCGCCGGCTCCACCAGACCATCCCCGTCCTCGGGTCAAGGCCGACCACCTGGCCGGCGTTCCTCGCCTCCACGACGCCCGCCACCAGCCGGTCCTCCATGACGAGCGGGGAGGAACGGACGAGGCGGCCGACCTTGGTCCGGTAGCGCTCGCGCCCCTCGATGGCATCGACGCCGACGATGTCGCCGTCGTCGGTGCCCACGTGGAGCCGGCCGTCGCCGACGGCCGGCGAGGACTCCACCGCGGAGGCGAGCCGCAGCTCGTGCAGCCGTCGCCCCGAGCCGGGGTCGACGAACACGAGCCGGCCGTCGCTGGTGGGGACGACCAGGTGCCCGGCTGCGAGTACGGGCGAGGCCACGACGGCGCCGAGCGCGACCTCCCAGGCGGGCTCGAGCTCCTCGGGCGTGCGACCCGGCCCGGCCCCGCTGCGCGCGTCGCTGCCGCGGAAGCACGGCCAGGGGGACGAGTCCTCCGCGGATGGCGCCAGCGCTTCGAGCAGCGCGGTTTTCGCCTCGGCCGCGCTGCGGAAGCGGTCGCCCCGCCGAGGAGCGGCGAGGCCGGCAAGAGCGGCCCGCCTCTTCACCGTCGAGACCTGGGGCGGCGGGGGTCCGTCGAGCCTCCACGAGATCTGGGCCGCGCCGCCCGACGCCAGGGACCCGAGCAGGGCTCCCAGATGGAAGAGGTCCTCGGCGTCGTCACCCTCGACCGTCCCGCCGTCCAGGCGGGGCTTGCCCGAGGCCATCGCGATGGCGGACGGCTCGATCTCGGGATGGCGTGGGGGTGACTCGGAGTGGGCGCGGGCCAGCTCCGCCGCGAGGTCGGCGCCGAGCCGCAGCACCTCATCCTCGGAAATGCGCTGGCTGAAGTTGCGCGTCACCCGACGGAGAAGGTCCTCGAGGGTCTCCTGCTGCACCGGGCCGGATTATATCAATCGGGTCGTCGGCGGCCTTCCAGGATGCCGGCGTCCAACGGGCGGGGGAGCCATCCCAACTCGCGCCGGGCGCGTGAGGTGTCCATCGACACGTCCGCGGGGCGCATGGGGTCCAGGGGGTGCTCGGCCTGGGTTACGGCGTGGACCGCCTCGGCGGACAGGCCGAGGAGGCCGGCGACCCTCAACCCGAGGTCGTGACGGCTGAGCCGCTCCGGCCCACCCAGGTGGTAGCGGCCTCGGCCGTCGCGCTCGAGGATCCGGCGGACGGCGTCTGCCACGGACTCGGCGTCCACGGTGGTGCGGAACTGGTCGGTGAACAGGCGCAGCGCGCGGCCGGACCTCAGGGCCCACTCGATGGCTTCGCTGGCGGTCCCGCGCCGGCCGTGGCCGCGGCCGTGCACCAGCGCCACGCGGACGACCGCCGAGCCGGGCGCCTCGGCCAGGACCGCCTCCTCGCCCAGGAGCTTGGTGCGGCCGTAGGCCAGGATCGACTCGACCGGCTCGGCCTCGGAGACGAACGGGCGGCGTCCGTCGAAGACGAGGTCGGTGGAGAGTCCGACGAGGAGGATGCCCCGAGCTCGGCAGGCCCGGGCGAGGGTCTCGCATGCTCGCGCGTTCGATGCCTCCGCGAGGGCGGGCTCGGCCTCACAGCGGTCCGCATCGGCCAGGGCGGCGCTGTGGACCACGGCGTCCGGGCGGACCCCGTCCAGGGCGCTCTCGATCGAGGACGCCGACAGGATGTCCAGCAGTTGCTCCGGAAGGCCGACGGGTCCCGGAGCCGACCGCCGCCCGGCCACCACCTCGTACGATGCGGAGAGCAGGGAGGCCAGCCGCCCCCCCAAGAGGCCGCCCGCCCCGGTCACCAGGACGCGCACGACCGTTGCGTCCGCCGGGGTCCCGGCCGTCCCCCTTGGGCTATGATTGACGCGTTCGAAGGAGCCGGAGCCACGATGCCGCAGCGGACGGCGATTCGCCTTACGTGAAGTTCCCCGGCAGCAAGCTCCTCCATCACTGGGACCTCTCCGTCCAGCGGCTCTCGCTGGACGACCTCCTCCGATCCTGCCAGCAGTCGGGGCTGACCGGCTTCGCCGAGGTCAAGTTCCCGCAGTCCGTGGCGATGATCTTCTACTACCTCGGTGGGGAAGTGAACGCCCTCTATCGCGAGGGCCCGGTCGCCTACCACGGGCAGACCGCCCTGGAACGGCTCCGGAGCCAGGTGACCGGCGAAGACGGCATGATCTCGGTGTACGAGCTGCCGCTCGACATGGCGCACCTCCTCCGGGGGATCACCAACCGCCAGAAGCTCAAGGAGACCCTCAAGGGGAGCGGGGAGCTGGGCGAGCTGCTCCGGCGCATGGAGAAGGCGGAGCACACCGGAACCCTCGAGGTCCAGACCAGCCTCGGGGCCGCGATGATCCTGTTCGTCCGGGGCCGGGTCTCGAACACCTACTGGGAGGCCTCGGGCGGCACGACCTACGAAAAGGGCGAGGCCCGGCAGAGGCTCGAGGAGGCGGTCGACAAGGAGGAAGCCCAGCTCTACCTCTCGGAGTTCTCCCGGGACGTCTGGAAGACGCGGCACGAGGTCCAGACCTCGATCCGCAGCCGCCTGGAGCGCCGCGAGGAGACCAACCTCTCCGCCACCGACCAGGTGGCCGCGGAGGAGACCACCCTGAGGAACCACGTACTGGAGGAGCTGGAACGCCAGATCCCCGCCATGGTCCAGGGCTTCGTCTTCGACCTGCTGACCGGGTCGATCCTGGCGCGGAAGGGGCGGGGCACGTCGGCGCTCCGAGTCGGCCTCCTGGCCGAGAAGGTGCCCGCCCTGACCATGTACGTGAGCGATCTGGTGGCCACGGAGGACCAGGACCAGGTGGAGCTGCTCGAGCTGTCCACCGAGCGGGTGGCCGCGCTGGTGGCCATCGTGCCCGAGGCCCAGGAGGCCATCGCCGTGCTCGCTGAGCGCTCGCAGCCGACCGCGCTCATCGGCGCAGCGCTGAGCCGTGCGGTCCGCGGCTACGCCGCCCGGCTGCACCCCGCCCGCGGCGCGATCAGCGCCTTCGGCAACGTCACCGGCCGCTGAGCGGCGCCTGGGCGTCCGGCCTCTCAGCCGGCCATCACCGCGCCCCCGTTCACGCAGAGGACCTCGCCATAGAGGTACGACGACAGGTCGGAGGCCAGGAACGCCACCGGCCCCGCGATCTCCTCCGGCGTGCCCGGCCGTCCCAGCGGGATCCTGTCCGTCGCGCCGGCCGCACCGTCACCCTCCAGCGCCGGGCGTGACATGTCCGTCATCACCCACCCCGGAGCGATCGCGTTGACCCGAATGTGGTGGGGCGCCAGCTCGCCGGCCAGGGACTTGGTAAACGCGAGGAGGGCCCCCTTGCTGGCCGCATAGTGCGCGTGATGAGCCTCGCCGCGCTGACCGGCCGTGGAGGCGACCAGGACCATCGTCCCGGACCGCTGGGGGACGAGGATGCGCGCGGCCGCGCTGCAGACGGAGTAGGCGCCGTCGAGGTTCGTGGCCAGGGTCTCGCGCCACTGCTCCAGGCTCATCGTGTCGATCGACGCGCGCTTCCAGATCCCATGGTTCACCACCACGGTGTCGAGCCCGACGAGGCGGCCCGCGGCGGCGTCCACCAGGCGGGGGCCGGCAGACGGGTCGGAGAGGTCGGCCTGGACCGCGACCGCTTCCGCGCCCTCGCGACGCACGGCCTCGACCGTGTCGTCCGCAGCGGCGCGGTCGCGGGCATACCCGACGGCGACCCTGGCGCCGAGTCGTCCGAACAACAGGCACACCGCGCGGCCGATGCCACGGCTGCCGCCGGTGACCAGGGCGCGTCTGCCTTCGAGGGTGAGGATCATCGGTTGGCCAAGAGAAGAGGGAGTGCCAACGGCATGGCTCCCGCAGTCGAAGATGGACAGCCCGATCGTACACGGAGTCGCCCCCCCTCTGTCGATCTTCGACTGGCGAGACTAGAATTCACCAATGTTCGTCACGTTCGAGGGCATCGAGGGGAGCGGGAAGAGCACCCAGGCCCAGCGCCTGGCCGCGCTGCTGGGGCCCGACACCGTGCTCAGCCACGAGCCGGGCGGCACGCCGCTGGGCAGGGGAGTGCGCGAGCTGCTACTGGACCACCGCTACAAGGGGATGGCCACCGCGGCCGAGGTGCTGCTCTTCTTCGCCGACCGGGCCGAGCACGTCGCGCGGGTGATCCGTCCCGCTCTGGAGGCCGGCCGGACCGTGGTCTCGGACCGCTTCACCGACTCGTCCATCGCCTACCAGGGTTACGGGCGTGGAGTCTCCCTGGAGCTGTTCCGTGCCGTGGCCGAGCTGGCCACCGGGGGCCTGCGTCCCGCGCTCACCGTGTTCCTGGACGTGCCGGTCACCGTGGGTCTCGGGCGCGTCGGGCGGCGGGGAGCGCAGGACCGGCTGGAATCCGAGGTGCGCGAGTTCCACGAGCGTGTCCGGAACGGCTACCTCGCCCTGCTCGCCCAGGATCCCGACCGGTGGATCAAGGTGGACGGGCGCGGCTCGCCGGACGGGGTGACCGCAGCGGTGATCGCCGCGGTCCGCGGGCGCGGACTGAGGATCGAGCATGGCGTTCGATGACATCCTCGGCCACGAGCGCGTCCGTGCGCTCCTGGGACGCGCGATACGGCAGGGCCGCCTGCCCCATGCCCTGCTCCTGGCCGGACCGGCGGGGGTCGGCAAGAAGGCGCTGGCGCTGGCGGCCGCCCGGAGGCTCCTGTGCGAGGCCGAAGGGGACGAGCCCTGCGGCGCGTGCGCCGCGTGCCGGCGCGCCTCGCGGGGGCTGCACCCCGACCTGATGTTCGTGGCCCCCGAGGGGACCGCGATCAAGATCGAGGCGGTGCGAGAGCTGGTGCGGCAGATCGCCGGGCGGCCTTTCGAGGCGGCGGCTCGGGCCTTCGTGGTCGACGACGCGCACCTGATGACCGAGCAGGCGGCGAACGCCCTCCTCAAGAGCCTGGAGGAGCCTCCGCCGACCTCGCACGTGTTCCTGGTGAGCGCGTCGCCCCAGGGACTCCTGCCCACGATCCGCTCCCGCTGCCAGTGGCTCCGGTTCGGTCCCCTGCCGCCGACGGTCCTGGAGGGCCACCTCGTCCAAGAGCACGGCCTGTCCCCCGAGGAGGCGCGGCTCCGGGTCTCGGTGGCGGGAGGCAGCCTCGGCGCCGCCCTGTCTTTCGACGCCGCAGGCTATCGCGCCCTTCGGGACGATATGCTCGAGGTCCTCGAGTCGCTCGAGGCACTGGAGCCGGTCGGCCGGATGGAGGCCGCCGAGCGCCTCGCCGACCTCGAAGACCTGCCGCTGGGCCTCACGGCCCTCAGGGCGTTGCTCCGCGACGTGGCCGCCGTCCGCGCGGGTGCCGGCACACCGGCCCTCCTGAACGGCGACGTGGGCGGGCGCCTCCGGGTTCTCGCCGACGGTCCCCTCGGTCCCGCGGCCGGTAGGTTGGCCGAGGCGGTGGGAGAGGTCAGGACCGTCGTGGGGGGGGCGCCCTTGGCATCGACCTACGAGCGCCGGAACGCCAACAAGCTCCTTTCCATGGACCTGATGGTCGAGGCCCTCGCCGCTCCTCTGTCTTCGCGCGCCTGAGGCGCCGACGCCCTCTCGGCCTCGTCCACCGAAGCCACTGCGTGTCTACCGTTTGCTCGCGGCGGCCGGGTCGTGCTACAAGTGTTGCAGTCACCTTCCCGGTCGGGTTTCCCGAGCCGACGCCAGTAAACCCCCGTCGTGTCCGCGGGACGGGTCCAGCGCGCGGCCCCCGTACCGAGATCGCCACAGGAGGCGGCGACCAGATGAACCGGAAGTTGATCCGTCCCGATCTCAGCGAGATCAAGGAGCAGTTCCAGGCAACGGGCAAGGTGTACCGCCAGCGCAAGCCCGTTCCCCCGGAACAGACGAACGCCGAGAGCTTCTACTACCTCAAGCAGATGACCAACAAGACGCGCATGGTCATCGTGCTGAAGGATGGGGAGGAGGTCCGGGGCGTGATCGAGTGGTACGACAAGGCCTCCCTCAAGGTCCACCGGACAAGCGAGCCCAACATCCTGCTCATGAAGGACACCGTGAAATACATGTACAAGGAGAACGAGGACAAGGACCAGGACGGGGACTGAGGCTCAGCGGATCCCGGCGTTGCGGAGGATCTCCTCGTCGGTGAGCAGGGGGACGCCCGTGCCGTAGTGCCGGTTCAGCGCGTCCAGGAAGAGCCCGTTGGCCATCAGGCCGCTCATGACCGTGCCGGGGTGGCCCGAGCTGTCGTCCAGGCGGAGGTGGTGGGGCTCGGAGCCGCGGCGGGCGACGTCGATCGGCTCCCCACCCACGATCAGGAACCCCTGTTCGTTCACCCGGTCGAGCAGTCGAACCGCGAAGCCGTTCAGGTCGATGACCGGGACCCGCCGGGAGTCGGCCATCTCTTGGATCCGGTCGTTCGTGGCTCGGATGGCGGCCGTCACACGCGCGCGTCCGGCGGCGCTCGGGAAGGCCCTGAACGCGGACGGGTCGAGCCCGGGATCCCCGACGTTGACGGTCATGATCCCGACCGGGCCGGCGCCGCGCACCTCGTCCAGCGCCGTGGCCATGCTCCCCGCCACGCGGTCGATCTTGGCCTGGAGGCCGGCGCCGCTCAGGCTGCCGTCGTAGATCTCCTCGTAGCTCCCGTTGGTGGGGTGGAAGTCGTTGCTGCCGACATAGAGGAACGCGTGGGAGACCTGGCCCCGCCGCACCTGCTCGGCGACGCCGGTGTGCTGGCCCATCGCGACCAGGCTAGCGGCGGTGGCTCCGCTGCGGGCCCAGTTGTAGGCGTAGCCGCTGCGGCGCGGCTCTCCCCACGTCCCCGGAGCTCCGAAGTTGAGCCTCCGGCTCGCGACGAGCTGCTCCACCCAGTTGAGCGTGGTGGCGCCGTAGCTCCCGCCGCGGTCGTCGTCGGTCCGGTACTCGTCGGAGTTGCTGGCGCCCATGACGGCCAGGCCCACGAGCGAGGCCGGGGGCGGCTCGCCGGGTGGCGGCCCGTCTGCGCTCCCGTCGGTGGGATCCCCGCAGCTCGTGAGCACGGCCATCGTACCCGCGACCAGGATCGCGAGGAACGGATGCGGTCCAGCCCACCTCGGGGTCCTGCGCCTGCGGAGGAGAAGGCCGGTTGACATCGCCAACACGATCCAGCGTAGGACTGTGGCCGGCCGGGGGTCAAGCCGGCTCCGGAACGGGAGGGCGTGCCGGTCCTCGGTCTCGCGGGTGCACTCGCGGCAGCGCCCCGGCTGCGGAACCCGGTAGAATTCGCGCGCGGCCGCCCTGCCGGGAGGTCTCTTGAGCGAGGAGTCGTCCTCCCCCCATCGCCACGGTTACACGCTCGTCGTCGGAGGCGAGGGCGAGGACACGGCCTGGGTCCTGGCCGCTCTCGAGTGGGCGGGGATGGAGGCCTCGGTGATCACGGAGGAAGGGCTCCACGAGCACGACGACTGGGTGCCGCCACACCTGGTCATCCTCGACGACGTGCTGGGCGGAGCCGCGCGGCGGGAGGCCCAGGCCCGGCTGAGGTCGCACCCCAGCCTCAGGGGCGTGCCCATCCTGATCCTCTCCTACGACGGCGACATCGACAGCTACTCGGGCGCCATCACGAAGGGCGCCGCGGCGTACCTGGTGAAGCCGGTGAGCGCCGAGGAGCTGACCCTGGCGGCGGGAAAGCTGAGCGGCTGGATGGGGTCGCAGGACCGCACCGAGAAGCGCCGCCGGCTGCGCCGGCCGCTCCTGATGCGGATCGACGTGGAGGTCCGCGCCAGGAAGACGCGGACGGCGGGTCAGCTCCTCGACGCGTCCGGAACGGGCTGCCGCGTGGAGCTGGGTGAGGCGGTGCAGCCAGGGGATGCCGTCCGCGTGATACTCCATGGCGTCGACGATTCGACCTACGTGGCGCTCGGCGCCGAGGTCCGCTGGCACCGGCTCTCGCCGGCCGGAGTCCACCTGGCCGGGCTGAGGTTCACCGGGACCACCGCCCTCCTGGCGGGCAAGCTCCTCGGTTTCGCCTCGACCGGCACGACCTAGGACCTCCCCCGCCCCCAGCCGGTCCGATCCCGAGGACCGGCAGGGGACGTTCTCGGGGAGTCCCGGCGCTGTCCGCATCCGGAACGGGCGCGTGCCAGCACCGGACGGACGCGCTCGGTGGCCGGTCCTGGAAAGACTGCGGAGCCAATCAGCAAGCAGCGGGACCAGGACGGCACGGAGTTCGCCATGCCCCCGGCCATGGACACGCTGCGCCAGGACCTCGTCTATGCCCTCCGCCGCCTGTGCCAGACCCCCGGCTTCACCCTGGTGGCCGTCGCGACCCTCGCCCTCGGGATCGGCGCCAACAGCGCGATCTTCAGCGTCGTGAACGCGGTGCTGCTCCGACCGCTGCCGTACGACGAGCCCGACCGGCTGGTGAGGGTCTGGCAGACCTGGAAGGGGAAGGACGCCGGGGTCTACTCCCCGCCGAATTTCTTGGACACCGCCGCGGCCGCGTCGTCATTCGAAGGCATGGCGGCGGCGGACGGCGGGGGCGTCACGCTCACCGACGCGGGCGCGCCGGTGCGGCTGGAGGCGGCGAGCGTGAGCGCGTCCTTCTTCGACGTGCTCCGCGTCCGGCCGGCGCTCGGCCGGGCGTTCACGGCCGAGGAGAACGACCCGGGGAGGTCGAAGGTCGCGGTGCTGGGCCACTCCTTGTGGCGGGACCGGTTGGGGGCGGACCCGTCGGTCGTGGGCCGTTCGATCGTGCTCGACCGCGAGCCCCACGTCGTCGTCGGCGTCGCCCCCCAGGGCTTCGCGTTCCCCGAAGGAACGCAGATCTGGCGCCCGCTCGAGTACGACGAGCGGTTCCGGACCAAGAGCCGGGGCGCGTGGTACCTGACCGTGATCGGCCGGCTCCGGCCCGGGGCGACCGTCGCCAGCGCCGGGCACGAGGTGGCGGCGATCGCCGCCGGGCTGGCCCGCCAGCACCCGGACGCGAACGAGGGGGTCGGCGCGGCCGTCGTCCCGCTCCACACGTCCCTCGTGGGCGACGTCCGCACGGCGCTCCTGCTCCTGTTGGGCGCGGTCGGGCTCGTGCTCCTGATCGCCTGCGTGAACGTGGCCAACCTCTTGTTGGCTCGGGTGGCGGCGCGGGAGACGGAGATCGCCATACGCACCGCCCTGGGAGCGGGGCGCGGGCGGCTCCTCCGGCAGCTACTCACCGAGAGCGTGCTCCTCGGCGCCATTGGAGGCGCCGCCGGCGTGGCCCTTGCCGCGCTCTCCCTGGACACGCTGCTGGCGCTCCAGCCCCAGGGCGTCCCGCGGCTGGGCGAGGTCGGGATCGACCGCACCGTGCTCGCCTTCGCGGCGGCGTTGTCCCTGGCGACGGGTCTGCTGTTCGGCGTCTTCCCCTCGCTCCAGATGACCCGCCGCGCGACGGCGCAGGCTCTGCGGGAGGGTTCGCGCGGCCTGCTCGGCGGGCGCGGGCACCGCCTGAGGGGGAGCCTGGTGGTCGGGCAAATTGCGCTCGCCATGATGCTCCTGGCCGGCGCGGGGCTGCTCGTGCGCAGCTTCGCCCGCCTCCGGGCGGTCGACCCGGGCTTCCGGCGGGAGAGCGCGCTCACGTTCCGGATCTCCCTGCCCGAGACCGCCTACGCCGAGGACTCCCGCCGCACGTGGTTCCACGACGAGCTCCAGGGCCGCCTCGGCGCGCTTCCCGGCGTCCTCTCGGTCGGCGGCGTGACGGGCCTGCCCCTGAGCGGCGTCCAATTCGACATCTCCTTCGAGGTCGAGGGCCGGCCGCCCCTGCCGCCCGCCCAGCAGCCGTCGATGGAAACCCGGGTCGCCACCCCGGGGTACTTCGCGACGATGGGCATCCCGGTGGGCCGCGGCCGCGGGTTCGAGGCCGCCGACGACGGCCATGCACCGCAGGTGGTGCTGCTGAGCGAGGCGGCGGTGCGGCGGTACTTCCCGGGCGAGGACCCGCTCGGCAAGGTGCTGAAGATCGGGATGGGCCGGGGGGAGGGGAAGCGCCGCGCAGGTGGGGAGGTGGTGGGCATCGTCGGTGACGTCAAGGAGCTGGGGCTGGCCGACGAGTACCCGCCGGAGGTCTACGTGGCCTACGCCCAGTACCCGACCGGATCGATGGACGTGGTGGTCCGGACCGCGGTGAGCCCGCGGTCGCTCGCCCGCTCGGTCGAGTCCGTGGTCGCGGGCCTGGACCCGCAGCTTCCGGTGGCGCGCCTGGCCACGCTGGACGAGGTCGTCGCCCGCTCGATCTCGGAGCCCCGCTTCTACGTCGTCCTCCTCGGCGCCTTCGCGGGAACGGCGCTGTTGCTGGCCGCGCTCGGGATCTTCGGCGTGATGTCGTTCGCGGTCGTGCAGCGCTCGCGGGAGATCGGGATCCGCGTCGCGCTGGGGGCCGATCCCCGCGAGGTGCTCCGCATGGTGCTCGGCCAGGCCCTGGTGCTGGCGGGAATCGGTGTCGCGGCGGGGCTCCTGGGTGCGCTGGCGCTGTCCCGGGCCATCGCGGGGCTGCTCTTCGACCTGAGCCCCACGGACCCCGCGACGCTGGCCTCGATGGCGGCGGCGCTGGCGCTGGTCGCGGTGGTGGCGAGCTACCTCCCCGCGCGCCGGGCGATGAGGGTCGACCCCATGGTGGTGCTGCGGAGCGAGTAGGCGCTCGGCTCGCTTCCGAAGACAGTGCCGGCACCGCACGGACCCCCCGCCGACGGGGCTGGCTCCGCGACGACCATGGACGCTCCGGCGGCGCCCTGTTACCCTCAGGCCGTGTTCCCCGCCACAGCCACGGGCGGCGGCGTGACCCGGTGAATCGGGCTCCGGGCTCCACACGGCTCGCCCTCACCGTCGGGGATCCCGCCGGCATCGGCCCGGAAGTGGTGCTCAAGGCCCTCGCCTCGCCGGCGCGCCCGCGGGTGCCGGTGGTGGTGTACGGGCCTGCCGACGTGCTGCGGGAGCGGAGCCGACTCCTGGGCCTGCCGTCGCTGGAGTCGCTGGGGATCCGCGTCGTGGACCCGGGCTTCAAGGGGCGCGTTCCGCTCGGTCGCAGCTCGGCGGCGGGGGGCCGAGCCGCCGCCGAGGCCGTCCTCGCCGCCGCCCGCGACGCGCGCGATGGACGCGTCGACGCCCTGGTCACCGCCCCCCTGAACAAGGAATCGCTCGCCGCCGCCGGCTACCCGTGGCCGGGGCACACGGAGATGCTGGCCGATGCGGCCGGCGCCGCCGACGTGGCGATGGTGTTCGTGGGCGGCGGGCTGCGTGTCGCGCTCCTCACCATCCACCGCTCGCTACGGTCGGTGCCGGACGCGGTGACCGACGAGCAGGTCCGCCGGGTCGTGCGCCTGGTCCACCGAGAGCTGCCCCTGTTCACCGGCGGGCCGAGGCGCATCGCCGTGTGCGGGCTCAACCCCCATGCCGGCGAGGGCGGCCTCTTCGGCGACGAGGACGCGCGCGTCCTCGCACCGGCGGTTGAGTCGCTGCGGGGCGAGGGGATCGAGGTCTCGGGACCGTTCCCGGCAGACAGCTTGTTCGTCCGCGCCGCCCGCGGGGAGTTCGACGCGGTGGTGGCCGGCTACCACGACCAGGGGTTGGTCCCGGTGAAGCTCCTGGCGTTCGGGCGCGCGGTGAACGTGACGCTCGGCCTCCCGTTCGTCCGCACGTCCGTGGATCACGGGACCGGCTTCGACATCGTCGAGAAGGGCGTCGCCGACGAAGGGAGCCTGCTCGAGGCCATGCGTCTGGCCGCCTCCCTGGCCCGCCGGCGGGCCGGCGGAGCGGACGCCGGCGAGCGGCCGGCCTCACGATGGCCCCTGGAGCCGGACCTCCACGAGATGGAGGCGCTCACCGAAGCCTGCGTCGCCTTCGTACGGGGCCACGTCGCGAGCCTGCCCGAGCAGCCGTCGGTCGACCTCGAGGGCGCGGAGGCGCTGCGGCTGTCGTTCGTCGAGCCGGCGCCGGAGCGCGGCCGTCCCCTGGCCGAGATCCTGGATCGGCTGGGTCCCGCGGTGGCGAAGTCGTTCAACACCGCGGGGCCCGGCTACATGGCGTTCATCCCCGGCGGCGGCCTCTATGCCGCCGCCCTGGCGGACTACGTCGCCTGCGCGGTCAACCGCTACGTCGGCGTGGTCCGGGCTGCACCGGTGCTCGCGCAGATCGAGGACACCGCGGTCGCGTGGATGTCGGCGGCGATGGGCTATCCTCCGTCGGCGCGCGGGATCCTCACCTCCGGGGGATCGCTCTCCAACCAGATCGCCCTCACCACCGCCCGGATCGCCCGGGGAGCGGAGGATGTGCGGCGGGCCCGGATCTACGTATCCGGCGAGACGCACCACTCGGTGGCCAAGGCGGCCCGGCTGGCCGGCTTTCCCGCGGCGAGCGTGCGGGTGCTTCCGGTGGACGCCCGATACCGGATGGTCCCGTCTGCGCTCGAGTCCGCGGTGGAGGAGGACCGCCGAGACGGCTCCGCCCCGCTGCTGGTCGTCGCGAGCGTCGGCACCACGAACACCGGCGCGGTGGATCCGGTGCCGGAGATCGTGGATATCGCGGGGCGGCACGGCCTCTGGGTCCACGCCGACGCCGCCTACGGCGGCTTCTTCCGCCTGGTCCGGGGCGGGGAGGCCCTGATGCCGGGCCTGGAAAGGTGCGACTCGATCACGTTGGATCCGCACAAGGGGCTGTTCCTGCCGTACGGCACCGGATGCCTGCTGGTGCGGGACGGACGCGCGCTCCTCCACGCGCACCAGCAGACCGCGGGCTACCTCCAGGACCTCGAGTCGGGGGGGGCGGTCAACTTCGCCGACCTTTCGCCCGAGCTGTCGCGCGACTTCCGGGGGTTGCGGGTCTGGCTGCCCGTCCAGCTCCACGGCCTGGGGGCCTTCCGCGAGCAGCTCCAGGAGAAGCTGGACCTGGCGCGCGAGGCCTACGAAGCGCTCCGGGCGGACGAGCGCTTCGAGGTCGTGGACGCGCCGCAGCTCTCCGTGGTGGCGTTCCGCCTCCGGGGCTCTGGCGCCGACGAGCGCGGCGCCGAGCTGCTGCGCCGTGTGAACGACAGAAGGCGGGTCTTTCTTTCGAGCACGAGGCTCGACGGCCGCCACACGCTGCGGCTGTGCGTGCTGAGCTTCAGGACCCACGCGGACCGGCTGAAGGACGCGGTGGAGGCGCTGCGGGAGGAGGCCGGCGCGCTGTAGGGGTGGAGCGAGGGGCGGCGGCGCTCAGCGGCGGCGTTCGCGGATGGCCTGGCGCGTCTCGCGCTCGACCTCGCGGCGCTTGATGGACTCGCGCTTGTCGTGGGCGCGCTTGCCGCGGGCGAGCCCGATCTCCAGCTTCACCCTGCCCTTCTTGAAGTAGGCGCGGAGCGGCACGATGGTGAGGCCCCTCTCGGTCGCCTTGCCGCCGAGCTTGAGGATCTCGCGCTTGCGCAGCAGGAGCTTGCGGAGCCGGTCCTCCGAGTGGTTCTGCAGGTTCCCGTGGCTGTATGGCCCGATCCGGCAGCCCACCAGGAACAGCTCGCCGCCCCGGAACTCCACGAAAGCGTCACGGAAGTTCAGGCCTCCCTCGCGGATGGACTTGACCTCGGTGCCGACGAGGCTGATCCCGGCCTCGGCGCGCTCGAGGACCTCGTAGTTGAAGAGCGCTTTCCGGTTCGTGGCGATGACCTTCTCGGCGGCGTCCGTGGCCATTGGGACCCGTATTCTAGCCAGGCTGCGCCTCGAACCGACGAGACGCTTCCTCGCGCGACGATACTGCGGGACCACATCACCCTCAACTCGAATGCATGGACCGCCGTTCCGATGGGTGACCGGCGGTCCGGAAGCCTTACACTGGCACGCCGATGTCCAAGGCCTCGGGCGCTTCCGCCGCCGCAGTTCTGGTCACCGCCATTGCCGCCGCGCTCCTGCTCCAGCGCTTCGCCCCGGCGCCCGCGGCGGACGTGGGGCGGGGCAGCGAGGAGCCGTTCGCGTCCGGCCTGCACCGCCGCGAGCTGCCTCCCCGTCAGCCGCCGCAGCGGTGGACCGGGCCCGAGGCGTCGTTCCGCTTCGACGACGTCCCCGGCGGGCCGGCGCGCCTGGAGGTGCACGTTCGCGGCCAGCGTGCCCCGGTGGCGGTGGCGGTGGACGGCGTCGTGGTCGGGATCGTCCCGCTCGGGGAGGCCTCGGGGAGCTTCGCCGTCCCGCCGCGTCCCGCCGGCAGCCGCGAGGTGCGCCTCGTGACCACCGGCTTCGTCGCCGCGGACGGCCGCCTCCTTGGCGTCCTGCTCGACCGCGTGCGCCTGGTCCACCCTCTCCGGGCACTGCCTTCGCCGCGCCTGCTGGCGATCGTCCTGCTGCCCGCGCTGGCCGTACTGGCGGCCGGCCGCACGGCCGGCGCGGGACCGCTCGCGGCCGGCGGGCTCGGGGCCGGGATCGCCGTGCTCGCGGCGGCGCTCCTCTGGCCGTACGGCCTGGTGCGGTCCGGCTACGCCCCGACCCTTGCGGCACTGCTCGTGGCAGTCGCCGTCTCGGCGGCGCTTTTCGCTCGCCTCGCGGGGCGCGTCGCCGGCGGGTCGGGTCCGTGGGCGTTTTCGGCGCTCATGGCGGCAGGCGTGGTGCAGGGCGTGCTCGCCACGTCGCCGCTGATGGTGGTGAGCGACGCGGTATTCCACGCCAACAAGCTGGCCCAGGTCGCCGGCGGTGACCTGTTCCCGACGAGCTTCACCCAGCACGCGAGGCCGTTCCGCTTTCCCTACGGGATCTCGTTCTACGCGCCACTGGTCCCGCTCGCTCGCGCCGGCCTCGACGAGGTGGCCGTCGTCCGCGGCGCCGCCGCGCTGGCCGGAGCCGCGGCTTCGGCAATCCTCTTTCTGCTGCTCGCGCCGACGGGGGCGCGCCGGGCCGGCCTCTCGGCCGTGCTTCTCCAGCTCCTTCCCGGCGTCTTCGACGTCTACTCCTACGGCAACCTGTCCAACGTCTTCGGCCAGTCGCTGACGGTCGCCTTCTTCGCCTGGTGGGCCGGGAGGGCGGTCGGCGGGGCCGCCGTGGGGGCGCTACTCCTGGCGGGGGGCGCCCTCGCTCATCTGTCCAGCTTCGTCGTCCTGGGCGCGCTCGCCGCCTGCCTGGCCGCGGCGGGCTGGAAGGAGCGCCGGCCGGACCGCCGGCGGCTCCTCGCCCTCGCGCTGGGACTCCTCGCCTCCGGGGCATACTACGCGTCGTTCGCCCCGCTGATCGCGGAGCAGGTCCCTCGCATCCTCGAGGGCGGCGGCCGCGGGTTCGAAGGCTCGACCGGCCTCGCCGCCTCGGTCCGCCGGCAGGTCGCCTCGGCCGTGGGACAGTGGGGACTCCCGGCGCTGATCCTCGCGGTCGCGGGGCGGCCACGGCCCGGCGCGAGCCGTCTCGACCGCGATCTCGCCGCGTTCTGGGCTGCGGGCGGGCTCCTCGTCCTTCCCGCCCTGCTCACGCCGCTGGACGTCCGGTACCTCTACGCGCTGACCGTCCCGCTGGCCGTGGCCGCTGCGACTGGAGCCGGGGCGCTCCCGGCGTGGGGGCGGGGCGGATCCTGGCTGGCGGGCGGACTTCTCGCCCTCCAGGCACTCCTCGCCGCGCGCGGGGTGATCGAGGCGCTGCTGTGGAGGTACCGCTCCTAGAGGACGTAACATCCTTTTACCCGCGGTTTCGCCGCCTGACATCCCCGGTTGCGGCCGGATGGTACAGTGCGGTATGTCGGAACCGATCGAGACCGCATGTCCGACCCGCTGAAGAGAGTCTCGGCGACCCACGACGCCAAGGGGCGGCTCATCTCGATCTTCGTCGGCGCCGTCCTCCTTCCCTCCCTCGCCCTTTCCTACGTCACGTTCGACTTCGTCCCCCAGCTCGCCAAGGGACGCAAGGGCGAGCAGTTCAAGCAGGCGGAGAAGGTCCTCTACTACATCGAGAAGGAGCTGGCCCACACCGCCCGGGAGAAGGCGCTCAAGGCGGCGCGGGCGGTGGGGACCGAGCGGCTCATCGACGGCCGGCCGGAGGTGATCCGGGAGGGGCTCCGGGAGGCCGGCTTCGATCCGGGCGCCTTCGTGGAGCTCTACCTCGAGGGGAAGTCCCGCTGGACCGCCCTCCGCCAGGTCGCGAAGCTCAAGCGGGGGGGGGTGGACATCCCGCGTGACGTCCTCGCCACCCTCGACTCGGGAGGAGGCACCGACGGAGAGGACTCGGTGATGTGGGAGGACGCGGAGCGCGGCTCGGCCGGCATCCTCCGCTACCGCTACGCCTGCGAGTACGTCCACGGCCTGATGATCCGCGAGTACTTCGAGGCGGACTTCAACAACCCCGACAAGAGCCTGGTGATCCGGGTCTCGGAGCCCGACGGCGAGGTGGTCTACGAGACCGCCCCCACCGTCGACAAGAAGTTCGAGGTGCACCGGGAGATGACGACGCCGTCGTTCAAGGGGCTCAAGCTCTCCCTCCGCCACCGGGACCTGTCCATCGAGGAGGACGTGCGCCGCTGGGAGATGGGCACGCTCTGCCTCATCGCCTTCATCGACCTGATGCTGGGGGCCGGGCTGTTCCTCATCTACAGCAACGTGCGCCGCGAGGTGCACCTGTCGCGGCTCAAGAGCGACTTCGTCGCCAACGTGAGCCACGAGCTGAAGACGCCGCTCGCGCTCATCCGCCTGTTCGCGGAGACCCTGGAGCTGGGGCGGGTACAGGGCCAGGAGAAGGCTCGCCAGTACTACCGGGTCATCAACAAGGAGAGCCAGCGGCTGACCGCCCTCATCAACAACATCCTGGACTTCTCGCGGATCGAGGCCGGGCGGAAGGAGTACCGCTTCGCTCCTGCCGACGTGGCCCGCATCGTCCACGAAGTCCTGGAGTCGTACCGGTTCCAGATCGAGCAGCAGGGCTTCACCCTGGAGACGTCCGTCGCCGAGGACATCCCGGAGGTGAGCGTGGACGAGGAGGCCCTGGGCCAGGCCCTCCTGAACCTGGTGAACAACGCCATCAAGTACAGCCGCGACGACAAGAGGATCCGGGTGGAGGTGCGAGTGGAGGGGAGCCGGGTCCTCCTGTCCGTCACCGACCAGGGGATCGGGGTCTCGAAGGGCGAGCAGAAGCGCATCTTCGAGAAGTTCTACCGGGGCGAGAGCAGCCTGGTGCACGAGACCAAGGGGAGCGGCCTCGGGCTGTCGCTGGTGCAGCACATCATGGAGGCGCACGGCGGCACGGTGGAGGTGGAGAGCGTGCCGGGGAAGGGCAGCCGCTTCACCCTCAGCCTTCCGGTCGCCCGGGGCGCGGTGTGAGCCACGCTTCCGCTCGCCGGCCCGGGGTTAAGATATCGTCGTCCTCCTGCGGACATCCGATGGCCGAGGCCGCGTCTTGAGCAAGGTCCTGATCGTGGAAGACGAGCCCGACATGGTGCTCGGTCTGAAGGACAACTTCGAGTTCGAGGGCTACGAGGTCGTAACCGCCTCCGACGGTGCCGCCGGCCTGGAGCGCGCGCGGGCCCAGAAGCCCGACCTGGTGATACTGGACATCATGCTACCGAAGCTGAGCGGGCTGGAGGTCTGCAAGACCCTCCGCGGCGAGGGCTTCGAGGCCCCGATCATCATGCTCACCGCCCGCGGCCAGGAAATCGACAAGGTGGTCGGCCTCGAGCTGGGCGCCGACGACTACGTCACGAAGCCGTTCTCGATCCGGGAGCTGCTGGCACGGGTGAGGGCCATCCTGCGGCGGACCGAAGGGCGGAAGAAGCGGCTGTCCCGCTACCGCTTCGCCGACGTCGAGCTGGACTTCGAGACCTACCGGGGCAAGAGGGGCGAGGAGCCCCTCGACATGTCGCCGCGGGAGTTCGAGCTGCTCCGCTACCTGATCGAGCGCAAGGGGGAGACCGTGTCCCGCGACCGCCTGCTGGAGGACGTGTGGGGATACGAGAGCTATCCCTCCACGCGGACCGTGGACACCCACATCGCCAAGCTCCGCGCCAAGATCGGTGACAGCGGATCCGAGCCGCGACACATCCTCACCATCCACGGCGTGGGGTACAAGTTCGTCGAGTCCAAGTGAAGGGTGGCCGGGGCGGCCCGCAGGCGGGAACGCGTTCCCAGAGGCTCCACGCGGTCCCGCGCGCGGGCGCGGGCGAAGACGCCGGCACCGCCCGGAGCGGACCCGATTCGGCCCTGCGGCCCGCAGCGTCGTCCGGACTGGTAGCGGCCAGGTCCCGGGGCCTCGTCGTCGGGCGCCTGCCGGCGCCGGCCTCCGCCGCGCTGGATGCGGCCGTGGACCTCGACTGGGCGTCGCCCGAGGAAGCCCGTTCCGCGGCCGGCTCGGGGGCTTTCGACATACTCCTCCTGGACGGCGGGCTGCCGTCCGGGCAGCTGCAGTCGGTGCTGGAGTCGTCCGCCGTCCCCGCCACGGGCGAGCGGCCTGCAGTACTGGTGGTCTTCGAGGACGGCCGGCGTCCCGCGCTCGAAGACGGGCTCCTGGGGGACGCGGGCGACTTCGCCGACGGCTCGCTGGGGGGTTCCGAGCTGGTCGGACGCGTGCAGACGCTGCTGCGCTTCCGTTGCTGCCTCTCGGAGCTGTCGCGAAAGAACGGGGAGCTGGAGGCGCTCTACGCGCGTCTGGAGGCGATGGCCGGACGGATGGCGGAGGAGCTGCGGCTCGCTTCCAACGTGCAGCGGAGCCTGTTGCCGCCTCCCCTCGACCACCCCCGCCTCGAGGTCGCGAGCGAGTTCATCCCGTTCCGCGAGATCGGGGGGGACTACTACGACCTGGTCCCGCTGGGACCCGGCCGGCTCGCCTTCGCCATCGGGGACGTGATGGGCAAGGGCGTCCCGGCCGCCCTGCTTGCCGCCAACCTGAAGGCCTCGCTCCGCGCGCAGCTCCTGGCGTACGGCGGGTCCGTGGAGGACGTGCTTGCGCGGGTGAACCGCCTGTTCTGGGAGGTCACGCCGAAGGGTCTTTTCGCGAGCCTCTTCTTCGCGGTCCTGGACCTCGAGGCGGGAACGGTCGAGTACGTCAACGCCGGCCACGACTACCCGCTTCGCGTCCGTCCCGGCGGCTCTCTCGAGGAGCTCCGGGAAGGCGGGACGGTCCTCGGCCTCATGGAGTCCTCCCGTTACGAGCGCGGCCGGGCGGCGCTCGACCCGGGCGACCTGCTGATCTTCTACAGCGACGGCCTCATCGACCGCTCCAACCTGGACGGAGACCTGTACGGTCCCGAGCGCTTGAAGGAGGCCGCCCTCCGTTGCCGGAGGGACAGCGCCCGCATCACCTTGTACACGCTTCTCGGCGACGCGCAGGGGTGGTCGGCGGGCCGCAGCGCCGAAGACGACCTCACCCTCGTCGTCTTCAAGATCCGCTGATCGCCGCCCGAGACGGGGCAGTCGCCCGCTCCTGGCGGGGGTGTCGCCGCCACGCCCGGCGGGGCGGCTTGCTCGGCCGAGCGGCTCGGTGGACAATCGGGGTCGCGTGCTGAGCGCGCGATCGGGAATACCGCCGGGACGATGGCGGTATCCCAGGGGACCATCCGGGCAGACCCGCGGGTGAAGCGGGCCGTGCCGAGCCGATAAGTCGTTCAAGGCTTGAACGCAGGCCATCCACTGCTACAGTCTGGAGCCATCAAGGGTGGAGCTCGGCGGCCGATGGCAGCCCGCGCCGACCTCGACGTGACGGGCGCGGGAGCGGGGTAACCAGCGGATCATGGAGTACGTCTGCAGGGTGGGGACGCCGGGGGGGGAGGTCGTCGAGCAGACCTTCTCGGCCACCGACGAGACCGCGCTTCGCGCAGAGCTGGACCAGAAGGGCTACTACCTCTTTTTCGTGCGTCGGGGGCTCGGCCTCAACGGGACGGCGCTGGGGCGGCCGCGCATCCCCGGCAACCTCCTGCTCGTCTTCGGGCAGGAGCTCGCCGCGCTGCTCAAGGCGGGCCTGCCGCTGTTCCAGTCGCTGGACGTGATGCTGGAGCGCCAGAAGAACCCCGTCTTCCGCCGGTCCCTGACCACCGTGCGCGAGAAGGTCAAGTCCGGGGTGGCGCTCTCCGACGCCGTTCGGGCGGAGGGGAAGCTGTACCCGCCGATCTTCGCCGCGAGCCTGGTGGCGGGTGAGCGCAGCGGCAGCCTGGAGACCGTGCTGCGGCGGTTCGTGCAGTACGTCCGGCTGAACCAGTCCCTGAAGAAGAAGGCCGTCGCCGCCTCGGTCTACCCGCTCATGCTGATGGCGGTGATGACCGCCCTGGTGTTCATCCTGGTGGTCAAGGTCATCCCCGAGTTCCAGGGGTTCTACGAGGGGATGGAAGTCGAGCTTCCTCTTCCGACACGCGTGCTGCTGGGCGTCTCGGCCGCCGTCCGCGACAACCTCCTGTTGATCGTCCTCGCCGGGGGCGCGCTGCTGGTGGCCGTCGCGGCGTGGCTCCGGCGGGAGGGCTCCGGCGTGCTCGTGGACCGGCTGCTCCTGCGGCTCCCGCACGTGGGCCCGCTGATGCGGATGTACGCGACCAGCCAGCTCGCGCGGTCGCTGGCCACCCTCCTCTCCGGTGGGCTTCCGCTCCTGAACGCGCTGGAGGTGGCGGCCCGGTCCATCGGGAACCGGGCCATGGCCGCGGCGGTGGCGGCCGCCACCCCGCAGATCCGGGAGGGGAAGAGCCTGACCTCTGCGCTGGAGTCCACCGGCATGCTCGAGAACCTCACCCTCGAGATGGTGAAGGTGGGCGAGCATACCGGCGCGCTCGCCGACATGCTCACCGCGGTCGCGGACTTCTACGACGAGGAGATGGACACGCGGCTCGCCACCGTGCTGGCGCTGGTCGAGCCCGTCATGCTGCTGCTGATGGCGGTGGTCGTGGCCGGGATGCTCCTGGCCTTCTACCTCCCCCTGTTCCAGGCGATCTCGGCCGTGCAGGCCGGGCGCTGACGGAGCCGCGCGCTTGAGCCAGGAGCTGAGAGATCCGCTCGTCGATCCGGGGGTGGTGGACCACGACGCCGAGGAGTCGGCGGCGCGGTCGCTGGCGGGGCGCTACCGGCTCCAGTACGTGGACGTCGCCTCCTTCGCCCCCGAG
>Ga0268386_10000140_pt1 | contig 41885 bp, 35 predicted proteins | sample RVTome_15_FD_200260 | JGI IMG/M metagenome (GOLD analysis project Ga0268386, IMG submission 200260) | Soil microbial communities from uranium-contaminated site in the Upper Colorado River Basin, Wyoming, United States - RVT150D86... ... | reverse complement strand
GGCGTCCTTTTCGGCCGTGATCGGGAACTTTTCTGCCAGCACCGACGAGTCGACGGCGCGGCTCATCGTGCCGGCCGCGTGCACGGCGCGGAACCTTCGCGCGAATTTCACCGGCACAGTGGCCAGCAGCACGATCACCCTTCGCGTGAATGAAGGTGCCACCTCCCTGAGCTGCTCGGTCACCTCGGGCTCACCCACCTGCACGAACTCGGGGAGCACGGTGAACCTCTCGACCGGCGACTTCATCAACTACGAGGTGACGGGGGGCAACCAGGCCGGGCTGTCCGGGTATGTCTCCGCGGTCTGCGAGTAGGGCGGACGGCCTCGGCCGGGCCTGATCGCCGGGACATGGCAGCGGGCTCGGATGGCTGCCGCGGGTAACCGTCTCGTCAGACCGTCGGGTTCTGTGATCAGCGACGGGCTTGCGCGCCGACCTCTCGCGCGTCGGCAGCGGCCGGCCGCCCCTCCTCCGCGTGGTATTTCAGTAGCGCCACACCGCGATCGAACGCCTTCATCCCGACCAGCTTCATCGAGCCGGCATCGACCTTGTCGTGGAACAGCGACCTTCCGTCCCCAAGCGCGACCGGGCAAATCATCATCCGATACTCGTCGAACAGCCCTTCTCTCATCAGGAACTGCGCGAGCGAGAGGCTTCCCCATACGATCATGTCCTTGCCGGACTGCTGCTTGAGCTTCGCGACCTCGCCGGCCGGGCTGGCCTTGACGACACGCGCCTCCTTCCACTTGCCCCAGGGAGCGCGGTCGAGCGTCCTGGAGAACACGACCTTCGGGATGGAGTTGATCTTGTCGGCGAACGGCTTCTCGTCCGGGTCCGCCACATCCGGCCAGTACCGCGAGAACATCTCGTACGTCACCCGGCCCAGCAGGATCGTGTCCAGAGCGTCCATCAGCCTGGACTGCTCCTCACCAAAGCTGCGGTCGCCCTTCGTCGACGCAGGGACGAAGTCCGTGCTGCCGTTCGGTCCGGCCGCCAGCCCATCGAGCGTCACGAACTCCTGAAGGATGACTCGTCGCATGGGCAACCCCCTCCCAGCCATCGTAACCGTGGCAGAAGCCCGCCTTGTCGCGCGGACAGCAGAAACACTTCCTGTGAGCGTGGACAGGAGCCATTCGTTCCCGGATACGGCCGGACGGGTGGAGAGCAGCTGCCCGGGCGTGAAGACGCGTGGAACTACCCGCCTGACGGACCGGCCGCGGCGCCGGCGCCGGCGAGGAGCTTCATGAGGTTCTGTGCCGCCGCGGGGCCGAAGCGCTTGATGCGATCGCGGGCCTCGATCACGCGCGGGTCGTCGCGGTAGGCGGAGACGCCGCCCGCCGGGTTCAGGCGTGTCGCCTTCATCCAGGCGGCGAGGGGCGGGTGCTGCGCGCGGGCGCGATCGCCGGCCAGGGTGGCGAGGAACGCGGTCAGGAAGTCCTCGTTCCTGTCCCAGTACCGGATGGCGGGGCACAGGCGGTTCTTCTCGTCGTCGCCGTCGACGGTCGCCTCGACGACGCCCAGCATGGCGAACTGGTAGCAGGCGAACCCCCACGCGACCGGCTGCAGGGTCACGCGTCCCGGCTCGAAGACGGGCCGCGGCGGGCGATAGGCGAGTCCGTGCGCCGCACAGTGGACGTGGAGCGTCCGCGCCGTGGTCGGCGCGCGGCCGCCGTCCAGGATGATCTCGTCGCGCTCGATGCGCCGCACCTTCCCCATGCGGACGACGTCCTCGATCCGGCGCAGGAGCGTCAGCTCCGCCTCGCTGACGATGGCGCCGCGGAACATGGTCGGTGTGACCTCGGGATCGACGCGGAGGAAGACTCCCTCCCGTTCGAGGCGCTCGAAGAGGTCGTCCACCGAGGCCGCCTGCGCCATCGCCTCGACCTGGATCGAGACGCCCCGGAAGAGCTCGGGGACCAGCGTGAGCGGCTGCTGGAACCGGCGGTTCAGCCACCATGACTCGCGCGGCTTGATCCAGCGGATCGACGAGGCGGGCACGCCACGCTCCAGCAACCAGACACACGCGTCCAGCGCGGTCTTGCCGGCGCCGACGATGACGTAGCGCTCCGGCGCCTCGCCGGCGCGGGCGATCTCGCCCGCCGGCACGCAGCGTACGCCGTCGGCTACCTCGAAGGGTGGCGGCGTCGCCGCCGGGACCGTCCCCTCGAGATACGTCGTGTCGACCAGCTTTCGCCGGACGCGCACCTGCGACGGCGCCCCGGTGAGCTGCGAGACGAACCGGTGCTCACCGACGTACTCGCAGCCCGGGAAGTAGCGAACCCGCCCGGTCGGCAGGAAGTGCCGGTGCATCACCCGTTCGTAGTAGGCGCGGATCTCGTCCGCGCCGGCGAGCTCGTAGAAGCCGGCATTCGTCCCGCTCGCATCGATGGCGTCCTGCCCAAGCGGCACCGAGCTGACCCCGTAGAACGTGGACGGCTGGTGCAGCCGCACGTAGGGATACGCATCCAGCCAGTGCCCCCCGGGCGCGTGCCGCCGATCCACGATCGTGACCGTCGCATCCGAGTGAGCCAGGATCTCATCCGTGAACGCCATCCCCCCGGCCCCGGCCCCGACGACGAGATAGTCCGTCTCGATCTGCTGGCCCACCCGCCGCACCATAGCATGCGATCGCGGTGCGGCCCGCCTCCCTGGGGCATCGTCGAATCCGTCGGAGAGCTCCCCGCACTCACCCCACCGCCACCCTCGCCTGCTGGAACAGCTCAGGCGGTATGGGCGTCCGCAGGCGCCAGGTGATGGCGATTGGGCGGTCGCCCGAGTGGGCGACGTAGTCGGCCGGGCCCAGGAACACGTAGGGTTGGGCCAGATCCTCCTCCTGGCGTGTCTCGCGGACGAACAGCAGGATGTGCGTGCCCTGGTCCCGGTGGCGGAGGTAGCGCTGGCCCGTCTTGCTCGCGACGCTGGTGGTGGACTGGCTCTCCCAGTGGAACAGCTCCGGCGAGATGGCGTAGTCCCGATAGCGGGTCGTGGGGGAGTAGTGCTTCTCGGTCTTCTGCAGCGTGACGAAGAAGAGGTCGCTCCTTGTCTCCATGTCGTACTTCACCCCCTCGCGGATGCCGTGGGGGCGCGCGGGCGTGATCAGGCCAAAGGCAGCGAGGATGTCGTCGCGGCGGTAGCGGCTGTGGATGGCGAGGGGCACGGGAGCCGACCAGCCCAGCACCTTCTCGAGGGGAGTGGGCAGGAGCGGCGCGCGGTCCTCGAGGATCTCCAGTAGCTCGAGCAGCTCGCGGCGGATCGCGGCGTGTTGCCACAGCGCGGCGAGGGACTGGTCGAGCGGCCGTTTCCTCTTGTCACCGCTCCAGAGCGCGAAGTGGACTGCGGTCTGGATGCGCCGTTCCCGCGTCTGAAGCGACTCCAACTGTGGAGGGGCAGGCTTCGCGAGGGTCGATCGCAGGGTAGCCAGCCACTCCGGATCATCCAGGTGAAGAAGGCGGGGGAGGGCACGGGCCAGGTCTGTTTCGTTCGGGCCCGGTTCTTCGGTGGGATGGCCAGCGGCTCTCAGTAGGCCAGTCCACGTCCAGCCTCTGCGGCGGTAGATGTCCTCCAACTCCAGGCCCGTTTCCTGGAGGAAGTGACTCAGCCTGCGCTGGCCAGAGGGCAGGGCTCTCAGTTCGTCGACCAGGCCCTCGAAGCGGTTGACCAGGGACTGGCGGAGGTTGCCGAGGACGTGGGTCTTCGCGACGCGATCGAGGTGGATCGAACAGCCGGGCGGGAGGTACGGGAAGCCCTCCTCGATCTGCCTGGTGAGCGTGCCCCGTGCGGCGCCGGTCATGGCGCGCAGGCGCAGGTCGAAGCGGAAGCGGGTGTGCTGGTGGCCGATGAAGTCGAGGACCGTGAGGCAGTCCTTGTCCTCGGCCAGGCGCAGGCCGCGGCCGAGCTGCTGCAGGAACACCGTTGCGCTCTCGGTCGGGCGAAGCAGCAGGACCGTGTCGATCTCCGGGACGTCGACCCCCTCGTTGAAGAGGTCCACTGCGAAGAGCGCGTTGGTCTCCCGCTGCTTGAGTCGGCGCAGGCTGTCCTCGCGCTCCTCACTTCCGGTTTCGGCCGAGACGGCCAGGGCCGGGATGCCGGCTTCCGTGAACCTGGTCGCCATGTAGTGGGCGTGGGCGACGCTGACGCAGAAGCCGAGGCCGCGCATGCGGGCAGTGTCGAGGATGCGGTCGCGCAGGGCCTTGAGGATCAGGTCCAGGCGGCGGTCGTTGCCGGTGTAGAGCTTCTCGAGATCGGCTGCTTCGTAGCCGCCGCGGGTCCAACGCAGGCGGGACAGGTCGGTTTGGTCGCTGACGCCGAAGTACTGGAACGGGCTGAGCAGGTTCCGCTCCAGGGCCTCCCACAGTCGCAGCTCGGCGGCGATCCGGCCGTCGAACCACTTGACGACGCTCTCGCCGTCGGTTCGCTCGGGGGTGGCGGTGAGGCCGAGCAGCTCCTTGGGCTGGAGGTGGTTCAAGAGGCGGCGGTATGTCCTGGCCTCGGCGTGGTGGAACTCGTCCACGATCACGACGTCGAACGCCTCCTTCGCAATCCGGTCGAGGTCCTGGCGCGTCAGGGATTGGATCGAGGCGAAGACGTGGCGGCCCTGCTCGGGGCGCTGGCCGTCCACGTACAGCTCGCCGAAGGAGCCGTCGCGCATCACGGTCCGGAAGACGCCCAAGCTCTGGGTGAGGATCTCCTTGCGGTGTGCGACGAACAGGAGGCTGGGCGGGATGGATTCCTTGGCCAGGCGCTTGTAGTCGAAGGCGGCGACGATCGTCTTGCCGGTGCCAGTAGCGGCAACCACCAGGTTGCGGTGGCGGCCGTGACGCTCGCGCTCGGCCCTCAGCTTGTCGAGGATCTCGGCCTGGAAGGAGTAGGGGCGGAGCTCGAAGCTGGGGAGCGCCGTCTCCTCCTTCTCCCCCCTGGCCCGCTTCAGCGACTCGTCCAGGCGCTGCATGTCGCGGTTGGGGTCGTAGGCCTCGAACTCGGTTCCCTGCCAGTAGCTCTCGAAGGTCGCGCGGAACTTGTCGAGGAGCGACGGAGTCTCGACCTGGCTCAGGCGGACGTTCCACTCCAGGCCCTCGAGCAGCGCGGCGGTGGAGAGGTTGGACGACCCCACGTAGGCGGTCGAGAAGCCGCTCTCGCGGTGGAAGAGCCAAGCCTTGGCGTGCAGGCGGGTGGTGCGGGTGTCGTAGGACACCTTCACCTCGGCGCCCAGCTCCGCCAGCAGGTCGACGGCGCGGCGCTCGGTGGCTCCGATGTAGGTCGTGGTGAGGACGCGGAGCGGCTTCCTGTCTTCCAGATGAGACCGGAGCGCGTCCTGGAGAAGGCGGAGACCGTTCCACTTGATGAACGCGCAGACGAGGTCGATGCCGTCGGCGGAGGCGATCTCGCTCTGCAGGGCCGCGGCGAGGCCGGGCTCGCCGCGGGCGTTGACGAGCAGGTCGGCCTGGCCCAGGGGGATGCCGGGAGGGCTGGGCGCCTTGGTGTCGGTCAGGCCTGTTGTACGGGTCAGTGCCGTGAGCAGCTCGGTAGGTTCTTTGAGCCGGTCGTCCTCGTTTCGCCCGGGGTCGGCCTGGATCAGCGGGTCGAGGAGCCGGCGGACCAGGTCGAGCTGCCTGGCCTCGGCGTGCTTGCCGGTCTGGGCCTGGAGCGCCCTGTGGAGCAGCTCGGCCACATAGCGGGCCAGCAGCCGGGGGCGCTCGGCATCCTCGGGCGGCTCCTTTTCGATCGCCCAGTGCCGCGGATCGAGCTGCTTCAGCGCGCGCTCGAGGGCGAGGTTGAGCAGGCGCTCGTACAGCCCTGGAGGCAGGCGCTCGGGCATCGCGAGGAGTGTAGCGCGGGGAGTGACCCACCCTGTCCGGTGTCACGCTCGAATCGGGGGTGGGCTCGCCCTCCGCGGCAAGGTAGCGGGCGATGCTCGCTTCGTCTTTGATCTGAGGGATTATGCGGTCCGCGGGGCCGCCGCATAGCGGCTACGTCCAGGCCGGATCCAGCGACCGCCGGCGCCTCGCCTACTCGCGCCGGAACTCGCTGGCGAGGCGTGACATCTGTCTCCCGGCCGCCCATCGGCGCTAGCGCCGGGGCATCGGCACGCGGCTTGCTCCTTCCGGCAGGCTGGCCTTTCAGATCCATCGCGTCTGGTTGGGCGGACTGCGCCGAGCCCGGGGAGGTATGGTGCTCCATCAGCGTTCGACCCGCATGCGCCTGTCGCTCGCGTTCTCCGTGCTCGTCCTCGTCGCGTCGCCGGCCGGCGCCGCCACGCTGCAGGGACGGGTGCTCGACCCCCAGCGCCGGGCCGTGGACGGTGCGCGGGTCGTTGCCGAGGAGACCGGCACCGGCCTGCGCCGGGAGGCGGTGAGCGATGCCGGGGGCGCCTTCACGTTGCCGGAGCTGCCGCCGGGCACCTACACGCTCGTGACCGAGGCCGAGGGGTTTGCGGCCCGGACGCACACGGGCCTGGTCCTCGCGGTGGGCCAGAGCTACCGGCTGGAGGTGGGGCTCGAGGTCGGAGAGCGCGCGGAGACCGTCGACGTGACGGAGGAAGGGGAGCTCCTGACCGACGCCTCCTCGACGGTCGACGGCGTCGTCGGCCGGTCGGCCATCGACCGGCTGCCGCTGAACGGCCGGAACTTCATGGAGCTGGCGTTCCTGGTGCCCGGCAACGTGCCGACGCCCAACTTCGATCCCACCAAGACCAACAGTGTCGTCGTGGCCTCGGCGGGGCAGTTCGGACGCGGGGGGATGGTCACCATCGACGGGCAGGAGAACAACGACGACGCCGTGGGCGGCCCCCTGCAGAACGTCCCCCAGGACGCCGTGCAGGAGTTCCAGATCGCGACCAACCGTTACAGCGCCGAGATCGGGCGCTCCGCGGCCTCCGCAATCAACGTCGTGACGCGTTCGGGCACCGACCGGTTCGAGGGGACGGCGTCCTTCTTCCTGCGCGACAAGGCGCTCCAGGGGCTGCCTGCGACCTACGACCGGACGCAGGCGGCGCCGCCGTTCGACCGCGAGCAGTTGGCGCTCGCGCTGGGCGGCCCGGTGAGGAAGGGCCAGGCCCACTGGTTCGCGGCCCTGGAGTACCGCAACCAGGACGGCGCCGTGCTGGTGGGTGAGCGCGACGTGGCCACGCGGACGATCCGGCGCACGTTCGCGACCGGTCCGCTCCGGGACTGGCTGGGGACGGCGCGCTTGGACTGGGCGCCGGCCGGCAGCGATCGCCTGACGCTCCGCTACTCGTTCGAGGACGCGCAGGACACCGCCCCCAGCACACTGGACCGCTCGATCGGCTCGGCGTCCCAGCGGCAGGACAGCTCGAACGTCTACCACTCGGTCCTCGGGCGCTGGGTCCGGACCCTGACCAGCACGACCCTGAACACGCTGTCCCTCTCCTACAGCCGCTACCGCAACGACATCGATCCCGTGAACCCCGGGCTGCCCCAGCTCACGTTCCCCTCGATCCAGGACGGCGCCTCGTTCCGGGTCCCGCAGGCCACGAGCCAGGACCGGTTCCAGGCCGCGGACAGCCTGGCCCTGGTGCGCGGCGCCCACTACCTGAAGGTCGGGGGCGAGGTCCAGCTCGTCGACACGACCTTCGACCTGGGCGTGTTCCAGGCCGGACGCATCGAGATGGTTGAGGACTTCGCCGGGTTCGACCACAACGGCGACGGGCGGGTGGACGACGGCGATCTGCTGTTCGCGGTCACGCTGCGCAGCGGCTTCCCCACGCGCAACCTGCTGCTCGACGACTGCGACAACTCCTACGTCGCGCTCTTCATCCAGGACGACTGGCGGCTGACGCCGCAGTTGACCCTCAACCTCGGCCTGCGCTGGGAGATGGACACCGACGTCAAGAACGTCAGCGGCTACGCCGACACCAACCCCCTCGTCAGCGGCTTCTACCGGGGCGAGCGGACGCGGGACAAGGACAACTTCGGGCCGCGCCTGGGCTTCAACTGGGCCGCCCCCTCAGGCCGGCTGGGCGTCCACGGCGGCTGGGGCCTCTACTACGACCGCGTCACGCTCGAGATCGCGTCCCTGGAGAAGGGGCTCGACGGCCGCGCCCTGCCGATCGAGGTCCGGGCGGGGAACGTCTTCTTCCTCGATCCCGCCACCGGGCGCTTCCCCCCGTTCGCGCCGTCGCTGGCGAACCCGTTCACGGGCTTCGTGCTGCCGGGCGCCGGCGCGTCGGGCATCAACATCATCGACAACGCCCTGGAGACGCCCCAGGTGCAGCAGTGGAACCTGGGGGCCGAGGTCCGCGTCGCCCGCAACCTCTACCTCCGCGCCGACGGGATCTACAACAAGGGCACGCAGTTCATCATCGGCCGCACCGTGGGGACGGTCTTCAACCCCGTCGTCGGCGGACCGGACCGGGTCGTCAACCTCGAGTCGAGCGTGGGCACCCGCTACAAGGGGCTCCTTCTCTCCTTCGAGCGCCGCGGCGGCCGCCACCGGTTCCTGGCCTCGTACACGCTGGCCAAGGCCGACAACTACGCCAACGACGACCAGATCCCGTTCTCGAGCGGGCCCATCGACCCGAGCGACCTCGAGCGCGAGTTCGGCCCGAGCCCGAACGACCGGCGCCACCGCTTCACCTTCGCCGGCTCGTTCGAGCTGCCGGCCGGGTTCCTGGTGGCGCCGCTTCTCACCTGGTCGACCGAAGTGCCGATGGACATCCTCATGCCCGACGCCGCGAGCCGGGTGCCTGCGCTGCCGAGGAACGCGGGCGGGAGGCGATTCGAGACCGCGGGCGAGCTGAATGCGTACCTGCGCGAGCTGAACGCGGACGGGGGCGTCGATGGTACCTTGTTGCCACTGGTGAGCGACGAGGCGAGGTTCAGCGACAGCTTCAGCTCCCTGGATCTCCGGGTCTCCCGGATCTTCGGCCTGGGCGGCGAGCGGTCGCTGGAGGCGCTGGTCGAGGTCTTCAACCTGTTCAACGTCACGAACGTCCTCGGCGTCTCCTCGCGCAACTACTCGGGCTACGCCAACGTCCTCGCCCGCGACTCGAACGACCCGGCGAGCCCCGGCTTCCTGACGTCCTCGAGCTTCGGCCGTGCGGTCAGCACGGCGGGGGGTGTGTTCGGCTCGGGGGGGCCGCGCGCCTTCCAGCTCGGGCTCCGGTTCCGGTTCTGAAAAACGAGACGGCGGCCCGCTCGCTGGGCCTGGTGCCCGCGGCCTCGCTCATCGTCGGGCAGGTCGTGGGCATCGGGATCTTCCTGACGCCCGCGGAAATGGCCCGCGACCTGGGGGCGTCCGGCCTGGTCTACGGGATGTGGCTGCTCACCGGGTTCATGGCCCTGGCCGGGGCGCTCTGTTACGGGGAGTTGTCGTCGCGCTTCCCCGAGGCGGGCGGAGCCTACGTCTACCTCAGGGAGGCCTGGGGCGAGCCGCTGGCCTTCCTGTACGGCTGGAAGTGCCTGCTGGTCATGGATCCGGGCATCACCGCGGCGCTCGGCGTCGGCCTCGCCCAGTACCTCGCGTACCTGGTGCCGCTGGGCGAAGGGGGCCGCAAGGCCGCGGCGGTGGCGGCGATCCTGTCGATCGCCGCGCTGTCCGCTCTCGGCACGCGCCTGGCCGCCGGGGCGTTGGTGGCGATCACCGCGCTGAAGCTCGCGATGCTGGCGGTCATCGTGGTCAGCGGGCTCGCGGTCGCCGGCGTCGACTGGGGCCGCATGCTGCCCTCGCTCGACCGCCCCGCCTCCTCGGTGCCGCTCCTCGCCGCGCTGGCCGGGGGCTTCGTCTCCGCCTTCTTCTCCTTCGGCGGCTGGTGGGAGGCCGCGCGGATGGCGGGCGAGGTGCGCGAGCCGCAGCGCAACCTGCCGCGGGCCTTCGTCCTCGGCATCGCCGTGGTCACGGCCGTGTACGTCCTGGTGAGCGCGGTCTTCCTCGGGCTCGTCTCGGGGTCGGCGGTCGCGAGCGCGGACGCGTTCGCGGCAGGGGTGGGCGAGCGGCTGTTCGGGCGCGCGGGCGGGACGGTGCTGGCCGCGGGCGTGATCGTCTCCGTCCTGGGGAGCCTGGCCGCCGTCCTCCTGGCAGTGCCGCGGCTCTACGTGGCGCTGGCCCGGGACGGGCTCCTGCCCGCGCGGCTGGCCCGCACCCACCCCCGGCTGGGCACGCCAACCGCGGCGATCGCCTTGCAGGCGGGGATGGCGGTGCTGCTCGTGGCGGTGGGGACGTTCGCCGACATCGTCGCCTACTTCGTGTTCGTGACCGTCGGGTTCATCGCCGCCAGCGTGGCGGGGCTGTACCGCCTGCCCGAGGCCGGAGCGGGCTTCCGCACGCCGCTCCGCCGGGTCACCCCGGCCGTGTTCGTGGTCCTGTCCGTGCTGCTGCTGGCGCTGCTGCTGGCGGGGAGGCCGGTGCAGGCGCTGCTGGGCGTCGCGGTCGTCTCGCTCGGCGTGCCGGTCTACGCGGGGCTTCGCCGTGGCGGTATCCTGGGAGTCCGCGAGACGTGATCGGCCCGACGCGCCGCCGACGTCGCGACGTCGACGCGCCCCGCTAGGACGCCCTCTTGGTCCGCACGCTCCATACCGACCGACCCGCCTCCGGCCTCCGGCGCGACCTGGCCCTCCTGTGGCGCATCGCCGCCATGGTGTGGCAGTACGCCGTGGCGGGCAGGCGGCTCCGGCGCGAGTACCGGAGGAAGGAGGCCCGCGGCGAGGTGTTCTGGGTGGACGCCGCCGGCCCGACGCGCCATCGCGAGGAGCCCCTGCGCCGCCGATGAGGCCCCAATCGCCGCCGCCGCCCCGCTACGCGTTCGGCTATCTCGCGCCGCCGGAGTCGGGCAACGCGATCAACGGGCTGGGGGAGGCGGAGCGGTCGCGGGCGCGGCAGGTGTTCCACGCCAGCTCCGGCGAGCCGCTGGCCTGGAAGGCGCTCGACGACTTCTTCAGCGTGATCAACCCGTGGCGGGTCGTGCGCCACGTCGTCGCCAACGCCTGGCAGCTCCGCCGCTCCGACGGGCCCGTGAGCCCGCGGCGGCGGGAGGTCGCCGACCCGGCGGCGATGGCGGCCGAGGTGAAGGAGCTGGCGAGGCGGCTGGGCGCGTCGCTGGTGGGGATCGCGGAGGTGACGGAGGAGGACCTCTACGCCGGCCGGGAACCCGGGCTGCCGCGGGCGATCTGCCTGGGCCTGCCCATGGACCGCCGGGAGATGAGCTTCGCCCCGCAGCCCCGCGCGGCGGCCGAGGTGATGCGCACGTACCGCGTGGTGGCGCGGATCGCGATCCGGCTGGCCGAGCGGATCCGGGCCATGGGCTGGTCCGCGCGCGCCTATGGGAACCCCAACAGCACGGACGTCCTGATGATCCCGATGGCGGTGCGGGCGGGGCTGGGAGAGCTGGGCAAACACGGCTCGATGATCAGCCTCGAGCACGGCTCGAACTTCCGCCTCGCCGCCGTGCTCACCGACCTTCCCCTGGCGCTCGACCGGCCCGTGGACATCGGCGTCGACGACGTCTGCACGCTCTGCCGCCGCTGCGTCGACGACTGCCCGCCGCGAGCCATCTTCGAGGAGAAGCAACTCGTCCGCGGCGAGCGGAAGTGGTACGTGGACTTCGACAAGTGCATCCCGTACTTCGTGAAGACGTGCGGCTGCGCGATCTGCATCGAGGTCTGCCCGTGGAGCGAGCCGGGCCGCGGCCCCGTGATCTCGGCGCGCGTGCTCGCGCTGCGCCGGCAGCGCGGCGCACCGGCGTCGTCGACGGTCCCCCGCGACAGGGAGTAGGTCTATGGGCGAGGTTCCAGTGCCAGCGCCAGCAGGCCAGGTCATCGGCGAGCCCGTGGAGGATGTCACAGCGGCGGGGGAGACGAGGCGCCGTAGGGGCGGGGCGAGAGCGCGGGCGGTCCGCGGCGTGGAGCGGTGTGCGACGTCCGCGAGGGCGGTCGTTGACGGCGAATCGGGCTTGTTTGACCTACGCTCTCTAGACTATTGACCTGTCTCACTCGTCCCGCATGAGTCTTGAGGGATCGACGGCAAGCGCGCGCAGGGCCGGAATGGCAGACCCCGAGATTCCGATCAGGGCCATCGTCAGAACTGCCGCGACCAACACCGCGGGATTGCTCGGATCTGCCTGATACACGATCCGCCCCAGGAGGCGGCTCGCAAAGACGGCGCTCAGAAGGCCCAAGGCGGATCCGACCCCGAGCAGGACCGTGGGTCGCCCGACCGCCGCGAACACCACCTGCGCTTCGCGCGCGCCCAGCGCCATGCGGATGCCCAGCTCTCTCACGCGGCGGCTCACGCTGTGGGCGGCCGCGCCGAAGATGGCGGTCACCGCCAGCATCACCGCGAACAGGCCCATGACGCCCAGCGCGACGGCGGCTGCCCGGGCCGGGTACAGCACACGTTCCAGCGCCTCGGGCCAGGTCCGCAGCGTGACCGTCACGTTCGGCTGGACGCGGCCCAGCGTGTGGCGCAGCGCCGTCGCGACCTCCTTCGGCGCCAGGGACGACCGCACCACCAAGACCACTTCGCGCGCCGCCTGCGAGAGCGGCACGAATACCGCTGCCTCCGGCGACTCCATCAGGTTGTGGTACTTGCCGTCCTCGACCACGCCCACGACCTCCGTCGAACGCTCCCAAAGGACGAAGCGCTGCCCGATCGCCCGGGTGTCGCCCCCACATCGTCCGCGCGAAGGTTTCGTTCACGACCGTCACCGACGGCGCCTGCTTCGTGTCGTGCCAGGAAACGTCGCGCCCCTCGAGGAGCCGCGTGCCCGCGGCCTTCAGGTATTCCGGCGACATCGGATACACGTGCGTGGTCAGCGCGTAGTTCTCCGGCGTGAATTCCGTGGTTCCAGGACGGTAGACCGGAATCACACGCCTCGGCCCGCTCATCGGCGTCTCGCGCACTGCTCCCACCGCAGTCACGCCGGGAACGCTCCGCACCGCCTCGATCATCTCTTCATGCGTCTCGAGCGCCCGATCCCCTTCCAGTCCCTCGGGGAGGTTCGTCGCCGCCAGCATCACGCTCTGCGGCTCGATGCCCGCGGAAGATCCATCGAGCGCCCGCATCATGCCGCGCACGGCCACCAGCGAGGCCGTGACCAGGAGCGTGCAGGTCGCAATCTGCGCGACGAGCAACACGTCACGAAGAGAAACCCGCCGGCGCGCCGGGTCGGCCAGTCCGTTCTTGATCATCTGCAGCGGACTGCCCGCCCACGCCTGCCGTGCCGGGACCATCCCGATCAGCAGCGCGCTGGCCACGGTCAGCGCCAGACCCGCGAAGTACACGCGCGGATCCAGGTCCAGGTCCAGACGCTGGTGGCCCGAGCCCAGAGATGCCGGCCACCGGTTCAGCGCGGCCACGAGCACGCGCCCGCTCGTCAACCCCGCGGCGCCCCCGATGAGTGTGATCACCAGCGCCTCCGTCAGCAGCTGTCGGACCAGCCGCAGCCGGCTCGAGCCCAGGGCCACGCGCACCGCCAGCTCTCGGCTGCGATCCGCCGCGCGCGCGGCAAAGGCGCTGGCCAGGTTCACGCAGACCGCCGCCAGCAGCAGGAGCGCCAGCACGTTCACGCTGTAGAGAAATCGGCGGATGCCCTCACCGTCGTCTCCCATCAGACCCGGGCGGATCAGTCGCACCCATACGTTGGCCCCGATGGCCAGCGCAAGGGAGAGCACGGCCACGAGCGTGAACGCAGGGGACTTGCGGAACCCCCGGAGCGCGTAGCGAACGTCAGGTCTTGCACGACTGGTGCCTCTCCGAAAAGGGTGACGCGTCCGTAAATGACTGAGGCGCATTCGCCCCACGGCAGTCCTTCGTGGGGTGTTCGAAGCCGATGGGTTTCTCGAGATAGCGTAGCTCCTGAAAGGCGGCCCGCACGCCGCTTCCCGCCGGCTCTTGCTCGACCCCGCCTCGCGGGCCAGAAGCGGCCCATTGGCGCGGATCGAGAGCCGAGCAGGCCGGGGAAGCGCGTCAGCAGGGACCTGAGGTACGATCCGACCCGGGCCTGGCTGCCGCTGCTGGAGACGATCAGGCGCAGCCCCTCGACGTCGGTGTCGAAGCCCACCTGCCGCCACCCTCGGGACGCGGGCGTGGCGGGTGAGGGCAAGCCGGCTTCCCGCACGCGGAACGCTGGCGTCCGGACGCGGACGGCGCGCCGGTCGCATACGGGCGCGGAGCCCGTGTGTGTCGTCCAGTACGAGGTCCTGGCAGGGCGTCTTCGGTCGGCGATCCCGCGTTCCCGGGCAGCACCGCGATGCTCAACAACCGCGCTTCACGGTCGTCGGGATCCTGCCGTCGGGCTTCCGCGTCCCGTTCGACGAGGTCGAAGTCTGGATCCCGCACCACCACTGCCTGGACGAGCTGCGGCTCTTCGGCGGGGAGCAGGTCGACGCCGACACCTGCCTACCTCACGGGAGCTCCCGCCCGGTGCTCGATCACGGTGCCTGAGCCCTCGAAGGGGCCTCGCGGCCCACCGTCCTCCGTCCCCCAGCCCGGTGAAGCCGATCACGGTGGCGACACTGTGGCTGGAGAGCGGCTCGAGTACCGCGGCCAGACGATCGGCGGGAACGGCGTGGCGGCTCGGGTGAGCGGCGCACCCGCACCGCCTCCGGACGGGACCCGCAGAAGACACGGCTCGGGCTTGTCTACGCTCTCAACTCGCGAACGGCAGGCACGAGCTCGCGAGGCACACCCACGAGCGCCCGGTCCGGAGTCTCGAAGGCGGCCTCGGCCTTGGCGACGGCCTGGGCGTCCGTCGGCTTCACGCCGGGAGAGGGGGACGTGACCCCGCCCGCTTCAACGCACCGAGGGTGCGGGGTCGGCTCATGGGAACCACCAGCCTCCTTGGCCGATCCTAGGTCGGCGGCGCGCGGCGAACCGAGACGTTATACTTCGCCCACTCATGCCCCTCGCGGCCGGCTCGCGGCTCGGGCCCTACGAGCTCCTGGCGCCGCTCGGTTCGGGCGGGATGGGCGAGGTGTGGCGGGCCCGGGACACGCGGCTGTCGCGCGCCATCGCCCTCAAGTTCATCGCCGCCTCGGTCGCCACAGATCCCGACCGGCTGGCCCGCTTTCGCCGCGAGGCGCAGCTCCTGGCGTCGCTCCAACATCCGAACATCGCCGGCATCCACGGGCTCGAGGAGACGGGAGGCCCGCCCTTTCTGGTGCTGGAGCTCGTGGAGGGCGAGGACCTGGCGGCCCGGCTGGCACGGGGACCCCTGCCCGTGGACGAAGCGCTCGCCGCCGCGCGGCAGGTCGCGGAGGCCCTCGAGGAGGCCCACGAGCACGGCATCGTCCACCGCGACCTCAAGCCCGCGAACGTCAAGGTCACGCCGGAGGGCAAGGTCAAGGTCCTCGACTTCGGCCTCGCCAAGGCCTGGAGCGCAGAGCAGGCAGCCGCGTCCGGATCGTCGCCCGACCTGTCCCACTCGCCGACCCTCACCCACGCCAGCACCGAGGCCGGACTCGTCCTGGGCACCGCCTCCTACATGTCGCCCGAACAGGCGCGCGGCAAGCGCGTCGACAAGCGTTCCGACATCTGGGCGTTCGGGGCCCTGCTGTACGAGATGCTGACCGGGCGTCGGCTGTTCGCGGGGGAGACCCTGAGCGACATCCTCGCCGCGGTGCTCACCCGGCCGCCGGACCTGGCCGGCCTCCCCGCGGCGACCCCCCGCGGTGTCCGCCGCCTGCTCGAGCGTTGCCTGGAGCGCGACCCCAAGCTGCGCCTGCGCGACATCGGCGAGGCGCGCATCGTCCTTTCCGCCGACGGGAAGGACGCGGAGGAGCCGGTCGCTCCTGCCGGCCGCCTGGCCGTTCGGAGGACCTGGGCGCTCGTCGGCGCGGGTGCGCTGGCCGGGCTGCTCCTCTCCGCCGGGCTCTCTCGCCTCGGTGGCGGGGTCGATCCTGGGCGTCCCGTGCTCATCCTCGATCTCGCCCTCGACGAGCTGGACTACAGCCCCTTCGGGCGCATCCCCCTGCTCTCGCCGGACGGCCGGCGGCTCGTCTACCACGCGTCCGGCCGCCTGTGGGTCCGCGACCTCACCGAGCTCGCCCCCCGGGAGATACCCGGCACGGAGGAGGCCCGCTACCCGACGTGGGCTCCCGACGCCCGACGCGTCGCCTACGTTCAGCGGGGCCGGCTGTGGACGGTCGACGTCGAGGGCGGCCAGCCGTCGGAGCTGAGCGCCGTTCCGCCGGACCTCGCGGGCTCGGGCGGCACGGCCTGGAGCGACGACGGCCAGATCGTCGCCGCCGGCAGCGACAAGGTGGGCCTGTGGTCGGTTCCCGCCGCGGGCGGGGAGGCCCGCGAGCTCGTTTCGCTCGATCGCGCACACGAAGCCGACTTCCACGAGGTGAGCGCCCTTCCCGGAGGACGCGGGTTCCTCTTCACCGTGCACCGCACGGAGGGCCTGGACACGATCGGTCTCTACGCGGGCGGAACCCGCCGTGTGGTCCTCCGGCTCCCCGGGGAGAGCCTCCGGTCGCCCGTCTATTCCCCCACGGGCCACATCCTCTACCGACGCGACTCGACGAGCGTGGGGGTCTGGGCCCTCGCCTTCTCCCTCGACCGCCTGGCCGTCTCCGGGGCCCCCTTTCCCGTGATGCCGGGCGCTTCGGCCCCGAGCGTCGGCCGGGACGGCTCGCTCGCCGTGGTGCGCGCGTCGTTCACGCCTTCCGAGCTGGTCTGGGTCGATCGCGCCGGGGGCTTCGAGAAGGTCGCCGAGCTGCCGGGGCCGGCGACCGTCGGCTCGGTTGGGTTCTCGCCCCTGAGCCTGTCGGCGGACGGCCGGCGTGCCGTCGTCAACGTCTTCCGGGGCGGGTATGGCGAGCTGTGGGTCTGTGATCTGGGGCGAGGCACCACTTCCCGCCTGGTGGCCGAGCGGGCCGATGCCCTCACCTCGGTCTGGACGCCCGACGGCCGGGTGATCTTCACGGCGCTGCTCGGGGGCCGCAAGTGGAACCTCTTCAGGGTGGCACCGGGCGGCAGCCGGCCCGAGCGGCTGCTGAAGGCGGACGACATCCAGACGCCGAGGGCGGTGTCGCCGGACGGCCGCTTCCTGGTCTTCGCCCAGGGGCCCGGCGGCGCCGCGGACCTGTGGCTCCTCCCGCTCACGGGCTCGGGGGAGGCCGCGCCCTGGCAGATGACCACCGCCAACGACGGACTCGCCGCCAGCTTCTCGCCGGACGGGCGGTTCCTGGCCTACGATTCCGACGAGAGCGGGCGGTCGGAGGTGTACGTGCGGCCGTTCCCCCAGGGCGAAGGGCGGTGGCAGCTATCGACGGAGGGCGGACAGGTGCCGGTCTGGTCGCCCGCGGGTGGAGAGGTGCTCTACCGGTCGCGCGACCGCATGATGGCGGTGACGGTGGAGGTGCGAGGAGCCGGGCTCGAGGTCGGCCCGCCGCGCCCCCTGTTCTCGATCGGGCCCGACTCGGGGCTGGGGCTGGATTTCGCCCTGGCGAGAGACGGGCGGCGCCTGCTCATGATCCGCTCTCGCCAGCAGAACCGGATCACCCTCCTCCTCGAATGGCCCCGCGAGCTCGAACGGCTGGCGGGGGCCGTCCGCACGAGGGGGTAGGCGAGAGGACGCCTGCCTGTCGGGCTGGGCCTCGATCATGCCCCTGGTAGGCGGCGTGTCCTGGGACGGCCTCGGCCCCCGCCCGGGCCAGCGATCCGTCGTGCGCGCGCAGTCCGCCGCGTGGTCTCGAGACCTCCGGCTCACCAGGCGAGGTGCCAGGGGATCGCCCGCACCCCCGGGCGCAGCGCTCGGGGCGAGCCGATGCGCACGCGAGGGCGGCTTTCTCGACCGGCCCGTGGACATCGGGGTCGACGACGTCTGCACGTTCTGCCGCCGCTGCGTCGACGACTGCCCGCCGCGGGCCGTCTTCGAGGAGAAGCAGCTCGTGCGCGGCGAGCGGAGGTGGACCGTCAGGCGTTGGCCAGGTAGCGCCAGCCCGGGCGGTGCAACCGGATGTCGGCCGTGACCAGCGTGAGATCGTAGACGCGCGCCGTCGCCACCAGGAGGCGGTCGGCGGGATCCGTGTGGCCGAGCCGCACGGAGCCGGCTTCGGCGGCGACCTGACGAGTCAGCGCCGCGTCGTTCATGGGCTTGGACGCCAGGGCGTCAGCCACCCACGTGGCCGGAGTCTTCCCTGCGTGGATGCGCAGGCGGTCGTGCTCCACCAGGAGAAAAGAACTCCCAGACGCTGACCGGCGAAAGCCACAACTCGTTCCCTGCCTTCCTCAGCGCTCGCTCGACCTTGTTCGAGAGCCGCTTCGGCTCGAGATGGCTCCACAACCAGATGTGGGTGTCGAGCAGGAGGTTCAACCACCGGCCTCCCACTTCGCCAGCGAGTCCATCCTGACGATGTCGCCCCGGATCTCGGCGGTGCCCGTGAGCGCGCCGAGCCATTCGTTCGGGGCCGGCTCGGGGGCCGGAGGCACGATGTCCGCGACGGGCTTGCCGAAGCGCGTGATCCGCAGGGGGCGTCCCGTCCGCCGCACGCGCGCCAGGACCGCCAGGCACGTGGCCTTGAACTTCGAGATCGCCATCGTTTCCATGCCAAAGTGTATCATCTCGATTGACCACCTTTTGCCGGATTCGACCATCAGCGCAGCTGCTCCGGCGGCGAACCTCGTCGAACGGGTCCCGTGGCAACCGCCTCCGTGACTCGATCGTGACCTGCGCGGACGGCGCGCCGCAACGGCGGCGTTGACGGTCCCCCGCGACAGGGAGTAGGTCTATGGGCCAGGTTCTCGTGCCTCGGCCCAGCAGCGACGCTCCCGACCGCGCCCGGTGGCTCCTCGGGGTCGGGCGCGGCCCCGCGGCCCCGCGGCCCCGGACGGCCCGTCGGGCCGGACCGTCGGGCCCTTCCGCATCCTGGGCAAGCTCGGCGAAGGCGGGATGGGCATCGTCTACGAGGCGGAGCAGCCCCATCCGCGCCGCGCGGTCGCGCTCAAGGTCATGCGGCCGGGCCTGTGCGTGGAGGAGTAGCAGGTCCGGCTGTTCCAGCGCGAGGTCCAGGCGCTGGCGCGGCTGCGGCACCGCGGGATCGCGGCCATCTACGAGGCCGGCCGCAGCGCGGACGGGCAGGACTTCTTCGCGATGGAGCTGGTCCGCGGTCCGTCGCTCAGGACCTGTTGCCGCGGCGTGGACGGCGCCGAGGCGCCGCCGCTGCGCGAGCGACTCCAGGTGTTCCTGGCCGCGTGCGAGGCGGTCGCCTACGCCCACCAGAACGGCGTCATCGTCTGCGGGAACTGCTTCGTCGCGGAGTCGTTCCGCGACCACGCGGACCTCGTCGTCGACCGACCGCGCCACCCGGACCACTACTCGATGTAGAGGGCCTGGGACAGCTCCAGCGAGTAGGGCGTCGCTCGGCGCTCTTCTCCGGCGGCCAGCAGTGCCAGCATCAGGACCGCCGAGGCGGTGCCGTCCATCGTGGGCTCGTTGGTCGCGCAGTCCATCACGTCGTCGTGGTAGACCGCCTGCTCGGCCTGGAACTCGGCGTACGCGTCGGGGCCGGAGAGGGCGACACCCCTCAGGGCGCGGAAGATCGCCGCCTCGACCGGCCCGTCCACGAGCCCGCCGCGGACGGAGCGCTTCGGCAGGTGGGTGGTGCTGAGGTGGGGCTGGGTCGAGAACCGCCCGCCCTCGGCGAGGCCGGTGAACATCGAGACGCCCCACGGGTTCCGTCCCAGGAGCCAGTCGCGATGGGTCGCGACGATCGGGCCGTAGCGGGTGTCGCCGGTCATCCTCTCGTAGAGCAGTCCCTGGGTCACCAGCTCGACCACGAGGTTGTTCGAGCACCAGATGAACGGCACCCCCACGCCGTACGGGTTGGCCTCCGCCCTTAGGCGCGTCGCCTCCAGCCCCTCGCGGCAGTAGCCCGCCAGATCGTCCTTCATGGTCCCGGTTGTCTCCTGCGAGTGCAGCGCGTGATGGCCGAGGTTCATGAAGGGATAGAGCTGGTAGTGGCCGGCCTCGTCGCGGCCCATCCACGAGACCGAGCTCGCAAGGCGGGCATACCGGCGGGCGTCCTCGAGGTAGGAGGTCTCTCCGGTGGAGCGGTGCAGCGCCGCCGCGCCCCACTCCATGTCGTCCGCCCACGTCTCCTCGGCGTAGCGGTAAGGCTCGCCGTACGAGTTGCCCTGCTGGACCCCCTCCCTGGCGCGACCGAGCCTGTAGACCTCGATGCCCGCCGAGAGGCACTCCTCGGCGAACCGCTTGTGCCGCGGGTCGTCCTTCCAGGTCTGGTGGGCGAGGGCCATGGCGGCGGCGTACCGGCCCGCCAGGTTGGCGATCCCGCTCGACGCGCTCTTGTAGCGCCCCTGAGGCGCGCCGTCGGCGAAGTAGACGACCCGCTCACGCCCTGGTCCCCACCCGTAGTCGGCCGCGTCGGAGGGCGGCAGCTTCCAGCCGAGGTGGTCGCGGTCGTCGGCCACCTGGTGGTAGAGCATCTCCGGCCCGGGGTGCAGCCGCAGCATCCGGGCGAGCCCCCAGCGCGCCTCGTCGAGGACGTCCGGCAGCCCGTTGGGGTGGAATCGGCCCAGCTCGTCGAAGGCGTCACCGAACACGCCCGGCGCCACGCGATGCGCCAGCAGCAGGTGAGCGGTGGCCGTGCTGGAGGTCAACAGGTACTTGAGCTGGTCCGCGGCGTCGTGCCAGCCGCCCAGGCGTCGAGGTAGCTGCCGGCGGGCAGCGGGCCGTAGGCCGACCGGCCGTCGGCGGAGTGGCAGAGAGCGTCGAGGAACGGGTTGTACCCGCAGCGCTGCTGGCGCAGGAACTCGAGCAGCAGGTCCGGGACCGCGTGGAGCCGCCCCGGGCCGACCTCGAACGTGACTCGCTGGTCCCGCACCGACAGCCGATACCGTCCCGGCGTCCGGATCGCGCCGAAGTCCAGCTCGTACTGATGGCTGAACTCACCCCATGCCGGCACGCGACGGGGTCTTCCGACATGGACACACCGTCCCGCCCCGTCCACGACCGCGAAGGTCCCCGGGAGCGGGCCGTTGGAGAAGGCCACCGCCGTCTTCAGGTCTTCGGGGCCGAAGCCCACGTGACTCGAACGGAGATGGAGGGGGCTCAGGGCGTGCAGGTTCCCGCGTCGTGCCCACCAGTCGCTCGATGCCTTGGCGTCCGGGGGGCTGATCCCCCCCGGGGGGGGTCAGAACGTCGCCTCGACCACGACCTCCCGGCCCTCGGCGTCCGCCAGCGTGGCCTTCAGCGACCCGCCGATCCCGTAGACCCGCGACTTCATCCCGAACCCGGACTGCTCGCGCTGGAACTCGGCCCGGCTCAGGTCGAGCGTGAGCGAGCGGATCTGGTCGAACTGGGTGCCCTCGGCGTAGATCACGCTGCCGATCGTGGTCGCGCCGGCGTCCGCCATCGAGTAGGTGCCCGGCGCGGGCTCTCCCCGCAGCTCGACGTTGAAGCCGATCGACTTCACGCCCTCCGGGCGCCGGTGGGTGGGGTCGGCCGGATTGCTGAGGACCGTCATGATCGCGCCCTGCCCGGGCTCGCCGCCCTCGTCCCCGGCGAACTGGTTCCCCACGGCCATGCACGTGAACGAGCCGGGCTGCGCCCCGGTCACCGTGCCCTCGCACCCGCCGGCGGCGGCGCCCGCGGCAGGGCTGGCGACGCCCTGCGAGCGCGGCGCTTCGCCGCTTCCTCCGCACGCCACGGCCGTGAAGAGCCCGGCCAGGGCGACACCCGGGATCTGCTTCCTCATGGGACACCTCCTGGGGTCGGCTGTGATCGACACTTCCGTCATGGTGGCACGGCCGGGCCGGCCGCCCCACGACGCCTCGGTATAATCCCGGATCGATGTGGAACGGACCGGACGTCCTCCATCTCGTGGCCGTTGTCCAGCTCACGCTGATCGCCGCGGTCCTGCTCCGCGAGCACCGCCGCGATCCGAGCGCGCTGGCCTCCGTGTTCTTCATCGGCGCGATCGTCGCCCACCTGCTGCTGCCGGTCGTGGCACGCCGCGGGGTCCCCGCCTCGCTGGTCCACCCCTTGGTGCCCCTCGGCGCCGCCGTCCCCTACGCCTTCTGGCTCCTCGTCAAGGTCCACTTCGACGACGACTTCCGGGTTCGCCCTCGCCACGGGCTGGGGCTGGCCGCCTTCATGGTCTTCCACTACCTGGCCTGGCTGGCCGGCACGGGAGCCCTCGCGACGCCACTGCTGCTGGGGGGCCCGACGCCCGGCCAGTGGACGATCGGTCCCACCATTGTTTCCGTCGCCCTGATGGTCCACGCCCTCCTTGTGGTCGCCATGGGTGCCCGTTCGGACCTCGTGGTCCCTCGGGTGAGGCTGCGCTACGTGGTTCTCGTGCTCTCCGGCGTCTACGTCCTCGTCGAGCTGGCCGCCGAGACGGCATTCGGGGAGCCCTTCTCGGCCGCCGGCATCGGGCTCGGGGTCCACGCCGTGAGCACGTGCATCCTCGTGTTCTACGTCTCCTTCCTGTGCCTGCGGATGCGGCCGGAGGCCCTCAAGCCGGCGCCGGCGAGCGTGGGCGACGTGTTGGTGCTGGACCCCGCGCTCGAGGCGCGGCTTCGTGGCCTGATGGAGGAGGAGCGGGCCTACCGCGAGGAGGGACTGACGATCGCCGCGCTCGCCCGCAAGCTGGAGACGCACGAGCACAAGGTGCGGCAGCTCATCAACAGCCGGCTGGGCTACCGGAACTTCAACGCGTTCCTGCACCGCTACCGGATCGAGGAGGCCCGCACCGTCCTGTCGGATCCCGCGCGGAGCCACGTGGGGGTGGCGCAGGTCGCCTACCAGGTCGGGTATCGCTCCCTCGGACCCTTCAACAAGGCGTTCAAGGAGCTGACCGGCGCGACCCCGACCGAGTTCCGGGCGGCCCGGCTCGCCGCGGCGGCCGCGGAGCCGCCCCCCCGGCCCGCCGCCAGGGGCGGCATCGCTTCCTGATTCCGGATCCAGCCAGCCTTCCGCAGAAAACAGCAGGACAGGAAGCGCGCGCCGGCCGAACCTCTGGTTCGCGGCCGGACGTCCCGAAGGACTCCTCCCGGTCGCAAGGAGGACCTTTCATGCGCGCAATCGCCTGCGCCTCCGCACTCCTGCTCGGCGTGGCCGTCGCGGTCGCCCCGCTGGCGGCCGACGGGCTCTACCTCAAGCTGGACGGCCCGCGGACGGGCATCCCTTCGGACCAGCCCGTTCGGCTGCGGCTGAGGGCCGTCGCGACCCGATCCTTCGACCTGGGGGTCCGGCCCGAGTTCCTCGTGGACGACGGTGAGCGGGAGCGCCCCGTGGCCGAGTCGGAGGTCAAGGCGCTCGACCCGGAGCCCCTGTCCGTCACGCCCGACCGGCCCGTCTCGCGCGAGTGGGAGCTGACGCTCTCCCGCCCCGGCCGCTACAAGGTCCGGGCGCGCTACCGGCTCACCGGCCGCGTGGTCGACTCGAACCGCGTCTCGGTGGAGGTGACCGCCCCGCGCTCGGCGGGGCAGTAGGCGGCCAGGAGCGGCAGCGCGGGGATCGCCGCGAAAGTCAGCGGATCGAGCGGGCTCGCCCCGTAGAGGCACGAGTGGAAGCGCGTCACGCCCACGGCCAGCGCCAGTCCGATCTCGCCGCCTGTGCCGGCGAGCCGGAGGCCGAGGCGGCGGGGACATCGTCGCCCAGGCGGGCCGCGGCGGCCAAGGTCCAGGGCTGCCGCCACCCACGCCGCACTGCCCACGGGGCGCTGCGCGGGTGGCGGCAGCCGTATGGCTAGCTAGAACAGCACCTTGACGCCGATCTGGGCCCGCCGGGCGTAGTTGTCCTGGTTCGAGGCCGAGATCTGGCCGAACGTCGAGGCCGTGGGGTTGGTCACCGGGTTGGGGAAGTAGGGCTGGTTGAAGGCGTTGACGAACTCGGCCCGCAACTGGATCTGCACGTCTCCCCGCAGCTCGATGTTCTTGATCAGGGACAGGTCGATGCTGTTGATAGGATCCCGGCGCGCTTCGCTGAACCTGATCGGGAGCGTCCGCAGGTGGTTGAGCGGCGTCGCGTTCGTCGCCGAGCCGCTCAGAACCGACGTGAAGGCGTCGGTGTTGAACCACCTCTGGGTGGTCGGGTCGTCGATCGAGATGTCACCGCCGTCGTAGAAGGCGTCCTGCGAGACGATCCCGGTGGTCGCGTTCCTCGCCCCGAACGGGATCGGGAACCCGCTCTGGTAGGAGTAGACCCCCTGGACCTGCCAGCCGCCGAACAGGGCGTTCGCCAGGCCGCCCGCGTTCGACAGGAAGCGGCGGCCCGTTCCGAACGGTAGCTCGAAGATGCCGCTGATGGACAGCCGGTTGGGCGTGTCCTGATCGGAGATCATCCTGGTCGGCTCCAGGTCGCCCGGGTTCAGGTGCTCGGTCGCCTGCGTCCAGCGCGCGCGTGTGTAGGAGAGGCCCAGCGCGTTGCCCTTCGAGAAGCGCTTTTCCAGGCGGAACTGGCCGGAGTGGTACCAGGTCTTGCCGTCGTTGTTGGTCGTGTTGATGTTGTCATAGCCCGGGAACGGCCGCAGCAACAGCGAGCGGGCGATGGTCGGGTTGTTGAAGGAGGTCCCCGGCAGAAGGCCGGCGAAGGGGTTCGGGACCTGGGCCGTCAGGAAGGAGTTGTTGGCGACCATCGCGGGCGTACGGGCGTTGTCCGTGTTCAGGTACTGGACCGGGAGCGCGTTGATGTTGCGGACGATCTCGATGTCGTAGCCGTAGTTGCCGACGTAGGCGGCTTCCACGATCCAGCCGCCCGGCAGCTCGCGCTGGAAGCCGAGCTGCCAGCGGAGGTGCTTGGAGACGTCCGGGTTCTGGTTGAAGAACGAGATCGAGGTACCCAGGCCTTGCTGGCGGCCGTTGTCGCTGCCGACCGGCTCCAGGATCGTGGTGCCGAGCAGCGCGTTCTGCCAGTCGCGCGGGATCGGCGCCCCATTGGCGTTGGTCGTGGTCCCGATCGTGGTCGTCTGGGTCCAGCCGTTGGTGATCACGTCGCCGCGGCGCTGGCCGAGGAAGCCGGCGAACAGCCCGGCGCCGCCACGGACCACGGTCTTCGGGTTCAACTGGTACGCGAACCCCAGGCGCGGCAGGAACGTGTTCTTGGGGGTGGTGTACAGCTCCTTCCCGCCGTCCACGCCCGCGAACCTCAGGCCGCCCCTGACGTTCAACTGGGGCACCAGCGCCTTCAGGGCGGGGTCGTTGAGCGCCGCGTACCTGGCCTGGACGGTCGCCTCGATCGGCTGCACGTAGTCGAAGTCGAAGCCGGAGACGCTCTTTTCGTTGCGCTCGACCAGCGGCGTCTCGACCTCGTAGCGCAGGCCGACGTTCAGTGTCAGCTTGTCGTTGACCCGCCAGTCGTCGTGCAGGAAGAAGCCCCAGGTCTTGGAGTACTCGGAGTAGGCCGCCAGCCGCGAGATCTCGATCGTCGACGGCATTCCGAGCAGGAACGCCGCGTAGGCCTGCAGGCCGTTGAAGTCCGTGCCGCTCGCGCTGCTCTGCCGGGTGTAGGTGTTGTTGAAGACGTAGCGGCCGCTGCGTTGGTTGCCGGTCGGCTGGCTGTCCTCGCGGTAGATCCTCATCTCGACCCCGCCCTTGAGCGAGTGCCTCGACAGCGACTTGTTCAGCGTGGCGGCGACCGTGTGGCTGGTGGTCGGCCTGAAGTCGGCGCCGAACGCGGTGCCGACCATGGTGCCGCCCGGGAACTCGATGCGGGGGAAGCCCCGGTCGGCGTCCGGAACCAGGGCGTTGTAGCCCCCCGGGAAGCCGAGCTCGGTCAGGTCGAAGTTACGCAGGTACTCCGGGATCTGGGAGTTGTTGCGCTCGAAACGGTTGACGCCGTAACGCAGGTTGAGCACGGTGCTCGAGTTGATCATGTGCACGTCGTCGATCACGCCCTGGTAGGAGATGAACTGGAAGTTGCTGGTCGTGACGCCGGTCCCCAGGTAGTCGTTGTAGCGGCTGTCGCGCTTGTACCAGCTCCCGCGCACGAACATCCGGTTCTGGTTGGAGATCTGCTGGTCCAGCCGGAAGGTCACGGAGTCGTACTCGGTCACCTCCGGCAGGGTTGAGTCGAAGATATTGCCGGTCAGCCCGGCGCTCTTGGGCAGGGAGTAGTAGTCGAGGATGGCCCTCGCCACCGGGCTGATCCGGTCGGCCGGGATGACGTTGCCGGGAAAGGGCTGTGCGACGAACTGCCCGCCGCCCACGGGGACCCGCGTGAGCGGGTCGTAGATCGTGATGTTCGACGCGAAGTCCGAGAAGTCGCCCCCGCGCAGCCTCTCGGTCGGGACCCACACGTTCGCCCCGGCGTCGAAGCGCGGGCGCTCGTCCTTGATGCGCTCGTAGGCGACCGCGAAGAACGTCTTGTCCCTCCCGTCGTACAGCCCCGGGATGCGGACCGGGCCGTGCAGCGTGACGCCGGGCCGGGTCGAGGAGCTGTCGATGCGATCCTGCCCTCTCGCCTTGCCGAAGAAGTCGTTCGCCCCCAGCCCGGAAGGCTCCGCGAAGTAGTAGACCGAGCCGCCCAGGGAGTTGGTGCCCGACTTGACGCTGATGCTGGTGACGCCGCCCTCGGTGTTGCCGAACTGGGCGTCGAAGGTCGCCGTCTGGACCCGGAACTCCTGCACGATGTCGGAAGGAGGGACGTAGGTCGCGATCACTTCGTTGGCGTTGGCGGTGGAGGTGCTCGGCACGCCGTCGATCAGCAGGTCGCTGCGGTTGGCGCGCGTGCCGTCCATGGCGTAGCCGACGATGTGCGTCGGCTCGTACGGCCGGTCCAGCCGCTGGGCGCCCGTGTGCGCCAGGCCGGGCGCGAGCCCGATCAGCTTGTAGGGATCGCCGTGAATCAGCGGCAGGTCGGCGAGGCTCCGCTGGTCCACCGTCAGGCCCAGGTTCGCGTCCCTGGTGTTGGTCGGGTTCAGGTCGGCGGTGACGGTCACCGTCTCCTCGGTGCCACCCACCTCGAGCTTGATGGTGACGTCCCGGTTCTGGTTCATCTGGAGGACGACCTGGTCCGTGACGTACTTCTTGAACCCCGAGAACTCGACCTCCACCTGGTAGGTGCCGGGCAGCAGGTAGTTGGCCTCGAACAGGCCCTCGTTGCTGGTCGTGGACGAGACCGCCGTCCCCCGGGCGACGTCCGCGACCTTCACGGTCGCGCCGGGCACGGGCGCGTTGGTGGCATCCAGGACGCGGCCGGTGATCCTCCCGCGGGCTTCCTGGGCGCGCAGGGAAGCGGGCACGAGCAACGATGCCAGTACGCAGACCGCGACCCGGTACGCGCAACCGGCTGGGGTGACTCTCGGATTCATCATCTTTTCTCCTCTACGGCGCCCCGGTGCGCCAAGCCGTCCGGACGCGCGCGGCGGAACACGCCCCGCCGACACGCCGGCTATGGCTTGAGAAGGAGCCGACTCAGTCACTCGGACCACTGGGACGAGGGTCTCACCTGCGCTTCAGGCTCGCCGATGGCCGCCGCGAGGGGCAATCCGAAGACGACCTGGATCTGGAGTTTCGTATCGCGGAACTCGGACCGCCGGCAGCCTGCTCGTTGGGAACTCCATCCGAATCAGTTACTTGGGCAATCAACTCTTGGAGTGCCCAAGGACTCTCGCTGATCCGCCCGTGTCGCACCAAAACCCCGCCAGTTTTGCGATTCGAAACGCCTCCATCCCTCCAGCCTCAGCGCCCCAGGGCTGGGCCCATGCGGGCGATACTGTGACCCCCACGCCCTGGGCCGCGTTGGCGCTCTGCGTTCCGGGCTCGACTCCACCGCGGGTGAAAATGGTCCACCGAACGGCGTGCGTGCCAGGAGGTGCCCGTGATGGCCGATCCCAGCGCAACGGCCGCACCGAGGACTCGCGGCGGCGAACGCGCGCTCGTCGCCCTACTGGCGCTCTCGACCGCAGGCGCCGCCTATGCGCCCAGGGTCCCACCGGCACGGCCCGACGCCGCCCGCCCGCTGCCGCTCGCCGACGTGCGGCTCACCGGCGGCCCGCTCGAGCGCGCCCGGGAGCTCGATGCCGAGTACCTGCTCGCCCTGCAGCCCGACCGCATGCTCGCCTTCTATCGACAGCACGCCGGGCTTCGCCCGAAGGGCGAGCCGTACGGGGGTTGGGACGGCGGTGGGCGCAACCTGACCGGCCACATCGCGGGCCACTACCTCTCCGCGGTCAGCCTGATGTGGTCGGCCACGGGCGACCCTAGGTTCAAGGAGCGCGCGGACTACCTCGTCCAGGAGCTCGCGGAGGTCCAGAACAAGCACGGCGACGGCTTCCTGCTGGCCCAGGCGGGCGCCCGGGAGTGCTTCGACCAGATCGCCAAGGGCGAGATCCGCTCCGCTCCCTTCGACCTGAACGGGCTGTGGGTGCCATGGTACGTGCTCCACAAGACCATGGCCGGGTTGCGCGACGCCTACCGCCACACCGGCAACCGGGTCGCGCTCGCCGTGAACGTCGAGGCGGCCGCCTGGACGGGGGCCGTGCTCTCGAAGCTCGACGACGACCAGGTGCAGAAGATGCTCGCCACCGAGTTCGGCGGCATCCCCGAGGTGCTGGTCGACCTGTACGCCGATACGGGGGACGAGCGCTGGCTGGCCCTGTCGCGCCGCTTCGACCACCGCGCGGTGCTCGAGCCCTTGAGGAAGCGCGAGGACCGGCTCTCGGGCCTGCACGGCAACACCAACATCCCCAAGCTCGTCGCTACCGCGGTCCGCTACTCGTACGCCGGGGATGCCGACGACCTCGCGGCGGCGGAGTTCTTCTGGGACCGCGTGGTGCGCCACCACACGTTCGCCACCGGAGGCCACAGCAAGGACGAGCACTTCCGCGAGCCCGACCACTACGGCGAGATCGTGGACGGGCGGACGGCGGAATCGTGCAACGTCTACAACATGCTCAAGCTGACGAGGCGGCTGTTCGCGGTCCGGCCCGACGTCCGGTACGCGGAGTTCCAGGAGCGCGCGCTGTTCAACCACGTGCTCGGCTCGATCGATCCCGAAGGCGGCGCGACCTGCTACATGGTTCCGGTCGGCCGGGGCGTCCGCCGCGAATACGCCGACATGGAACGGAGCTTCACCTGCTGCGTGGGCACGGGGATGGAGAACCACGGGCTGCACGGGCTGGGGATCTACTACGAGTCGGACGACAGGCTGTGGGTGAACCTCTATGCGCCCTCGCGCGCGGAATGGGCCGCCAAGGGCGCCCAGGTCACGGTGGAGACCTCCTTCCCGGAGGGCGAGTCCGCCCGGCTCTCGCTGGGACTGAAGAGCCCGCAGCGGTTCACGCTCGCGCTGCGCCGTCCCGGCTGGGCGGGGCCAGGCTTCGCGGTGAGCGTCAACGGCCAGGAGGTGGAGGACCTGCCCGCGCCGCCCGCCTACGTGGAGCTGGATCGCACCTGGAAGGACGGTGATCAAGTCACCGTGGCGCTGCCCAAGGTCCTCCGCCTGGAGCCGACGCCGGACAACCCGCGGCGAGCGGCGATCCTGTGGGGGCCGCTGGTGCTGGCCGGCAACCTGGGCTGGGAGCCCGATCCGGAGGACCGGCGCGGCCCGCTGCCGCAGGCGCCGCCGATGATCGCGGCCGAGCGGCCGTTGACGGAGTGGATCCGGCCAGCGTCAGACCGGCCGGGCGAGTTCCGGACGCACGCCGCGGTCGAGGGCCGCGACCTGCCGCTGGTCCCGTTCTATCGCCTGCACCGGCGCGTCTACGCCGCGTACTTCGACCTGTTCACCCCGGCCGAATGGGAGAAGGAGACGGCGGCGATGGCGGCGGAGCGCGAGCGGCGGCGCGACCTCGAGCGCGCCACGGTCACGTTCGTGCCGGCGGGCGAGGCGGAGCGAGAACGCGAGTTCAACCTGCAAGGGGAGGAGGCCACGGTCTTCCGCGAGCCGATCAGCGGCCGGCGGGGCCGGCGCAGCCGCAAGTGGTTCTCCTTCGACGTGCCGGTGAACGCATCCGGGCCCCTGGCGCTGGTGGTCACCTACCACGCCGACCAGCCGCGCGAGCGCCGCTTCGAGATACTGGTGGACGGGACGCGGGTGGCCGAGCAGGCACTGCCGGGCGGCGGCGCCTCCCGCTTCCTCGACAGGGAATACCCCCTGCCCCCGGACCTCCTCGCGGGCAAGAAGGAGGTCACCGTCCGGTTCCAGGCGGCGGAAGGGCGGGAGATCGCTCCGGTGTTCGGGATCCGTCTGATCCGCGTCCAGCCGCCGGGCTGAAGGCCGCCGGGCGGCCTAGCCGACTTTGACTCCTGGATGCCCGCCGGCCACTCCTCCTGCACTCGACGCGGGGCGCCCGGAGCTCGTCCTCGAGGTGGACGGCGGCGAACGGCACGGGTTGTCGCGGACGGCGCCGGCCGCGGCCGCGATCGCGGTGCCGGCGGTGGCCAGGATCGCCGGCGCCCGCGCACGGCCGGTCCCACGTCAGGGGCATCTCCGGTGCGACGGGATCGCACGAATGGAGCACCGGCGGCCTCGTGATTTCGCAAACGCTGCCGCGTAAACTCCGGCGCATGTCGGCGGACTGTCTCGGCCCGGAGGCGCCCAGGAGCCCGGGCCGGTTCACCCGGGCGCTCGGCCGCCTGATGCTGCGGGCCGGCGGGTGGCGCGTCGAGGGCGGGCCGCTGGATCGGCCGCGCTGTGTCCTGGTGGTCGCCCCGCACACGTCCAACTGGGACTTCGTCCACGGGCTCGGCGCGAAATGGGCGCTCGGCCTGAGCGTGCGCTTCCTCGCCAAGCGCGCGCTCTTCCGGTTTCCCCTCGGCGCCTTCCTGCGCGCGATCGGCGGCATCCCGGTGGACCGCGGCGCCACGGAAGGGCTCGTCGGGCGCATCGCCGCGCAGTTCGTGCCGGACGGGCCGCTCTACCTGGTCGTGACCCCGGAGGGAACCCGCCGCAGGGTCCCCGCCTGGAAGACCGGCTTCCACCGGATCGCGGTCGCAGCAGGAGTGCCGATCCTGCCGGTCGCGGTCGACTACAGGGAGCGGGCCGTGAGGCTCCTCCCCTACTACACCCCGACCGGCGACTATGCCACGGACCTTCGGGCGCTCAGTGCGCATTTCAGGCCGGAGATGGCACGGTACCCCGAGAGCTACGTGGTGCCGGCGGTCGACGAGGGCAGCGGCGATCGTCGGGAAGGGACGGCCTGCGAGTAGCCGCTCGACCGGCAGGTCCCCTCGCGTCTGCGGGTCTCCGTGGCCGGTCCCGGCGGGTCGGTCGTGCTCGTGGAGGCGCCGTTCCGCCAGCTCTTCGACATCGACTGGGACGGCCGCGACGGCTCCGGACGAGTGATGGCGCCAGCCTACACGCAGGTCCGTTCCAGTTCGATTGGGACGGCCTGGACGACTACGGTGCCCCGTCGGAACCGGGCCTTGGTGCCTCACCCCGTCCGGTGACTCAGCGTGTGGTGTCTTGCCTCGTGTGAGGCGCCAAGGGACCTCAGTCCGAGGCCAGCTCCGGCGTCAGCACGAACCGGAGGCGGAAGCCGTCGGCCTCGCGCGTGAGCGCGACGAGGGCGCCCATCCTGAACGAGAGCATCGGCCGAGCGGCGTCTCCGACCACGAGCAGCGACGCCAGCCGGGTGAGATGGGGCAGGTGCCCCACCAGCAGCCGCGGCTCGCACGGGTCCAGGAGCGCGCGCGCCAGCTCTCCCGGGGCGTCGTTGGGGGCGAGGCCGGTCCGCTGTTCGACGCGAGGGTGCGGCTGGAGATGCGATGCGACGATATCGGCCGTCTGGCGCGCGCGCAGCTTACCCGAGTGCTCGACGAGAGCAATGCCGAGACCCAGGCGCGCGGCGTGACGCGCGACGCGCTCCACCTCCAGCCGGCCTCGTTCGGTCAACGGCCGGGAGGCGTCCTCGCTCTCCGGCTTTGCCTCGCCGTGCTGCATCAGGTAGAGGTCCACGCCTGCCCGTGGCCCGCCCTCAGTCCCCGCTGGCTTTCGACTTGAGCAGCGAGTCGTTGTCCTTGAGGAACGCGCGGACGTCGTCGGCCACGTCCAGGAGCCGCCCCCACTGCTCCTTGTAGAGCGTCACGGGAAAACGGCCGAGGCCGTACACGGACAACGCACCCTTCTCGCTGACCTTGAACCTGAGGCCGTGGCTGCTCTGCCGCCGGAGCTGCTCGTTCTCCGCCTTGAGCCGCTCCAGCTCCGCCTTGACGTCGTCGTCGGCCATCGTCGCCTCCCGGTGGCTTCCGTACTCGGGGAGCGTAACATGCCCGCCCACTACCCGCTCTCCGCGCGCGCAAGCTCCGGCTCGCGCGCCGGCCCGTCGAGCACAGGTCGCGGATCGATCGGGCAAGGCTCTCTCCGATACCGGGCAGCGCCTCCAGTGCGGGCAGGCCCCCCGCAGCCAGGGTCCCGGTCACCGGCTGCCTCAGCGAGCGCAGCACCTCGGCGGCGCGGCGGTACGCGCGGACGCGGAAGCGGTTCGCCCCCTGGCGTTCCAGGAGCCGCGCCACTTCTTCGAGTCGGGGCGCCGACGTGCGCGTTCACAGGGTCCGGCATCGCCCCTCGGCTCCCATTGTGACGCCGGGGCTGCCAGCCGGGGGACCGCTGTCGCGCCTTGGAGCCGGCCCGCTCGGCCACGAACCCTACGGCTCGAAGCGCATGGGCAGGTACTCCGGCTCCCACATGGCTCGCTCCACTGTCCTCGAGGTTCGGCCGATCTCGAATGACCAGGCCGCGGCTGTCGGTCGTCCAGAGGCGCCCTACCGCCTCCTCGCGGCCGAGGCCATCCTCCATGAACGCGGTCACCAGCTCCGAGATGCCCTGGGCCGAGGCTCCGGCGCCGGCGAAGACGACCCGCTGGTCGCGCATCCTCTGGCCGGTGATGCGCAGGGCGCCGTACAGGCCGGCGAGCACGACCCCGGCGGTGCCCTGGATGTCGTTGTTGAACGTACACAGATCGTGGCGGAGCATAATGCCGGACATGCGATCGCCGACGTGCTCGTAGAGGACGAAGCGCTCGTTCGAGGACTTCGTGGTGGCCGATCGTCTCGCCGATCATCGTCCCGCCCCGGTGGCGAACCGTGCGGGGTCGTGCTCCGGCGGGCCCGGAGATCCGAGGACGGCCTCTGCCGCCACCCGCCCGACCGCCGTGCCGGCGGTCACCCCGTGGCCACCCAGCCCCGCGCACCAGACGAAGCCCTCCACCTCCGGGTCGCGTCCAAGGACGAAGCACCCGTCGGGCGTGAGCGTGCTTCCTGACGATCGTCACGTCGCGGAGGCCCAGGCGTGTGAGGTGGTAGGCGGTCGACACGTCTCGAACCCGGCTCCGATGACGACCGTGCCGGCGCTGCTGATCGGGGCCACGTTCAATAGATCGTGAAAGTGACGGGAGCCCGGGCGACCGTGGCCACCGGCAGGCCGCGGTGCATCGCCGGCACGAACACCCACGCCCTCACCGCCTCCAGCGCGGCCTCGTCCAGGAGCGGCACGGAGGCGAGGACGCGAGCCCGGACCACGCGGCCGCGGTCGTCGATCAGGATCTCCAGCAGCACGGTCCCCTGGATCTTCTTGACGAAGGCCTCCTGCGGGTACTGGGGGCGGACGGAACGCACCAGCCGGGGCGGCCGGTCCGGTGCGGGCACCGGGATCGGGCCCGTTCCGGTCCCCCCGATGACTCCGCCCAGGACGCCGCCGGGCAGGCCCCCCACGACGCCACCCTCCACTCCGCCCGGCATCCCCTCGGGCACCCCCGTGTCGCTGCCTTCGGGATCGCCCCCGGACGGAGCCGCCTCCGGCTCCGGCTCCGGCGCCGGCAGAGCGGGCGCGGCCGAAGGCGCCACGAGGGGAGCCGGGTCGGCGGCCGCGCGGCGGACCGGCGGCGTCTTCACCGGCCGCGCGACCAGGCCGGGGCCCCGTGGCAGGGGCGGCGGGGGTGGAGGCGGAGGGTCGTAGTAGAACGCCCGGAAAGCGTCCTCGAGCGGCCCCGGGAGCGGCTCGTCGATCGCGAGCGGGAGCAACAGCGCCAGGGCGACGAGCGCGGCGTGGGCCACCAGCGATACGGTCATCTGGGGGAGCCGGATCGAGCCTCCGGCACCGGTCACGGCCCAGCTCTCGAGCAGCGGTCCCGGCGCGGGAGTCAGCGAACGGTTGACCTCCGGTGGCGCTTCGGCGGGACCGGGAACCGAAGCGTCGTCGTCTCTGCCGGCCCGGTTCGGTAGGCCAGCGCGCATGGATTGCGGAGGCCGGGTGACCGCGCGCATCGTGCGCGTGTTCCTGCCGACCTCGGCGTCCGACGCACCCGCATCCCGCTGACCGGCCGAGACTCCGGGTCCCCTCCCTGCGAACGCGCGCATGTGGCGACCGCCCGAGACCAGCGAAGCAACCAGCGTGCCCCGCAGGCCTGCGGAGCGCTCGAAAGATGCGAACGCACCACGTGGGCTACGCTCGGCCTCAGGAGGCCTTGCGCCAGGGGTGCTCGGTGGCGCCCGCCGAGTGTCTTCTCAGGTGGAGCACGCGCCCGGCGGCGGGCGCGGCGCTGCGCGCGCCGCGCAGGACCAGCCGGGCGGCCTGCTGGAGCAGCAGCGCGAAGCCGATCACCGGGAGGAAGACCACGAACAGGCCGCCCATCACGGGGGCCAGGACGAGCATGAGCAGCACCGGCACCCGGAAGTAGCGCCGTTCGCTCTCGCCCGGCAGGACGCGCCCGGGCTTCCCGTCGATCGTGACGAACTCCCATTCGGCAGGATTCCAGTAGAAGCCCGCCCTGACCGCCTGTCCTCCGAAGCTGCTCTTCATCGCTCCCTCCTGTCGTTTCCGTCCTACCTGGAATATCGGCTCCAGGACGCTCGTTCACCATCGGGCGCTCGACCGGGCGGCGGCGGTCCTCTCACCGATTACGGCCGGGAAAACACCCGAGGGAAGGGGGGGAGAAGAACCGAGCCTCCGCCCGGACCTATGCGAGGGGCTCCTGGACCACCTGATCCATGGACAGCCGCCGGACGGGCCACCATACTGCCAATGATGGAGTCCCAGGCCGCCTACCCGTCGCTCGCGCCGCCCGGATACGACGAGCGCCTCAAGTCGTGGGTCCGCGAGCACCAGGTGTGCGGCGAGATCGATCCGCAGTTCGAGGTACACCACAACCGCAAGGTGCAGGTCGGGTTCCGGCTGAGCCTGCTCGCCCAGCCGACCCCGCCGTGCAGCGTCGATCCGGGGTGCACGCGATGCGCGGCGGTGTTCGAGTGCCTGGAGGCGATCGCTCGTCGCGTGATCCCGCACGGCGCGCGCTTCGATATCGAGCCCTTCGACGGCTCGTTCCATCTACGGCCCGAGACCCGATGGGCACCGGAGGTGGAGCTGGTCGCCGAGGTCCTCCACCGGGAGGGCACGTTCGACCCTCCGGACGACCTGGAGCGGTCCTACCCGGCCCAGATCAGGCGCGAGCTCGTCGCGCTCGGCATCCAGCCGAAGGCCTGGCGCACCCGGCGAGGACCGACCCGGCTCTCCTGACCGGACCGCGCGCCGGCCCTTCTCGGCCGCACGCCGGCTTCGAGGGATGCTCGAGGCGACCGCCGACGGGATGGGCGACAAGAGGATCTCCGCTCCGGGTCAGCGACCGGACCGAAGCCGCCACCTCGGCGATCCGCCGCGGCATCCGCCGGCTCGACTGAGCCGCTACCGCTGGCAGCGCGGGCAGAAATGGGCGGAGCGCCCGCCGACCACCACGCGCCGGATCGGCGTGTCGCAGCGGCGGCAGGGCTCGCCGGCGCGCCCGTAGACGCGCCGCTCGTCGAGCGGCGGACCCTCTTCACCGCTCGGGTCGCTGACGCTGGCGCCACCGGTCTCGATCGAGCGGCGTAGGACCCTCTTCACGGCCGCGACCATCCGGCGGCACTCCGCTCGGCTCAGGCGGCCGGCGCGCCGCGTGGGGCGGATCCGGGCCAGGAACAGCGCCTCGTCGGCGTAGATGTTGCCGACACCGGCGAGCACCGACTGGTCCAGGAGCACGGTCTTGACGCTGGCGCGGCGCCCGCGCGTCACGTCGAACAGGTCTGGCCCGCGGGAGCGCAGGGCGTCGGCGCCGAGCCGCTCCAGTCGCGGCGAGCTTTCCCCGGGCCGCAGGAGCTGGATCTTGCCGAGCTTCCGGACGTCGCGGAAGAAGACCTCGGGACCGCCGCCGGCGAACCGCAGCCGCAGGTGCGTGTGGGCGTCGGGACGGAAGCCCGCGGTCTGTCGATCCGGGGCCAGGGCGGCCCCCGCGGTGGAGGACAGCAGCCGCACGCTCGCGGTGCCCGCGGCAAAGAGCTGCCCGGTCATGCCGAGGTGGAGCAGCAGGCGCTCCCCGTTGTCGAGCGGCGCGACCAGGTACTTCCCCGTGCGTTCCAGGGACAGGATGCTCCGGCCCGGCAGCCGGCGGCGGAGCACCGACGGCCGCGTCAGGAAGACGTAGCTGTCCCGCGTGGTCTCGACGCCGGCGACGATGCGGCCGACCAGGAACGGCTCCAGCCGGCGCCGCGTGATCTCGACCTCGGGCAGCTCCGGCATCGGGGTCGAAGCTAACACGGGCGCTGCTGGGGTATGCTCGCGGGACGGAGGGTTGTCATGGAACCCAAGAAAGCCGCCGACTTCGACCAGGAACTGCTCGACCTCTTCGACGGGTACGTGCACGGCGACATCGACCGCCGCGGGTTCCTCGAGGGCGCCGCCAGGTTCGCCGCCGGAGGCTTGACCGCGGCGATGCTGCTCGAGGCCCTGAGCCCGAGGTTCGCGGAAGCGCAGCAGGTGCCGGAGGACGACAAGCGCGTCGCGGCCAAGTCGATCCACTACGACTCGCCCCAGGGCACCGGGAAGGTGCGCGGGTACCTGGTTCGGTCCGCGGACGCCAAGGACGAGAAGCTGCCCGGCGTGATCGTGGTGCACGAGAACCGGGGGTTGAACCCGCACATCGAGGACGTGGCGCGGCGGCTGGCGCTCGAGGGCTTCATGGCGCTGGCCCCCGACGCGCTCACCCCGCTCGGCGGCTACCCGGGCAGCGAGGACGAGGCGCGTGCGCTGTTCCAGAAGCTCGACCAGGAGAAGAGCCGGCAGGACTTCGTGGCCGCGGTGGGCGTGCTGCGCGCCCGGCCCGACGGCACCGGCAAGGTGGGGGTCGTGGGCTTCTGCTACGGCGGAGGGATCGCCGGCATGCTGGCGACGCGCGTGCCCGACCTGGACGCCTCGGTGTCGTTCTACGGGGGCCAGCCGAAGGCGGAGGACGTCCCGAGCATCAAGGCGCCGCTGCTCATCCACTTCGCCGAGAACGACGAGCGCGTCAACGCCGGCTGGCCGGCCTACGAGGCGGCGCTCAAGGCCAACGGCAAGGCGTACGAGGCCCACGTCTACCCGGGCACGCAGCACGGCTTCAACAACGACACGACGCCGCGCTACGACCCGGAGGCCGCCAAGCTCGCCTGGTCGCGGACGCTCGCCTTCTTCAAGAAGAACCTGGGCTGACGAGGTCCCCCGGGGCCGACGAGGCCGAGTGGCTCACGCGGGGCCTCGATGCCGCCAACACCCGCCTGAGCGGTTCGCAGGTCTTCGTACGCTCTGGGCGGAGTCGCCCGTGCTCGGCGGGGCGAGTATTGCACAACTGTGACGTTCACCGGCGGGCCATGGTGGTAGCTTCAACCCATGCTGGAGCTCACGGCGCCGGCGGCGCTCCGGCCGGACGTGTTCCCCGTCCATCCCCTCGGATCCCAGGCTCGCGTGCTCCTGACGAGCGTCTTCGGCCCCTACGCCCGGGACGACGAGTACGGCAGCCGCGCCATCAACCCGATGGAGCTGTACCACAACCAGGTGACCAGGCTCCAGGGCATCTTCTCGCTCCGGATGTTCCACCGGTCGTGGGGGATCATGCTGATCCAGGCCAACATCCAGGCGTCCTGCAACCTCTTGGACTTCCCGACCCTGGAGCGCTTCGTGGAGGAGATCCGGAGTCATCCCTACGACGTCGTGGGGATCAGCTCGATCATCCCCAACGTCGGTAAGGTCGCACGAATGTGCGAGCTGGTCCGCGAGCACTTGCCGCGGGCGTCGCTCGTCGTGGGCGGCCACGTCGCCAACCTCCCCGGGCTCGGGCACAGGGTCGGCGCGGACCACGTCGTCCGCGGCGACGGCGTCCGGTGGTTCCGTCGTTACCTGGGCGAGGACGAAGCGCGGCCGATACGTCACCCGGTCGTCGCCTCTTCGGTGGGTGCCTGGACGATGGGGGTGAGGTTGGCGGACCGCTGCCGGAGCACCGCGGCCGCGCTCATCCCGTCGGTGGGATGCCCCCTGGGGTGCGACTTCTGCTCGACGTCCGCGATGTTCGGGGGGAAGGGGAGGTCGGTCGCCTTCTACGACCGCGCCGACGACCTCTTCTCGGTCATGTGCGGGATCGAGCGGACGCTGGGCGTCCGATCGTTCTTCGTCATGGACGAGAACTTCCTGCTCTACCGCGCTCGCGCGCTACGGCTGCTCGAGCTGATGCGCGCCCATGCGAAGGCGTGGGCGCTCTACGTCTTCAGCTCGGCGAACGCCCTCCGACTCTACCGCGCCGAGGAGCTGGTGGCACTCGGGGTCTCGTGGGTGTGGCTGGGCCTGGAGGGCCGTGACGCCGCGTACGCCAAGCTCAGGCGCGTCCACACGCGTTCACTGGTGCGTGGGCTGCAGGCACACGGCATCCGCGTCCTGGGGTCGAGCATCATCGGGCTGCCCGAGCACACCCCCGAGAGCATCGACGGCACCATCGAAGACGCCGTCGTCCACGCTACGGAGTTCCATCAGTTCATGCTCTGCACACCCATCCCGGGCACGCCTCTCCACGCGGAGCATCTCGAGAAGGGCACGCTCCTCGACGAACGGGACTGCCCGCTCGCGGACGCCCACGGCCAGCTCCGCTTCAACTACCGGCATCCCCACATCCATGGCGGGCGGGAGACGGAGTACCTGCTCGAGGCCTTCCGCCGCGACTTCGCCCGGAACGGCCCGAGCGTCGTCCGCATCGCGAGGACGCTGCTCCGGGGATGGCGTCGCCACAAGGACCATCGCGACCCGCGGGTCAGGGAACGCTACCGGCGGGAATGCCGGGACCTGCCGACCCTCTACGCCGGCGCCCTTTGGGCGGCGCAGAGATGGCTGGCGCCGGACGCCTCGCTGGCGGCGCGCGTCGGCGCCGTGCGGCGGGCGATCGATCGCGAGTTCGGGCTGAAGGCGAGGCTCGCCGGGCCGCTGGTCGGCCGATTCCTGCTCTCCGCGATGCGCCGGGAGGCGCGGCGCCTCGGGCGAGGCCGGACCTACGAGCCGCCCACCTTCTACGAGACGAACCGGCCCGGCGCCGGAAGGCGCCACCGCAAGGACCCGCGGCTGGGCCGCTGGGTCGAGCCATCACCAAGGGCCGCGGAAGGCAGCCGGCTTCCCGCTCGCGCCTGAACGCCTGACCACCGCCGTTTCCGGCAGCGCCCTGTCCGGGATCGCCCTGTCCGGGAGCGCCTGTCCGGGAGCGCCCTTGACGAGCGCCGATCGGAGGCGTAGCGTTCTTGCGACCCCCGGCCGAATTGAGGTGAGGGCGTGGTCCTCGGGCTCCCCTGAGGGGGCTCCGCTGGTCCATCCCCCAGGGAGACTGCGAAGCGGCCCGGCCGCGCTCCGGTGCTCCTGACACTCGACACGACCCGCCGGGGAGTCCCCTAAGGGAGGCGAATCGGATGATGAGGAGAATGGGAAGCGCCCTCGTTGCGAGCCTGAGCTTGACCGTCCTGCCCTCCGCCCTGGCCCAGGAGAAGCCCGGCACCATCACCCAGGTCATCGTGAGCCGGGCCAAGGCGGGCGCGACCAAACCGTACGAGGACGGCCGCAAGCGCCACGTGGCCTGGCACAAGAGCCAGAACGACCCCTGGAGCTGGCAAACCTGGCAGGTGACGAGCGGGCAGGACCAGGGATCTTACGTGACGGTGACTTTCGGTCACCACTGGAAGGACTTCGACACCTGGGAGGGGAAGTTCGGAGACGGCGACAACGCCGACGTCGAGAGGAACATGGCACCGCACACCGAGAGCACCACGATCAGCTACTACGACTTCGCGGCCGAACAGAGCCGTCCTCCTTCGGGCACGACGCCGACGAAGATGAGCGAGGTCGTCCACTTCTTCTTGAAGCCGGGCACGACGGGCGCGTTCCGGCAGGCCATCAGCCGCGCCCACGAGGCCATCGGCAAGACCAACTGGCCCGTCAACTACCTCTGGTACGAGCTTTGGAACGGCGGGGAGGGGCCACACTTCGTGCTGGTGCTCCCACGCGACTCCTGGGCCGACATGGCCGAGCCCGAGTTGTCGTTCCCGGCGATGCTGACCAAGGCCTTCGGCCCCGTCGAGACGGGGCAGATCCTCGGTGCCATGAGCTCGAGCACGAAGAGCGAGTCGAGCGAGATGCTCCTCTACCGACCTGACCTGAGCTACGTTCCGGCGCAATAAGGGGCCCGCCGTTGCCGCCCGGTCGCGCGTGGTCGCGGCCGGGCGCTGCGGCCCGGTACACTCGCTTGAGGGTCTCCACGCCACCCCTCCGGCGGGGAGAGAGGGTCGACGATTGCGTGGACCGAGGCCGTCTCGACCCGGCGGCTTCGACATGCCAGAAGCATGACAGTGCCTGTCATATATGGGGACTACCCTGCGACTGGCCGGGGCGTGAAGGCTCCCGGAAGACAGGAGGATACACGTGAAGATGACCGAGCTGTTCGCGGCCCAGATGGAGCGTGAAGCGGCGGTGTCGCGCAAGGCGATCGAGCGCGTACCGGAGGGGAAGCCGGACTGGAAGCCGCACGAGATGTCGATGCCGCTCGGCTACCTCGCGACGCTGGTCGGGACCATGCCCTCGTGGGTCGCCATGGCGATCGGCCAGGACGAGCTCGACCTCGCCCCACCCAGCGGGCCCAAGTACACGCCTCCGGCCTGGAGCACGGCCCGCGACCTGCTGCGCGTGCACGACGAGGCCGTGGGCCAGGCGCGCGAGGCCTTGCGCGGGACCTCCGACGAGTACCTGATGACGCCGTGGCGCCTGCTCGTGGGCGGGCACACCGTCATGGAGAACCCGCGGCACGTGGTGATCGAGGACACGTTCACGCACCTGGCCCACCATCGCGGCCAGTTGACCGTCTACCTGCGGCTGAACGGCGTGCCCGTGCCGTCGCTCTACGGGCCGTCCGCGGACGAGCAGACCTTTGCCTGAACCGGCTCGCGGTCAGGCCGGACCCGGGAAGGTGAGTGTGAACGAGGCGCCGCGGCCGGGGTTGTTCGCGGCGGCGATCGTGCCGCCGTGCGCCTCCATGATCCGCTTGCAGATGCTCAGCCCGAGCCCGTAGCCGCCCGTCTTCCTGGACCGCGACCGGTCCACGCGGAAGAAGGGCTCGAACAGGCTGGAGAGGTCCTCCTCCGGGACGCCGGGGCCGTCGTCGGCGACCTGGACCACGACGGAGCTGGCCTCGATCGCCGCGGACACCTCGATCGGCCGGCTGTCCGGAAGCGAGTACTTGACCACGTTCTCGAGCAGGTTCCAGCAGGAGCCAGAGCAGCCGGTCGTGCGCGGCATGGATCCGGCGACCCTGCTCCCACATGAAGAGGTACTCTCCGCCGTCCGGGGCGGGCTCGATGAAGGCGAAACGCCGGGCCGCCCGGCCGCCCGGCCGCCTCCCCCTTCGTCCGCGGGCCGGCGCACCTCGTCGAACGAGGGGAGGCCTCGGCCGTCGCCCAGGCGCCACGCGGGCCCTGGTAGCGGACGTGGAGCTCGAAGCTCTCGGCCAGCCGCCGCGCGGCCGCCCGGTCGGGGGAAGTCGCCGCGAGGAGCCGTCCGTACTCGCGCACGACCCGCCCGCCCCCAACCGGACCTCGGCGCCCAGCGGGTCCTCCTCGCCGAACAGGTCGGCCGCGACGGTCTCGCCGACGAGCACGACCCGTGCCCGCGCCGGCCACGGCCGCCGCGTCCAGGTACTCGCCGCGCGCCACGCCGCGTCCCCAG
>Ga0268386_10000139_pt1 | contig 41899 bp, 36 predicted proteins | sample RVTome_15_FD_200260 | JGI IMG/M metagenome (GOLD analysis project Ga0268386, IMG submission 200260) | Soil microbial communities from uranium-contaminated site in the Upper Colorado River Basin, Wyoming, United States - RVT150D86... ... | reverse complement strand
ACCGCGCGGTGGCCGGCGCACCGTGCCGATGCGAAGCCCTTCCCCGGCATGCCGGGGGCTGCCCAATCGGACGATCCGCACCGTCATCGGCTCACCTTCTCTTTCTCTTCAGTCACACGTCCCGGCCATCGCACCGCACCGCGAGGTGAGGCAAACCCTGGACTCGTCTCGAGCATGGAACTCGGGCGCCAATACGGTAGTCTTACCGCACTCCGAGCATCAAGGATGCCCCCATGAACAAGCTTGTTGCGTTTGCTGCCGTCGCCAGCATGACCCCGGTCCTCACCTTTGCCGGCGAGGTCTTCGGCACGGTGAAGGGTGCCTCCGGCCCGGTCGGCGAAGGTGCTGAAGTGGCCGCCAAATGCGGCGACCAGGCATACGGTCCCGTGACGACCGACAAGAAGAGTGCCTATCGGCTGGTCGTCGGCCAGACTGGCAAGTGCACTCTGACCGTCACGCACGATGGGAAGTCGGCCACGATGAACGTCGTGTCCTTCGACGATGCGACGCAGACAGATGTCGTGCTCGCGGTCAGCGCGGACGGCAAGCTGACGGCCAAACGCGGCTGAGCACGCGGAGTCGGGACGCGATGGCGGAACCTCCTAAGCAGAAGGACCGATGGGACAAGTTCGGTGTGTTGCTGCAGCCCGTCGGCGGTCTGCTGACGGCGATGGCCGTAGCGTTTCTCGGCGTCACCGGCTCGCGCGCGCTCGAGGAGCGCCAGTCACGCGACTCGAACGCGCGTCTGTACTCGGAGCTGATGAGCCAGCGCGAGGTCGCGGAATCGACGCTGCGCAAGGACGTGCTCGGTGCGATCCTGCAGGAATACCTGGAGGCGAGTCCGACCGATCTCGACGCTAAGGTGCTGCAGCTCGAGCTGCTGTCGAACAACTTCCACGACTCGCTCGACCTGCGCCCGCTTTTTCACGATCTGCAGCGCAAGCTCCTGAAGTCGCCTGAAAGCTCCGACCAGCAGGAGCTTCTGTCGCGCATCGAGAACCTGGCGCGCGAGGTCACCTCGAAGCAGCTTTTCACGCTGCAGGGCCGCGGCGCGCGGTTCAGCCGGCCCGTCGACCTGGCCGAGCTCGACGCGGCGGGCGACGGCAGCCTGCCGCTGACCCCTGAGCCGCAGACGCTCACCATCGGCGAGCACAAGTGCGACATCGCCGTGCTGGTGCGCTCGGCGGACCGTCGCACGCGCAACATCCGCGTGCGGCTCGAGGCTAGCGCCTGCAACGGGCCGGACACCCAGACCCTGAATACGACCTTCGACGTCGGCTTCTACGACTTTCCGATCATCGACAACACGCGCCTGCCCAACGGCTGGCGCTGCGCGGTCGCGCTGACCAACTGGGTCGAGGATTTTGCCGAGCTGACGACGATCTGCTTCCCCGGCGAGTACGCGAGCCTCAAGGACCGCCCGTACTACGAGGAAGTCATCCAGAAGCTCCGCCAGCAGGCGGATGCGCCACCGACCTGACCCGCGGGCTCAGCCGCAGCTCACGGTGGAAATCCGGCCCTTTTCGTCGACCATGAAGGTGAGCCGGTCCGCGCGGAACTCCATGGTCACGATCTGGCCGGGTCGCAGCGCGCGCTCGACGCGCGCGCCCGCGGTCACCCGCGCCTCCTCGCCGAGCTCAGGGGTGTAGAGCTCGCCCACCAAGCGCAGCACCGCTTCCGCGTTGCAGCCGTCGCCATTCGCCGCCGGTGTCTCGGCCTGCGCAGGGAGCTCACCGGCCGGCGCCGCCGGTGACGATGCGGACCGTGGCGCCTCGGCCGGTGCCGACTCGGCGGGCACCGGCCCGGCAGGAGCCGGCTCGGTCGCGGCGGTGGGGGGCGACGCGGCGGTCTCGGGTGCGCTCGCGGCGTCTTCGCGCCGGCCGCAGCCCGCCACCACGGCGATCGCGGCCAGGGCGATCAGGACAGTTCGATTCATCGTCAATCTCCTTGAGTGTTTGGCGGCAGCGCCGCCTCTCTCCGCAGGCTGTCGAGGAGGCTCTTCGATTCCAGGGTCCACCCGAAGAACGACTCCACGTTGAAGATGGTGGCCTCGTGGGCCGCGCGCGGACCGGCCTGCATCGCCGCATCCGTCACCAGAACTGGCCAGTACTCGTGGAAGTACGCATCGCGCAAGGTCGACTCGACGCAAACGTTCGTCGCGATACCCACGAAGAACAGGTAGCGGATCTCGCGCACGCGCAGCACGGAATCGAGCGTCGTTCCCGCGAAACCGCTGTAGCGCGTCTTCAGAACGACCATGTCGTTGGGCCGGGGCGCGAGCTCGGGCACGATCGCGAAATCCCAGGTGCCCTCGACGAGGAGCTTGCCCTTAAGCTCCGGACGGGCGCGCATCAGGCACAGCGCGGTTTCCTTGCGGGGGTTCGGCGATGCCTCGCTCCCGCCGTCGCTGAGATCGGGCTTGTAGCCGGTCTGCAGGTAGACCACCTGCACGCCCCTCGCGCGCGCCGCGTCGAGCACGGAATCGACGGTGCGCACGACTTCGGCGGCGCCCGAGATATCGATCCCCGCCAGGTCGAGCAGGCCTCCCTTGCTCGCGAACGCGTTCTGCATGTCGACGACGACGATCGCCGATCTGTCGAGCGCCACGTCGAGCGCCTCGGGCCGGGTCGCGAGCCTCACCATTGAGGCGCGATACTACCCCAGGAGATCGGGCGCGGGACCTTGCACAACCTGCAGCGATCCCCCTGCCGGACCGCACCGCACGATCATGGGCGGCGGTAAACGGTGCCGTCCTTCATGACGAAATCGACCTTGCTCGTGAGCGCGATGTCGGCGACCGGGTCGCCGGGCACGGCGACGACGTCGGCGTGAAAGCCGGGCTCGAGCTGACCGATGTCGGTCGCACCGAGCACCTGCGCGGCGTTGTACGTCGCGGTCTGCAGCGCGGTCGCGGCCGGCATGCCGGTGGCGACCATGAAGCCGAATTCGAGCGCGTTGTCGCCATGCAGCGCGACGCCCTGGTCCGTGCCGAAGCCGATCTTCACCCCCGCGCGCCAGGCCTTGCCGAAGGTGTCCTGGATCTGCGCGCCGATCCGTGCAGCCTTGGGGCGCACGATCTCCGGATAGAAACCAGGGATCTTCGCCTTCTCCGCGACGAACAGACCCGCGCTGATCGTCGGTACATACCAGGTCCCGTGCTTCTGCATCAGCGCGAAGATCTCGTCGTCCATGTAGGTGCCGTGCTCGATCGAGGTGACACCGCCCTCGATCGCGCGGCGCATCCCTTCCTTGCCGTGCGCGTGCGCGGCAACCGTGAACCCGTAGTCGCGTGCGGTGTCGACGACGGCGCGCACCTCCTCGAGGGTGAACTGCGGCGCATCGCCGCTCTTCGCGTAGCTCAGCACGCCGCCGGTGGCGGTGATCTTGATCAGGTCGGAGCCGTCCTTGTAGCGCTGCCGGACCGCCTGACGCGCGTCCTCGACACCATTGATCACGCCCTCCGTCGGGCCCGGCGGACCGAGTGCCTCGGCGATCTCGGCATTGAGCCCGTTGTTCGGGTCGCCGTGACCGCCGGTGGTGGCGATCGACTTGCCCGCGGCATATATCCGCGGCCCCTTGACATAGCCCTGCTCGATCGCGCTACGCAGGTCGATCGAGACGCGTCCGCCCAGCTCGCGCACCGTCGTGAAACCCGCGAGCAGCGTCTTCTCGGCGTAGCCGACCGATCGGTAGGCGAAATCGGTGTCGTCGAGCCGGAACCGCTCGGAGTAGCTGTCCGGGTTCGATTCCTGCGACAGGTGCACGTGCAGGTCGATCCAGCCGGGCATGCAGGTGTGTCCCGCGAGATCGACGGTTTCGGCCCCAGCGACGTCCGCGCGCTCGCGCAGCACCTGCGCGATACGGCCGTCCGTGACGACGATCGTGCGCGCGCCGACCAGGCGCGCGGATTTCGAATCGTAGACGTTGCCGCACTGCAGGGCGGTCGAGGCCGCATCCGCTGTTGCAGGCGCGGAGATCAGGACCGCGAGCAGCGCGGCCAGACGCATCGTGTGCATGGACTGTCCTCGAAGTCGAGCGCGCATTATTTCCGTTGTCGGTGCCCGTATCCAGTATTGCAGCTATCCTTCGTCTCCATGGCCTGGCTGGCGGAACTGAAAAAGCGCAAGGTTTTCCGCGTGGCTGTCGCCTATGCGGTGGTCGGATGGCTGCTCGTCCAGGTCGCCTCGGTCGTCCTCCCTGCGCTCAACCTGCCACCCTGGACGGTCACCTTCACGACCGTCCTGCTGCTGCTTGGATTTCCCGTCGCGCTGCTGCTGGCGTGGAGCTTCGATATGGTCCGCGCTCCCAGGCCGCCGGGGACAGCGGATGCAGCTTCGAACGTGGTCGTCGCGCGCTCGGTCGTGGTGCTGCCCTTCGCCAACATGAGCGAGGAGGCCGCGCAGACGCACTTCGCCGACGGGATCGTCGAGGACCTCACGACGCGACTGCAGGCGATCCTGGGCTTGAAGGTCCTGTCGCGGCAGTCGGCGTTCGCGTACCAGGGCCGCAGCGTCGATGCGCGCACGATCTCGCGCGAGCTCGGTTGCCAGTACGTCGTCGAAGGAAGCGTGCGCAAGATCGACGACCGGATCCGCGTGACCGCGCAGCTCATCGACGCGCCGAACGACGAGCACGTCTGGGCCGAGCGCTACGACCGACGGCTCGAGGATGCATTTGCGCTGCAGGACGAGATCTGCGACCGTATAGTCGAGGCCATCGAGACCCGTATCGCGCCGGAAGCTGGCGCAAGCTGCCTCCCGGATGAGCCGGTGCCGGCGCCCGGGGATCGGACAGGCACGCAGCGGTTGCGTTTGCCACTGCGGCGGCTGTTTGGTAGCTGGTGGACCGCCGCCGGCGTCCTGGCACTCATCGGGCTAGCGGCCGCCCTCACCTGGACAGGGCAGCAGCGCAGCCGCGAACGCTGGGCGCGGGAGGAAGCGCTGCCGCGACTCGAGGCACTGATTGCCCGCGACGATTACGCCGCCGCGTTCGACCTCGCGTCGCAAGTTGCCGCCGTTATTCCCGGCGATCCACAGCTGAAGTCGCTGGAGCCTTCCTATACGCGACCGATCACCCTCAAAAGCTCACCGGCCGGCGCCACGGTGCAGTACCGACCATACGAGGGCACGGATTCCGACTGGCGTTCGATCGGCCGCACCCCGATCGAGCACCTGCCCATGCCCATGGGCATCGGGCTGTGGAGGCTCGAGCATCCTGGGCACGTCAGCGGCTTGTTCGCGATCCGAAATCCCAGCGTGCAGCTGCACAATCCTCCGGATCCGACGCTGCGCGCGCGCGCGGCGAGCATCGACTTTTCGGCGCGGCTCGCCGAGGCGTCAGCGGCACCGCCGCGCATGGTGCTGGTCCCGGCCACAGACCTGCCGATCGCACTCGCCAGCCCGGATGCGCCGGTTTCTTTGCCAGCCTTCTTCATCGACCAATTCGAGGTCACGAACCGCGAATACTTGGAGTTCGTCGATGCAGGCGGTTACGATTCGAGCGAGTACTGGCACAGCTTGCCGCTCGGCAGAACGAACGAGGACTGGCGGACGACGGTTGCGCGGTTCGTCGACGCCACCGGCCGCCCTGGTCCGGCGACCTGGGAAGTCGGCCGCTACCCGGAGGGTGCGGGCGATCACCCGGTTACGGGGGTGAGCTGGTTCGAGGCCGCCGCCTACGCCCGGTTTCGCGGCAAGAGCCTGCCGACCGCCTATCACTGGTATCGCGCAGCCTTCTCGTTGAATGAGTCCTCGGAGTCGCTGGCGTCTGCGATCGTGGGCGCCAGCAACTTCTCCGGCAAGGGCACGTCGCGCGTCGGCGAGTTCGCCGGCATCGGGCCGTGGGGCACCTACGACATGGCCGGCAACGCACGCGAATGGCTCTGGAACATGTCGGAGGATCGGCGCTGGATCGCCGGAGGCGCATGGAGCGAGCTGCCCTATTTGTTCTGGAACCAGATTGAATCCGCCGACCCCTGGGACCGGTCACCCGTCAATGGCATTCGCTGCATGCGATCGCTGCCGGGCGAAACGATCTCCGCAGAACTCCTCGAGCCGGCCAGGCAATCGTCGGTAGATTTCTCGACCCTCGAGCCAGTTTCGGAGTCGACGTACGCAGTGCTGGCCGAGCAGCTGAGCTACGTATCGTCGACGCCGCAGCCGCAGATCGAGCCGGTCGACTCGGACAATCCACACTGGCGCCGCGAGCGGATCACGCTGCCGACCGGCTATGACGACACGCGCTTTGAAGTCCACCTGTTTCTGCCAGCCCACGGGTCGCCGCCATACCAGGCCGTGTTCTACGTACCTCACGCGGGGTACACGATGCGTCCCTTCGATCTCGACGAGTTCGATCCTGCGCACGCCGGACAGCCGCTCGACTTCATCCTCAAATCCGGCCGTGCGCTCGTGGTGGTCGCCATCGACGGCTCCTTCAATCGACACTGGCCGCCCGAGCGTCGGGAGACGATGAGCGAGGCCGATCGACTGAGGACGCGTCTGCGCCACTCGCGCCAGGATCTCGGCCGCACGATCGACTACTTGGTCAGCCGCGATGACATTGATGCCGGTTCCCTAGGCTGGTTCGGCGACAGCTACGGTGGAATCTGGATGATCCCGATTCTGGCCGTCGAGAAGCGCTTCCGCACCGCGGTGCTCATACGCAGTGGCATCCGCCTCGCAAACGTCCCACAGGCAGAACAGCCATACAACTACGCGCCGCGCATTATGCAACCCGTGCTGATGCTGAACGGCCGCTGGGACATATACGTCAGTCCTGTTTCCCAACGGCGCTTGTTCGACCTGCTCGGCGCGTCACCGTCGGAAAAGCGATTGGTGCAGTACGACGCGGGTCACGGCATCCTGCCGCAGAACCAGCTCGTCCACGAGACGCTGGACTGGTTCGACCGGTATCTCGGGCCGACGCGCGCGAACTGAGCCGGCACACGCAGACGCAAGTTTGGCTCGGGGCCCGATTACTCAGTCGTAATCCAGCTCCGAGCCTATTCATCTCGGGGGGGACTGGAAGCCCGCCGCGCGGTAGGTGAGCACCAGTGTGTCGCGCCAGCCGGTTTCGCTCGTAGCCGACTGGATCGGCGTCGTCTCGTGCACGACGCGCGCATCATCGAGCAGCAGCGCCGACCAGGGCTCGGCCAGCGTGAAGCGTACGCCCTGCCCGGAGTCGGCCGGGAACACGCGCGTCTCGCCGCCGATCACCCGCATGCGATCGACGAGCACGATCGCGATGTAGTCGACGCCGTCGCGATGCGCGCCCTCCGGTGTCGGCCGGCCGATCCCCGAGGCCGTGTCGATCCGGAACTGGTGGGCCTCGATGTACCAGCGCGGAACTGGCCGCAGCACGGCGAACACTTCGCCCAGTGCGGTAACCAGTCGGGTCCACGCGGGACTCGAGGCGACCTCGTCGTCGATGGGCTCGAACCACCGCTCCAGGCCGCCGTGCAGCGCGTTGTAGGTGGTCGGCTGCCAGTGCGCGCGGTGCGGCGCGCGGACGAGCGCCGGCAGGTCGAGATCCTGCACGAAGCACGCATGCCGGCGCGAACGATAGCGGCCATCGTCGCGCAGGTAGAGATCCTGCGGCAGCGCGTTCCAGCTCGGCGCGAGCGCCGGGAGCCCGTCCGCGGACGCGGCGGCCAGCGCGGCCACCTCCGCCGCGGTCAGCCGCGCGTGACCCTCATCGCGCAGGGCTTCCGTCACCGGATTCAAGCAGGTACCTTCGGATGAACTCGACCGTGGCGTAGAACTGGAAGTCCTGATTCGACTTCTTTGCGAACCCATGCCCCTCGTCGTCGGCGAGCAGATACCACACGGGCCCCTGGTTCTTCCGGATCGTCGCCACCATCTGCTCGGACTCGGTGTAGGGCACGCGCGGATCGTTCCTGCCCTGCACGACGAACAGCGGCTTGGTGATCTTCGACGCATTGTTGAGCGGCGAGATCGACAGCAGGAACTTGCGCATCTCCGGGTCGCGCTCGTCACCGTATTCCGCGCGCCGCAGATCGCGGCGATAGTCCTCGGTGTTCTCGAGGAAGGTGACGAAGCTCGAGATGCCGACCACCGCGAGCGAGGCGCGCAACTTCGCGTCGAAATGCGTCGCCGAGGCGAGTGTCATGTATCCGCCGTAGCTGCCGCCGGTGACCATGATGCGCGAGGCGTCGAGATCCGGGCGCGTCGCGATCCAGTCGATCAGCGCTCCGATGTCCTTGACCGAGTCCTCGCGCAGGCGCCCGTTGTCGAGACGCAGATACGACTTGCCGTAACCGCTCGAGCCCCGCACGTTCGGAAAGAGGACCGCGACGCCCAGCTCATCGAGGTAGAAGTTGTTGCGCCCGAGGAATCCTGGCTGGAACTGCGACTCCGGCCCGCCGTGGATGTTGATCACGACCGGCCGGCGGCCCGTGAACTTCGTTCCCGGCTTGTACAGGAAGCCCGAGATCGTCCGCCCGTCGAAGGTCGGCCAGCGCACGAGCTCGGGCTCGACGAAGTTCGCGGCATTCAGCCCGCCGGTCTCGCTCTCGGTCCATCGCTCGACCTTGCCCGTGGTTGCGTCCACGGAGTACACGTCCGATGGCGATCTTGCCGAGCTTAGCGAGAGGCCGATTTCCTTGCCGTCCCGATGCCACGCGATCGACCCGATCACGCCCACCGGCAAGGCCGTGATCAGCCGCGCCTCGCCGCTCGCAACGTCGATCAGTCGAAGCCGGCCTATGCCGTCCTCGTTCGTGACGACGGCGATCGTGCGTCCGTCGGGCGACACGTCGAACAGGTCGACGTCCCAGGGGACCTCGGTCGCGTAGTAGCGATGCTTGCCGTTTGCGACATCCAGGTATGCAAGCCGTTGGAACTCCGACTCGCGATCGGTCGTGACCCAGAGCCCCTTGCCGTCCCCGCTCCACTGTGCGCCGCCGTAGGAGACGAGCTCACCCTTCACCTTCGGCGTGACGCGTATCTTCTCCCCGCTCGCCACGTCGGCGACCCATAGATAGCTCTCGTTGATCGAGATGTACTCGAGCACCGCGAGCTTCGTGTCGTCCGGCGACCAGTCCTCGACACCCCAGCCGCCGCCTTCCAGGGTCAGCGCGCGCCGGTCGCTCGCCGGGTCCTTCGGGTCGACGACATGGATGTCGCGGTCGGCCCCGTTGCGGCGGGTCGAGTCGTAGGCCATGCGGTCGCCCGAGCGCGACCAGGGGCCGAGATCGTTCTGCGAACGACCGCCGTCGCTCACCAGGGTGGTCACGCCGGTCGCGACGTCGGTACGGTAGATCTGCCGGAACTCGTCCCCGCCGCGGTCACGCGTGAAGACGAAGTAGTCGCCCGAGTGGCGCGGCCAGCTCGCGTCGGTGATGCGCTCCGGGAAGAACGTGAGCTGACGACGGGCGCCGCCCGGAAACCGCACCTCGTGCACCTGGTTGGTGTTCGCGAAGCGCGTCAGCACCAGCGCCTCGCGTCTCACCGGGTGCCAGCCGGCGAAGGTCGTTGTACGGAACTCCGTGTACCGGCCGACTGCATCGGCGATCGACGCCGGAAGCTCCGGCATGCCGTCGGTATGCAGATTGGGGGCCGGTGTGATCACGCCCGACGTCCCGGGCTTCGCCTCCGGCGGCGGCGCAGCGGTCTGCGCATCGGCAGCGGTCGCAAGACCCGCCGCGATCAGCAGCGCGAGTGACTTCCAGCGAATCGTCATGATGCAAGCACCTCCATCCCGGCTCCCGAATGTGACTCGATGCCAATTATGAACGGCTAGACGCCGCTGATGGCCACCCCGGGACTCTTTCCGTCGCTCGCCTGAGTTACATTGACGCGATCTCGTCGACGATGAGGGTGTCCGAGTTGAATACGGCCTCGCATCAGCGCCTGGCCCATTCGCCGGTACTGTGACGTCGATATGATGAGTCCGGTAAGGGCGACGGCCGGTTGGGTGGGCGGGCGCCTGCTCCTGTTGCTGGTCATCATTGCGGCCCTCGTCGCGTCCGACGTCTATCGCGAGGAGTTCTCGCTGCTGACCGCGCAGCTCAAGGGACTGCTCCCCGACACCGAGCTCGTCGAGCGTCTCGAGGCTGGACGGGAAGAGATGGGGACGGTCGCGCGCGAGCGAACGGATCGCGTCATTCGTGACCTGCAGACAGCTCCCTCGCGGTCGGCTGCCAGCATCGACACGCGGATCGCCGAGCTCGAGGTCGAGATTGCCGGGAAAACGAAACAGCGCCGCTCGAGCGTTCAAAGAACGATTTCCCTGCTGAACGGCGAAGGTTTCCAGGCAGACATAAGTAACGAGATCGATATCCAGCTGCTGACCGCGGAACGTGATGCGTTGCGGCGATTGAGAGGCCAGCTAGACCGTCTTCAGCCGTCCCTCCGGGACGCTGCTCGTCGATTCGTGCAGGCACGCGAGCTGACCTTGTCGACCGCGGACGCTCATCGCGCGAAGAAGAAAGAGTTGCAGGACTACGAGGACGCGAATGCCCTGCTGGTCTGGATCCCAGGCTCGGCACCATGGAAGCATTCGGCGGCGATCCGCCGGGACGTCCGTCGGTTGGCCCGACAATACGCGAATGCGGGTAAGGACTTCTACGCCGCCCGGGACCGGTGGAGGGAGGCCCGTGCCGCAAGCCGTGCCGACACCGCGCAGGTCGAGGCCGCGGCGCAGACGTCGCTCGAGCCGCTGGATAATCTGATTGCGACGAAGCGGGCGGCCCTGGACTCGGCTAGCCGCCAGGCGGAGCGGATCCAGGGGTCGGTGCGAAGAGTTTTCTTCGATGCGCTCTGGATTCTGGCACTGGTCACGCTGGCGCCGGTCGCCATCAAGGCGTTCTGGTACTGGATCGTGGCACCGATGGCATCGCGCCGCCCTCCCATCCGACTCGCCGCACGGCCGTCCGCGCCGCAGACCGCGGGTCCGCCCGCCCCGGACACAGCGCCGTCCGACGCCAAGGCTTCGGCGCTCTCCCAAGAGCTGACGATCGGCGACCACGAAGAGCTGCTCGTGCATCCAAGCTTCCTGCAGAGCTCGACGGATCGGGGGCGGAAGGACACCAAGTGGCTGATGAGCTGGACGTATCCGTTCACCAGCATTGCCGCGGGGATGGTGGTCCTGACCCGCATTCGCGCGACCGCGACGGAGTCGGTCGTCGTTTCGAGCACGACCGACCCGTTCTCGGAGGTGGGCGTGATCAGGTTGCCGGAAGGCACCGCGCTCGTGTTGCTACCGCGCAATCTGATCGGCATGGTCCAGGCGATCAACCGGCCGATTCGGATCAGGCGACGCTGGCTCTTCAGCCTGAGCGCGTTGATCACATTCCAGTTCCGCTATCTGATCTTCGAGGGGCCGGGACAGCTGATCATCCAGGGACGCCGTGGCATCCGGATCGAGCAGGCCGGTCGCGGGCGGAGCATCGACCAGCGCGCGACGATCGGATTCAGTCCGAATCTCAACTACTCGCCGCGGCGATCCGAGACGTTCGGCGCTTACCTGATGGGAATGCGCGGGCTGTTCAACGACAACTTCTCGGGGAGCCCCGGGTTCTACGTTTACGAGGAGATGCCGAATTTCGGCAGGAAGTCGGGAATCACCGGGCGCGGGCTCGAGGGACTCACCGACGGGCTTCTGAAGGTGTTCGGAATCTGAGCGATAGCCTCACGGCCCCACGAGCGCCTACATCACGTCCCAGGAATAGCCGTGCTCGAGCGCGTGGGCGGCAATGGCGTCCATCGCCGCATCGTCGTTGTGCGTGATGCGGCGAAGGTTCCGGCTGATCCGCTGCCGTGCCTGCCGCGTGAACACCCTCGCTATGGCGTACACCTGCTCGGCGCCGGCCGGAGCCGCCCTGGCAATCGCATCGGCGCGCGAAATCACGCACAGCCCGACGAAGAGATCGATCAGGATGTCGGCGATCCGCTTCTGCAGCGCCTGGTCGTCGGCGACCCGTTTGCCGAGCTTGCGCAGTGCCTCGTCGGCGGCGCTCGCGAGCCGCGTCGCGTACTTCTCGTAGTCGTCGGCGAGCGGCCGCAACTGCGCGGGGAGCGGGTGACGCACCCGGTCGCGTCCGACGCCGGTCGCCTGCGCGAAGCGCCGCTCGGCGTAATCCGACATCAAGCCGAAACCCTTGATCGGGTGATTGAAAATCGAGGCCGCCGCGGACCTGAGCTCCGTCAGCTTCTCGCCCACGTCCTTGAGGCAGGACAGGGCAACGTAGAGCCGCAGGATCTCGTTCGTGCCCTCGAATATCGGCAGGATGCGCGCATCGCGCGCGAACTGCTCGTAGGGCAGCTCGCGCATGAACCCCGCACCGGCAGCGATCTGCAGCGCCTCGTAGGCCGCGCGCTGCATCGCCTCGCTCGCGAAGACCTTGCTGATCGCGGCCTCGGTCGAGTAGTCCTCGCTGCCCTCGTCGATGTAGTGCGCCACCATCCAGACCGTGCTCTCTGCTGCGAAACAGTCGACGGTCATCTGCGCGATCTTCGCGCGCACCAGGCCGAACTCGGCGATCGGCCGGCCGAACTGCCGCCGCTCCTGCGCCTGCCGGCCGGCCATGCGTATGAGCGACTTCATTCCCCCCACCGCTCCGCCGCCGAGCCCGGTCCGGCCGTTGTTCAGGATGCTCATCGCGACCTTGAAGCCCTTGCCGACATCGCCGAGCACGTTCTCCGCTGGCACACGCACGTCGGCAAAGGACACGGACGCCGTCGAGGAGGCGCGTATCCCCATCTTGTCCTCGTGGTGGCCGCGCGTAACGCCCGGCCACGCGGTCTCGACGACGAATGCCGTGATCTTGCCTTCCGGTCCGTCCGTGCGCGCAAACACCGTGCAGAGATCCGCGATTCCGCCGTTCGTGATCCAGATCTTCTCGCCGTTCAGGGTCCAGCTGCCGTCGTCGTTGCGCTTCGCGGCGGTGCGGATCGACGCGGCATCCGAGCCCGCACCCGGCTCGGTGAGACAGAAAGCCGCGATCAACTCGCCGGTCGCGAGCCGTGGCAGATAGCGCTCTTTCTGCCCGGGCGTCCCGAAGAGCAGGATGCCCTTCATTCCGATCGAGCTGTGCGCGCCGATCGTGAGCGACACCGAGCTGTCGTAGGACGAGGTCTGGGCCAGCACGCGCGCATAGGCCCCATTCGACAACGCGAGCCCGCCGAACTCCTCGGGGATGATCAGGCTGAAGAGCCCGAGCTCGCGCAGCGACTGGATGAACTCGGCGGGCTGCGCGCCTTCGCGGTCCCAGCGGCGGAAATCTGCGGCCTTGTCGGTGAGAAACGCGTCGATGGCCTCGACGATCTGACCCAGCATCTCGCGGTCGCGGCTGCGGATCGCGGGATACGGAAACAGGTTCTCCTCGACGATCTCGCCCACGATCAGGTTCTTCGCGATGCTCTGCCCCGGCAGCAGCCGCGCCCGTGCTGCCGCGCCGGCGTCCGTATCGGTGGTCGCGCTCATGAGCTCGCTCCCTGTGATTGCCAGTAAGCTTGCAGCATGGCCCGCGGGCTGTCCAAGTCGAAGCTGATGTCCTTTCTGCAGTGCCCGAAGCGGCTCTGGCTCGAGGCGCATCGCCCCGAGCTTGCGCCGCCGCCCGATGCAGCGGCGCGGGCGCGGCTGGCCGAGGGCGCTGCCGTGGGCGAGATCGCACGCAGCCTGTATGGACGGGACGGCGGCACGCTGGTGAGCGCCGAGGGCGGGCTCGGTGCCGCGACCGAGCGCACCAGACAGCTCCTGGGCGAGGAATCTTCGACACCGCTCTTCGAGGCGACGTTCCAGCGAGAGGGATTGCTGATACGCACCGACGTGCTCGAACGCACACCGGCAGGCGCGCGTCTCGTGGAGGTCAAATCCTCGGCGAACGTCAAGGCCGAGCACCTGAGCGACTGCGCGATCCAGGCCTGGGTCCTTGAGGCGAGCCGCGTGCGCCCGCGCTCGGTTGCGGTGGCTCATGTCGATACCGAGTTCGTCTATCGCGGCGATGGTCGTTACGAGGGACTGCTGGTGGAGCAGAACATCACCGAGTCGGCGCGGGCCCAGGCCGCGCAGGTGCCCGTCTGGCTCGGCCGCGCGAAACGTACTCTCTTGGGCGACGAACCCCGGGTGCCGATCGGCGCGCAGTGCCGCGTCCCGTATGAGTGCCCCTTCCTTTCGCACTGCTGGCCCGCCACCGAGTTCCCGCTCACCGACCTGCCGGGCGCGCACCGGAGCCTTGCCGCGTACGTCGCGCGCGGCTACCGCGATGTCCGCGACGTGCCCGCCGAGGAGATCTCGTCCCCTCATCAGGAACGTGTGTGGGCGGCCGTCCGCTCCGGGCGCGCGACCCTCGAGGACGGCGCCGCGGCGGAGCTCGCGGCGCTCCCCTGGCCGCGTCATCACCTCGACTTCGAGACCCTCGCGTTTGCCGTGCCGATCTGGGCGGGGACCCGACCCTACCAGGCGCTGCCCTTCCAGTGGTCGCTGCACATCGAGCGCTCGCCCGGCGACGATCCGCTGCACATCGAATGCCTCGAGCTCGACGATGCGCCGCCGATGCGTACGGTCGCGGAACGTCTGGTCGCCGCGGTGGGACCTGTCGGCCCGGTCTTCTGCTACAGCGGGTTCGAGGCGCGCTGCCTCGCGACGCTTGCGGAGTTCTGCCCGGATCTCGCTCCGCTGCTCCTCGGCATAGAGGCGCGACTCGTCGATCTGCATGCCCTCGTCAAGCGCAACTACTGTCACCCCGCGATGCACGGCAGCTGGTCACTGAAGGCGGTGCTGCCGACGATCGCGCCGGAGATGGATTACGCCCGGCTCGACGAAATCCAGGACGGCGGCGCTGCGCAGCGGGCCTTCCTGGAGGCCATCGATCCCGGCACTTCGGCGTCGCGCCGCGAGGAGATCCGGACGCGGCTGCTGCGCTACTGTGCGCACGACACGCTCGCGACCGTTCGCATCGCCCGCTTCCTTTCGCAATGATCCGGCTCGGAGCTGAACGCATGAATCGGCTCAGAGCCAATTTTCAACCGGCGTAATGGCTCCGAGCCAATTTTCTGCGCCAATTTTTTCTGGCCCGAAAACGAAATTCAGCGTGTAATGGCGGGCATGGACCAGCGGCATCTGACCGTCTTCGGCGCAACGAGCTTCGTCGGACAGATCCTCACGCGTTATCTCTACGGCCGGTTCGGCACTGACGGCGATCTGCGCTGGGCAATCGCGGGACGCTCGGAGGCAAAGCTCCGAGAACTGCACGCGTCTCTCTATCCGAAGGCGGCCAAGTTGCCGCAAATCGTCGCCAATGCGGGCGACGAGGAGGCGCTGCGTCGCATGTGCGCGGAGTCCAAGGTCGTGATCTCGACGGTCGGGCCTTACGCGCTCTACGGCGAGCCGCTGGTCAGGATCTGCGCCTCCACGGGCACCGACTATTGCGATCTCACCGGCGAGGTGCAATGGATCCGCCGCATGATCCGCAAGTACGAAGGTGCGGCGCGCGCGTCGGGCGCACGGATCGTGCACTGCTGCGGGTTCGACTCGATCCCCTCGGACCTCGGCGTGCACTTCCTGCAGCAGCACGCGATGCAGAAGTTCGGCAAGACGTGCCCGCGAGTGAAGTTGCGCGTCAAGGCGATGCGCGGCGGCGCCTCGGGCGGCACGATCGCGAGCATGCTCAACGTCGTCAAGGAAGCCTCCGACGATCCCGAGCTCCGCAGGGAGCTTGCGAACCCGTACTCGCTCTGCCCGGACGGCTACACGCCGCAGCTTCGCCAGCCCAGCGTCTCACGCGCGGGGTACGACACCGACTTCAAGTCCTGGATTGCACCGTTCGTGATGGCGGCGATCAACACCCGCATCGTGCAGCGCACGAACGCCTTGTCGAAGCAGGCGTATGGCGCCGATTTCCGCTACGACGAGGCCGTGCTCAGGGGAGACGGCTTCAAGGGACGCGTCGCGGCAACGAGCATGAGCGCAGGCCTCGGCGCCTTCATGGCCGCGGCGGCGGTGGCGCCGACGCGCTGGGTGCTCGAGCGTTTCCTGCCCGAGCCAGGCGAAGGGCCGACGCCCGAGCAGCAGCGCAACGGCTTTTTCGACATGCGCATTCTCGGCCGCACGGCGGATGGCCACACGCTGCAGGTCAAGGTCACCGGCGATCGCGATCCGGGCTATGGCTCGACGGGCAAGATGCTCGGCCAGGCCGGGGCGTGCCTCGCGCTCGACACGCCCAAGGCCAAGACGCCGGGCGGCTTCTGGACACCGGCGACCATATTCGGCGACCGGTTGATCGAACGGCTGGTCAGGTATTCGGGTCTGCGGTTCGAAGTGGTGTGAGCGCCGGCTGCGCGATCGCCGCGCGGCCGTACGGACCCGTGACCGTACCGGAGCGGATCCACTCGACCATCATCGGGTAATAGCCCTCGGCATAACGCGTGTACACGCGCTCGCCGTCGCGTTCCTCGAACTCGAGAATGCCGTGATCCGTGGCCGGAAACACCGCGGTCACTACGGCCAAGCCCTCGCGCTGCAGCCGCTCGAGGCGGCGCAGCGTCTCCTCGTGCGGCGCCTCCCGGTCCTCGGCCGCGAGGATCCAGAGCTGCGGCGCGGATACCTGCCGCAAGGTAGGCATCGGGTCATAGTCCCAGCTCGTGCCCTGGTCGAAGAACGGTCCGACGATGCGGAGCCCCCAGTTGGGGTGCTTGAGGAAGTCCTGGGTGAATTCTCCCTGGATCTCGCCATACCAGGGCGCATCGCGATACTTCGCTTTCGCGGCGGCCAGCGCGTCGAAGCCTTCCGTGTAGTCGGAGGCGATCACCCGGCCGGTGGCATCGGTGATCTCCTTCGCCTGCGCGAGCACATCGGCGCCGTAGCCGCGGTCGATCAGGCTCTGCCGCACCTCGCCCGCGTCCTCAGCGAGCGGTCCTTCGGCCATGCCATAGCCCACCAGCACGAAATCGACGGGCGCCTGCGTGGCCGCAAGCGGCGCGATCCAGCCGGCCTGGCTGCCGCCGACGAAGCCGACCCGCCCGGCGCGCGCACCGGCGAGCCGCCGCGCCTCGTCGAGCGCGGCCGCCGCGTCCGCGGCGAGCAGGTAGAAGTCCTGCGTGTACTCGCCACCCGAGTCGCCGGTCCCCCGCTTGTCGTACACGAACACCGCGATGCCCTGGGCCGGCAGCCGATGCTGCTCCGGGTAATAGAGGCGCCCGGAGTAATCCTCCGATCCGTGCAGTACGACCGCGAGCGGCACCGGTGCGACGCCGGCCGGCATCACGAGCCGCCCCGAGAGCTTTACGCCACGCGATTCGAACTTCGTCTCGCGGATGCGGAACACTTCGCGGGTGGCCGGGACCGGCCGCTCGCCGGCCAGTCCGAACTCGATCGTCGCCTCTTCGCAGCCGCCGATGCGCGCGGCCGCGGCCGCAGGGCCGTCATCTGACCAGCCGCGGGTCGCGGTCCAGCGCCCGTCGGGTTGTCGCGTGAGGCGCCCGGATTCGCCTGACTCGAGCCGATAACGCAGACCGTCGTCGGAGGGCGTCAGCGTCAGCAGCCGGCCGTTGGCATCCCGATAGGCCCCGGCGTGGCACACGACGTCGGGCGGCGGCGGCGGATCGGGATCGTCGCGGGACCAGGCGTGAAGGGCGATCCCCATCACTGCAAGCACGGCCATACCGGCTGCCAGGTACAAAGCTTCGCGTCGCATCCCGATCCGCCCCTGAGGTAAACGCAACGGCTGTTGGATGCGCGGCGGCCCGCCGTGGTTTGAACGTCCAAACGCTGCGGCACGTCCGGAGGTACTGGTGCCGACGGAAGTTCGGGACCAGACTCGGGCTCTCTGCCGGCACGAGCCAAGGAGGCCCGATGCTTCTGAAGGAGAAGACATCCGGCCATATGGTCGAGGTGCTCGACGTGATCGACCTCTTCGACAGCGCCAGATCGACCGTGCGCGGCCGGCTGCACTATGGCGAGGAAGCGCAGGATCCGCAGCCGTTCGACAAGCAGGCCCTGTGCTTTCTTTCCGGTGAGGATCTGCCGCACTGCTGGACTGACCGGCACTATCGCGACGAGGACCTCGCACGGCTCCGGCGCCGTTAGGCCAGGACTTGCGGCATGGACCCGTCTCTCCTTCGCCGAGGAGCATGGCTCGTTGCGTGCTTCCTCTGGTGTGCCGGATGCGCAACGGGGCGGTATCACGACGCGTATCTGGTGCTGGACCACTTCGCCGCCGCGGGAGGCGCTGGTTCCGGGTGCAGTGCCCGAGGGCAAGGATCATGAGCGCCTGGTCGAGCTCGTCCGGACATTGGCGCGCGTGCGCTTCGTCTTCGGCGTTGGCGCCTATCACGACCTGCGGCGCGCGATCCGATTCTTCACGACCGGTTACTTCGAGGACGACGGCAGGCGCAGGTATGCGGAGCCCTCCGACTACGGCCGACTCGTATACGCAAGCAGGACCAGCTGCGCGACCCGACCGACCGAGCGACCTTCGCCGCCATGGTCGAGGCCAGGATGCAGGACGCGACCGCGGATCTCTCTACGCTCGCGGGCAGGCTGGGTCCCGAAGGCCAGTCGGTCTATCGCCTGTTGACCAATGCCGATCCCGACCGGACGCTCGAGCTGATCAGTGACCTGCCCGGCGAAACCGTCGCGACGATCGATGCGCTCACGCTCGCGGACAAGGAGCTCCGCGGGTTCCCGGCCCGCCTCATCCTGGTCCACGGGAAGAGCGATGCACTGATTCCCTTCACCGAAAGCATCGCGCTCGCCCGTGCGGCTGCTCCATCGCGGTCGCGTGTCATCATCGTCAATCACGCGGTCACGTCGACCTGAGGTTTTCACGCCTGCTGAGCGCGCAGTTCTGGACCCAGGAGCTGCCCGACGCCTGCCGCGTGCTGCGTGCCGTGGCAATGCTGCTGCGCGAGCGCGAGCCGGCCTCCAACGATGCGCCGGCAGGGGTCCCTCGCTGAGATCAGCAGGATGCCGCGAAACTCACTTCTCTCCGCGTGGCGACCCGGCAGTGACGTCGCGCACCCAGCTCAGACCCCTGATCGCGCCTGACCATCCGATCGTGGTCACAGCGAGCAGCGCGACGTGATCGAGCTCCTCGACGCCGATGCCGTCGGCCAGCGCGCGTCGGGCGTGCGAGTGGGTCGCGCCTTCCGAGTCCGCCGCGATCGCATAAGCGAGGTGCACGAGGCGACGGGTGCGGTCATCGAGCGGACCTGCCCGGCTCGCCTCCTCGCCCAATCGCTGGAACGCCTCCCACAGCGCCGGGCGCTCGCGTGCAATCCTGTTCGCCGTGCCCGGCAGCGCCACGTCCGGCGCATCAGTATCGCGTGACAGTCGGTCATTTCTGTCCATGATTTTCTCCGGAGGCCTGCCAAAGCGGTCTTGTGAGACATTCGCTGAACGAGCTGAACATCACGTTGAAGCTGATGCTGATTCGCTCCGACTCGCCGGCGTTCGCATCGACCGAATGCTCGAGCCACGCCGGAAACACGAGCAGTGTGCCATTTCGCACTCGCAGGACGACCTGGTCGGTGTTCGCGACGGTGAGTGCTGTGACCGGTGGCCGGATGATGCCGGTCTGGCTGCGCGGGTCGTGGAAGTTGATCGTGTCCGCCCCGGCGCATGTCCGCAGGTAGTAGACACCGCTCAGAAAGTTGTTCGGATGGTGGTGGATCTTGTGTGCCGCGCCTCGAGCGAGAACGGTCGCCCAGCAGGCCGTGAGCTCGACGGCGTCGTAGCCGATTTCCAGGAATTTCAGAATGCCCGCTACCGTGCGCCGCGCGGCGGCAACGAGCTCGCGGAAATCCTCGAGCTCGTGCAGCGTCTGCACCGATTGCCAGCCCTCGCCCGGCGCGAGCGGCGGCAGGCCCCGCCTCATGCGTGCCAGTGCCGCGAGGCCTTGCGTCTCGATCGCTTCGCGCACGGGATCGTCGAGCTCCACCCGCCACACGAGCGTCGGGAACATCGAGATCACGTCACTGGGCACGGAGGGACTCCGCGGCGGCGGCGCATGGCCCCGCGTTTCCAGAACACCCGGGAGCCCTGGCCTCCGGGGCGATCGAGCATCAGTCGCTCAGACGGGCTCCAGCTCGCGCTCGCGTTCGGGTCGCCTGGGCGCCTCGCTCTGCGGGCGATCGGGTTGCGTGCGCGGTGTCGGGCCCTCGCCCTGGGCAGCGGGTTCGACGCGCTGGCGCTCCTTCTTCGTCGTCCACCGGCCGACGAACAATTCCTCGTAGCACATGGCGGTCCTCCTGTTGACCTGGCTGTGCTGCCGGATTGGAGGATAGCACCGTGCGATGACTCCGGCGGAGTTCAGCCCCTCCGGGCCGCCCTCCGAGGAACTACGACGGAGTCGCCGTCAGGGCAACCGCGCGAGGATCGCTTGGAACCGCGGATCGTCCCGCAACGGGTCGAGATCGCCGTCCCGCTCGAGCCAGGCCCGGTACCCGAAGCCCTTGGTCACCGCCTCGTCAATGAGCGCGATTGCGCGCTCCTTGTTGCCCATCATGCTGTACATGCAAGCGACGTTGTAGAGCACTGACGATTCGTCCGGCGCCGCCTCCAGCGCCCGCTCGGCCCATTCCGTGGCGCGCGCCGCATCGCCCGTCGCTATGAGGGCACCTGCGCCCAGGTACAGGGCACGAGCATCGTCCGGATACATCTCGAGGTGCTTCTCGGCGGCGGCAACCCCACGCCGATTCGCATCCATTGCCTCCTGCGGTCGGCCGGTCTTACGGTATGCGGTCGCCAGGAACGGAAACGCCTCGTAGTAATCCGGATTGATGGCGACGGCTTGCGCGAACAAGCGTGCGGCCTTGTCGTTTCTGCCCTGCGACACGCAATCGCGGCCGTAGAAGTAATAGCTCTCGTACAGCGATGGTTTCAACGCGATCGCACGCTCGAACTCGCCCTCCGCCTCTTCGTGCCGGCCGTTGATGGAAAGCGCGAGGCCGCGGGAGGTGTGCGACTCCGCCAGCCCGCCGTCGAGCTCGACCGCCCGCTGGCTTGCGTCCAGTGCCCGACCGGCGATCTCGGGCGTCGCTCCGCCGTACTTGAAGAGGAAGGAATACACGTCGGCGATGCCGGCAAAGGCGAGCGCGTAGTTCGGGTCGCGCTCGATGGCTTCCTGGTACAGGGTGAGCGCGTGCGTGAAGCCGCGCTTGGTCATCGCGTTGTAGTAGCTGCGTCCGCGCAGGTAGAAATCATAAGCCTGCGGATTCGAGGTCGCGGTGTACTGAATCGCGAGACGTTCCTGCGGAGTCAAGGTCATCCGCAGCGCGCTGACGATGCAGCGCGCGATGTCGTCCTGGATCGCAAACACGTCCTCGAGCCTGCGGTCGTAGCTCTCGGACCACAGGTGGGAATCCGACTTCGTGTCGATCAGCTGCGCGGTGATGCGCACGCGATCGCCGGAGCGGCGGACGCTTCCCTCGAGGACCGTACCGACCCCGAGTCGCTGCGCGACCGCCGGCATCTCGATGTCCTTGCCCTTGAATGCGAACGACGACGTCCGCGACGAAACCCGCAGTTTCGGCAGCTTGGTGAGCAGGTTCAGGATCTCCTCCGAGATCCCGTCGCTGAAGTACTCGTTCTCGGGATCGCCGCTCATGTTGAGGAAGGGCAGCACCGCGATCGACCGCCGGTCGTCGTCGACAGCATGCGCAGAAGCGCGATCCCGTGATTTCTGCAGCGACTCGACTTCGATGGGTCGTGGCACCGCGGCGCCGGTGACGAGCGGACCGTGAGCCGCCTCGCCGCCTACATCCGCAGCCCCGCTGCGCGTGATTCGACCGTCCCCCACGTCGAAGGCCCAGGCCAGGATCGCGGCGAGCGGCAGCCCGAGGGCGACCAGGACGATAACCAGCGTGACCGACCACGGCGGGACGTTGAGACCCGGTAGCACGGTCGAGGCGACCTGGATGATCAGCCAGCCGACGATCGCGTACAGGACGAGGACGCGGATGACGCGCCGACGGCGCAACTCCGCCAGAAAATCCCTGATCGAAAACTTTCCCTTCATCGCCAACGGCCTGGCTGCGTTGCTGCCTGAGGACCGATGATCGCACCAGCGGGCGCCCATGATCCATCCGCACGCGACAGGGATCAGGTTTCGGCCGTCCTGTCCTTGTCCATGAACGGCAGCAGCCCGGCGCGCTCTACCACCTTGCGAAAGCGGCGGTCGGCACGGATGGGATCGAGCAGCGGATCGATCAGCACGCGACTGACGCCCAGGTCCTGGACCTCGAGCCGCCTGGTCCAGCAGCTTGAACGCAAGATCAGCATCGCCCCGCTGCGCCGCGACCTGCGCCTGCTGGTACGAGGCATTCGTGCCGTGAATGCGGATGAGCTCGTCGAATGCCGCGTCGGCTTGCGGCCCGCGTCCAAGTGCATGCAGCGCCAGCGACCGGCCGGTCCGGCGCATCCAGGCGAGGGGCTCCTGCTCGAACAGCGCGAGCGCCCCGGCCGGATCACCCTGCAGGTACCGGCAAACCCCTAAGTTGTACCGTGCGCGCGGGAACTCCGGGTCGCGCGCAATCAGCTCGCGAAACACCGGCTCGGCCTCCGCATAGCGCCGCGCCCAGAGGTATCGACGCCGAGCTCGAGCCGGTTGTCGGAGAGGCCGGGATCGATCTCGAGCGCCCGCTTGGCCGCGTCGATGGCCTCGTCGTGACGGCCGATGACGTTGGTGATGTAGGCGTAGCGTCGCAGCGCGTCGGAGTTGGCCGGCTCGAGCGCCACGGCGCGCTCGGCCATGGGTAAGGCCTCCGCCCAGTTCAAGTCCACAAAAGCGAGCAGGGTCGACTGAAGAAAGTACCCGCCGGCGAGGTTGGGCGTGAGCTGTCGTGCGCGCTCGGCGGCCCGCTCGATGTGCGGCCGGCTCTCATCCACACTCGACCAACCGTTGGCCATGATCCACGACCAGGTCCCGCCGAGCCCCATCCATGCCTGCGCGTAATCGGGTCGCGCGCGAGCGCCTTCTCAAACGAAGCGACCGCCGTGCGCAAAGTGTCCTCGCGAGAACCCAGGTTCAGGAAATACATGCCCCGCAGGTAATCGTTGTGCGCCTCGGGATCGGTCGTGCCACCCGCCTGCATCCGCGCGCGGTCATCGCCCAGCAAAGTGACCTGCATGGCCTTCGCGACCTGCTCGGCGATATCGCTCTGGATCGCGAAGACATCGGTCATCTGGCGGTCGTAGGTCTCGCTCCACAGGTGATACCCGTCAGCCGCGCTGACGAGCTGCGCCGTGATGCGCAGCCGGTCGCCTGCCTTGCGGACGCTGCCTTCGAGCACGTGAGCCACCCCCAGGGCTTTGCCGATAACCCGCAGATCCACGTCCTTGCCCTTGTAGGCGAACGACGAGGTGCGGCCGGCGACCTTGAGCGCGCGGATCTTCGCCAGCGAATTCAGCAGCTCCTCCGTCAGTCCATCGGAGAAGTACTCATTGTCCCGGGACGAACTCATGTCCACGAAAGGCAGCACGGCGATGCTCGGTCCCGCGGCGGCGGGCGACGCCGCACGGTCGCCGGTCACCGGTGATATCGATGCGGAGTCGGCCGCCGTTTGCGCCGCGGGAACCGACGCCCTGTCCGGCACCAGCCTGTCAATCATGACGATGACGATCGTCAGTACCAGCAACGCGACGATGGCGATGTTGAGCTTGCGCGAGCCGCGTCCCGGCACCGCCTCGGACCGGTCGATCTGTGACTCGCGCCTGATACCGTCCGGCGTCAGCTCATAGATCCACGAGAACAGCAGCACGAGCGGGAAGCCGAGCAGCAACAGGCCAAGCACCAGTTTGCCGGCCCAGTTCGGCAGCTCGAGCAAACCGAACAGCAGTCCGGCCACCTGCAGGATGATCCAGGCCGCCAGCCCGTAGAGCAACGCCACCCGAATGACGTTGCGGCGTTTCAGCTCCGTGAAAATCGACGACACGCCGCGTTCACCTCGGCTCAGTCGCATCGAGCGGAGAACCGGCCGATCGGGGGACGTGCTGTCCGGGCGACGGCCGGTTCCCGTTTCGCTCACTTCATCTCTTCATACAGGCTGTCGGACACGATCTTCCGCACTCGATCCAGACCCTTGACCAGCGAGGTGTACTCGGCGTCGGCCTGAACTTTTGCATCCTCCGCCGCGAAGGTGGCCATATCCGGGTACTCGATCGACACCACGATGGCTCCAGCATCCGGACCGGCAAAGCGAGTCCGCCAGACGCGCATTGTCGACTTGCTGCCGAGCCGTGTCAGCGTCGCCCGTATCTTGGCAAGGTCATTCATGTAGGCCGCAGAGTCGGTCGCCTGAACCACGACGACGCGCAGGACGGTCGCTTCCGCAGTGGCAGCCAGCGTGAAAATACCGAGTGTGGCCGTCGCGGCCAGTATCAGCTTCTTCATCGTATACTCCCCAAGGTCATATCGTTCTAATCGGGCGCGCACATCCTGCGCGCCGTCCGAATCCGGCGTCAAACCTGGCAATGGCGGTCGTCAGAAGACCGCGATAGGGTTGACGGGCGAGCCGGTGCCGCCGCGGATACGCAACGGGGCCATGGTGAGCAGGAAGTCGCTCCTACCGAGCTCGCCGCAGATCTCGACCAGGGGCTCGAGCGCAGGGATGTCGAGCAGGATCAGGCCCATCGCGGCCAGCGTGATCGCGTGAAAATAGATCGCATAGCGCGCGCCATAGGGATTCGGAAACGCGTCGACGCAGTCACCGGAGTAGACCGATATCTCGCGTCGGTGCATCCAGCGGATCGCGTCGGGCATGATTCCGACGCGCTGACCGAGATTTTCCGGACCCTCCGCCACCTCACGTTTCTGCAAGCCCGTGTAGACGAAGATCGCATCGCCGGAACTGACGCGCACGCCCTGCCGGCGCTCGGCCGCATCGAGATCCGCCGCATACACGCCCTGATCGGGCGCGAGCCACGGTGCGCCGCGCGCCGCCGCGATGTCGAGTAGCACGCCGCGTGTGAAGATGCCCTCTTTCTGGGCGAGGATGTCGCAGTACGCGAGACCGCCGGGGGTCGCGACCGCGCCTGCCTTGCGCCCGTTGTAGACGTCCTGTCCCCGGTAGACGTGCGCGATCGCATCGAGGTGCGTGAGCGCAAAGCCATGCATCCCGAGCGCCAGCTCGTCGACCGCACCGATCGGCTCGTGCGCCTGGTAGCACATCGTGTGCCGCACCGGCTGTGGGTTGTTGGGCGACTGCCTGGTGTCGAGGTCCCGCGCGATCGAAAGTACACGCCCGGTGCGTACCAGCGCGGCCGCGTCGAGCCGCGTCGCCGGCGTGATGTAGTTGAGCGTGCCCAGTTCGTCGTCGGGCCCCCAGCGCCCCGCGTTGTTGAGCTCGTCGAAGAGCGCGTCGAGCGAGGCTTCCGGCGGGAATTCTCTCTTCCTCATGACTCGTCTCCCGCGTCATCCCAACCGAACGACTTCGTGCCGTTCACCGGAGCGATAGAGCGCCTGGACAACGCGCAGCGTCTCGAGGTTGTCCCTGCCGTTCGTGAGTGGCAAGCCGCCGGTGGCCACCGCTTCCAGCAGCGAGGCCATCGGGCCGATGAAGGCCGTCGGGATCCAGCGCGTGGTCACCGGGTAATGCAGCCAGCCGTCCGTCGGCAGCACGCGCGAGTTGAGCTCGAGCGTGTCCGCACGGCCGCGCGGATAGTCGTACATGAGGCCGATCGTTCCGCGGATGCTGCCCTGCGTGCCGTCGATGCGGAACTCCGCGCGCGGATCGCCGCCGCGGTTCTTGTGGAAGCTGCGCAGCAGCGCGCGCGTCTCGCCTTCGAACTCGAGCACGCTGATCGTGCGCGTCTCGCCCTGCTCCGGCTGACCGGGCTCGCGCGCCTGGGTCCCGTAGGCATAGATAGGGTTCTTGCCCGTAACGTACCGGACCGCGTCGATGAAGTGGATCGTGAACTGGTTGAGATCGAGCCGCGGCAGCTTCGCAACCCAGGCCCAGTTCTCCCACGGCGTGTAGACATGGAAATCCCAGGTCATCTCGAAGGGCTCGCCGATCCAGCCGGCTTTCACCATCGCGCGCGTCGCGGCGACGCTCTCCGAAAAGCGCAGCTGCTGGTTCACGGCCAAGCGCCGCTTGCGCTGCTCTGCGTATTCCACCAGCCGCGCCGCCTCGTCGAAGTCATAGGAGATGGGCTTCTGGCACAGCAGGTCCTTGCCCGCATCGAGCAGCGGTCTCGCGATCCCGCACTGGACCCACGGAAAGACCGCGATGTCCACCACCGCCACGTCCCTGTCGCGGGCAATCTCTTCGACCGAGTCGTAGACCTTGGCGATGCCATGTCGCTCCGCCACGGCCCGGGCCTTGGCCTTATCGAGATCGTGGATCCCGACGACCTTGAGACCATGCGCCGCGTACGCGGGGAGGTGTGCGAGATCGGCGATCTCGCCGGCGCCGACGATCGCGATCGGCAGCTTGTGGCTCTCCGGGACCCGGATCGCGATGGCCTCTCTGATCGGCTGAAAGATGTCGGGCATGAGGAATCTGGGTCCCCCGCTGACTTGTTGAGTCGTTTAGTGACATGTTAGCCTACGACCACTCCGGCGATCAATGCGCCCCCGACGCCTGTTTCGCGGGCTACTGACATGTCAGATCAACAGAGCTCCACCCCCGGCAGCGACGGATTCGCGCTCCGCGATCGCGTCGCGCTCATCACGGGCGGGGCCGGTGGCATAGGGCTCGCGGTCGCGCACCGCTTCGCACGGGCGGGCGCCCACTTGGTACTCGCCGACATCAGGCTCGACGCCGCGCGGCAGGCGGCGGACGCCCTGAACGCACTCGGTCACCAGGCGATCGGTCTCGGCGGCGACGTGAGCAAGTCGTCGGAGGCGCAAGCGCTCGTCCGCGGCGCGGTCGAGCGGTTTGGACGCATCGACATCCTGGTGAACAACGCCGGCCGCATGGGCCGCGTCGCGCCTCTCTGGGAGCTGCGCGACGACGACTGGAACGACGTGATCGCCGTCGACCTGACGAGCGTGTTCCTCGTGAGCCGCGCGGTGCTGCCGCAGATGCGCGCACGCAGGAGCGGCTGCATCGTGAGCGTCTCGTCGATCGCCGGGAAGGAAGGCACGCCGCGGCTCATTCCCTACTCGGTCGCGAAGGCCGGAATCATCGCCTTCACCAAGGCGCTCGGCAAAGAGGTCGTCGCGGAAGGGATCCGCGTCAATTGCGTGGCACCAGGCGTGGTCGAGACGCCGCTGCTCGACCAGCTGCCGCCGGAGTCGACGCAGCTGATGCTCAGCAAGGCGCCGATGGGCCGGTTTGGAACCGCGGACGAGGTGGCCGCCGTGGTGCACTTCCTGGCATCGGACGCGGCGAGCTTCATCACCGCGCAGTGCTTCGATGCCAGCGGCGGCCGCGCCACGTACTAAAGCCGCGAGGAGTGACCCGATGAAACGCAGCACCGAGCGCATCCTGACCACACACACCGGCAGCCTCCCCCGGCCCGAGAAGCTGGTCGAGCTGATGTTCGCAAAGGAGGAAGGGCGTGAGGTGGGTGAGCGCGTGCTCGCCGACCGCGTGCGCAGCTCGGTGCGCGAAGTGGTCGAGCGCCAGCAGGCGGCCGGCATCGACATCGTCAGCGACGGCGAGATGAGCAAGCCGAGCTACGCCACCTACGTGACCGAGCGGCTGACGGGCTTCGCCGGCAAGTCCGAGCGGCCCAAGCTGAGCGACATCCTCGAGCATCCCAACGTCGCAAGCCATTACTTCAACGACCCCGGCGTGCAGCGCCTCAACATGAACCGACCCGCATGCAACGGTCCCGTCGCACGCAAGGGCATGGCCGAGGTCGACGCCGACGTCGCGAACTTCAGGCACGGGCTCGCCGAGGCGTCGGTCACGGAGGGGTTCATGACGGCGGCCTCCCCCGGGGTCGTGTCGATGTTCCTCGGCAACACGCATTACGAGACCGAGGAGGCGTTCCTGTGGGCGGTCGCGGAAGCGATGAGGCCTGAGTACGAGGCGATCGTGCGCGCGGGCTTCCTGTTGCAGCTCGACTGCCCCGATCTCGCGATGACGCGCCATCGCGAGTTCGCCGACCGGCCGCTGGAGGAGTTCCGGGAGTACGCGCGTCTGCACATCGAGGTGCTGAACGCCGCCACCGCCAGCATTCCGGCCGATCGCCTGCGCGTGCACCTGTGCTGGGGTAACTACCCCGGCCCGCACCACCGCGACGTGCCGCTCGAGCAGATCATCGATCTCATCCTCAACGTCCGCGCCCAGGGGCTCTGTTTCGAAGCCGCCAACTCGCGCCATGCGCACGAGTGGAAGGTGTTCGAGAAGGTGCGGCTCCCCGAAGGCAAGGTCCTGATCCCGGGAGTCATCGAATCGATGTCCAACCGCATCGAGCACCCGGAGCTCATCGCCCAGCGCATCGTGAAGTTCGCGCAGCTTGTCGGCCGGGAGAACGTGATCGCCGGCAGCGACTGCGGCTTCGGCACCTTCGTCGGCGTGGCGCTGGTCGAGCCCGAGATCGCCTGGGCCAAACTCGCGGCGCTCGCAGAAGGCGCGCGGCTGGCGTCAGAGGAGCTTTGGTAGGCGGAAGGACAACTCGCATCGTGAGCGCAATCGCTCTTCAGGAGACCGGACGCATCCCCGCACCGGGCGACAACGTCGCGATCGCGACGCGGCGCCTGCCTGCAGGCACGCAAGTCGAGTTCGGCGAACGCGTGGCAAACCTGACCCATACGATCCTCGAGGGCCATCGCTTCGCGATCGAGCCGATCGCAAAGGGTGAGCCCCTGCTGTCCTGGGGGTTGCCGTTCGGCCGTGCATTGCGCGCGATTGAGCCGGGCGAATACGTGTGCAACGCGGGAATCCTGGAGGCCCTGCGACTGCGCAACCTCGACTTCGCGTTGCCACTGCATCCGAACTTCGAGAACTGCATCGCTACGTACGAGCTCGACGAGCAGGCGTTCCGCCGCGGCATACAGGTGCCGCTGCACGGCGAGCGCGGCAGCTTCGCGGGCTATCCGCGCCCCGGCGGACGCGGCGTCGGCACGCGCAACGTGATCGTCCTCCTCGGCACGACGTCGCTGAGCGGCAGCTTCGTCAAGGCGCTCGAAGCGCGGCTGCGGACGGAGTCGGCGCGGTACACGAACCTCGATCGCCTAGCGGCGGTGGCGCACACCGAAGGCGGGGGAACCGGCCGTCCCAATAATCTCGAGTTCGTGCTGCGCACGCTCGCCGGGTTCATCGTGAATCCGAACGTGGCCGCGTGCCTGGCCGTGGATTACGGCAGCGAAGTATTCACCAACGCGATGCTCGAGGAGTACATGCGCGCGCACGGCTACCCGCTCGAGCACGTACTGCATCGCTTCTACTCGATCCGCCAGGACCAGGCAGCCGCGCTCGCCGAATGCGCGCGGATCGTGCGCCAGTGGTTCGAGCCCGCGAGCGCGATGCCGCGCTCGCCCCAGCCGCTCTCGCAGCTGCGGATCGGCCTGCAGTGCGGCGGGTCGGACGCCTTCTCCGGGGTGTCCGGCAATCCGCTCGCCGGCTGGGTCGCGCGGGAGGTGATCCGTCATGGCGGCTCCGCCAACCTGGCCGAGACCGACGAGCTGATCGGGGCCGAGCCCTACATCCTCGCGAACACGCGCGACCTCGCGACGGCGCAGCGCTTCCTGGAGAAGATCGAGATCTTCAAGGAGCGCGTCGCATGGCACGGCCACAGCGCGGAAGGCAACCCCACGGGCGGCAACAAGTTTCGCGGTCTCTACAACATCGCAATCAAATCGATCGGCGCGGCGCGCAAGAAGGATCCGGATGTGCGCCTCGACTACGTGATCGATTACGGCGAGCGCATGACGCTGCCGGGCTACTACTTCATGGACAGCCCGGGGAACGACCTCGAAAGCATCGCCGGCCAGATCGCCGCGGGCTGCAACCTGATCTTCTTCACCACGGGTAACGGCTCGATCACGAATTTTCCGTTCGTACCGACGATCAAGTTCATCACCACCACCGGGCGCTGGAACCTGCTGTCGAAGGACATGGACGTGAATGCCGGGCGCTACCTCGATGGCGCGTCGATGGAGGAGCTCGGCATGGAAACCTTCCACTACACGGTGGAAGTCGCCTCGGGCATGCGCAGTGTCGGAGAGCGCGCCGGGCACTCGCAGGTGTCGATCTGGCGCGACTGGCAGCAGACCGATCGCTCGCGTCTCGACGAACTGCGCAACGCGCAAGCGCCTGACGGCCAGCCGATTCCCGTCGTCGCGGCGAGCGCCGAGGAGGCACGCTTCGGCGCGTTGCTCACGCCGCGCGGGTATGTGCCGGACCAGGTTGGCCTGATCCTGCCGACGAGCCTCTGCTCGGGACAGATCGCGATGCGGATCGCCCGGGAACTGAACGATACGATCCCGGCGGGCGCGCGAGGCGTCTCGCGCTTCGTCGCTTTGCCACACACCGAAGGCTGCGGCGCCTCAGCCGGCGAGAACGAGGAACATCAGCTGCGCACGATGGCCGGCCACCTGCTGCATCCCTTCGTGAGGACGGCGCTGTTGCTGGAGCACGGCTGCGAGCGAACGCACAACGACCTGATGCGTCATGCGCTCGAGGAGCGCGGCATCGACCCGGCTCGCTTCGGTTACGCGAGCATCCAGCTCGATGGCGGGATCGACAAGGTCGTGCGCAAGGTCGAGCACTGGTTCCTGGAGCAGTTGCCTGCCGGGCCGCCCGCCGAGCGTCACGAGGTGGGTCTCGAGGCGCTGTCGCTCGGCCTGCTGTCCATCGGCCGTGTATCACGGCCCGCGGGGCGCGCACTGGCGCGGATCGCGGCGGCGATCGCGGGCAGCGGCGGCACGGTGGTGATCCCGGAGAATGCTTCGCTTCTGAGATCGGCCGAGTTCAGCGAGGAACTCGGCTGGACCGCGGCGGCCACACCGAGCCTGCAGTACGGGCAGGCGGTCGTGCAGGCGGGTCTCCATGTCATGGCCACGCCCACGGCGGACGGCGTGGAAACCGTGACGGGTCTCGGCGGCACCGGCGTGCACCTTATGATCGCGTACGTGGATGGTCCGCCGCTGCAGGGCCATCCGATGGTCCCCGTGCTGCAGATCGCTGCCGATACGTCGTCCGCGCGCCGCTTCCGCCAGGATCTCGATCACCTGATCGACCCCGCGGGCGACGTCGAGGACATCCGTCGCGACCTGCTCGGGCTGCTCTGCCGCGCCGCGTCGCGCGACTACGCGCCCAGGCTCTGGGCCGCGGGTCACGTGGACTTCCAGCTCACCCGCGGTCGCCTCGGCGTGTCGCTCTGAGTAACTAAAAAAGACCCCGCATGTACACACCAGAATCGTCGACGATCGCATTGCTGCTGATCGTGGTCTCCATGCTGTGCTGGGGATCATGGCCGAACCTGCTCAAGGCCCTGCCCGGATGGCGGCTCGAGTACTTCTACATCGACTATACGATCGGCTTCCTGCTCGCGATGCTCGTCGCCGGCGCGACCGCGGGGTCGGCAGGTGTGGTGGGTTTCGATTTCCTGGATCGCCTGGTCGCTGCGGGCTCGCGCGAAGCGACTCTCGCCGTTGCGGGCGGCCTGCTCTGGAACATCGGCAACATCTTCCTGCTCAACGCGATCATGATCGCCGGACTCGCGGTGGCGTTTCCCATCGCGTCGGTCCTCGCGATCACGCTGGGCGTCGGGATCAGCTACTGGGCGAATCCGATCGGCAACCCGGCGTGGCTGATCGCCGGCTCGATCGTGCTGGTGGCCGCGGCCTGCATCAATGCGCAGGCCTATCGCGAGCTCGGCGGCAGCTCCGCTTCGAAGAAGCGGAAGCTCGGTATCGCACTCGCGCTCGTGGCCGGCGTTCTCGTCGGGATCTTCCCGCCCTTCGTCGGGGGCGCGATCAGCGGCGAGCACGCCCTCGATCCCTACGTCGCCACGATCCTCTTCATGCTCGGTGCATCGATCGCGACGATCGTCGGCATTCCGCTGCTCCTCAAGAAACCTCTCATCGGCGAAGCCGCGAGTCTCAAGGGATACACGGAGGGCCCGGCGCGTGCGCATCTGTTCGGTTGGCTCGCCGGCGCGATCTGGTGCATCGGTACGTTCTCGAACTTCATCTCCGCGGGATTGGTGGGCGTCGCGATCAGCTGGGGCATCGGCAGCGGTGCGCCGATGGTGGGCGCGCTCTGGGGCATCCTGCTGTGGAAGGAATTCGACGGCGCGAGTCGCCGGGCATGGCTGCTGATCGGGACGAGCCTCGCACTTTACGCCGGCGGTGTCGTGCTCGTGGCGATCGCATACCAGCTTCGTTGAGAGCCCACCTCGGGTCGCGCACGGATCAGGCCGTGAAGCCGCCGTCCACGACCACGGTCGAGCCGGTCATGTACGACGCCTCGTCCGACGCGAGGAACGTGATCGCCGCGGCGATCTCTTCGGGTCGTCCGAAGCGCTTGATCAGGCAGCGCGGCGCCACATGGACCCTGATCACCTCTTCGACGGGCAAGCCGAATTCCGCGATCACGCGCTGCAGCGCCGGCGTGTCCGTGATACCGGGACATACGCAGTTCACGCGGATGCCGAACGGCGCCAGGTCCATGGCCATGGACTTGGACATCTCGATGACGGCGGCCTTGCTTGCGTTGTAGGTCATCCAGTCGGGCATCGCGACGAGCCCGTTGATCGAGGCGACGTTGACGATCGCGCCGCCACCATGGGTCTTCATGACCCCGACCGCGTGCCTGGTGCAGAAGCTGGTGCCCATCACGTTCACACCCAGCACCTTTTCCCAGTCCGCGCGCGTCGCCTGCTCCACCCGCAGGTGATGGAACGACGCGGCGTTGTTGACCAGCACGTCGACACGTCCCCACAGCTCGACGGCACGGCCGACGATCCGAGCCGCGGCCGCCTCGTCGGACACATCGGCGACCACGGCCGCGGCTTGCCCGCCGCTCGCCTTGATCGACGCGACGGTCTCCGCGCCGCTGCTGGCTTCGATATCCGCGACCAGCACCGAGGCGCCCTCACGGGCGAACTGCAACGCCGTGGCCCGGCCGATGCCCGACCCGCCGCCAGTAATGATCGCGATCCGGTCCTTGAGTCTCATGCGGGTGGTCAATTCTTGTCGCCCGCGCCGGCGGGCAGCACGTTGCGCATCCGACGGGCCATGGATTCGGCATGCACCGGGCTCTCCCCGAAGGCATGATCATGCAGTGGCGGTACCACGATGTCGAAATGACCGTAGTCGTCCCGTCCCCGTGCCAGCAGCACCATATCGCGGGCGCTGCCCTGCTGCACGACGTCCGGCGATATGTAGCGGATCGCGAGCCCCACACGCGATGTGTCCGAGGTGTTGGGGCCCGACCCGTGCACGATGCCGATGTGGTGCAGCGAGAATTCGCCCGGCTGCAGCTCGAAGGCGACGGCCTGCCTTTCATCGACCTCGACGGCGATCTCCTGGCCGCGCGACAGCATGTTTGCTTCGGCATAGGTCTCCCGCTGCGGCAGCAGGCCGCGGTGCGAGCCGGGGATCACCCGCATGCAGCCGTTTTCCCGCGTGCTCGGCACGAGTGCGATCCACGCGTTCGTGACGTTGAGAGGCGTCAATCCCCAATAGGCCGCGTCCTGGTGCCAGGACACGTACGACTTGTCGTGTGCGAACTTCGGGAACCACTGCGAGCCCCACACTAAGATGTCCGGACCCAGGACCGATTCCACGCCGTCCAGGACCCGGGGATGAAACACGATGTCGCACACCCACCGCAGGAACAGATGAGTGTCGATCAGGTACGGCCCCCACTCGCGCGGTGGCCGCGCCTTCAGCTTCTCACCGTGCGGCTGCCAGTAGTCGAGAAAGCGGCGGTAACGCTGCACTGCGTCCTCTGCGGAGAACGCACGCAGCGGGACATGGTAGCCCCGTTCACGATACGCGGCCGCCTCAGCAGCGGTGAGCCTGCTCGACACTGACGATGCCAAAGGTTTACGTACCTCCATCGGCCCTGGTCTCTCCATCGGATTCTCCTACTCCGGCGGGTTGGCCGGAAGGAGAGCATCGACCTGCGACTCCAGCGCGCTGATTTGCGCACGCAGGCCCTCGTAGTCGCGGCGGAAATAGGTCTGCGAAATGTCGTGCTTGAGTACCTGCTGCAGGCTCTGCGGGATTGGTTTGTCGGCGCGAATGGACTGGAACCACAGCGCCAGCAGCTTGGGACGCAGCGCAATCAGGCTCGCGAACGCGCGGTCGTGCGGATCGGTGCCGTCGCGAGGACGCCGGGCGAGCGCCCCCGGCAGCGCGCCGAAGGGCTTGTGCGGCTCCGTCTGGTACCAGAACGCGGTGCTCGAATAGTCGTTGCCGAAATTATTCGCATGGCCATGCTCGATCGTCATGCGGATCGACTTGCGAAAGCGCACCGGGTCGTTCACGTAGAAGCGGTACATCGAGATCTTGCCGCTGTAGTCGAGGTTGCCGATCAGGTGAAAGCCCGTGTAGGGTCCCGCGTACTCGGCCGTCGGGCAGGCGCCGCCGCCGAAGATCTCCTCGCTCCCCGTGCCGTGAAGCGACGGCGGCCAGGCCTCGCCGTCGATGAAGATCATGTCGTCGCCTTCCCCGTACCAGCGGGCGGTCGCGTTGTCGATGTTGAGGAATATCCCGACGAGGCTGCCGTGTCCCGCGGCGTCCAGCACCACGTAGTTGTCCTTGCCGGTGTCGTTGATGGCGCCATGCAGGGTCGTGTTGATAGTCGGTCCGATCGCCTGCGTGGGATTCTCGCGCTTCCACGTAGCGTGGAAGCGGCCGAGCCCCGCGGGAAGTGCGCTCATGCGCTCGTACTCGATGTGATACCACACCGCAGCGACGGGATCCGGTCCCTCGTTGGTGAGGGTGAACCGCGCGCCTTCCGCATACGGCATCGGGAAGTAGCTGTTGAAGCCGTAGGTACCGAACACGCCGAGATCGCCCGGGTTGACCGTCACCATCAGCGACGAGAAGAAGCGCGGGCGCTCTTGCCCGAGGCCGAAAAAGTCGCCGAATGGCACCTCGACGCAGGGCGTCTCCTGGCCGTCCCAGTACGCACGTAGCACCAGGTCGCGCAGGTAGTGCGGACCGCCGAGGATGCTGAAATACACGTGCCGCACGATACCCGCGCCGTCGAGCCGCGCGAGCTCCAGCGTCTCCCCGGCGGCGATCGGTCGGAAGTCGGTGTTGGCGCCGGATCGATCGAAGCTGGAGACGCGCGCGGTCGCCGTGTCGGTGAGCCGCATCATGCCGGTGAACGGCGGCCCCTCGAGTTCCTGCGCATTCAGGTCGGACACCACGCCGAGGCAGATGATGACTAGCGCCGGCAGTCGCATCGTGTTCACCTACGGCCTGAGTCGCGTGCGCAACAGGATCACGCGATATGGATCCCACGTCGAGGCGATCCAGATCACGTCGACGCCCGTGCCCGCGGGTCGGATCCACTCCTCGATGATGTTGGCGCCGTACAGCCAGCCGTAGTCGCCCTTCAGCATCTCCACGGAAGGCGCCTGACAGCGCTCACCGCTGCAGTCCGGGTGATGCAGCACGCCTCCGGGTGCGTACTGGTCGGCGACGGGGTGTCGATCCGGATCGCCGCCGACGAACACATCCTGCGGCGGCGTCCACGGTCCCCACGGGTCATCGGCCGTGCGCATGCGGATCGCGCCGTTGCCGACGACGACGCTCGCGCAGTCCGTGCGCGCGAAGACCTGGAGCACGCCGCAATCGGGCAGCAGCTGCGGGATCGGGAACTTGCTGATTCCACCGCCGTAGAACATTACCCACTTCCCGAGCGGCTCCACCCACGCGACGCTCATGTGATTGACGATGTCGTGGATCTCCCGGGACTGAATTCCGTCCTGTGAGGCGTCCAAATCGACGGCCGCGGCGGCGCTTTCATTGCGGCTGAAGCGCGGGGCGCCGTCGGCACCCGTACCGGTGTAGTAGTTGACGTTCCACGAGAATCCCGGACCCTGGGGCATATCGACATACGCGAAGTACAACCCCAGGGTCGAGCCCTTGGAGTTCACACCGATGAACCCAGGCCGGCCCCAGAGAAACACGCGACGGTTGCCACCGGCACTGCCGGCGCTGCTACCGGGGCTCCGATAGTCCTGTTTCGCGCGGCCCGCACCTCTCTCGGGCACGAAGTCCGCGACGGTGCGCACCGCGGGATTGGTGAACTTGTTGGTGAGCCACTCGTGAACGTCGGTGTACTGGCGTGGATCGGTGAGGCTACGCACGCCGACGAGCTGGCGAATCACGTACGCGCCGACGCGGCCGAAATCGGTGTCGGCCCAGATCGTGCTGCTCCGATCGGCGCAGAGGCCGCTGCCGGAAACTGGAGCGCTGGCAGCGTCGAACAGCGTGTCACGCGTGCAGCCGGCCGCGTTGTCGCTGCACGGGAGCGTGAGACCGGGTTGCTTGTCGGGCGGCACACCGAAGAAGCCGACGGTCTTGTCGCAGGTGTAGCCCTTGCTGCAATCGGCCGCCTTGCTGCACGCCTGTGGTTTGCCGGTGATGAACAAGCCGAACTCGCGCGTGCCGTTGCTGAAGCCGCCCAGCGGTGTCTTGAGCCCTTCCATCGGTTGGCCGGGATCGATCCCTGAAGCCTGGCTGGTCCCCTCATCCTGTCCGAGCTTGATGAGGGGAACGTTGCCGCGCGTGATCCGGGCCGGGTCGGGCCAGTCGGCAAGCTCGATGGTGCCGAACGTGTCATCGTGCACGGGGCTGATGGGGTCACCCTTTTCGCCCGCGTGCGTGTCGCCGAACAGGAAGTGGATCTTCCCGCCGTGCTGGTAGGTCCAACCCAGGTCGGTGCCGGAGTAGGCGATCGGGTGCGGTTGCCGATTGTCGGGATGCAGTGGCGCATCGATTCCCACGAACGGCCCGAGGACTTCCGTCAATTCCGGGGTCGGCGCCGCAGACGCCAGGCTCGAGACGACAATGCCGCAGAGCAGGCTCGACGCTCTTCGTGTCATGCGGATACCCTTAGCGCTCGATGCGTGTTCGCAACAGGATCACGCGATACGGATCCCAGGTGGACGCGTTCCAGATGAAGTCCGCGCCGTTGCCCGCGGGCCGGGTCCACTGCTCGATGATGTTCACGCCGTAGAGGAAGCCGTACTCGCGCGGGTTCACGCCGTCCCAGTTCGTATGCGGGGCGCAGCTCTTGTCCACGCAATCGGGATGGCGCAGAACCCCACCCGGCGCGTACTGGTCTTCGGGCGGGCTCTTGCCCGGATCGCCGCCGACGATGACATCCTGCGGCGGCGTCCACGGACCCCACGGGTCGTCTGCGGTCCGCATGCGGATCGCGCCGTTGCCGATCACGACGTCCTTGCACTCGCCACGCGTGAAGAACTCGAGGACGCCACACTGGGCGATGGGTGTGGGCAGCGTGATCATCCCGCCGCCGTAGAGCATCACCCACTTCTTGAGCGGCTCCACCCAGCTCACGCTCACCTGGTCGACGACGTCATGCAGTTCTGCGGCTTGAATGCCGTCGCGGCGGGAATCGAGATCGGCCGCGGCGGCGTCCCGTTCGTTGCGGCTGAATTGCGGGACACCCCTCTCATCCGTGCCGCTGTAGTAGTGAAGCTCGAAGGGGCCATCGCCGCCGGCGGGTATGTCGGCGTATGCGAAGTAGAGGCCGAGTGTCCGTCCGCGCGCGCCTACACCGACGAACCCCGGCCGCCCCCACAGAAAGATGCGTTGATTGCCACCGGCGCCGGCCGCGCCCCGGTAATCCTGCTTGTCGCGGCCCGACCCGCGCGCGGGCACGAAGTCCGCGACGGTGCGCGGCGTGACGTTCGCGAACTTGTTCGTCATCCATTCCCGGATCGTCGTGTACCGCCGGGGATCGGCGGTGCTGCGTATGCCGACCAGGTTCTTGACACCCATGCCACTGATGCGCCCGACCTCTGTGTCCGCCCAGGCGGAGCTCGATGAATCGGTGCAGAAGCCGCTGCCTGAGAGGGGCTTGCCCGCGGAATCGAACACCGTGTCGGCGTTGCAGAACTGCGTGCCGTCGACGCAACCCACGGTCTGGCCCTTGTCGGTATCGGGCCGCTCGCCCAGGTAACCTAAGCCCACATCGCACACGAGGCCGTTGCTGCAGTCGTCATTCACACGGCACGCCTGTGGCTTGGATGCATAGAAGAGGCCGAACTCGTCGCGCCCGTTGCTGAACCCGCCCAGCGGTGTCTTGAAGGACTCGAGCGCGTGGCCGGGATTGATGGCCGACATCTCCGTCGTGCCGGGGTTCTGCCCGAGCTTGATCAGCGGAATGTTCTGCGGCGTGATCAGCACCGGGTCCGGCCAGTCCTTGAGGTCGATCGTGCCGAAGCCGTCGTCGTAGACTGACTTGCTCGAGGCCTCGATCAGCTCGCCCTTCTCCGTCGCCGCAGTGTCACCGAACAGGAAATGCAGCTGGCCGCGGTGCTCGTAGCTCCATCCCAGGTCCGTGCCGTAGTACTTGATGAGCTGCGGCGACTTGTTGGCGGGATGCAGCGGGGCGCCAACGCCGGTGAAGGGGCCGAGCACGGTGGTCTCACCCGCGGTCGGATCGGCGGCGGCGAACTGTTGAGCAGCTGCGAGCAGCAGGCCGGCCCAGACTGAACGGATGACCTTGTTCATGATTCTGAGCGACTCCCCTTTGGCCGAAGTGCACATGCGCCGCTTACTTGCGGATGTGAGTTCTGAGCAGGACGACGCGATACGGATCCCACGTCGAGGCGTTCCAGAGGATGTCCACGCCGTTGCCGGCGGGACGAATCCACTGCTCGATGATGTTGGCGCTGTAGAAGAAGCCGTACTCGTCTGTGTGGTAGGCGAACATGTCGCTGTGCGGCGCGCAGGTCGGGTCGGTGCAGGCCGCGTGCCGCAGCGCGCCTCCGGGGCCGTACTGCCCGAGCGGTCCGTCGGCGGGAGCACCGCCCTCGATCACGTCCTGCGGCGGCGTCCACGGACCCCAGGGATCGTCGGCGGTGCGCATGCGCACGGCGCCGTTGCCCATGTTCACGTCCGTGCATTCGGCGCCGACAAAGAGCTCGAGCACTCCGCACTGCTTGAGCACCGCCGTGGGCAGCCTGGTCAATCCGCCGCCATAGAACATCACCCACTTTCCCAGCGGCTCGACCCAGGCGACGGACATCTGGTTGGCGATGTCGTGAATCTCCTCCGGTTGCACGCCGCTCCGGCGCGCGTCCAGGTCGAGGGGTTGTGCGTCCTTCTCGTGCGGACTGAAACGGGCGGCGCCGTTCACGCTTCCCGTGTAGTAGTTGAACGTCCACGCGTGCCCGGGACCCGCCGGCATGTCGGTGTACGCAAAGTACATGGGCAGACTGCGCCCGTTCTTCGCGACCCCGATGAAGCCCGGACGCCCCCACAGGAAGACACGGCGGTTGCCGCCCGCGCCCTGCGCCGGTCGATAGTTCTGCTGCGCGCCGCCCGCGGCCCGTACCGGGTCGAAGTCCTCCACCGTGCGTGTCGTGACGTTCATAAACTTGTTGGTCAGCCATTCATGGATGTCGCCGTAGCGCTTCGGTGTCGCCGTAGCGCGCACGCCGATCAGCACCCGGATGCCGATCGGGCTCAGCAGGTTCGAGACCGGCCCGTCGCGGAGCACGCTGGTCGGGTCCGTACAGAGCCCGCTCGATGGAACGGGCTGGTCCGCGGCATCGACCATCGTGTCGCTGGTGCAGCCCGGCGTGCCGTCCCGGCAGCCGATCGTGCCGCTCTCCGGCTGCGAGTACCGGCTGCCGAAATAGCCCAGCGTCGTGGCGCACGTCAGGCCGTTGCTGCACTCCGCATCCATCGTGCAGCCCTGCGGCTTGCCGATGTTGAAGAGCGCGAACTCCCGCGTGCCGTTGCTGAAGCCGGCCATCGGCGTCTTGCCGAGATCCATCGCGTGCCCGGGATCGATCGCCGACATCTCGGTCGTGCCCGGGTTCTGCCCCAGCCTGATCGGCGGAATAGTGGCCGGCGTGATGCGCGCCGGATCGAACCCTGCGGGCAGTTCGATCGTTCCGAATCCGTCGTCGAAGCGCGAGCCCGTGGAGGCCTCGATCGGCGCATAGCTCTCGATCGCCCAGCTATCGCCGAACAGGATCTGCAGCTCGGCCCCGTGCTGATACGTGAAGCCGAGGTCCGTGCCGTAGAACGCGATTACGTGCCGCGTCACGTTGTCGGCGTGCAGCCCCGCGCCCTCGCCGGCAAACGGGCCCAGGTAGGTGGTCGACTCCACCGTCGGATGGGTGGCGGCCGTTGAATCGCCGGTGTCGTTGGTAGCGGTCGAGTTGTCGGCGCCGTCGCATGCGGCGAGCAGCATGAAGATCATGCCGGCCGCCCGATCCGTCCCGCCTCTCCGCATCGACGTCTCCTCGCTCCGTCTACGCAGGCGTGGGCGCCTGCGGATGGAGCAGCTTCTTGTCCTTCAGGTCCCGCCACAGGGCGGCCGGAACAGGCTCATCGAGCACGCTCGCGTTGTGTCGCGTCTCCTTCACGTTCTGACCGCCCGGGATGACGCTCACCACGAGCGGGTTCGCCAGGATGAACTGCAGCGCCGCGGCCGGAAGGTTGACGCCGTGCGCCTGGCACACGGCGTCGAGCGCCCGCGCGCGCGCCACGACCTCGGCCGGCGCGTCCGCATAGTTGTACGTGGTGCCGCCCGCGAGGATCCCCGAGTTATAGGGGCCACCGGCCACGATCCCCACGCCACGCCGGGTGCACTCCGGAAACAGCGTATCGATCGGCACCTGCTCGAGGAGCGTGTAGCGTCCGGCGATCAGGAACAGATCCGGATCGGCGAGCGTAAGCAACCGCGCGCACGGCTCCCACTCATTGACTCCCGCGCCGATCGCCTTGATCTCGCCGGCATCCCGCAATTCAGCGAGCGCGCGCCAGCCGCCGGTCTCCATCAGCTCGCGGATGCGTGCCTCGGATCCGTCGCGTCCGCCGTGGGCAAACCCGCAGATGTCGTGCACGTACAGGATGTCGACGCGATCTAGCCGCAAGCGCTCGAGGCTGTCCTCGTACGAGCGCATCACGCCGTCGTAGGAATAGTCATAGTCGAAGCGCACCTGCGGCGTCTGCACGAAGAACATGCCATTCACGTCCTCCTTTGCGCACGGCGTCAGCAGGCGGCCGACCTTGGTGGAGACGATAAAATCCTCGCGCGGGTGTTTCGCGAGCAGCCGCCCGACGCGCACTTCGGAAAGGCCGAGACCGTAGAGTGGCGCCGTGTCGAAATAGCGCATGCCGCTGTCCCAGGCCGCGGACAGCGTCTGGTCGCAGTCCTCTTCGCTGAGCGGTCGCAGATAGTTGCCGAGCGGCGCTGACCCGAAGCCCATGGCGGTGAAGGCGAGCTCCTTGCCGGCGCGCGTCATGAAACGCCGCCGGTCGGACACATGCGATGTGCGAGTCATGGGGTGACCTCGATCCGGACAGCCGGTCATCGCCGGCCATCGCTCGTTGAGGGAAGCGCCGGGGCGGTAATATCTAACATGTCACCCATGTTTAGCAACCGCGGCGCCGTCCCGATGCTCTGGCCGAGGCCTCCAGCCCTGCGACTGACGCCGGCAGGCACGACCTGCAGTCTTTCGGGGTTCCTCAGCGCACGCCAGGATCGCGCAACAAAATGTATTTACGGCTAATTATCTCCTGTAGCGGTGCGTAGGCCCTGTCCGTGTCAGCTCCGCACGGCACTCCTCGATGCGATCTGACCGTCGTCCCCATGGTTCGGCGTCACTGGAGCATTCGCGACCTTAGAAATTGTAGCCGCTATACTGACATGTTAGCATTGATCGACCTGACGATCCGACGATGAACGAGCCACCTGGCGCCAGCACATGGAGACATCCCCTCGCCGTCGAGAACGCCGGCGCCCAGCGGATTTCGGGTTCGCTGACGCTCGGCGCGGACCTGCGCCGCAAGGTGGCCACGGGATGCGCACTC
>Ga0268386_10000138_pt1 | contig 41959 bp, 35 predicted proteins | sample RVTome_15_FD_200260 | JGI IMG/M metagenome (GOLD analysis project Ga0268386, IMG submission 200260) | Soil microbial communities from uranium-contaminated site in the Upper Colorado River Basin, Wyoming, United States - RVT150D86... ... | reverse complement strand
TCCTCGACCGCCTTCGAGGCAACTACTGCTGGGAAGGAGCGGAACTCGAGGCGCCGGGGTCAAGGAAGAGAAAGCTCCCTGCGCCCGCCGACCGTGCAATGTTTCTTCCTTGAGCGGAGGGAGCCGCCTTAGGGGCGCAAGCATACAGCCAATCGGCTGGCTGTCAATGCCTGACGGAGGTCTTGCAGAGAGCAGATCATTCGGGCGTTTTTCAGGGCGGACCGCTCCAGCGCCGACGCTCGCCGGTGGGGTCGCACGGCGATGGATCCTCCGTACCATGCACGCGAGGCGTGGCGGTGACATCGTGGGAGGATCCCGGCGTGCCCGGGATCTCGCGAGAGAGAGGAGGAGCGGGCATGATGCGTGGAGCGACGGCGTTGCGGGGGGCCCTGGCCGCGGCGGCCTGGCTGGCGGCCGCGGGTGCGGACGCTCAGAGCCGTCTGCTGCGGTTCCCGGACATCCACGGCGATCGCGTCGGCTTCTGCTACGCGGGCGACATCTGGACCGCGCCGGCCACGGGAGGGACCGCCTCGAGGCTGACCGCCCATCCCGGCCAGGAGCTGTTCCCCCGCTTCTCGCCGGACGGCGAATGGATCGCTTTCACCGGCCAGTACGACGGGGACGAGCAGGTTTACGTGGTGCCCTCGCGGGGCGGTGTGCCCCGCCGGCTGACGTGGTACCCGGCTCGCGGCCCGCTCGCGCCGCGCTGGGGTTACGACAACCAGGTCTACGGCTGGACCCCCGACGGCAAGCAGGTGCTGTTCCGATCGCAGCGGGACGCCGACGGCGGCCGCACCGAGTCAGCCTTGTACACCGTCTCCGTCGAAGGGGGGCTGCCGGCGCAGCTGCCCATGCCCACTGCCGGTGCGGGGGACTTCGCGCCCCAGGGCGACCGCCTCGTCTACTCCCCGCTGTTCCGGGACTTCCGCACCTGGAAGCGCTACCAGGGCGGCTGGGCGCAGGACCTCTACGTGTTCGACCTGGCCAGGTCGAGCGTCCGTCCGGTGGCTCCTTCCAAGCGCACGGAGCGCGACCCGATGTGGATCCGCGACAGGATCTACTTCGCCTCCGATCGCGACGGCACGCTGAACCTCTACGCATGGGACCCCGCCTCCGACGGGGTCGAGCAGCTCACCCATAGCACCGCCTGGGACGTCCGCTGGCCGAGCTCCGACAACGACGGCCGGATCGTCTATGAGATGGACGGAGAGCTGCACGTCTACGACCTGGCCGGACGCTCGACTCAGCGGCTGGCGATCCTGGTCCCGGACGACGGCCTCGCCGCACGGCCCTCCCGGATCGCGGTGGAGAAGAACATCGAGTCGTTCGAGCTCTCGCCGAAGGCCGAGAGAGCGCTGTTCGTCGCCCGCGGAGACGTGTTCACTGCCCCGATCGAGAAGGGGCCGACCCGAAACCTGACCGCGTCGTCGGGCGCCCACGACCGCGCCGCTCGCTGGTCGCCGGACGGGAAGAGGATCGCGTTCATCTCCGACAAGAGCGGCGAGGACCAGATCTGGCTGGCGGACCAGGACGGCGCCTCCCCGCCCGAGCAGCTCACGACCCGGTTCGAGGGGATGCTGTTCTCGCTGGTCTGGGCGCCCGACGGGGCGCGGCTGGCGGTCTCGGACAAGGACGGCAAGCTGTACGTGGTGACGCTCGCCGACAAGAAGGTGGTCGAGGTCGCCGACGAACGCTTCGGCCTGCTCACGGACCACGCCTGGTCGCCCGACGGCAGCCACCTGGCGTTCTCGCTCCGCGAGCACACGGGTCTCAGCTCCCTGTACGTCTGGAGCGCCGGCGCCGAGGTGCGCCGGATAACCAGCGACCTGTTCGACGAGCACGACCCCGTGTGGGACCCCGCCGGACGCTACCTCTACTACCTTTCCGAGCGCGAGTACGCCCCCCAGATCTCGGACCTCGAGTGGAACTACGCCGGGAACCGCCGGACGGGCCTGTTCGCATTGGCCCTGCGGAAGGACGTGCCGCACCTGTTCCCGCCGGAGAGCGACGAGGTGGGCCGGAAGCAGGAGGACCAGGACGCGGTCGGAAGGAAAGACGATGGGCAGGACGAGGGCGGGAAGGCGGGCGCCAAGGCCACGCCGCCGCCAGGGAAGAAGCCGGTGACCATCCACTTCGAAGGTCTCGCCGGCCGGGCGGTCCGAGTCCCGGTCGAGGCCGACAACCTCAGCGCCTTCACCGCGACCGCCGACAACCTCCTCTTCGTGAGGTCCGGCGCGCCGTTCTACGGCCGGGAGAGCTACCGCAAGCCGAGCCTGCAGATCTACGAACTGGAGAAGCGCGAAGAGTCCGAGCTCGTCGGCGAGGTGGACGGTTACGTCCTCTCCACGGACGGCAAGAAGGTGTTGGTTCGCCAGGGCAAGGCGTACAAGCTCTGGGACGCCAAGCCGAAAGCCAAGGACCCCAAGACGGTCTCCACGAACGAGCTGGCGGTGGACCGCGTCCCCGCCCGGGAATGGGCGGCCACCTTCGACGAGGTCTGGCGGCGGTATCGGGACTGGTTCTACGTCCGGAACATGCACGGCTACGACTGGAAGGCGATCGGCGAGCGCTACCGGGCCCTCCTGCCGCACGTGGCCCACCGCTCGGACCTCAACTACCTGCTGGGCGAGATGGTGGCCGAGCTGAACGTGGGCCACGCCTACATCGAGGGCGGCGACTTCGAGGTCCCCGAACGGGCGAAGGTGGGGCTCCCGGGCGCCCGCTTCGAGCTCGACACGAAGACCGGCCGCTACCGGGTCGCCCGGATCCTCGCGGGCCACAACGAGGAGGAGAAGTACCGTTCCCCCCTGACCGAGGTAGGAGTGGACGTGAAGGCCGGCGAATACGTGCTGGCGGTCGACGGCGAGGAGCTGCGCGCTCCCGACAACCCGTACCGCCTGCTCCAGCACAAGACGCATCCGGTGAGGCTGACCGTCGGCCCGGGACCCACCCTCGAGGGCTCGCGTACGGTCTCTTACCGGCCCATCGCCAGCGAGGAAGGGCTCCTCTACCTGAATTGGGTGCTCGGCAACCGCGACAAGGTCACGAAGATGACGGAGGGACGCGTGGGCTACCTCCACGTCCCGGACATGGGGGGCGCGGGGATCTACGAGTTCGTCAAGTGGTTCTACCCCCAGGTCCGCAAGGAGGGACTGGTGGTGGACGTGAGGTCCAACGGCGGCGGCAACGTCTCGCAGTGGATCATCGAGCGGCTGGACACAAAGCTGCTGGGGACGCGTTTCGGGCAGTCGAGCGACGAGCCGTTCACCTACCCCTACACCGTCTTCCACGGGCACATGGCCTGCCTGACCAACGAGACCTCGGCCTCGGACGGCGACATCTTCCCCCACCGCTTCCGCAAGGCCGGCCTGGGGCCCCTCATCGGCAAGCGGACCTGGGGGGGCGTGGTGGGCATCACCGACCGCGGCCCGCTGATCGACGGCGGGCGCGTCTACGTGCCCCTGCAGGGCACGAACGACGTCGACGGTAGCTGGATCATCGAGGGCGAAGGAGTCACCCCGGACATCGAGGTCGAGAACGACCCGGCCTCGGTGATCGCCGGGAAGGACCCGCAGCTCGAGCGGGCGGTCGCGGAGGTGACGAAGGCGATGGAGAGGGAGCCGCGCCGGCTTCCGAAGCGCCCCCCGGACCCGGTGAAGACGCGCTGAAGCACGGCCCCGGGCCTTGACCCGGGGGCGTTCGTCGGTCACAGTTCGCCCCACGGCGGCCATGAACCTGGATTCCTGGCTCGAGACCGAGCACTCGGACGCCGAACGCCTCCAGCTCTCGGCCAGCCTCTGCGCCGCAGTGGAGGCCGCACACAAGAGCGGGGCGGTGCGGCTGGGGCTCGACCCGTCCGGTATCGAGGTGGAGGCGGGCGCCCGGTGCCGCCTCGGGACGGACCCACCGCACACGATCTCTCCGTATGCCCCTCCCGAAGTGGCGCGCGGCGGCGAACACACGGCCCGGAGCGACGTCTACACCGCGGGACTCATCTGCTACGCGGCCCTCGCCCGCCAGGCGACGCCCGAGGCGCACCCGCGGCCGCCACTCGGCGCTCTGCGGCCCGACCTCCCCCCGGACCTGGCCGACGCCCTGAACGCCTGCGTAGAGCAGGACCCCGAGTGGAGGCCGGCCGACCTCTCGTTCGTGCTCTCCCTGCTGGAGCCGTTCGCCGCTCCGAAGCCCACGCCGGCGGCGAGGCCGGTCGCGGCGCCGAAGAGCCCGGTGGCGCCCAGGCCTCCGGCGACCCGGGCCGCCACGCCGCCACGGGTGATCCTGCAGGCGCCGGCGCGCCAGGACAGCCGGCTCCCGCGCGTACTCATCGGCGTCCTGGGCGCCGCGGTGGCAGTGGCGGGGGCGGCGTGGGTGTGGCTGAACGTCGTCCGGCCCTCGGCAGGAAGGGAGGCCGGCCCGGCCGCGTCGCTTCTCCCGACGACCTCGACGGCCCCGCCCGGGGACGTCCAGGTCGCGGCCGCCATCGGTACGCCCGCCTCCCCTGCGCTTGCCGCCTCGCCGGACGGGAGCGACGAAGGAGCCGTGTCGGCACCCCCGCCGACGCCGGCGGCGCCTGCCTCGGCGCCCACCGCAGCCCAGCCGAGCCCGTCTCCGAGCGCGCCCTCCGCGCCGACGACCTTGCCCGAGCCGCGCCCTCAGCCCACGGCCAGGATCGCGGCGACGGACGCGGAGACGGGGCCGCCTGCGGACCCGCCGCGAGTCCGCCCGACTCCGGCCGCAGCCAACCCGGCGGCCCCGGACGGGCCCGTCACCACTCCGCCCGGGAATGTGCCGGCCTCCGCCGGACCGGCCACCATCAGTGCCATCTCGCCGTTCCAGCTGCGTCCGGGGGCCCTGCAGGCGGTCGACGTGCGGGGCGAAGGGCTCACTGCGGCCCACGTCGCGTACGTCACCACGTTGCGGAAGCGCGAGCGCGTCGAGGGCATCACCGCGACCCGCCACCAGCTCCGCGAGCCGGGACTGCTGCTGGTCTTCCTGCGGCTGGACGCGGTGCGCCCTGGCCGCTACGCGCTCTCGGTCGTCGGGCCGGACGGCAGCGAGTCGAACGCCTACCCTATCGAGGTCGTCAGGAAATAGCGCCCGCGCGCCTCAGGTGCCGGTCAACCCTCGGGGACCACGCGGCGACGCCGCTCCTCGTACGCACGGCGGACGATCTCCATGTCCGCCACGAACGCGGGCAGCTCCTCGAGGACGAGCGCCTGCGGCCCGTCGCACAGGGCCGCATCGGGACGCGGGTGGACGTCGACCAGCACCATGTTGGCCCCGGCGATCACGCCCTGGGCGGCCACGTGGAAGATGTCCATGATGCCGTCGGGACCCACCGCGCGGCGACCCACGGAGTGCGAGGGATCGATCCCGACCGGCAGGCGCGTGAGGCGCTTGACCACCGGGACGTGGGCGAAGTCCACCAGGTTGCGGTGGGGATCGCCGAAGTTGGTCTTCATCCCGCGCAGGCAGAACACGATTCGGCGGTTGCCCCCGGAGGCTACGTATTCGCAGGCGTTCAGCGATTCCTCCAGGGTGATCCCCATCCCGCGCTTGAACAGGACCGGCAGCTCCGTCTGCTGGCCCACCGCCTTCAGCAGCTCGAAGTTCTGCGCATTGCGCGTCCCGATCTGGAGCATGACTCCGGTCGCGTGGCCGGATGCCTCCAGGGCCCGCAGGATCTCGCCCACGTGCGACTCGTGGGTCACCTCCATGGCCACCACCCGGATGCCGTAGCGGCCCGCCAGCTCGAATACCCAGGGAAGGCACGCCTTTCCCCGGCCCTGGAAATCGTAGGGACTGGTGCGCGGCTTGTAGGCTCCCGCACGGGTGGTGACGATGCCCAGCCCCTGGAGGGCACGGAAGGTGGCCTCCAGGTTCTCCGGTTCGTCCACCGCGCAGACGCCCGCGAACAGGTGGAACGTGTCCTGCGAGAGGTGGACACCGTTGTACTCGAAGCCGACCGCTTCCAGGCCGCCGTCGTGGCGGCCGATCGCCCGGAAGCTCTGGGTCACCCGAACGACCTTCTCGACCGAGTCGAACTCCTCGAAGGGCGCGGAGGGGACTACGCCGGTCGCCCCCAGGAGATAGACCTCGGTGACCGACCGGGTGGCTCCCTGGATCCGGTGGAGCTGGGTGGTGATGCCCGGGTAGCTCTGGGCCATGGCGACGACCCGTGCCAGCTCCGGCGAGTCCGGCGCGATGTTGGCCTTCATGACGATGATCACGGGGGCGAAGCCTCAGGAAAACGGTGATCATACAGCGTGCGCACAGACGGGCGGCGGGCCGGCGGTGGTCAGGGCGTTGCCCAGCCCCGCGAGCGCTCGACCGCCCGGAGCCAGCCGCGATGGCGTTCCTCGCGTTCCCGCGGATCCATCGTCGCGACGAACTCCCGGCCCAGGGCCCAGTTCCGCGTGACGTCGGCGGCGTCCTCCCAGTACCCGACGGCCAGCCCGGCCAGGTACGCGGCGCCCAGCGCGGTGGTCTCGGTGACCACCGGGCGCCGCACCGCCACGCCCAGCACGTCCGCCTGGAACTGCAGGAGCGCGTCGTTCACCGCCGCTCCGCCGTCCACGCGGAGCTGCGCCAGCGCGAGGCCGGCGTCCCGCTGCATGGCGTCGAGGACGTCGCGCGTCTGGAAGGCCATCGACTCCACCGCCGCCCGGGCGATGTGGCCGATGCCGGTGTCCCGGGTCATCCCGACCAGGATGCCCCGGGCGTACGGATCCCAGTAGGGCGCCCCGAGGCCCACGAAGGCGGGCACGAGGAAGGTCCCGCCCGCGTCGGGGACGGACGCGGCCAGCGCCTCCACATCCTCCGATCGACGGATGACGCCGAGCCCGTCACGGAGCCATTGCACGACCGCACCGGCGACGAACACCGCGCCCTCGAGGCAGTAGGTCACCCGGCCTCCCACCTTCCATCCGATCGTGGTCAGCAGGCCGTTGCGGGAGGCGACCGGCGTGGGGCCGGTGTTGAGGAGGAGGAAGCACCCGGTGCCATAGGTGTTCTTGGCAAGGCCCGGCTCGAAGCAGGCCTGACCGAACGTGGCCGCCTGCTGATCGCCGGCGATGCCCGCGATGGGGATCGCGGCCCCGAGCAGGCCCGGGTCGCTCTCCCCGTAGACCTCGCTCGATCCCCTCACTTCGGGCAACATCCGGCGCGGGACCCCCAGGATCCGGAGGAGCTCCTCGTCCCAGTCCAGGGTGTGGATGTCGAAGAGGAGGGTGCGGCTGGCGTTGCTCACGTCGGTGGCGTGGACCCGTCCGCCGGTGAGCCGCCAGACGAGGAAGGAGTCGACCGTTCCGAACAGGACGTCGCCGGCCTCGGCGCGGGCGCGGAGGCCCGGCACCGTCTCCAGCAGGTGGGTGATCTTGGTGCCGGAGAAATACGGGTCCACGACCAGGCCCGTCCGCGCGCGGATCCGCTCCTCGTGGCCGTCCCGCTTCAGCCGCTCGCAGACCGGGGCGCTGACGCGGCTCTGCCACACGATGGCGTTTCCGACCGGCCGGCCGGTGTGGCGGTCCCAGAGCACCACGGTCTCGCGCTGGTTGGTGATGCCCAGCGCGGCCACGTCCGTGGCGGGGACACCGGCGGTGGCCAGCGCCTGCCGGGCCACCTCCATCTGCGACGTCCAGATCGCCTCCGGGTCGTGCTCTACATGACCGGGAGCGGGGTAGATCTGCTCGAACTCGCGCTGCGCTGCCGCCACCGGCCGGCCGTCGCGCGCGAACAGGATGGCTCGGCTGGAGGTGGTCCCCTGGTCGAGAGCCAGGACGAATCGGCTCATCCACCCTCCGTCGCACTGCGATCTCGAGCGGCGCCTTCACCTGCCGGCAGGTGGCCGAGGATAACACGCGCACGTCGGGCGCTCGTGGCGAGCGCGTCGCCCGCGGTACTATCGGCGGGCGTGAGCGATCGCCTGGCGAGAGCGCTGACCTTCCTCCCGGCGGCCATCCTCCTCCGGTCGCTCCAGGGTGCGTTCCACGCCGCGGGCCGCGCCCGTTTCGTCGCGCCGTGAGCCCGTCGCCGGCCTGGTTCGCGCGTCTGACCCGCCCCCGTTACGACGTCGTGGTCGTGGGTTCGGGGCCCAACGGCATGGCGGCCGCCATCACCCTGGCCCGCGAGGGACGCGCGGTGCTGGTCCTGGAAGCCTCCGGCGAGCCAGGAGGGGGGCTGCGGTCCGCCCAGCGCACGCTGCCCGGCTTCGTACATGACGTCTGCTCGGCCATCCATCCCCTCGCGGTCGGCTCGCCGTTCTTCCGGAGCGCGCGCCTGGCGGACCACGGCCTCGAATGGGTCGAGCCGCCGCTACCGCTCGCCCATCCCCTGGACGACGGGACCGCGGTGGCGCTGCACCGGTCCGCGGAGGAGACCGCGGCCGGCCTCGGCCCGGACGGCCGCGCGTACCTGCGCCTGATTGGACGGCTCGGGTCCCGCTGGGAACGCCTGGCCCCCGACCTCCTCGGGCCTCCGGGCCTCCCCGCCCATCCCCTGTTGATGGCGGCGTTCGGCCTCGACGCTCTCCGCTCCGCGCGCGGGCTGGCCGAGGCGCGGTTCCGGGGAGAGCGGGCCCGCGCGCTCTTCGCCGGCTTGGCCGGCCATTCGGTCCTTCCTCTCGAGACGCTCTCGAGCGCCGCGGTGGGGCTCGTCCTCGGCGCGCTCGGCCACGCGGTGGGCTGGCCGCTGCCGCGGGGCGGCTCGCAGCGCGTCAACGACGCGCTCATCCTCCTTCTCCGATCGCTCGGCGGCGAGCTGGTCACCGGCGCTCGCGTCGAGTCCCTCGAGGCCCTTCCCCCCGCGCGGCTCGTGATGCTCGACCTCACCCCACGGCAGGTCCTTCGGCTCGCGGGCGCCCGGCTTCCTCCTCGCTACCGGCGGGCGCTCGAGCGGTATCGATACGGCCCCGGCGTCTTCAAGCTCGACGTCGCACTGGAGGGGCCAGTGCCCTGGCGCGCGCCGGAGTGCGGGTTGGCGGGGACCGTCCACCTGGGAGGAACGCTCGCGGAGATCGCGGCCAGCGAGCGGGCGGCCTGGCGGGGCGAACACGCCGAGCGACCCTACGTCCTGGCGGCGCAGCAGAGCCTGTTCGACCCGAGCCGGGCGCCCGCCGGGCGGCATACCCTGTGGGCCTACTGCCACGTCCCCCACGGGTCGCGTGTGGACATGACCGCCCGCATCGAGGCCCAGGTCGAGCGCTTCGCTCCGGGGTTCCGCGACCGGATCCTCGCCCGCTGCGCCCGCGGCCCCGCCGAGCTGGAGGCGGAGAACCCGAACCTGGTGGGCGGCGACATCGGCGGCGGCGCCCAGGACCTGGGCCAGCTCTTCGCGCGTCCAGTGCTGCGGCTGGTGCCCTACGCGACGCCCGTGCGCGGGCTGTACATCTGCTCGTCGTCCACGCCGCCGGGCGGCGGGGTCCATGGCATGTGCGGCCACCACGCCGCCAGAGCGGCCCTCCGCGCCGGATTCTGAATCGCGACCTCCGGCCCGGCATCAGCGAACCGACCCCCCTCCAGGGGTCTCGGCCGGGGCGCTAGCGGCCGGCGAGGGTGGGCTCGAGGCTGGTCCACGCCTCGTGGAGGCGCGTCACCGGCAGGTCCACGAGCACCCTCCCTCCGCACAGGAGCGTGAGGCGCTCGCCGCCCACGGCCCCGAGCCGGGTCGCGGACACTCCGTGGCGGCGGGCCAGCTCCTGGAGCCCCGCCTCCTCGTGCGTGGAGACGACCATCCGCGAGGGCGTCTCGGAGAAGAGGAGCACGTCGTCCCTCAGGCCGGAAGGAAGGTCGAGGCGGCCGCCCATGCCCGACTCGTCCCTCCGGAAGCAGGCCTCGGCCAGGGTGACGGCGAGGCCTCCTTCGCTCACGTCGTGGGCGCTGCTCAGCAGCCCCGCGCCCGCGGCCTCCGCCATCAGGGCGTGCAGCCGCTTCTCCGCGTCAAGGTCGAGCCGCGGCGGCCGGCCGGCCACGCGCCCGTGAAGGACCTTCATTAGCTCGCTCCCCCCCAGGTCGTCCCGCGTCACGCCGAGGAGGTAGACGCCGTCCCCGTCCCGCTGGAACCAGCGCACGAGGGCCTTCGACGCGTCCTCCAGCAGGCCCACCACGCCGATGACCGGCGTGGGATGGATCGGCCGGCCGTCGGTCTCGTTGTAGAGGGACACGTTGCCGCCGGTGATCGGGACGCCGAGCGCTCGGCAGGCCTCGCCCATGCCCGCGATGGCACGGACGAGCTGCCCCATCACTTCCGGCTTCTCCGGGTTGCCGAAGTTGAGGCAGTTGGTGGCGCCCAGCGGCAGCGCGCCGGAGGCAGCCACGTTGCGGCAGGCCTCCGCCACCGCCAGCCGAGCGCCCTCGAAGGGATCGAGCCAGCAGTACCGGCCGTTGCCGTCCAGGGACATGGCCAGGGCCTTGCGCGTGCCCTTCACCCTCACCACCGCCGCGTCGGATCCGGGCCCGACGAGGGTGTTGGTGCGGACGGTGCTGTCGTATTGGCGGTACACCCAGCGCTTGTCGGCGATGCTCGGGGACCCGAGCACCCGGAGGAGGGCGTCCCCGAGGTCCGCCGGGGGCGCCAGCGCCAGGACGTCCTCGGAAGCGGCCGGGTTCTCGGAGTCCACCCACGGCCGGTCGTAGACGGGCGCGCCGTCGGTCAGGGCCTCGTTGGGGACGTCCGCCACGAGGCGCCCCTCGTCGTAGATGCGCAGGCGGCGCTCCGCGGTGACGGTCCCGATCGCCTCGGCGTGGAGGTCCCACTTCTCGAACACCCGGAGGACCTCCTCCTCGCGCCCCCGGGCCACCACCAGGAGCATGCGCTCCTGCGACTCCGAGAGCATGACCTCGTAGGCGGTCATCCCCGCCTCCCGCTTCGGGACCCGGGCGATGTCGACGTCCATCCCCGTGCCCGCGCGCGCTCCCATCTCGGAGGTCGAGCAGGTGAGCCCGGCCGCACCCATGTCCTGGATCCCGACGACCGCGCCCGTCTTCAGGGCCTCCAGGCAGGCCTCCAGGAGCACCTTCTCCATGAAGGGGTCTCCCACCTGGACCGTCGGCCGCTTCTCCTCGCTGCCCTCCCCGAACTCCGCCGACGCCATCGTCGCGCCGTGGATCCCGTCGCGGCCGGTCTTGGCGCCCACGTAGAAGACGGTATTGCCCACGCCGTCGGCCCGGCCCTTGAAGATCGCGTCGGTCCGGACGATCCCGAGACAGAACGCGTTCACCAGGGGATTGCCGGCGTAGCACTCGTCGAAGAGCACCTCGCCCCCCACGGTGGGGCAGCCGAAGGCGTTGCCGTAGCCGCCGATCCCGGCCACGACCCCCTCCACCAGCCGTCGGTTCCGGGGGTCGCCGGGGGGACCGAAGCGGAGCGAGTCCATCACCGCGATGGGCCGCGCCCCCATCGTGAAGATGTCCCGGAGGATGCCGCCGACGCCGGTGGCGGCGCCCTGGTAGGGCTCGATGTACGACGGGTGGTTGTGCGACTCGATCTTGAAGACCGCCGCCAGCCCGTCCCCGATGTCGACGGCACCCGCATTCTCCCCGGGGCCTTGCACGACGCGCGGACCCTGCGTGGGCAGCGTCCGCAGGTGGCGCTTGCTGCTCTTGTACGAGCAGTGCTCCGACCACATGACCGAGAACAGGCCCAGCTCGGTCAGGTTCGGCTCGCGCCCCAGCGCCGCCACGATCCGCGCGTACTCGTCGGGCGTGATGCCGTGCCGCTCCAGGACTGCCGGGTCCATGCAACCTCCGAGCCGCCATTGTAGCGACAGCCGGCGAGCGACGAACGAGCGGCGGCGGTCGCCGGGCGGCCGTGGAGTCAGGCGGAACGGGATCGTGAACGACCAACCCATGCGCTCGGCAGCGCCTTCGTGAAAGCGAAGAGCCGACGGAGCCGGGGGAATCCGGCGGCCCCGTGAGACGATTCCGCCTCGAAGACGCCATGACGCTGGCCGATGGCGCCCGCCTCGGGCCTACGAAGTCAAGAGCTCCCTGGGCGCGGAGGGATGGGCGAGGTCTACCGGGCGACCGACACCAAGCTGGGACGCGACGTGGCCGTCAAGGTCCTGCCCCCCGAGGTGGCGGGCGCCCCCCCGAGGTGGCTGGCCCGCTTCGAACGTGAGGCGCGGCTGCTGGCGACCCTCAATCACCCAAACGTCGCGGCCATCCACGGCCTGGAGGAGGCCGACGGCAAGCCGTTCCTGGTGTTGGACTGGTCGAAGGCCGCCTCGGCTGGGCCGCCGTCCTCCTCGTCCTGCTCGTCCTGGCGGCGGCCTCCTGGTGGGGCCTGAGCCACATCCGGCACCGCCGGCCCGGCTGGGGCGAGGCAGGTGCCGCGCTCGCTCGCGCAGCTCACGTTCGCCACCGAGCTCGAGCAGTGGCCGACGATCTCCGACGCGCTGTCCGGCTCCTTTACGAGGGCGGCGGGGCTGCAGTGACCTCCGCATCCTGCGGCCCTGATCGGCCGCGTGCGAGCCTTCGGCATTACCACGCTGTCACGCGGCGCCGGCGCCACTGAAGGCGGTGACGCCGGGCGGGGCCGCTCACGCCCGCGGCCGCACGATCGGCCCGGTCTCGTTGCGCACCGGCTCCAGGCTCATCAGGTACCGGTAGATCGCCCGGAGGTCTGTCTCGCTCATCCGTGAGAACAGCTCCCAGTCCATCGGCGTGCCGAGGACCCGGGTGCCGGCGCGGAAGCGCGCCACGAACTCGTCCTCGCTCCAGCGCACGATGTGCCCCGTCTCCGGATCGGGCGTGAGGTTGGGTGGGGCGAACACCAGGTGCGGGGCCCAGTCCTCCTCGAGCTCGGAGCCGCCCGCCAGGCGCGGCCCGGTCAGCGAGAAGTCGACCATGTTCCGCCGCGTGTGGCACCCCGCGCACTGCGCAACCCGGTTCGCCAGGTACTCCCCGCGTTCGATCGTCGGCGCCTCCGGGGGGCTCGTGGCCGGGGGCGTGCCCTCCGGGCCGAGCGGGCGGACCAGGAACGCCTTGACGGCCTTGCCCATGAACGTGAGCTCGTGGTCCGGTACCGGGTTGTGGACGGGCTCCTGCGAGCGCATGAACGACAGCAGGGCGATCACGTCCTCGTCGCTGATGTTCTGGTACTCCATGACCGGGAACGCCGCTTGGCCGTTGGGCCGGATGCCGTGGCGCAGCATCCGGGCCAGCTGGCCGTCGGTGTACCGCCCGATCCCGGTCGCCGGGTCGGGCGTGATGTTGGGGAAGTGCAGCGTCCCGAGCGGGCTCGCGTAGGCGAAGCCTCCCGTCAGCGGGACGCCGTCGAGGCGCCCCAGGATGGCCTGGTACTCCTCGACGCTCGAGGCGCTCATTGCCGCCTGCGCCCGGTCACCGGGTGCATGACAGGACGCGCAGTGGGCGGGTCCGAAGGCCAGGTAACGGCCCCGCTCGATCACGGCCGGATCCCGTGAGGCCCGGAGCGGAGGCTCCGGAGCGTCGAAGGTCCGGTCGTGGCGCACCTGCACCACAACCGCGAAGGCGGCGGCCAACGCCGCGACCAGGCCCGCCGCCACGCCCAGCCACGCGAGCGCCTTCCTGCCCCTGCTGCGTGCCACGATGTCGACAAGGTAGGACGACGCGCCGGCCCGGTCCTCAAGCTTTTCTCAAGAGTCGGCGGGGAGCGGTCAGGTAGCGCGGAGGCCCATCCGGCGGCACAGGCGCTCGAACCGGGACGCGGCGCGGAGGGGTGCGAAGACGGGCTCCACGGCCACGAAGATGGCCTGGACCTGGCGCTCCTCGTACGCCCGCTCAAGCCACTCGAGGGCGCGATCCTGCTCGCCCGCCCACATGCAATGCTCGGCCATCCAGTACGGGGCGACGTAGCGCTCCCGGGACTCCTGCTCCCACTGGTCGAGCGCGTCGCGGGCCTGCCGGCGGCGGCCCTCAGCGACGTCGGCGAGGAACGCCGCCCAGGTGGGCTCCGCCACGGCCAGGGCAGCGGACGCCGCACCCCGGTCGCCCCGCGTCCAGTGGACGCGGGCGACCTCGAGGGCGGCGATGAACCACTCCGGGTGGAGCTGGCGGACCCTGCCGAGCAGCGCCAGCGCCGCGTCGTGCTCGCCGGCGAGGCGGTGGAAGAAGCCGAGGGTGGTGCCGAGGGCGGGCGAGAGCGGATCGCCCGCCAGGGCGCGCCTCTGCTCCGCGATCGCGTCGGCGACGCGGCCCAGCGCGGCGTGACAGCGGGCGAGGCCGTCCCGCGCGGCCGGATGGTGCGGCTCGATGCGCAGCAGACCCTGCAGCTCCGACCGGGCGCGCTCCACGTCCCAGGCCGAGATCGCCCGCGCCAGGATCGACCACACCCGGGCCTCGGCGAGGGAAGGATCGAGCGCGAGCGCCCGCTCGGCCGCGCTCTCCGCTTCGGGGAGCAGCCGCGTGCCGGGGCCGCGTCCCCACCTCGCGAGCAGGTAGTAGCCCCGGGCCACGGCCGCGTGCGCCTGGGGGAAGTCGTTCGACAGCTCGACGGCGCGGCGCAGGTCTGCCAGACCATCCTCGATGTCGGCGAAGGCCGGACGGCGCATGCGCAGGCAGCCGCGCAGGAAGAGGTCGAAGGCCTCCGTCCCCACGCTGGAGGCGCCCCCCACCTTTGCCGCCGGCCGGTCCGCGGAGGCCCCGAGCTGCAAGGCGATCTGCCCCGCCACCTCCCTCGGGAGCCGCGGCAGCTCGGCGAGCGGCCGCTCGTAGCTGCGCACCCACAAGAGGCGCTCGTCCCGCGTGTCCACCAGGCGCACGCTGAGATGCGCCCGCTCCCGTTCCCGCCGCAGCGTGCCGCGGACCAGGTTGCCGACGCCGAGGTCGCCGCCGATCCGGCGCGCGTGCCGCTTCCCGTCGGGGTACCGGCAGGTCGAGTCGGTCCCGATCACGCGCAACCCGGGGAGGCGGGCGAGTTCCTCCCCGATCGACCCGCTCAGGGCCAGCGCGAACCAGGGGTCCGCGGTCCGCTCACAGGACTCTGACTCCTCGAACGGCAGGACAGCGACCGAGCGGCCCGGATCGTCGAGTGGGTCCTCGAAGAGCACGGAGGACGCGAGGCGGTAGCCGGTGGTGGGGATGGTCTCGATGACGCTCCCTCTCCCGCCGAAGGCTCGCCGGAGCTGCCACACCGCGTTGGTGAGGACGGCCTCGCCGACGGCGACGTCGCCCCAGACCTCGTCGAGCAGCTCCCGTTTGGTGACGACCTGGCCGGGCCGGCGCGCGAGGCTGAGGAGCACGTCGACCGCCTTGCGGGGAAGGCGGACCCGTCCGCCGGGACCGTGGACCTCACGTGCGCGCGGATCGACCGTGCGCCCGGCGACCTGGAAGGCTCCCCGCACTTGTGGACGTCAGGTGCTGGGCCCTGCGGGCCTCCAGCCCTGAATGCTCCTTTCGAGCGTTTCGGCGAGTTTCGCACACGCGGGGCCGGCCGCGGTCCCGACGTTTTCCGCGCGGGGGGACACGCGTCGGCGCGGCCGGGCGATGGGCTCGTGCGCTCGCCGCCGAACCTTCGACCTCGGGCTGCCGCCGCTGTAGCATTGTGCGCGCCGCTCGCCTGACAGGGAGGGCCTCCAGGTGCACGTCGGGATCCTCGGCGCCGGCAACATCAGCCGGACCCACGCGATGGCGGCGCGGGCCATCCCCGGCGTCCGGGTCGTCGCGGTCCACGGGGACAACCGCGAGAAGGCGCGAGCGCTGGCGCGGGAGTACGGGGCGGCAGCGTACGACGACCTCGACGCGTTCCTGGACAGCCGGCCCCTCGATGTCGTCCTGATCGGAAGCCCCTCGGGCCGCCACGCCGAGCAAGCGATCGCCGCCGTCCGCCGCGGCCTCCACGTGCTCGTGGAGAAGCCCCTCGACGTCACCGTCGAGCGGGTGGACGCCCTGCTCACCGAGGCCGACCGGGCCGCCGTCAAGGTGGGCGTGTTCTTCCAGGACCGCATGAAGCCCGGGATCCGCCGGCTGAAGCGCCTCGTGAACGACGGGGACCTGGGACGGCCGATCCTGGCCGCCGGCCGCGTGCGCTGGCACCGCCCCCCCGAGTACTACGCGGACTCGAGGTGGCGGGGGATATGGTCCCTCGACGGCGGAGGCGCCGTCATGAACCAGGCCATCCACACCGTGGACCTGATGGCCTGGCTGCTGGGGAAGGTCGTCAGCGTGCAGGCCCGCACGGCGACCGCCTTCCACGCGATCGAGGTGGAGGACACGGCCGTCGCGATCTTCGAGTTCGCCAGCGGCGCCCTCGCCACGCTGGAGGCGAGCACGGCCGCCTTCCCCGGCTATCCGCGCCGGCTGGACCTGACCGGGACCGAGGGGACGGTGCTCCTCGAGCACGACCGCATCGTCGCCGCCGACCTGCGGACGCCGCGGCCGGACCTGGTCGGCGCCGACGCGGGCGACGCCAACGCCAGCGCCAGCTCGCCGCTGGTGTCCGATGCGTCGGGCCACCAGGCGATCCTGGAGGACTTCCTCCAGGCGGTGAAGACCGGCGGGACGCCCGCCTGCGACGGGCGCGAGGGGCGTCGGAGCGTGGAGCTGGTGCAGGCCCTCTACGAGGCCGCGAACACCGGCGCGGCGGTCAGGCCCGCCACGGGCTGAACGGCGCTCAGCGCGGCTCCCCGCTCACCGGGTTGCGGAGCACGCCGAGGCCCTCGATCTCCACCTCCATCACGTCGCCGGGCTTCAGGAACACCGGGGGCTTGCGCGCGAAGCCGACGCCGGGGGGCGTCCCGGTGGCGATCACGTCGCCGGGCTCGAGGGTGATGCTCTCGGAGAGGAAGGCGACCAGCTCGCCCACACCGAAGATGAGCTGGTCGGTGTTGGAGTCCTGCATCGTCTGGCCGTTGAGCCGCAGGCGGATCCCGAGCCGGTGGGGGTCCTTTACCTCGTCCGCGGTGACGAGGTAGGGACCCATGGGCCCGAACGTGTCACAGGACTTGCCGCGCTGCCACTGCTGGTCGGCGAACTGGAGGTCGCGGGCGCTCACGTCGTTGAAGTTCGTGTAGCCGAGCACGTACTCGAGGGCGCTTTCCTTCGGCACCCGGCGGGCCCAGCGTCCGATCACCACGGCCAGCTCGGCCTCGTAGTCCACCTGCGCGCTGATCGCGGGCACGACCACCGGGCGCTCGGGCCCGATGACGGAGGTCGTGAACTTCGAGAAGACCACCGGCCGCTCGGGGATCGCCATGCCGCTCTCCCGCGCGTGATCGCGGTAGTTCAGGCCGATGCAGACGACCTTGCCGGGCCGCGGCACCGGGGCCAGGAGCCGGACCGCCGAGAGGTCCATGACCGCACCGGCCCGGCGCAGCGACTCGACCGCCCGGTCGTCCGCGGACAGCCGGCCGAAGACATCGCGGACGCGCCGCCACCGGTCTCCCTCCGCGTCGAACCACTCCAGGAAGGACCGCGGCTCCGGGGCGCCGCCCTCGATCGCGAGCGCCTTGGCGAGATCGAGCACCTCGCCGCCAAGGGGAAGCAGGGCTCCGAAGCGGGCGTCCGGCGTGACTTTCGTGGCTCCCTCGGGGTCGAACGCAGCCAGTCGCATCGATGCCAGCCTCCTCGAAACGTGGGGTGAGAGTGGATTCTATCCCGTCGCCGGTCGGCGGGCGCGGGGGCGAGGCGCACGACGAGCGTATACTGGCCCACCGGCCCCAACGTGAGGCCCGCCGTCGTCAGGATCCGGAGGTGACGCATGAACCGCTCACGGACGCTGTGGCTCGCGTCGCTCGCGTTTGTCTGTGCCGGAAGCGCGTCCATCACGGCGCAGGAGGTGCCCTCGGTCTTCGGTGTGGACGTGCGCCTCGTCGCCGTGCCGGCGTTCGTCACCGACAAGGACGGCAAGGCCGTACCCGGCCTGCTCGCGGAGGACTTCGAGATCGAAGAGGGGGGACGCAAGGTCCCCGTGGCGGGGTTCCTCGCCGTCGACGCGGGCGCCGGGTCGGGTGACGCGGCCCTGCACCGTGAGGCGAGCCCCCGTCTCACCGCAGCCGCCCGCCGGCAGTTCGTGCTGCTCTTCGACCTGACGTTCTCCAGCCCGGCCGGGATCCTGAAGGCCCGCCGGGCCGCGATCGAGTTCCTCGAGAACGGCCCGCAGCCGGGCGACCTGGTGGCGGTGGCCAAGGCCGGAGCGGGCGGCCTCCAGATCCTGGTCGGGTTCACGCCCGACCGCGCGCAGGCGGCGAGCGCGGTCGCCATGCTCGAGACCACCGGGGCCGAGCGCGTGCGCGATCCTTTGGGTCTGGCCTACGACCTGGGCTTCATTCTCAAGGACGACACCGGCAAGTTCGGGGTGCAGCTGGCGCAGACGCTGCCGCAGGACCCCGATGACAAGACTACGCTCCTACAGATGCTCCGGGACAACCAGGATCAGTACCGGCAGCGGGTCGCGGCCTACGTCGGCGAGCTGCAGGGCCTGGCCGAGCTGCTGGACTCCGTGCACGGCCGGAAGCAGGTGGTCCTGCTCTCGGCCGGCTTCGACCAGAGCATGCTGCTGGGGGCCGAAGGCGCGGAGCGCGTGGAGAGCTCCCAATCGGTCGTCGAGGGCCGCTTGTGGGACGTCCAGGGCGATCGGCACTTCGGCGACGCCCAGACCCGCAGCGGCCTGGACGGGCTTTTCACCGCCCTCGCCAGGACGGACACCGTCATCCACACCGTGGACGTGACCGGCATCGCCGCGGGAGGGGCGCTCGACGAGAGGGGCAGTGTGTCCGGCGCCAGCGGCCGCGAGTCGCTGGCCCAGATCGCCGGACGCTCCGGAGGCCGCTTCGTCCGCGAGACCAACGACCTTGCCGGAGCCCTCCGCGAGGTGCTCGACGCTAGCCGCCACTACTACGTGCTGGCTTTCGAGCCCGCCGGGTCGAAGAAGAAGCCCGGCGAGCTCCACAAGCTCAAGGTCAAGGTGAAGCGGCCGGGCCTCACGGTCTCCCACCGGGCGGGCTACGTCGTCCGCGATCCGAAGGCGACGCCGGCATCCGTGACGCAGCTCCAGTCCGCGGAGGTCATCGCCAAGGGCCTGTCCGGCGGCGCCCTGCGGCTTCAGGCGTTGGCCGTCCCCTATCGCGGCCTCCGGGGAGAGGTGTCGCTCCCCGTGGTCCTGGAGATCGAGGGCGAATCGCTCCTCGCCCATGCGGGCAAGAAGGCGCTCTCGCTCGAGGTCTTCGGCTACTGCCTCGACCCCGACGGGCGCATCCAGGACGCCTTTACCCTGACCCCCACGCTGGACCTGGGGCAGGTCAGTCCCGCCCTCAAGCAGAAGGGGCTCCAGATCCTGACCGCCTTCCGCGCTCGCCCAGGCCCGGCCGACCTGCGCTTCCTGGTGCGGGACCCGGCGAGCGGGCAGGCGGGCTCGCTGCGGCTCACCGCCACCGTCCCGTCCTTCGAGGCCGGCTCACAGTCCGTCTCCCCCCCGCTGATCATGGACGACCCGCGCGCCCGCGTCGTGCTGCCGGCCGCCTCGCGGGCCAACCCCAGGATCGAGATCCCGTTCCGGCTGCAGGACACGGCCTTCACCCCCCAGGCCTTCCCGCTCCTCCGCAACGGCGAGACCCGCGAGGTGTGCGTGATGGCCTTCGGCGGGCCGGCGACGGGCACGGCGGCCACACTGACCGCCACGCTGATCCGCGAGGACGGGCAGAGCCTTCCCCTCGAGCTGGCGAGCCCCCGCGACGTGAACGACGCCGACCGGTTCCGGCGTCTGGTCGTCAGCCTGACGCCCAAGGGTGTCCCCGCCGGCGCCTACCGCCTGCGCCTCGACCTCCCCGGATCGTCCGGGGACGAGGGGCGGTCCGAGCTGCCGATCCGGGTGCAGTAGCCGAGACGGGATCACCGAGTGTCCGCAGCGGACCACCGCGGGCGGCGGGGCCTCGCGTCAACGGTCGAAGGACGCGTCCGCCGTCGACCGCCGGTTGCTCACGAGAGGAGGTCCCAAGATGAAGATGCGGCCACTCGTACCCGCCCTCGCGTTCGCCTCCGCCGTCGCTCTCGCGGCCGGGGCCCAGGAGGAGGCCCCACCGACGGCGCCGGACCGCACCGAATGGGGCGCGCCGCCGGTGAGTGTCTCGCAGGCCTCGGGCAAATGGACCATCGCGGGCCGGAAGAACCGCGCGGTGCTGGACGGCTCGGACCTGTCGGTCACCGTCAGCGCGGGGACGGCCACCTGGAAGATGGTCCCCTCGTCGGCGGAAGACGTGATCGTGCGTGTCGACGGTGACGAGTTCCCGGTCCGGCTGGCCGACGCCGGCGAGATCGGGGTCGCCGAGTGGCGGACGGGCTTCAAGACCGGGGTCAAGATCACCCTCGGAGACTTCCGCAGCACGGGGCAGCGGACCCCCGGCGCGCGGCTCGACCTGCGGCTGTTCCTGACCATGGCCCTCGAGGCCGGCGACGAGGACCTCTGCTTCGAGGCCATGGCCCACGAGGGCGAGGCGTCGGTCCGCGAGCTGCGCTGGCCGACCGCGATCGACGGGCGTGAGGTAGACGCCACGGTCCTCAGCAACGACGACGGGATGCTCCTCCCCCGGGACTGGCCCAAGCCCTACCATCCGATCCGGCGCGCCCGGCAGGACACCAGTATCATCCAGAGCAACCTGATCGAGTCGTGGTCCATGTCGTGGTGGGGCTTCCAGAAGGGCGCCGCCGCCATGATCGTCATCGTGGAGACGCCGGACGACGCCGCCTACGCCTTCTCCCACCCGGCCGGCGGCCCCACCTCGATCGGGCCCACCTGGCGGCCGCAGCTCGGCCGGTTCGGCTACCTGCGCAGCCTGCGCATGGCCTTCCTTGCGAACGGCGACTACGCAGACCTGGCCAAGCGCTACCGCCGCCAGGTGATGGACACCGGCCACTTCGTCTCGCTCCGGGAGAAGATCGCGCGGAACCCGCTGGCTCAGAACCTCATCGGGACGCCGATGGCCGGGGCGCGGGTGCTCAGGAACCCCCATCCGGAGAGCCCGCAGTACGACCGGACCGACCCGGGCGAGAACTACCAGCTCACGACCTACGCGGAGCACGTCCGCCGCCTGAGGCAGTGGAAGGCCGACGGCTTCGAACGCCTGAACGTGAGCCTGTCCGGCTGGCCGAACCAGGGATACGACCGTCAGCACCCGGACGGCCTGCCGCCGAATGAGAAGGCGGGAGGCTGGGAGGGGATGAAGGCCTTCTTCGACACCTGCAAGGAGCTGGGCTACGTGTGCTGGCTCCACGACCGGTACCGCGACTACTACCCCGACGCCCCGTCGTTCAACCTGGACCTCGCGGTGCGGGAGGAGGACTCGGTCCGGCCGCCCACGCAGTTCCCGGGGACACGCTTCCACCCCCACGACTGGAAGGAAGGCTACGTCCCGTTCATGAACTACTGGCACGGCGGCACCCAGGCCTACCTCAACAACCGCTACATGCTCGGCCACGTGCAGAGGAACTATCGGCTCATGGAGGAGCACGGCATCCGCCCGCAGGGCAGCTACAACGACGTCTACGGCTACATCCCCCCCGACGAGGACTTCCACCCCGAGCACCCCACCACCCGGACCGAGTCGATGAGGTACCGCGCCGAGGTCTGCAACTGGGTGCGGCGCCACCTCGGGGTCATGGGGACGGAGGACGGGGCGGACTGGATCGTCCCCTACGTCGACTACGTCACCAACCGGAACAACCGGAACCCCGGAAGCGGGAACGACGCCAGCTCGGAGGGTGCGATCCAGGTGCCGCTGTACGAGCTCGTGTACCACGACGCGGTCGTGACCACGTATTCGCCCGGCGACCTGCGCGGGCTGCTGCACGGCAACGCGCCGTCCTTGCGGTCGGAGGGCTCCGACCTCGAGAGGGTGCGCCGGATGGCCGCTCTGCACCGGCGCGTCGGCCTTCTCGAGATGACGGGCCACGAGTTCCTCGACGCGGACCGGACGCGGGAGCGGACGACGTTCGCGGACGGGACGACGGTCACGGTCGACTGGTCCGCGCAGACTGCGGAGATCGTGCCGGTGCTGGACGTGCCTTGAGGCCCCGCCGGGCGTCGCGGCCGGTGCTGCGTGCACGCCCGACGGGAAGAGCCGGAGAGCTCCCCGGCGCCTGCCGTCCCCAGGGACCGGCCGCCGTCGATCCGTCGATTCGCCGCCACACGTGGTAGCGCGCCCGCTCGCCGCCGGGATCGACCCGCCGGTACCGCGCGTTGCCTTCGAGATAGGCGCGCATCGGCTCGTCGCGGGGCACGACCAGGAAGTCGAAGCCGATCACGCGCTCCAGCGCAGCCAGCTCGTCGAAGCCGCGGATCGGCCAGATCACCTCGACCGGGAACCGGGTGAGGCCGTACAGGAACGCGTCGTTCGAGCGCACGGCAATGCGGCGCGGCCGGGCCCGGTCGATCCAGGGCGCCACGTGACGGATGAAGCGCTCGGAGGCCTCGAGGTCGCGCCCCTTCCAGTCCCGGTTCACGAAGCGGACGTGCCATCCGCTCACGGCCACGAAGACGACCGCGGCGACAGCCGTGGAGGCGGCGGTGACGCGCCTGCGTGATCCCGCGACCGCCGCCGAGGCGTACACGAGCAGGAGCGGCTCCCAGGCCATGAGCTGCCGCACGCCGGCCCACGGCCGGCCGGTGGCGCGCAGGGCGTACGCGGTGAACAGGGCCGCGACCACCAGCGCGAACGAGACCACGCAGGCGAAGCCCGCCCGGCGCGACCGCCCCCTCAGCCGTACCGCGCCGGCGAGCGCCACACCCCCGAGGACGACCAGGAACAGGAGGACGGCGTCCTCGGGGTTCTCCGCGGGGCGCGCCTCGGCGGCGAGGCGGAGGTTGCGGGACAGGTTGGCCCAGAGCGCTTCGGCGAACCGGGCGACCGGATCGCTCGAGCGCAGGCTCTCGAACAGGATGCCCGGGTAGACGGCGTTGGGGAGCTGGGCTCGCCCGCTCCCGAACGCGGCGTAGACCACGGCGGCCACCACCCCGGCCGCGGGGAGGAATGCGGCGGCGAACAGCCGCAACGGCAGGAGCGCCGCGAAGATCGGCAGCGAGAACAGGAGGTTCTCGCGGAACAGGGGACCGAGCCCGAACAGTGCGCCCGAGAGAGCGGCCGTCGCCGGGCGCGGAGGGAAGAGCGCGAGGCGGACCCCGGCCAGGAGCAGCACCGGAAGCAGCAGCTCCGGGAAGGCCACGTAGAGGTAGCCGGGGAACGGCGGCAGGACGGCCGCCAGCGCCGCAGCCGCGGCCGCAAGGCGCGTGTCGCCCAGCAGCTCGCGCGCCACCGAATGGACGAGCACGACGAGCGCCACGAGCAGCAGCACGTTGAGCGCCGCCGGACCGAGGGGCCCCGGACCGAGCACGGCGACGAAAGGCGCGAGGGCGAACAGGTACCCCGGCATGTGCACGTCGCGGTGCGGATAGCCCTGCACGAACAGGCTCTGGGGCAGGTAGAAGTTCGTGTCGAGCGTGCCGCGCTCGACCAGGTTGCGCGCGCCGACCACGTAGATCACCTCGTCGGCGGCCGCGACCGCGTGGCGGGTGACCAGGCCGGTGGCCAGCGCCGCGCCGAGCGCGAGCGCGGCCAGCGCCGGCCAAGTCCGCGAGCGCCCCGCGCGGAGGATGCGCCAGAGGTCGATCGACTGCCTCAGGTTCGACCAGACGGTGCGGGCGTTCTGCACCTTGGACCGGCCGCTCGTCCGGGGACGGATGGGGGTGGGCTCGCTCCGGACCCGGCCGCCTCCGCGGACGACGCGGACGATCAGCTCCATCACCACGGCCCAGCCGCGGCCCTCCGAGCGCAACTCGATCCCGTCGAGCAGCGTCCGGCGGAACATCAGGATCCCCTGGAAGCGGGGGAGCGGCCCGAACAGCATCCGATACACCATCCGCTCGCCCCACGAGAGCAAGCCCCCCACGATCGACCTGCGGCCGCCGGGCAGGTAGCCGAGCACCATGTCGCGCCCGTCCATCAGGGGCGCGAAGCGCTCGACGATCTCCGCGGGAAACTGCCCGTCCGCGGGGAAGAACGTGACCAGCTCCCGGCGGGCGTTCCCGAAGCCGGTCCGGTACACGCCGCCCAGGCCGCGGTTCGCGGGGTGGTGGACCACGCGGACGCCGTCGATGGTCGCGGCCAGGCGATCGGCGACGGGGCCGGTGCCGTCCGTGCTCCCGTCGTCGACGACGAGGATCTCGAACGCCCGATCCGTGCGCTCGAGAGCCGCCACGATGTCGCGCACTACGGCCTCGAGGCTCGCGGCCTCGTCGTAGGCCATCACCACGACCGTGATGCCCTCGGCCGCAGGCGCTTCGGGATCCACCTCGCGCGCTACTTGCGCATCCGGACGACCCGCGCGGGCACGCCGGCCACGACCGCGTACGCCGGCACGTCCTCGACGACCACGGCCCCCGCCCCGACCTGGGCGCCCCGCCCGATCGTGACGCCGGGCAGCAGGACCGCGCCAACGCCGACGTCGCCGTGGTCCTCGATCACCACAGGCGCGAAGTCGATCGGGCTGTCGAGGATCGGCTTGTCCGTCTGGTCGAGCCGGTGTGCCGACGTCAGGATCCGCACCCCCGGGCCGATCCCCACGCGCGCGCCGATCGTGAGGCCGCCGGCGCTGTGGAAGAAGCACTGCTGGCCGATCCAAGTGCCGGCGCCGATGCGCATTCGGTTCTTGTAGTAGCCCTTGAGAATCGTCTGGTGCCCGACGTACACGTCGTCCCCGATCTCGATGTTTTCGGGATGGAAGACCAGGACGCCCAGCTCGAAGACGACGTCCCGCCCCAGGCTCGCGAACTCGTCGGGCGAGAACTGGCCGGTCCCGTGGCTCCGGACCATCTCAGGCGCCCGCCGCGGCCGCGCCGCCGGCCGCACCCGGCGATCGGTACCACGCGATCGTCCGGACGAGCCCCTCCTCCAGGTCCACCTTGGGCTCGTAACCCAGGACCCGCCGCGCCTTCCCGATGTTCGGCACGCGCAGCTCCACGTCGGCGTACGGCCAGTCGACGAACGTCACGCGGGAATCGGAGCCCGCGAGGCGCACGATCTGCCGCGCCAGGTCGAAGATCGTGCAGACGCTCCTCGGGTTGCCGATGTTGAACGACTGGCCCACGGCGGCAGGGTTGGCGAGGCACGACAGCACGGCGTCGACGATGTCGTCGACGAAGCACCAGGCCCTGATCTGGCTGCCGTCGTTGTGGACCTCGAGGTCCTCCCCGCGCAAGGCGCGCACGATGAAGCGATGGATCGCCCCCTCCCCCACCTGGCCCGGCCCGTAGATGTTGAAGGGGCGGATCGACAGCGCCGGCAGCCCGTACTGCCGGTGGTAGTTGTGGGCCAGGTGCTCGGTCGCCAGCTTGCTGACCGCGTAGGTCCAGCGCGCCTCCCCCACCGCCCCGAGGGTCGTCACGTCGCCTTCGCTGAGCTTGTACGCGTAGCTGCCGAAGACCTCGGAGGTGGAGAAGTCGATGAACCGCTCGACGCCGCTCTCCGCCACGGCCGCCTCGAGCACGTTGTAGGTGCCGATCAGGCTGACCTTCATGGTGTCCACGGGCATCCGGAGCACCGTGTCCACGCCCGCGATCGCCGCCAGATGGACGACCATCCGGCAGCCGCGGATCGCCTCGCGCACCGCCCCGGCGTCGAGCACGTCCCCGCGCACCACCCGGAGCCGCGGATGCCCCGAGAGCCCCGCGTCCTTCAGCGCATTCCGATGGCCGTTGTCGAACACCACGATCTCGTTGCCGTCGAGCAACCGCCGGGCCAGCGCGGTCCCGATGAACCCCGCCCCACCCGTGATCAGCAGTCGCTTGTCCGAGATCATCCGTGCCGTGAAGCCTCGCGCGAGACAGCCCGCCAATACTAGCAGCAGGGGCCCGCGACGCGCCGGTGGGAATCGCCGACCTCCGCAACCGCTCCAGGTCGTATCGCAGCGAGACCTCGATCAGCTCCCCTTCACGCGAGGTGCGCCCACTGCTGTGCTGGCGCTCGCGTAAGGTTGGGCTCACGTTCATGTCGCACACCCGTTGGCGTATGCTCGTCGGAGAATGGAACGAACCCTGGACGCGCCGCCGGCGGCCCCGAACCCGTCGCCTGGGCGGTGAGGAGTTGAGCGCCCCGAGGAGGATCGCGCTCGCGGTCCCCTCGACGGGCGAGGAGGAGTGGCTCGCGGTTCGCGAGCCGCTCCTCGAGGGCTGGGTCGCCCAGGGGCCGAAGGTGGAGGCGTTCGAGGGCGCGTTCGCCGCCCGGCACGGGGTTCGGCACGCTGTGGCGGCGTCCAGCGGGACGACCGCACTGCACCTGGTGCTGGCGGCGCTCGGGCTTGGGCCGGGCGACGAGGTGATCGTGCCTTCCTTCACCTGGGTGGCGACTGCAAACACGGTCGTCTACTGTGCGCCGACCTGGACGCGATCCACGAGGCTGCGCCTGGGGTGACGCTGGTCGAAGACGCCGCTTGCGCGGCCGGGGCGTCGTACCGGGGCCGCCCCGCGGGCTCCATGGGGGTCGCGAGTGCCTTCTCGTTCCATCCCCGGAAAGCGATCACCACCGGGGAGGGTGGGATGGTCACTACCGACGACGACGGGATCGCCGCGGCGGTCAGGTCGCTGCGGAACCACGGGGCGACGACAGCGGCGCGTTAGCGCGAGCTGGGGCCGCGGCCCTACCTGCTGCCGGACTTCGATGCGCTCGGGTACAACTACCGCATGACGGACGTGCAGGCTGCGATCGGCCTGGTACAGCTCGGAAAGCTCGACCGGTTCGTCGAGGAGCGGCGTCGCACGGCCGCGTTCTACGAGCGTGAGCCGGGACAGGTCCCCTGGCTGCTGACGCCGCGCGTCCCGGACGAGTGCGGCCACTGCTGGCAGTCGTACGTCCTGCTCGTGGACGAGTCCCGCGCGCCGCGGAGCCGCGACGAGGTGATGGACGCGCTACATGCGCGCGGCATCGCGACGCGGCCCGGCACGCACGCGGTGCACATGCTGGGCGTGTACCGTCGGATGTTCGGCCTGGCTCCCGAGGACTGCCCGAACGCGCGCGACTGCGAGCGGAACAGCGTCGCCATCCCCCTGCACAACCGGATGACGGAGGACGACGCGGCCTACGTCGTCGAGGCCCTGCGCGGCCTGGGCTGATCGGCCTCTCCTCGGCGGCGCGCTCACGGCGAGCCGGGCGCTGCCCAGACGCGCACCTCGGACAGCGTCCACGGCATCCAGAAGGGATCGGTCTCGGTGATCCTGAGCCGGATGGCGCTCACCTGGCGCGGCTCTACGTCGAGGTGCAGCCACGCTTCGCGCGGGCGGTGCAGGAGCGACGCGAACAGGTCGTCGTAGGCCGCCTCGCGATCGTAGAGCAGCTCGACCCAGCCGGCGTCGGCCAGCGCCATGAGCTTGAGCCGCATCGGGAACTGGTAGGGGTCGCGCACGGCGACGGAGACGCGGGCCAGCGTCACCGCGGACGGGAACCCGATGCGGAAGAAGTCGCCCCGGCCCTGGCGCTCGCCCGTGGTCCACGACGTGGATGGATCGCCGTCCGCGGCGAGCCGGGCCCCCGGGTGGGACGCCGTGAGCTGCCAGTTGCGCCGGTCCACCTCGGCGAGCGCGGGCGGCTCCGGCGGGGGCGGGTACGGCTGCTGGCCCGCTCGGAGCAGTTGCAGCGCGGCGTCGCCCCCGGGGAACGGGCCCGCGATCCGCCAACGGTCGCTGAGTCCGAACCAGGCCGGGAGGATCCCGTCCTCGGCGCGGACGACCACGGTGTCGATGCCCAAGCGCTCGAGAAACTCGACACTCGCCGGGTCCGGGAAGTGGAAGAGACGCCACTTGGAGAAGTTGTAGGTCGGGGGGAAGTAGCCGGTGAAGCCCCGCAGCGTCCGTTTCCAGTGCAGGGTCGAGAACCACATCGGCAGCGCGTCGAGCCGCTCCATCCGGTGGCGCGAGGACGGCACCTCGGCGATCGCCCGCACCTCCGGCGTCGCGGCGACCCAGCCGTAGACAGCCGGCGCGGCGGCGCCCGCCGGCATCGGCGCCAGCACGTGCGGCAGCGAGAGGTGCTCGAGGTACACGAAAGCGCCGAGCGCGAGGGCCCCGGCCCCACCGATGTGGGGGATCAGCCGCGCCAGCCCCGCGCCCGCCAGCGGGGCCAGGGCGAGCGACACGAAGACCGCGAAGCGCTCCGGATACCGGACGTGGCGGAAGCCGGGGGCCCACTCGAACAACCACGCGTAGGGCCCCGGTCCGATCGCGCGGCCGCCGGCGGTTATCGACGGTCCCAGGCTGAGGGCGAACGCGGCGGCGCCCAGCGCGATCAGGAACGGCTTGAATCGGCCGTGCGGGTCCCGGAACCGCCCGCGCGCGGCACCGAGCACGGCGAGCGCGAGCGCGGCGATGCCGAGGAAGTGGGCGGCGTTCTGGTTGCGCAGCGCGGTACCCAGCCACTCCTCGTACAGCAGGTTGCCGGGCAGGACGTCTAGGTAGCGGCCGAGGGCCAGCGATTCGGGCTCCGCCCGCTCGAAGCCGTAGGTTCTGGCGGCCCGGACGTACGGCAGCGCGAACGGGACGGTGACGCACGCCGCCGCGAGCAGCGCCGCCCCCAGCCGGCCCAGCGCCCGCGCCCCGAGGCGATGCCTCCACTGCAGGAACGCGAGCAGGGGGGCGACCAGGAGGGGGAGGTAGAGGGCCCAGTACATGCAGCTCAGGGCCTGGAGGACGCAGAAGACCCCCACCAGCGCGGCCCGGAGAGGGGCCGGACGCCGGAAGAAGCGCAGCAGGGCCCAGGCCACGAACGGAAACCACTGGTTGGACAGGATCTGGAGACGCACCACCTCGTTGAGGTTCCAGGTGTGGAAGGCGTACATCAGGCCTGCGACGAACGCCGCCGGCCGCGAGCCGACCAGCTCGAGAGTGAGCGCGAAGGCGCCGAGCGCCGCCAGCGCGAGCGTCAGGAGGGTGACGGCGTTGTAGGCGAGCACGTCGTTGCCGGTGCTCCAGGCCACCGGCGCGCCCAGGAGGGCGGGGACGAACAGATGCTCCGAGAGCGCCAGCGTCCCGGCGTGCGGGTGGAAGGCGTTGGCGTCGAACAGGTGCAGAGGGTCGCGCACGAGCTGGTGGCGCACGAAGGACATCGCCCACGCGTTCAGGCGCGGCGTCGACTCCAGCTCCACGTGGCCCAGCACGCGAGAGTCGAGGTGGAGGGCCAGGGGCCAGGTCGCGATGAGCGCCAGGACGAGATAGGCGGCGAACGCGGCGGCCCAGGTCCTCGAGGCGCCCGACGAGGTCCAGGGGCGCGAAGGTGTCGGAGCGCCAGGGGGATCGCCGGGGGCCTCCATGGGGAGGCGATTATCACCGAAGCGTTCCGCCGCCGGCCGTCGAGTAGGATACGGGCGAATGGCGCCCTACGCTCCGTCGGCGAAGCGCTCCTTCCTGCTCGCCGCCGCCGTCGTCGCCGCCTTCTTCGGACTGCTCGAGGCGGGGCTCCGCACCGCAGGCGTGAAACGCCGCCCGGTCGGGGCGCGGCTGATCCTCAGGGCGATCGACACCGACATCGACCTGCCGTTCATGCGCGCGGACCCGGAGCTGTTCTGGGCCCCCAGGCCGGGGTACCGCGGCGAGTTCCGGGGGCAGCCGGTGACGATCAACCGGCTCGGGCTCCGCGGGCCCGAACCGTGGGAGCGCCGCGGCACCCGCCGCGTGTTGTGCCTGGGCGACTCCATCACGTTCGGCTACGGGGTGGGTGACGACCACACCTACCCGGCTGCGCTCGCCCGGCGCCTCGCCGATCGTCGCATCGAGGTCGTCAACGGGGGCGTGACGGGCTACACCAGCCACCAGGTGGCCGGGCTGCTCGCGCGTTTGGGGCCGCAGCTGCGGCCCGACGTGGTCACCGTGTGCATCGGATGGAACGACGCCACGATGCGCCACGCGACGGACCGCGAGTACGCGCGGCGCCTGCGCTGGGCCGCGCGGGCGGCCCGCCTGGCCGACCACCTGTTCCTCTACCGCGCGCTGTCCAACGTCTACGCCCGAAGCCTGGCGCCGGACCCGCCCGCCGTCCGCGACACCGCGCGCGTGCCGCCGGACGAGTACCGCGAGAACCTGGCCGCGATCGTCCGCGACGCCCGCGCGCTCGGGGCGCGCGTCGCGTTCGTCGCCCTGCCGCATCGCTCGGGGCCGGAGGCGGCGCCGCCCGAGCTCTCCTACGCCCGCCTGCTGGCGGAAGCCGCCGCGGCGCTCGGCGTGCCGCTCCTGGACGCGGGCGTCCTCGGGTATGGCGCTGCGCCCGAGGGCAACGAGCCGCTCTTCATCGACCCGCTCCACTTGAGCGCCGAGGGCGCCGAGGAGATGGCGCGGCTGGTCGCCGCACACGCAGCGGCGGCCGGCCTCCTGTGAGGCTGCCCGCTCCCTCCACGGGAACGCGGCCGGCCGCCGTAGCCCTGGCGTACGCCGTGCTGGCCGTGATCTGGGCGGCTCCCTCGTCGCTGGCGCCGGCCGAGCGCGTCCCCGACCTCGGCGACCCGCTGCACCTCGGCTGGGTCATGGCCTGGGACGCGCACCAGCTCGTGCGCCGCCCGTGGGCGCTCTTCGAGTCGAACGCCTTCCACCCCTACCCTCGTAGCCTGGCTTTCGCCGACCACCTGCTGCCCGAAGCGCTCCTCGTAGCCCCGGTGTTCTGGGCGACCGGCAGCGCCGTGCTGGCCTACAACGTGGCGGTCGTGCTGAGCCTGACGCTATCGGCGTTGGCGCTGTTCCTGCTCTCGCGCGGCGTGGGGCTGGGCGTACCTGGCCTCGGTGGAGGCCGAGCCGCGCCTGAGGCTGCTCCGCTCGTTCGACCACGTCCCGCCCGCGCGCTTCTCGGCGCTGCGCCTGGGCGAAGAGCGGGCGTACGCGCTGGATCCCGGACCGCCGCCGCGCCCGCCGTGCTCTCCCGCCGGGGAGCTGCCGAGGGAGGGGTGGACGGTGGCGGGTAGCGGCGTGAACAAGCCCGACCGCGTCCGGGACGGCGATTCGGGCACCGCGTGGATGACGGCGATCCCGCAGCGCCCGGGCGACCGCCTGGAGCTGGACCTCGGCCGGAAGGAAACGGTCGCCGCGGTCGCGCTGGAGATCGGCTACCCGCACGAGGAGTTCGGCCGCAACCTGGTGATAGCGGTGGACGGAGGCGACGGTGGATGGAAGCGCGTTCCCTACGCCGACGGGCCCGCCGAGAGGCTGGCCACGCTCGACGATCTCATCGAGCGCCCGCGCGGGGCACGCATGGTACTGCGCATCCCGCCGCAGCCGGTACAGCGCCTCCGCCTCATCGTCGGTCGCCGCGAGGAGGACCCGGCGTGGCCCCGCTGGGCGGTGCCCGAGCTGCACCTGTACGCCCGCTGTCCCTAGGCCTAGGACGGAGCCCGGCTCCGATCGCTCCGGCCCCTTGCGGGCGCGGTCCGTGCGGACTAACCTGTTTCTGTTCATCACGACCGCACGGGCTCGACCCGTGTCCAGCGAAAGGAGGCAACGATGAACTCGCGAACCATGGGCGCCCTCGCCGCGGCCGTCCTCGTGGCCGCAGCGTCCGGTGCCCTGGCCCAGGGCGCGGCCGATGCCGAGAAGAAGGGCGCGGCCGAGAAGAAGGCCCCCGAGCTGCCCAAGCCGGCCCCCGAGATGGTGAAGCTCGACTACTTCGAGGGAACCTGGACCTGCGAAGGCACCACGAAGGACAGCCCCTTCGGCCCGGGCGGAAAGATGACTTCCAGCGCCAAGATCAAGGACGACCTGGCTGGCTTCTGGCAGTCAGGCAACATCAAGGGCACGATGGCGAACATGCCCCCGTTCGAGGGCATGTTCCACACCACCTACGAGCCCGCGTCGAAGCAGTACCTGATGCTCTGGGTGGACAACATGGGCGCCTGGTCCCGCTCGACCTCGAAGGGCTGGGAAGGCGACAAGATGGTGTACGAAGGAGAGATGTCCATGGGCGGCCAGAAGATGATGGGCCGCGACACCTTCGTCAAGGACGGCGAGGGCACCATGAAGCACTCCTGGGAGATGCAGATGGACGGCAAGTGGACGCCCATGGGAGACGAGACCTGCAAGAAGACGTCGAAGTAGGGCTCCCCCCGGGCCCCGCTCCCACCCGGGGGCGGGGCCCGGTCCGAGACCGATTCTCCGGCGGCGCCGGACCGGCGGACGACACCGCTGACTAGGCGGTGGCTGGCCGCCGCGTCCTGCCCGCCAGCGCCGCCGCGAGGCCGCCGAAGACTCCCCCGAGCACGACGGTGTACCAGATCCAGATCGTAAGCTGCGGCACCACGCCGATGGCCACCCACCTGGCGATCGGCCCCATCTCGGGGAAGCCCGGCGGCGGCACGTCGTAGTGAGTCCCCCAGCTTCCCAGGATGGCCAGGAACATCACGACGATGACCGGGATCCGAGCCGCCAGCCCGTAGAGGACCAGGATCCGTCCGAGCACTGGCCAGCCGCGGAACGCCACGATCGCACCGATGATCGAGAACACGACGAAGACCGCGAACAGGGACAAGCTGTTCTGGGGGACGCCCAGTATCGTCGCCGCGAACCCGGCCGCGGGCAGCAGCACGCCTCCGAGCAGAGGGTAGCCGATTGAGGGACCCAGGCCGGCCGGCCGCTCTCCCGCGGACGCCAGCTTCCAGCCGAAGTAGAAGCCGAAGATCGGAACCAGCCAGGCGATGCCGACGAGGGCGCCCCCACCCCCGGCCGCGGGGTTGAACAGCGCCGGGGACCAGTTCAGCAGCTCGCCGGTCAGGCGGAGCAGCGTCACGAACAACGTGATCACCGCGGGTACCACGATCAGACTCTTGACGTCGACGCGGTCGGCCACAGGACCTCCTCTTCCAAGGCTCCAGTCGATTGTGGGGCTCGGGGGACAGTGTACGCGGATTCGCTGCGCCAGGAGAGCCCGCCGGATTCCCGGTGCTCGGCACGACGTCCGGGTCCCCTCCGAGCACGCTCTCCGCCGGTCGCCCGGATCCCTTCAGGCCAGCCGGGCCGAGCGAAGGAAGAGGCCGATCGCTTCCCGGCCGGCCACGTCGAGGTCCAGGAACTCGACCCCGAACTCGGTGGGCGCGGCCTTGCGGACCACCCTCCCGCGACCGCTCACCGTCGTCGAGTCGGGCAGCCGGAAGGTGAAGCCGATCGGGTCCTGGATCCGCAGCGGCTCGCTGGTCGCGAGCCGCATGCCCCCCGCGCTCAGGTTCACGATCGCCCCGGCCGTCTCCGGCTCGGTCTGAACGGCGATCCGGACCATGAGACGCGCGTCGTGCCGTGGAGCCACGGTCAGGAGGCGCGAGAGGCGCTCGTCCCAGCCCTGGTCGGGCGGGAGGCGAAAAACGGCGTTGGCGCCGCTGTCGAGCAGCTCCCGTTCGTCGGGCAGGACGTCGCCTCGGGCCACGACCGCGATCGACCGCGGCCGGGTCGCCGGATCCTGCCGGAGCGACCTCACGAACTCCTTCGAGTCCGGGAGGTCGCGGTCGACGAGGATCGCGCGCGGACCCAGCGTGGACGCGAGCAGCCGAGCGTCCTGGAACCGCTCGGCGCGGTAGACCTCGATTCCCTGGCGCCCGACGATCGTCGCCTTCAGCTCGCCGCGCAGGTCGGCCTTGGAACAGACGAGTATCCTCAGCACGAGCCACCCCCAATGGCACGAGTATAAGCCGCCGCCGGTCAGGAGTGCGGAGGCATGTCGTCCACCCGGATCTCGAAGAGGAGGTCGCCGGCCAGGCGCGCGAGCCGCCGGCGAAGGTCGTGGTCATCGAGGCCCTCGGGCACGTTGACCCGGGCCCTCGCGCGGAACATCGCCTCGCCGGACATCGGGGCGCTGTAGACGTCGGTGGCCAGCTCCTCCACGTTGATGCCCATCCCGGCCAGGAGGTGCGAGACCTCCCTCACCAGCCCGGGGCGGTCGAGGCCCAGCAGCTCCACCTCCAAGGTCCGGACCGGCGGCGGTGCCGCGGCACCACCCGGCTCCGCGACGACGCGGAGGCCCGCCTGCTCCAGGCCGGCCAGCGCTTCCTTGAGCGCGGAGGCCCGATCCTCCGGTACCTCGACCCTCAAGATGCCCGCGAACTTCCCGGCGAGGTGGGCCATCCGGCCCTCCAGCCAGTTCCCGCCGTGATCGGCCACCGCCGCGGCCACCGATTCGACGATGCCGCGCCGGTCGGGGCCGATGAGGGTGATCACCAGGTCGGCCATGGCGGCTGCCTCCGGAGATCATTATAGGTACGGCTCAGGCGCGCCGAGTCGGAAGATCACGACGGCCCGGGCAAGGCCGTCGAACGAGCCCTGCTAGAATGGCCGGGCCCGCCGCGCGATGCCGAACTACATCGTCCTCGCCATTCCGGTCTTCTTCGTCCTCATTGGCATCGAGCTCCTCGCCGCGCGGGTCCTGGAGAAGGACTGCTACCGCCTGAACGACTCGGTCAACGACCTCTCCTGCGGGATCCTGGACCAGCTCCTCGAGGTCTTCCTCAAGACGGCGCTCTTCGCCGGCTACGCCTACGTCTACGAGCGCCACCGGCTCGCCACCGTTCCGGAGGCCTCGGGGGTGGCCTGGGCGGCCTGCTTCCTGGGCGTGGACTTCCTGTACTACTGGTTCCACCGGATGAGCCACGAGGTGAACGCGTTCTGGGCCGCCCACGTCGTGCATCACCAGAGCGAGGAGTACAACCTGGCGGTGGCCCTCCGCCAGGGTGCGCTGCAGAGCTCGTTCTCCTGGGCCTTCTACCTGCCGCTGGCCGCGCTCGGGTTCCCGCCCCTCATGTTCCTGGCGGCGTCGTCCGTCAACACCCTCTACCAGTTCTGGATCCACACGCGGCTCGTGGGCAGGCTCGGGCCGCTGGAGTGGGTGCTGAACACGCCCTCGAACCACCGCGTGCACCATGGCCGGAACCCCAAGTACATAGACCGCAACCACGGCGGAACCCTGATCGTCTGGGACCGGCTGTTCGGCACGTACTCGCAGGAGGAGGACGAGCCGGTCTACGGGATCACGTCGCCGATCAGGAGCTGGAACCCGGTCTGGGCGAACCTGCACTACTGGGTGGAGCTTTGGGGGACGGCCCGGCGGATCGCGCGCCCGCTCGACCGCGTGCGGCTCTTCCTCGCCCGGCCGGGCTGGCGGCCGCCGGAGCTGGGCGGCTTCGTCCCCGCGCCCGAGGTCGACGCGCGCACCCACGGCAAGTGGGGCACCGCCATCCCCGGCGGCCTGGGACGCTACGTCCTCCTCCAGTTCGCGATCGTGCTCCTGACCGCCGCCGTCTTCCTCTTCGAGCAGGAACGCGTCGGCCTCGCCGCCAGCGCCGTGGTGAGCGGCGCGGTGGCGGCAACGCTGGTGATCCTGGGAGCGCTGCTGGAGGGGAGGCGCTGGGCGTTCACGGCGGAGTCATGGCGGCTCGCCGCCGCAGCGGCCGGCGCGATGATCTGGGCCGCGTCGAGCCCCCTATTCCTGGTCCTGGCCTGCGGGATCGCGGTCGCCGCCGCGCTGATACCGTCGTGGCTCGCGCGCCACCGGCCCGCGCCGGTAGACCAGGCCGCGCCGTCGCGCTGAGGCCGGACGGGCGGCGAGCGGATCAGGCGCCGACGAGCGCGCCGACCAGCGCCTGGAAGATCCTGCGTCCGTCGGCGGAGCCCAGCTCCGGCTCGGAGGCCCGCTCCGGATGGGGCATCAGCCCCACCACGTTGCGAGCCTCGTTGCAGACCCCGGCGATGGCGCGGGCGCTCCCGTTCGGGTTGGCGGCGGCGGCCAGCCGGCCGTCCCGCGTGGTGTAGCGGAACACCACGCGGCCCTCCCCCTCGACGCGCTCCAGGTCGTCGTCGGGCAGGAAGAAGTTGCCCTCGCCGTGGGCGATGGGCATCGTCAGCACGGTCCCGGGCTCCAGCCCCGCCGTCGCGGGAGTGTCCGAGCGCTCGACGCGCACGTGGACCGGCTGGGACAGGAACTTCACGTCACGGTTGCGCAGCATGGCCCCGGGCAGGAGGCCCGCCTCCTGCAGGATCTGGAACCCGTTGCAGATCCCCAGGACGGGCCCGCCCCGGCGGGCGAACTCCGACACCGACCGCATCACCGGGCTGAAGCGCGCGATGGCGCCGGTGCGCAGGTAGTCCCCGTAGGAGAACCCGCCCGGCAGCACCACCGCGTCGAGGCCGACGAGGTCTGCCTCCTTGTGCCACACGAACCGGGCGTCCTGGCCCAGCACGTGCTTGAGGACGTGGTACGTGTCGTGATCGCAGTTGGAGCCCGGGAACACCACGACGCCCACCTTGCTCATGGGATCACTCCACCTCCACCCGGTAGCTCTCGATCACGGGGTTCGAGAGCACTCGCCGGGCCATCTCGTCCACCACCCCGCGCGCCTCCTCGGCCGAAAGGCCCTCCAGCGACAGCTCGAAGAACTTCCCCTGGCGCACGTCGTCCACACTCTCGTAGCCCAGGGTCCGCAGGGCGTCGTGGACCGTCTTGCCCTGGGGGTCGAAGACCGACTTCTTGAGCGTCACATACACACGTGCCCTGGCCATCGATCAAGCCTCCGTGGGGGTCGATGAGGCGGCGGCCGGCTCGGCGCCGGCGAAGACCCGCCGGAAGACGGCGTCGACGTGGGTCAGGTAGCGCCCGAGGCGGAAAACCTCCGCGACCTCCTCCTCCCTGAGGACGGCGCGGATCTCGGGATCCTCCGAGACCCGCCGGCGGAAGCCCCCCTCCGTCCTCCACGCCTCCATCGCGTGGGCCTGGACGATGCGATACGCGTCCTCCCGGCGCATGCCCCGGGCGACCATCTCCAGCAGGAGCTGCCCCGAGAAGACCAGGCCGCCGCTCGAGTCCAGGTTCCGCCGCATGCGGTCCGTGCGCACCGCCATTCCGCCGACGATCGACGTGAGACGGTGGAGCATGTGATCGAGGACGAGGAAGCTGTCCGGCACGATCACCCGCTCGACCGAGGAGTGGCTGATGTCCCGCTCGTGCCAGAGCGCGACGTTCTCGAGGGCGGCGAGCGCGTTGGCCCGCACCACCCGGGCCAGGCCGGTCACCTGCTCGCACCCCACCGGGTTGCGCTTGTGGGGCATGGCGGACGACCCCTTCTGGCCCTCCGCGAACGGCTCCTCCAGCTCGCCGACCTCGGTCTTCTGGAGGGCGCGGATCTCGGTCGCGATCTTCTCGAGCGTGGCGGCGACGAGGGCGAGCGACGTCAGCACCTCCGCGTGGCGGTCCCGCTGGAGGACCTGCGACGAGACCGGGGCAGGACGGAGATCCAGCCGGGCACAGACGGCCTCCTCCACCTCCGGCGGCAGGTGGGAGAACGTGCCCACCGCTCCCGACAGCTTGCCCACCGAGATGACCTCGCGGGCGCGGTCCAGCCGTCCGCGGCCGCGCTCCAGCTCCGCATACCACAGCGCGAGCTTCAGGCCGAAGGTCATCGGCTCGGCGTGGACGCCGTGGGTCCGGCCGACCATGGGCGCGTCCTTGAACTCCAGGGCGCGCCGCGCCACGACCTCCATGAGGCCCGAGAGGCCTACGCGAACCAGGCCGGTGGCGTCCCGCATCAGCAGGGCGAGCGCGGTGTCGACCACGTCCGAGGAGGTGAGGCCATAGTGGAGCCACCGGCCCTCGGGCCCGACGTTCTCGGCGACGTTGGTGACGAAGGCGATGACGTCGTGCCGAACCTCGCTCTCGATCTCCTCGATCCGGGCGACGTCGAAGCGGGCGCGGGAACGGATGGCTTGCAGGGCCTCGGGCGGCACGACACCGCCTTCGGCGAGGACTTCGGTCGCGGCCAGCTCGACCCGGAGCCAGGTGGCGAAGCGGTTCTGGTCGGACCACAGCCTCGCCATCTCCGGCCGGGAGTAGCGCCTGATCATCCCCTCTCACCGACCGGGTCCGTCCGCCGCGGTCCGGTGTGACGCCGCACCGCGTCGGGGTGGGCCGCCCGAGCGACCCCGGGCCTGCTCGCCGGCGGCGTCGAGTCGCCCTCCGCCACGGCGGAGAGCTCTCCCGCCCTCTGCGACCAGCGGCCGGCCTCGTGGGCGAGCAAGGCGCGCTGCACCGGATCCGCCCGGCCGGTGGCCCACAGACGCAGCCACAGGGTCAGAGCGACCTGCAGGTCCACCAGCTCCGCGGCCCCCGACGGGTCCAGCTCCGCCGCCGTCCACTCGATCACGTGGCGGGCTTCGTCGACCAGCTCGGCGGTGCTGGCGGCGTGTCCGGCGTGGGGGGCGACCGAGGCGGCGCGGCCGAGGACCGTCGCGATCGACGCCAGCCGCCCGGGCGGCGCCTCGCGCAGGAAGCGCTCGCGGGCCGCCCTCCGGTCACGGGGAAGTGGCCCCGGCGGACCCTCGGCCAGCACCCCGCCGCCCTCACGCCCCTCGAGCAGCCGGCGCACCGTGACCTCCACGCGCTGGCGCTCCTCGCGGTTCTCGATGCGGAGCCAGGCGTTGCCGTGCCGCGGCTTCACGTTCACCAGCGCTTCCAGCATGGCCTCGCGCGACTCCGAGTACCAGGTGGCACCCCACAGGTCCTCGCGGCGGCTGCCCTCCACCAGCAGCAGCGCCAGGCCGTCCACGTGCACCTCCCCGCCTCCGGCCAGCACGTCGCGGCGCACGTCCACCACGACTTTGACGAGGACCTTCCAATCCTCGAGCATGCGGGCGGCCTGCTCGGGGGTCGCGGGCTCGCTCAGCAGCACTATCATCGAGTGGTCGAGTCTAGCAGGCGCCGGGCCCGAACCGCGAGTTCCCGTTGCGGCCGGCGCTCGGGACCGCACACAATGGGGCGTCCGGCCGGGACGTGGCCGGCCGGCGTCCCGCGGAGTGGCGCAATGCCAGCCTCCCTCGCCCTCACGATCCTGCTGGCGGCCCAGCCACCCTCTCCCTCCGCCCAGCCGCCCCGATTCGAGGACACGGTCGAGGTCGAGCGCATCCTCGTCGACGTGCGGGTGGTGGACGGCCGGGGCCGCCCCATCGAAGGCCTCGTGGCGGCGGACTTCCGAGTGCGGATCGACGACGAGGACGTCGGGATCGAGTCCGTTCAGTGGGTCTCGGGGACGAGGCCGTACTCGTCCGGGCTCGACCCGAGGCAGGCGGCCGGGGCCCGGGCACAGGCCGCCCCGCCCGGACGGCTCATCGTCTTCCTGTTCCAGAAGGACCTGTCGCCCTCGCGCGTCACCGGCCTGGTGCGGATGCAGAAGGAGGCGGCCAAGCTCCTGGACACGCTCACCCCCGGCGACCGGATCGCCGTGCTCTCCTTCGACTCGCACCTCAAGCTCTGGGCCGACTTCACCGACGACCACGACCGGCTGCGGCGCGTGGTCGAGCGCTCGGTCCTGTTCCAGGGCCACCCGGCGTACGCGGAGAGTCCGTTCCCCTCCCTGGCCGCCGGCTTCGACCGCCGGGCGGCGCGACGGGCAGGCAGCATCGAGAAGGGCCTCCGGGTCGTAGCCGAGGCGCTCGAGCCCCTTCCCGGGGCCAAGTCGCTGGTCCTCTTCGGATGGGGCTTCGGACGCTTCAGCCGCCTGGGTGTCCAGATGGAGCCGGACTACGAGCCCGCCAGCCGCGCATTGGGAAGGGCGCGAGTGTCGGTCTTCTGCCTCGACGTGACCAACGCCGACTACCACTCGCTGGAACTGGGCCTGCAGACGGTCGCGCACGATACCGGCGGCTTCTACAGCCGGACCCACCTCTTCACCCGCCCGGCCCTGGACCGCCTGAAGGGAGCCTTGGCCGGCCACTACGTCGTCGCCGTCGAGAGGCCCTCGCGGCGCAAGGGCTCTCACGAGATACGCGTCGATCTGGTGGACCGCAAGGGGACCGTGATGGCGAAGCGGAGCTACGCGGACGCGCCCTTCGACTGAGTTTCTGGCACTCTAGGCCTCATGGGACTGACGACTGCCGTCTCCACTCCACTGCTTCTGGGCGGCCTCGCCGCTGCGGCCGCCTCCGGCGCCGAGCTCCCGGAGCGGTCGCTCTCCGCCGCGCAGTCGCTGATCGACAAGGCCTCTCCGGGCGCCACGGTCGTGCTTCCGAGGGCGGTCTACCGCGTGGGCGGCCTCCGCCACTTCGGAGTGGGCCTCACCGTCGACAAGGCCATCGTGCTCGATGGGAACGGCTCCATCGTACGGGGGGACGGCTTCCGCGAAGACTCGAGGTCCCTGTCCGGCCGGAGCGTGCTGGTAGCGGTCGACGCCAGCGGCGCCACCGTTCGGAACCTCGTGATCGAGCAGGCTCCACACCACGCCCTGGCCGTCGCCGGCGAAGAGAACGTCGTCGAGGAGGTGGTGGCCCGGGACTGCTGGCGGACGTGCGTGATCCTGGTGGGCGATCGCAACGTCTTCCGCTTCGTGGAGGTCCACAATTCCCGCCACGGATCCGGTCTCGGAATGGGGCCGCGGGACGACGACGGCCCCGAGGGCAACCGGATCGAGCGCTCGATCTTCCACGACAACGGCTACCTCCCCGACGGCACCCCGGTGGCCGGGATTCCCGGCGACCGCACCAAGGACGGCACCGGCGGGGCCAACAGCGACGGGACCGGGGCGAGCAAGGGCTGCGCCGACAAGCGCCCGGCCAACGTCTGCCTGGGCAACAGGTGGGTCCGGAACGTCGCCTACCGAAACCGCGACGACGGCTTCGACGTCTCCGTGGGCGAGGGGACGGAGTTCGTCGGCAACATCGCCTACGACAACGGACCGCACGGCCGCCGCGGGTTCAAGATGCTCCGCACCGGGCGCGCGGACTTCCTCGGGAACGTGGTGGCGGGCGGAGCGCACGAGCGGCCGATCGAGTACCGGAGTCCCGCCGGGACGACCGGGCGTCTATACCACAACACCGTGATCCAGTGGACCGGGGGCGTGGCGATCGAGGTGGCGAAGGGGAGCGTCGACGCCCGGTCGAACTACGAGGACCGCGCCGGCGCGGACCTGGCGGACCCGGGTTTCTCGCCGCCGCTCTGGCGGTACGACTACCCGGCCCCCACCGTCGAGCAACGATGGGAGTCCCTCTACCAGGCGTTCCGGAAGGCGCTTTCTCCCGCTTCCGGGTCGCCCCTCGTCGACGGGGGCCAGGTCATACCCGGATACCACTGCCCCGCGGCAGGACCCGGGGACGGATCGTGCGTCCCGTGGCAGGGCCGTGCTCCGGACGTCGGCGCTTTCGAGTCGGTCTCCCGCTGAGCGATGGACGCCGCGCCCTCGGCGCTGCCAAGATAGGACCGACATGGACCCCGCCGGCGCTCCGGAGCCAGCGGGGGGCGACGCCACCGGCCCCCCGACCCCCGCCGGCGACGCCGCCCCCGAGCCCGTCCCTCCGATCGCGGACGGCGTCGAGCGCCGCCTCGATCCACGGGTGGTCCCGCTGCAGCGCGCTGTGGGCTGGATCGTCTGGGCATGCATCAGCCTCCCCCTGATCGCGGGCGCCGTCGCGGCCTCCTTCCTGGAGTCCCGGACCTGGTGGCTCTGTCTCGCGCTATCGGGCCTGGTGGGAGCGATCTCGGTGCTTCTGGCCTGGCTGGCCCACTTCTGGCCGCCCGTCGCGCACCGGCACGCCGCCTACCGTGTGGATCCGGCCGGCATCGAGATCCGCAGCGGCGTGGTCTGGCGGCGGATCGTCAACGTGGCGCGGTCGCGGGTCCAGCACACCGACGTCGGGCAGGGCCCCCTCGAGCGCCGCCACGGCCTGGCCACGCTGCGCATCTACACCGCCGGGACCGAGCACGCCCAGACCGAGCTGCACGGCGTCGACCACGCCACCGCTCTGCGCATCCGAGACCACCTCCTGCCCGGTCGGTCGGACGATGCGGTCTGAGCGCCGCCTGCATCCGCTCTCGTTCCTGTTCACCCTCGGCAGCCAGGCCCGGAACCTGCTGCTGCCCGGCCTGGCGGTACTCTTCACGGCGCGCACAAGCGAGTGGGGCTGGGAGCAGTGGGCGATGATCGGCTTCGTGCCGGTCGCCCTCGGCACCCTCTTCCATTACCTGTTCTACCGCTACCGCTACGACGAGACCGAGATGGTCATCCGCTCCGGCCTG
>Ga0268386_10000137_pt1 | contig 42113 bp, 38 predicted proteins | sample RVTome_15_FD_200260 | JGI IMG/M metagenome (GOLD analysis project Ga0268386, IMG submission 200260) | Soil microbial communities from uranium-contaminated site in the Upper Colorado River Basin, Wyoming, United States - RVT150D86... ... | reverse complement strand
TGTGTCCAGAATTCAATTTTCCCCGGCGGTTTCCAGGCAATCCAGATTTGTGGGGGAAAATTGAATTCTGGACACACGACCCCCTCCAGGCTTCCATCCTTAACCCGTTGCATGGTATTCTGTTAAGGCGTGGCAGGACTGAATTTCCGTCTGTCCGGGCGAAAACAACAGAATAATCGGGGCCGGCCGTGCATCGTATCGATACATTCCCACATGAAACGGAAAGGCCGGATCACTGCGGCGGGGGCGTGGGTTGACATCTCCCGATGAAAGCAGGATCGATCCCGCGGTTGTCGCAACGCTCTATCTGGACTACGCGGACGAATTGCGGGCGTTTCTGGTGGGAGTGTTGAGGGATCGGGATGCGGCAGGAGAAGCCCTGCAGGCAACCTTCACGAAAGCGATGGAAGCCGGCCACACCGCACGCCGCGAAACCCTCAAGGGCTGGCTGTTCCGGGTGGCCTACAACGAGGCGATGGCCCTCCGCCGCCGGCAGAAGATTCACGCCAAATCCCTGGAGAAACTCGGCTGGCATCGCACGCGGGAACAGGAAACCCCCGACGACAACGTCAGCCGCGGGGAAACAATCAGCAAGGTGCGGGCCGCACTGGACGTGCTCTCCGAAGAACAGAAAGAAGTCGTGCGGCTGCGGATTTACGAGGAGATGACGTTCGCGGCCATCGCCGAATGCCTGGACCTCCCGCTGGGAACCGTCCTCACCCGCATGCGGCTGGCACTGAAGAAACTTCAGCGTGAAGTCCACGAAGATGAAACTGGAACCTGAAACAACCTGGTCGCCGCAGGACGAGCTGGAATGGACCGCCTTCCGGTACATTGCCAACGAATTGCCGGAAGCGGACGCCGCGGCGTTCGAGCGGCAACTCGCCGACGACCAGAGCGCCCGCGAGGCCGTCGCTCGCTGCGTGCAGGTCACGCATGCGGTCGTCGCGCTGGAGGAAGCGCGGTCTCCCGTGTGCCTGCCCGCCGGACCGGAAGGCGACCGTCGTCGACAGCGTCGCTGGGCGGTGGCCGCCGTCGTCATCGCCGCCGCTGCCGTCTGCTGTGCGTTCTGGGTCGGGGCGGAATTCGCGCAGCGGGACCGAGATGAACCGGGGAGTCAGGTCGTTCAGGACGATCCGCCGAAGCCCGTGAACCCGGGCCTCGGCGCGGTCGACCCGTCGGCGGTCATCGCCACGTGGCTGAACTTCGACGCCGATGCCCTCGACTCCGGGTTGTCCCCGGAATGGGAAGAGCCGGTGAAGTCGTCGTCCAGATCGGCCCCCGTGGCGGACGGGTCCTTCAACTGGGTGATCGCCGCCGTCGATGACGCGCCGCTCGCCGTTCCCGTCCCCCCGGTCCCTGGAAAAACCGCGAAGGAGCCGAATTGATGCGGCGTTACTGGTTGATCCTGGCACTGCTGGCCGCCGTCACTGTAGGGACGGCGGCCCTCGCCCAGCGTGCGGGAAGCACGACTTCAGCGAAAAGCGCCCCGGTCAACGCCGGCCAGCGGACCGCGAACCCGATGGCGATCACGCCGGCGCGGGAAGCAGCCGCCCTCAAATTCGCCGAGCTGTACCACCCCGAGTTGGCGAACCTGCTGGAAGGCTTGAAATCCCGCAACAAGCGGGCCTACCGGCAGGCGATCCGCCATTTGTACCTCGACAGCGAACGGCTGGCGAAGATCCGGGAGATCAACCCCAAACGCTACGAAGTGTCCCTGCAGATCTGGAAGCTCGACTCGCGGATCCGGCTGCTGGCCGCCCGCGTGCTGCTCGTCAAAAACCCCGACCCGAAGCTCGAAGAGCAACTGAGGAAGGCGCTCGGCGAGCGGGTCGACCTGCGGCTGCAGCAGATGCAGATGGACCGCGAGCGGACGCTCAACCGGCTGAAGAAGCTCGACGCCGACATCGCCAAGCTGCAAGGGGACCGCGACGGGGCGGTCGAACTGCAGTTTAAGCGCGTCAAGCGAAGCCTGGGCATTCGCCCCCGCAGGGCCAAGGGCAAACGCCGCAAGGCGAATGCCCGCAAAACCGTTAATGTGAAGGCAAAATCCCCGAACTGACGAGCCCGTTCCGCGGGTTCTATTGCTTGACCCACCATACCGAACGCCCACCATCCCGATCCAACATCCCGATCACAGTCCAGACCAGGGAGACGTCATGTTCCGAACACACCTGCTGCTGCCGGCCGTCCTGCTGGCCGCCACCGCCGTCCCATCCTCGGGCGGCGACCGGCTGAAGCCGGTCACGACGAACGACGCGATCGCCCCGATCAACCAGCGGTTCAAATCCGCCGACGCGAAGGAAGTCCCCGATTTCCGCAGCCATCTCGTCCCGATGATGGGCAAGCTGGGTTGCAACGGCCGGGCCTGCCACGGGTCGTTCCAGGGACGCGGCGGTTTCCGGCTGTCGCTGTTCGGCTACGACTTCAAGGCCGACCACGAACAGATGACGAAGGGGGACAAGCCCCGCGTGAACCTCGCGAAGCCGGAAGAGAGCCTCGTCATCCGCAAGCCCTCCAGCGACCTGATCCACGAAGGGGGCCAGCGGTACAAGCAGGGAAGCTGGGAACACCACGTTTTCAAACGCTGGATCGAAGGGGGCGCCAAGGGCGTCGCCGAAAACCACGCCGATTTCCTCGGGCTGGACATCACCCCCAAAGAGTTCCTGTTCAGCGGCAAGGGACAGAAGGTGCAGATGAAGGTCGTCGCGAAGTGGTCCGACGGCAAGCGGGAAGACGTGACCCCCATCTGCCGCTTCCAGAGCAACGACACGCAGGTCTGCCAGATCGATCAGAACGGGCTGGTGACTTCCGGCGAACCGGGCGACACGCACGTGGTGGTCTTCTACGACGCCGGCGTGGTGCCGGTTCCGGTGATTCGCCCCGTTTCCGACAAGATCGGCTCGAACTACCCGCCCGTTCCAACTCCGACTGCGGTCGACAGGCTCGTGGTCGCCAAGCTCCGCAAGCTGGGGATCGTCCCCTCGGAACTTTCCACCGACGCCGAGTTCCTCCGCCGCGTCAGCCTCGACCTGGTCGGAACGCTCCCCTCGCCCAAGGAAGTGAAGGCGTTCCTGGCCGACAAGTCGCCGAACAAGCGGCAGAAGAAGATCGACCAGTTGCTCAATTCCCCGGCCTACGCCGCGTGGTGGACGACCAGGCTGTGCGACTTCACCGGTAACAACGACGACGGCCTCGTCAACGTCACCCCGGCCCGCGGCTCGGCCAGCACCGACTGGTACAAGTGGATCTACAAGCGGGTCGAAAACAACACCCCCTACGACAAAATCGTGGAAAACATCGTGCTGGCGACCAGCCGCAACAAGGGGGAAAGTTACGAAGAATTCTGCAAGTCGATGTCGGAGATCTACCATCCCGATTCGAAGAAGAGCTTCGCCGACCGCGACTCCATGCCGTATTACTGGGCACGGCGGACGTTCCGCCAGCCGAACGACCGCGCGATCGGGTTTGCGTATACGTTCCTGGGCATGCGGATTCAGTGCGCCCAGTGCCACAAGCACCCCTTCGACCGCTGGACGAAGGACGACTTCGCGCAGTTCACCGGCTTCTTCCGCAGCACGGTCTCCGGCATCCGCGATCGGGCCGAGTACCAGAAAATGGTCAAAAAGCTCGGCGTCGAAGGCCGCGGCAACCAGATCCGGCGGCAGTTGGGCCGGCTGCTGCAGGAAGGCAAGACCGTCCCCTTCCAGGAAGTGTACGCCGGAGCGGCCCGTCGCGGGCGCGGCGTCAACCCGGCCGTTCGCAATCTCCGCCGCCAGATCCGCACGCTCAACCAGCGGCTCGAAGCGGCGAAGAAGGCCGACAAGAAGCCGCAGATCAAATCGCTCACGCAGCAGATCGCCCGGCTGAACCAGCGGGTGCGGGCGGCGTCCCGCAATCGCGGGCGGGGCAATAACGCCAGCATGGCGACGCCGCTGGGTGCGGAAAAAGTCGACCTTTCGAAGTACAAGGATTCGCGCGAACCGCTGATGAAGTGGCTCCGCGATCCCTCCCACGCGATGCTGTCGCGGGCGTTCGTCAACCGCGTCTGGGCGTCGTATTTCAACGTGGGCATCGTGAACCCGCCCGACGACCTCAGCCTCGCCAATCCTCCCAGCAACAAAGAGCTGCTGGAACATCTCACGCAGGGCTTCATCAAGAACCGCTACGACATGAAGTGGCTGCACCGCGAAATCCTCAGCAGCCGCACCTACCAGTTGGGCTGGCGTCCCAACGCGACCAACAAGCTCGACGAGCGGAACTTCAGCCGGGCCGTCCCGCGGCGGTTGCCGGCGGAAGTGGTCTACGATGCGTTGCAGCAGGCGACGGCTTCCGGCGAGAAGCACGCCTCGATGCGGACCGAGCTGGAAGGCCGGGCGATTTCGATTCCCGGCGCCGGCCGCCGCAACCGTAACGCCCGCGGCGCGCAGTACGCGTTGAACATCTTCGGGCGGTCCATCCGTTCCAGCAACTGCGACTGCGACCGCTCGCAGGAAGCCAGCCTGCTGCAGACCGTCTACCTGCAGAACGACCGCGACATGTACGTGATGATGACCCGCGCCCGCGACGGCTGGCTGCGGGAAATCGCCTCGGAACTCAACGTCCGGCCGCCCAGCGCGGTCGCGCCTCAGAACAACGGCCGCCGCGGACGGCGACCGGGCAATGCACGCCAGATCGCGCTGGTGCGGAGGAACGTCGCCAACCTGACCAAACGGCTGGCGGCCGCGCGGAAGTCGGGCAAGAAGCAGCAGGTGCAGCAGTTGACCCGCCAGCTTCAGCAGTCCCGCCGGCGTCTGGCACAGTTGGCCGGCGGCCGGATCAATCCTCAGCAAGCCGGGCCGACATCGAGCGGCGAGAAACTGGCCAAGGTCGACGCCGAGGCGATCGTCCAGCGGGCCTACCTGCGGACGCTCAGCCGCTACCCGAGCGAAACCGAGTTGAAGAAGGCGTCGGCGTACATCCGCGACGCCGATGCGACGATCAACGGGGTCCGCGACGTGCTGTGGGCCCTGCTGAATACGAAGGAGTTCATCGTCAATCACTGATAAGAGATTGAGGGATGAAGGATAAGGGATAAGGGATGAGCCAGAAGCGCGTCCCATACCCTTTGTCCATCTCTCATCCCTTATCGCTTATCTCTCATCCTGTTTCAGGCCGGGAAGTCCGGCCAGAAGATACAACTCCCAATCCATTCGATTCCAGACCTCACGAAAGGAACGGCACATGGCGATCCACAAGACCTGTGACGGAACGACCCGTCGCGATTTCCTGAAAGTCGGCGCCCTGGGCGTCGGCGGGCTGACGATGGCCCAGTACCTCGAACTGGCGGAAGCCGGCCAGGTGCGGTCGAACGGCTGCAAGGCGGGCATCTTCATCAACCTGCCCGGCGGACCGACCCACCTCGACACGTTCGACATGAAGCCCAACGCGCCCAAGGAGTACCGCGGGCTGTTCAACCCCATCAGCACGAACGCCCCCGGCGTCGAGTTCTGCGAGCACATGCCGAAGCTCGCCAAGTGCGCCGACAAGTTCGCGATTCTCCGCGGGGTCTCGCACACGCTGGGCGCCCACGCGCTGGGGCAGGAATACGTCAACACCGGCAACCGGCCGCTGCCGGCGCTGGAGTATCCCGGCTACGGGGCCGTGGTCGCGAAGGAGTTTCCCGCTCCGAAAGACCTGCCGCCCTTCGTCGCCATTCCCAACAGCAACCAGAAGCCCGGCTTCCTGGGGGTCAAGTACGCCGCCCTCAACACCGGCGCCACGCCGCGGGCCGGCCAGCCCTTCAGCGTGCGGGGCATCGCGTTGGGGAACGGCCTGAAGGTCAGCGACGTCGAGAAGCGGCAGTCGCTGCTGAAAGACCTCGACGGCACCTTCAAGGGCTTCGAGAAGAACAGCCAGTTGCTGGACGGCATGGACAAGTTCAACCAGCAGGCCTACGCGATGATCACCTCGAAGAAAGCCCGCGCCGCCTTCGACATCAGCAAGGAATCGCCCGAGTTCGTCAAGCCGTTCGGCACCGACGGGTTCGGCGTGAGCTGCCTGCTGGCGCTGCGGCTGGTCGCCTCGGGTGTGCCGTTCGTGACCGTCAGCCTCGGCGGCTGGGACACGCACGCCCAGAACTTCCCGCGGCTGAAGGACCGGCTGCTGCCGACGCTCGACACGGGTCTCTCGGCCCTGTTCACCGGTCTCGCCCAGCGGGGGCTGCTGGAGAGCACCGCGGTGTACGTCACCGGCGAGTTCGGCCGCACGCCGAAGATCAACCAGCGGAGCGATCCCGGCGGGCGGGACCACTACCCGCGGTGCATGTTCATGCTGATGGCGGGTGGAAAAGTGAAGGGGGGCCAGGTCGTCGGCAAGAGCGACGACAAGGCGACCCTGCCCGCCGACGGCGAAGGCTTCTCGCCCGACGACGTCGCCGCCAGCTTCTACCACAACCTCGGCATCGACTACACCAAGGAATACCACAGCACGACCGGCCGGCCGATCACGATCGTCCGCGACGGCAAACCGGTCAAGAAGCTGTTCAGCTAACGATTCTGATTCGCCGCCGCTTGCGGCTTAGCCGTGCTAAGCCGCAAGCGGCGATCCCACAGCGATTCGCCCGCCGATTCGGTCATCATCCCACCGGCCCGATGACCGCTTCGGCGCGGCTTTTTTTGTATGCCCCGTTTCGAGCGGATCTGCGCGGATCAAAGGAATTGGCAGAACGTCTCTTTGGCGGAATGACTCAAGTGACCGCCATGTGACCGAGACACCCCTGGCCAGGTTCAATCATTCCGCCGTCAAATCACTATGCCTTTCCCGTCTCTTTCTGATCCGCGCTGATCCGCTCGATCCGCTGAATCCGCGTTCCCTCTCGGCGAATCGGATCAAGTTCGAATTCCCGTTGCAGGCCGAACGGTGGGTGGAATCGTCATCGTCGCGACGATCTGCCTGAGCGGTTCGCGTTCCGGGAAGTTCGCAATCCCGGTCCGTTGCGGCTTGAGACCCGTCCAGCCGGCGGATACGATGGTCCGATGTTGAAACGCGGACCTCGGTGCAGGATGCGGCCGGTCCACGACGAGGGCAGGACGCCGGGACGACTCGAAACACGCCCGCAGGCCGCCATGAGCGAATCACTACAGATCGGCATCAACCCCGAGCAGCGCGAAATGATTCTGCGGGGGCTGCGCTTCGTCCGCAGTTCGGTGCTGCTGGAAATGCGAAATCCCGCCGAGGACGAGGCCGACCCCCGCGAAACGCGGCTCCGCGAGATCGAAGACCTCGTCGAGCAGCTCGGCGGCGCCCGCACCGTTGAGGCCGGCGTGTAGGTCCGGACCTACTGAGAACCGCGATGCATTACCGGCACGTCTGCATCGAGGCCCTCGCGTATCGTCTGCCGCCGCACGTCGTCACGTCGGAAGACATCGAGGAACGGCTGCGGCCGCTGTACGAGCGGCTGCGGTTGCCCGCCGGGCGGCTGGAATTGATGACCGGCATCCGCGAGCGGCGGTTCTTCGATCCCGGAACGCGGCCCGGGCAGATCAGCGCCCAGACGGCTACGGAGGCCGTCGAACGTTCGGGTGTCGACCGGCGGCATTTCGGGGCGCTCGTTCACGGTTCCGTCAGCCGCGACCAGCTTGAGCCGGCGACGGCGAACGCCGTGCATCACGCCGCCGGACTGCCTGCGGATTGTCTCGTGTTCGACGTCAGCAACGCCTGCCTGGGACTGCTCAACGGCATGCTGGTCGTGGCCGACATGATCGAGCTGGGCCGCATTCGCGCCGGCGTCGTCGTCGGCACCGAGACCGGCCGCGACCTGGTCGAGCACACGATCGAATCGCTGCTGAACGACCCCGACACGACCCGGAACGACGTGAAGGGGGAATTCGCGTCGCTGACGATCGGCTCCGGTTCGGCCGCAATCGTGCTCTGCGACCGCAAACTCAGCCGCACGGGAAACCGATTTCTCGGGGGAGCATTCGCCTCCGCAACGGAGCACCACGGCCTGTGCGCGGGGGGAGAATCGCAGGCAACGGCCGCCGGCGACCGGCCGCGGATGCAGACCGATTCCGAAGCCCTGTTGCACGCCGGCATCGACCTCGCTGTTGTAACGTGGGAACAGGCGCGGGCGTCGCTGGGCTGGAGCAACGATGACGTCGACAAGATCGCGACCCACCAGGTCGGCCGGGCCCATCGCAAGCTGTTGCTGGAACGGCTCGCGCTCGACCCGGCAAAGGATTTCCCCACCGTCGGATTCCTCGGCAACACCGGCGCCGTCGCGTTACCGACGGCCGCCGCGCTGGGCATCGAACGCGGCCACGTGCAACCGGGCGACAAACTCGCGCTGCTGGGCATCGGCAGCGGCCTGAACTGCCTGATGCTCGGCGTCGAGTGGAACGCGAACCCGTGAGTTCTCCAACCGCTTGCGGTTTCGCACGCACCAGAAAACGCGTCGATCTATTCGAAAACGGGAATCGCCACCCCCAACCCTTCCGCCGCTTCGCGCATCCGCTTCCACGACTTCCCGTCGAGCGTAATCCCGTCGCGCAGCCGCTCCGCATTCACCGCGCGGCTTCGATCTCCCGGAAGGCGGATGGCATCGACGCCTTCCTTCCGCGGCGTCCCACGCACGTGAGCGAGCAGTTTGTCCGCCTCGGCGACGAAATGCTCCATCCCGGCAAATCGTAGTGGATCCCAGACGGTCAGCAGCACGTTGTTCGTTCCCGGTGCATCCGGCGGAGCCGGGGGACAGAAACCGCCGGAGAGTCCGCCCACGAGGATGTCCAGCAGCAGCCCCAGGCCGAACCCCTTGTAGCCGTCGGCTTCGCCCCCCATCGGCAGGATCGTCCCCCGCGGGTCTTTGAAGCGGACGGCGGGATCGGTCGTCGGGTTGCCCTCGTGGTCCAGCAGCCAGCCGGCGGGACATTCCTTCCCCGCCAGATACGCCACTTTGACCTTGCCGTTGGCGACGGTGGACGTCGAGATGTCCAGCACGAGCGGTTCGCCCCCGGTGGGGACGCCGATCGCAATCGGGTTCGTGCTGATTCGCGGCGAGACGCCCCCCGGCGGAGCGACGCATTGCAGCACGCCGTTGTCGTTGACGGCCATCAGTCCCGCCAACCCCATCGCGGCAATCCGTTCGACCCATTCCCCCAGCCGTCCGACGTGCCCACAGTTGACGACGGTGCCCGTGGCCGTCCCCAGTTCGCGGGCTTTGGGAACCAGCCGGTCGATCACCCGCTGCATCTGCACCTGCCCGAACCCGAGCTGCGCATCGACGGCGAGCATCGCCGCGGTTTCTGCCAGCACTCGCAACTCGACCGCGGCGACGACTTCCCCCTTCTCGATCTGCCGCAGGTAATCCCACACGCGCACGACGCCGTGCGAATCGTGCCCGCGGAGGTTGGCATCGACGAGGCTTTCGGCGACGACGGCGGCGTCATCGTTGGGAACGCCGGCGGCGCGGAAGAGAGCCGTGGCGAATGCCAGCAGATCGTCGGCGGGGAGAGTGATTTCGTCGGTCATTGCGATCGGTGGGGCCGGTCATTCAATCGAGCTGCGGCACGCCGAGACGATCGAGTTCCGCTTCGAATTCCGTGCGGCTCAGGATCGGGATACCGTCGTACTCCTTCAAATCCCGCAGGTGCCGGTCTTCGGAGACGATGTAGCTGGCCTTGGATTCCAGCGCGGTGGCGATGACCTTTTCGTCGTCCGGGTCAGCGGGGACGCTTCCGGATGCGTCGTGGATGCCGGGAACGAGCGCGCATTGCTTCGGCAAATCGGCAAGGTATTCTTCGATTCGTTCGTCGGTGATGTCGAGCCATCTGCGAAGCGACTGTTTGGTGCGCATCTTCTCGCGAACTTCGTCGAGAATTTGCTCCGAAGTCGCCACATCGTGACCGGCGGATTTCAGCCTGCGATAAAGGCGAGTGGATGTGCTCCCGTCCAAGACCATCGGGATCAGAACGTTTGCGTCAAAGACGACGTTCATCACGATTGGCCTTCTTCGGACGGGGTTCAGTCGTTTTCCTGCAGAATCCGGTCGAGGTCGGCCTCCGTCTCGCCGCGAGCGCGCATCTTGTCGCCGACTTCCTTCTGAATTTCCTGGATTCGTTTCCAGGCGGCCGCGCGCTCTTCCGGAGCGACACGGCGCAAAGGCAACAGCCGCCCGCACTCGCTTCCGTCCTCCGCTTCAATCACAACGCCGCCACTGCTGAGGGACCGGTCCAGAAAGTCCCGGACGTCGTCGCCGAGTTCTGTCAGTTTTACCGTCTTCATCGTTTTATCTGCGCCTCGCTGTTAAAGACGACGATCATTCGTCTTCCTGCAGGATCCGGTCGATCTCGTCCTCGGTCCTGCCGTCCGCTTCCATCTGCAATCGCACGTTCCGTTGGATCTCCGCGAGGCTTTCCAGTGCCTTTCGACGCTGTTCAGGGGTCGGGCGTCTGAACCCGGCGACCGAACAGCAGGGATTACCCTCTTCATCTTCAACCAGGATTCCGCCTTCCTCGCCCGCTTGTCCCAGAAACGACTGAACGTCGTCGCTCAGGTCGGCCAACTTGACGGTGTTTCTGGACATGTTCCGCTCCGCAAATCGAACAACACGAATCGACCTCGCCCGTCCGATTTCAATTCTCCGCGCATGAACCAGCCTGGTCAATAACGACTCCAATCGCATTGCCGCGCGTGCCTACTTCCCCAGCCGCCACGCACTGTTGAAAATACCCGCCCACGCGACCGTCTCCTTGTACCCGCCCTTCGGCAGCTTCTCGAACTTCTGCACGGCGATGTCTCCCAGCCGCGGGAACAGCCAGGCGTTGCTGGCGCGGAAGTCGCGCTCGTGGAACGTGTGGCCGGAGTTGACCACCACGTACCGCCGCGGGTTCAGCGGGTTGGGGAAGATCAGCGACAGGCCGTGCGTGGCGGGGTCGTATTTCCTGCCGGCGACCCCGGACGGATGCGTCGCCGGTGCGCCATCCAGGCCGGCGACGACGATCGCGTCTTTCGTCCACTTCACCGGCAGCTTGTCGAGGACTTTCGCCAGCACGGAATTCGAGCCGGGGTCGCCGAACAGGATCAGGTTCTTCGACTTGATCTGTTCGTCGGTGAGCTTCGTATCGTCGGTGACGGGGACCTTGCCGCGGAGCCATTTGTCGAACTCGCGGTCGAAGCGGTCCAGCGTCCAGGTTGCCCAGGCGTGGTTCGGCGACGACCAGGGCGTGCCGGTGCCGCGGACGCAGACGAACGGCTGCATGAAGGCATCGTCGATCGGCCCCTGCAGGTTGTGGCGCTTGTTGCCGTCGGGGTTGCCGACGAACCGCCGCGAGTCGTCGTAGTTGTGCAGGAACCAGCCGCGGGTCCCCTTTTCATAGTACACGCCGGGGAGCAGCCCGCGGGCGGCTTCGCGAAGTTTCATCACGGCCCCGTCGATGCTCACCTCGTCGGCGACGTCGCGGGCGATCTGCAGGGCGCCGACGTTGTTCGTGGTGACGATCAGACGGCCGGTTTTCTCGTCGACGTTGCCTTCGACGATCGCCGGCTCGTAGGGTTCGATCATCTCTTCAATCGTGGCCCATTCGCAGTGGTTGTACTTCAGCGTGCGGGTGACGAAGCGAATCGACGTGCGGCCCGGGTACGCCGGGCGGCCTTCCTTCATCTTGTCCAGATGGAACGCCATGAACTCCTTCTGCCCGGCCGGAGTGAACTTGTGCCCGGCCCCCTTGCCGATGATCAGCTTGATGTCGATCTTCAGCTTCTTCGCGGCGTCGACCATCCGCGTGCTGGCGACAAGCTGCTTGTCGAGCTCGCCGCCGTAAGTGCAGATCGGGACGTTGTAGGCGTTCAGCGCGTAATCGATCGCGTCGTAGATGCCCAAGGTCTTGTGCTGATACGGCGGAAGCGGTTTTGTCTGCCGCTGGTACTTGTAGAAATCGACAAATCCCGCCCCCGGGCCGACGGAGCACCACCGCGACGGATAATGCAGCCCCAGATGCCACGCTCCGGCTCCGCCCATCGAAAACCCGTGCAGGACGATGCGGCGGTCGTCGATCCGCACGCGGCGCCCGGCGTCAGCCGTCGCCTCGAACACGTCGGTCTCGCCGCTGAAGCGGTAGGCGTTGTTCACTCGGCCGAAGACGTCGACCTGCACCCAGCTTTGGCCGGCTTTGAGCGGGCGGTTGTCGTGCGCGGCGATGAAGCTGACCTCGTTCAGCGTCGAGCCACGGCCGTGCAGCTTCACGTGCAGCGGATGCCGCGTGCCCGACTTCGGGTCAATCCCCGCCGGCAGCGTTAATGCATACGGCTGGACGGAACCGTCGACTTTCGAGTAGTAGCCGCGAATCGTCGTGCCCGTCTGTAAGACCCACGGCGACTTTCCGGCCTTCAGGTCCGCCGCCCGTTTCAATCCCGCGTCCAGCGCTTTGACCGTGTTGCGGGCATAGTTCTTCCGGTAGAACTCGCCGTGCCGCAGGATCCACTCGGCGGCCTTCGCGTAGATTTCCACGTCGGCCAGCAGTTGCCGGTCGAGCTTTGCGTTCCTCTTCAGCCCGGCGACGGCGGTTTGCAGCTCGGCGAGCTTCGTGGTGATTTCCTGCCGGTCCTGTTCGGAAATCTTCAGCGTCTTCGCCGAGGGAAACGCCGTCTGGGCGAACGCCGTATTCCCCCCCGCCGCCAATGCCAGCGACACAACGGACAACACACAGGAACGGAACATGCGGGGGCCTCGTGGTGGTGCGGAGTCGGGATCCGGAAAACGCCGCGCGACGCGGCAACACCAGTCTACCGGGATTTCGGCCCGGAGGTAGCGAAAATGGCTTCACCCGGTCTGTTGCTGCGCCGCGAACAACATCGCCGCCAGGACCGCGCCGGCGATCGGCCCGATAACCGGGACCGGCGCGTAGGACCAGTCGCTGTCGCGCTTGCCGGGAACGGGCAGCACCGCATGCGCGATTCGGGGCCCCAGGTCGCGGGCGGGGTTGATGGCGTACCCGGTCGTGCCCCCCAGACAGAGGCCGATCGCGAACACGATCAACCCCACGCGGATCGCCCCGATCGATCCCAGCCCCACCTTCACCGTCTGCGCGTTGGCCCCGCTCCCCGACGAGAACTGCGGGTCGGTCGTCAGCAGCACGGCGTACACGAGCACGAAGGTCGCGATCGTTTCGCACAGCAGGTTCCACGGCAACAGCCGGAAAGTCGGCGCCGTACAGAACGTCGCCAGCTTTGCATCGGCGTCGGCGGTCGCGGCGTAGTGCGGCTGATAGAAGAGGAACGTGAGCGCCGCACCGGTGATCGCGCCGGCCATCTGCGCGGCGACAAACCCCGCGACATCGTCCCACGCGAACTTCTCCGCAACCGCCAGCCCGACAGTCACCGCCGGGTTGATGTGCGCCCCGCTGAACTCGCCGACGCAGAGCACCGCCGTGTAGACGGCGAACCCCCAGCCGGCGCAGATCACGATCCATCCGCCGCCGTTCCCTTTCGTCCCCTTCAGCACGACGTTGGCGACGACGCCGTTGCCCAGCAGAATCAGAATGGCAGTGCCGATGAACTCGGCGAGCAGGGGATTCATCTGTCAGGTACCCAAAGTTACGGAATCGCCGCTGTTTTAGTTTGTACACCAAGACAACGAAGACAACGAAAGACTGAACGAAATCAGGAACATTCGCTCTTGCTTGCCTTCGTTACCTTTGTCCCCTTTGTTTTGAGAAGAACAGCGGGGCGGGACTGGCCTGATGAAAATGTTGCCCGTTCCGCATCGGGGTCCATCCCGGTTCTGTTTCAGCATTTTTTACCCCTCAATTTATAACCCGCCCTTCACGAGCTGAAGGCGGGTTATAAAGCGCCTCCGTATTTGTGGGTCAGAGCAATTCATCCGCGATGGCTCCGGTGGCGTTCCAACGGTTGATTGGCCGCGACGCGCCCACGCGTTTCGGCGCCGCGCTCCTCTGCTGAGAAACTGCAAAAGATTTGATTCCCGAGTTGTCGGAAAACGTGCCACTGTTTCGGACGGGCGCGACTGGCGTCGGTCCCGCGCAACGCACTGCTTGCCCGGCCGAAGCAGTGCTGTCGGGTGACTCGATGCCCCATCTCGGCCGGGCAAGCAGTGGCACGAACCGGGGCACAATACTTTGACAGTTTCTAAGGCCGTCATCGCCGGCAGTGCCGCTCGAACCGCTCCAGGCATTCGCTCACGACGCGGCCGCATTCGGCTTTCCACAGCTTGCGGGACCACAACGCGAGCTCGAAGAAGCCGTCGTAACCGTTCCGCACGAGCGTCTGCGTGATGTCGGTGATCGGGATCTCGCCGTCGCCGAGCTGCCGGCGGTCGTACTGGTGGGCCGGCGGAAACGCACCGTCGCTGAGCTGCACCGCCGCCAGGTGCGGGACCAGCTCCGGCAGCCGCGACAGCAGGTCCGGCTCCTGCCCCATGTGGTACACGTCGAGGGCGAGCTTGACGGCGGAATGCCGGCAGGCCAGCAGCACGTCCAGCGCGTCGTCCAGCGAGGTCACGAACGACCAGTCGTCCTGAAAGATACGGTGCACCGGCTGCAACGCCAGCGCGATGCCCGCCTCGCCGGCGTCGTCCGCCAGTTCCCGCAAGCCGTCCCGCAGCAGCTTCTTCGCGTAGTTCGTCGTATGGCCGTTGCGGGTGCCGCTGACGAGCACCAGGCAATCCGCCGACAGCCCCCGCGCGAGCTGCAGGGCGGCGAAGGCGTCGTCGACGGCTTCCTCGAAACTGAGGCCGTACGACCCGGTGAAGCCCCCCGCCCACGAGAGGCTGGTCACGTGCAGCCCCGAATCGCGCAACAGCTCGACGGTGCGTTCCTCGCCGAACTCCGCGACTTTCCGCCGCCACAAGCCGATGCCGGCAATGCCCAGGTCGCGGCAGGCGGTCACGTCGTCCAGCAGCGACGCGCGGAGCGTGGTGATCTGATTGAGGGCCAGTTTCGCCATGGGCGGAGACTTCTCACCGCAGGAGACGAACTCCCTGCGACGCGCGCTCGTTGTCACGAAAGAGGAATGATGATCTTTGGCCACGAGTGGGGAAGTCCTCGAGTGAGGGGAATGACGGAAAACAGACGACGCGGGTCGGGAAGCGTCCGCCGCGGTACGACGGCCTTCCAGGGCCGTCGCAGCAGCCGTCGACCAGCGGGACGGCCTTGGAAGGCCGTCCTACGGGTCGGCCGCGTCGCATCCTTCCGGGGACGCGGTCGCGGCGTCGAACGGGTCAACACGGAACGAGCGGCTGCGGGGGCGACGCCGGGACCGGGTGCGTGCGTTTCACCAAGCATGCCTGCCTCCTTGCCGCTCGTGAAAGCGGTTCACATCAGAGCCGGCCCGCCGAGCAATCCCGAAATCCGAAACTCGAAATCCGAAGGAAATTCGAAGCACGAAAACCGAAACTCCAAATCACCCCGACATCGGTCATTTTGATATTCGAGGTTCGGATTTGGCGCTTCCTTCGGATTTCGGATTTCGAGATTCGGATTTCGGGCCGGCGGGCGGCGGCCTAGCCGGCCGTCGAAATCTTGACATCCGCGCTCGACGCGACGTTGACCCACACGTGCACGTGGGGCGAGCCGCGGAAATACCAGACGAACGCGGGGCCTTCCAGCCGCCACACGTCCCACACGCCGTCGTCGCCGATGTCGACCGACTTCCCGTTCGGGCCGTTCTGGTAGAACGACAGTTTGCACCCGTCGAGACCCCCCTGGGCCTTGAGGCACTGCAGGGCTTCCTTCTGGTCGGCAGCGCGGTACGGCTCCAGCAGCAGTTTCAGCACGCCCTGCAGGTGCTGTTGCTGGTCGCTCGACATTTCCGAGTAGGGCAGGCCGGGAATGCCGTCCTTCTTGCGGAAGTGCACGTTGCGTTCCTGCGGGGCGCGGGCGATGAGGGCCGCCTTCCGCTGTTTGCCGTCGAGCATCTTGTACAAGGCGTTGGCCTTCAGCGCCTGGTGCCAGAAGACGTTTCCGGGGTGGTCCGCCTTCTCGTTGAATCCGCGGGCGGCGTGGCCGTAGAAGATCGGGCCGCCGAAGGCCGTGTGCTCGGTGCTGTCGCCGTCGCAGCGGATGGTGAGGTGCCGGCCGGTCATCACGAACTCGAACTTCCCGCTGCCCGGTTTGCCGAAGATGGCGATGTTCTGGTGCTTGCCGTATCCCCCCGCGTCGTCTTTGATCTGCTGCAGGATGCGGTCCCGCCAGCCTTTGTTGTACAGGCCGAAGAAGATCGCCTCGATTTGGTCCTGCTGGTCTTTGGTGTAGAAGTCCGAGGCGATGGTTTTTTTGGTGATGTGCCAGTTGTTGCTGACGTGCGTCCGCAGCAGCCCGCGTTTGTCTTTGTAGTCCCAGTCGAAGCAGACCTCTTTCTTCTGCGCGTCGCTGAGGGAATCGTAGAGTTTTTTGACGTAGGTCTCAGGCGGCGCCTTCGCGGCGGCGTCGTCTTTGGCGGTGGCGCACAGCGGTGCGATCGACGCGGCGGCGGCCGTCGCTCCCGCGGCCTGCACGAATCGCCGGCGAGAAACCGGACCGTCCAATCCCGATCCACAATCCGGACAGTCGAAACTCGGCGTCATGATTTCTCTCCTGCATGCGGGCGGAAGAAGGCCCCCGGCGACGTCGTCGGGCGAGACGCCCACAGTATGCGCATGGGACCGCGAAAAACGCAAACGGAAAACTGGTGAGTGGTGGAAGAGTCGAGAGTCGAGAGTCGAGAGTCGAGAGTCGAGAGTCGAGAGCCAGAGAAAGAAAATCCGGATCGCTTGCGTTTTCTGGCTCTGGACTCTCCGCTCTCGACTCTCGACTCTTCCACCACTCACCTAATCCATAAAGATGCGGTGATAGTGCTGAAAGATCACGTCCAGCAGCGCGCGGCCGTCGTCGCTGGCGGTGTAATGCAGGTAGCCTTCACCCGGCTCGGGGTCGTTGAGGATGCGGCAATTCTCGGTCTCGCTGAACATCCAGACCGGCTCTTGAAAATGCTCCAGCGCCGCAATGAGTTGCTCTTCGCCGTCGGCCAGAAAGACCTCGCCGTCGAGGAAAAACTGGTACCCGTATTCCTCAAGTTTCGGCCAGGGGAGATCGTTGCCGCTGCCGCGGTAGTACGGCTCCAGCACCGAGACCTCGTCGGGCTTGATGTTGGGGTTGTGCAGCATGTCGATCGCGTTCCAGGGGCAGATTTCGAGCGTGTAATGCTCGCTGCTGTCCGAGGGGCTGCGATAGCACATCTGGCAGCCGATGCACCGCGCCGTGTCGATCTGGTGGTAGCTCTGCGAGGGGATCGGGCTGCGGACTTCGTAGATGCAGTCGACCGGGCAGACGAGGGCGCACGACTCGCACGACGTGCAGGAGTCCTTGTTGATCACGTTGATGTAGCGGACTTCCTTCTTCCGGTCGGCCTTGCGGGTCCGGAAGTACTCCTGCATCGAGATCGTCATCGCAGCTCCTCGAAAGCGGAAAGGTGAAAGGGGAAGGCGGAAAATCAACATGTGGCGCGATTGCTTCCGCCTTCCGCCTTCGGCTTTCCGCCTTTGATGAGTACCTGATTCCGGAATGTTTCTCAAGTGAGGGTGTGTCCGCTGGCTGGCGGGACGTCACGGATGCTGCCAGCATCCGGGCGGACGCTGGCAGCGTCCGCCACGGGATCGTCGGCTTCCCCCCAATTGCCGGATTCACACGGCATTCACAAACATTCCGGTTGAGGTTGCCGACCCCTCACCCCAACGGATACCCTTTATCAAACCCGAACTTCGAAGCTGCAATCGCGGTGCGCGCCATCGCGGTTGGAAAGGGGATGCGACACAATGGTGGCAGGCGTGCTCAAGCGGCCCACGCTCGTGCTCAATCGGAACTGGCAGCCCGTGGGCGTCGCCACGGTCGCCCGGGCGCTGCTGAAGGTCTTTAACGACGCGGCGCGAATCGTCGACCCCGCCGACTACCAGGTCTACACCTGGGAAGACTGGGCGGCGCTGCGGGCGGCCGACGACGAGCCGGCGATCAGCACGCAGCACCTGCGGCTGCGCGTGCCGGAGGTCGTCACGCTGACCGTCTACGACCGTGTGCCGGTCAACACGGTGACGTTCAGCCGCCGCAACGTCTTCAAGCGCGACCGCTTCACCTGCCAGTACTGCGGCAAGCAGCCTGGGGGGGAAGAGCTGACGATCGACCACGTCCTCCCGCGTTCGCACGGCGGCGGGTCGAACTGGGAAAACTGCGTGCTGGCCTGCGTCGACTGCAACCACCGCAAGGCCGACCGCACCCCCGCCCAGGCCGGCATGTCGCTTCGCCTGCCGCCGAAACGCCCCAACTGGCGGCCGCTGTATGCCTCGCACGGCATGCGGATTCGCAGTTGGGCGAAGTTCATCAACGAGGCGTACTGGAACGTCGAGCTGGAAGAGTAACATGTCGTGCGAAATTCATTTCGCACTACGAGCCGCGGCTAAACATCTTCACCACCGCAGCGAGACGATCCGGCCGGGGATCAGCCGGAAGGCGCGGTAATTCCCGCAGTCGACGGGGATGCCGAGCGGGGAGTGGATGTACGCCGTGCGGATCGTCGGGTTGCAGGGGAGCAGCGGGCGGATCGTGCGGAAGTGCCACACGCCGTCGTTGCCGAGATAGCCTTCCATGCCGGCGATCGTGACCTGCATGTCCGCGGGGACGTTAAAGATGTCGATCATTCCCGTTCGCGGATGCTCGTCTTCGGGAACGAGCCGCGAAATCCGACGGTATGTGAACCCCAGCGTCCCCGGCGGCACCACCACCGGCGGACGATGCGGCGGGAACGGGGGCGGCGGAACGAGGGGACTGGTCCATTTTTCGGCCGGAAGGCTCGGGTGGACAACCAACGCGTCGCCCCGAAAAATGGACCTGTCCCCGTGATTACAGCGATGGTGCCGGCAGCCGCGCGCCCCGCAGCCACGGGCTTCTTCGTCACTCATAGCCGCCAATGCCGCGGCGAGGGCCACGATTCCGTATCGGATGACGGTAGCGAACATGATGGACACCGGAGATTGGAGTATTGAGAGTTGAGAGTTGAGAGTTGAGAGATGAAGGCGGAAGGCGGAAGGCGGAAAGGCCGAGGATTCCCTTATCCTTCATCCTTCATCCTTCATCCTTCATCCTTCCCGTCGAACCGGCAGTCGCTGGGGCCGGTTCCTGGGTCGGGGATTTGAGATCGGCGAACTCGTCGACCGCGTCGACGTCGAAGGGGGCGGTAAGGGATTTGTGGCGGCTCCAGCGTTCGCAATAGGGGCAGTCGGTGCCGTAGATGATCCGCCGGCAGGTGCCGCACTCGTGGGGACCGAAGATCAGCGGCGGGTGGCTGCGGACCCGCTGCCAGCCGAAATACGAGAACACGAACACGGTGAAGCCCGCGATCATCCAGGCGTGGAACCCCAGCCATTGAATGACGACCGTGACGATCGCCGCGCAGCAGACGAAGTACACGCCGAGGTCCTGCCACATGCGCTTCTTGAGCTGCGATTTGCGGTACGCCTCTTTGGCTTCGTGGATGAAGCGGCTGCGCATCAGCTCGCGTTTCTCGCGGATCACCTTGCGGGCGAGCGGGGAGCCGACCGATTTCAGCAGCCGCTCGGCGCTGTCGAGCAGCCGGTAGGCGTCGTCGAAGTCGAATTCGTTCTGGTGTGCCCACTGGTTGCGGAACTCGCGCAGCTCGCTGACGAGGCTGCGGTCGGAATGCCCCAGATGGCCGCGGAATGCCCGGTTCCACTGGTCCCACATCACGGTCAGCAGCGAATGGGCGTCCCAGCGGAACGACTGGCCCGCGTCGCCGTTGCGGCCGCGGTCGTCGCGAAAGCTGGCCCGCAACTGCGACACCCAGTCGTCGCCGTAGGTCGCCTGCAGCCGCCGCTCGACGAACGGCGCGACCCCCGCGACGAGCAGGTCGAGGGCGACGGTGGCTTGTTCCCTGTTGTGTCGCATAAAAGTTGAGAGTTGAGAGTTGAGAGTTGAGAGAGGGAAGCGTCCGTCCGCCTTCCCTCTTCCGCCTTCCGCTCAACCCTAGGTCCGATCCGCGGGGTCGCAACTCGGCGGTCGAGGGTGCGTGTTGCATTTCGGAAACGGATGCGCGGATGCAACGGTTCCAACGAGGGGCCGACGAAGCGGAATCGGCCGCGGAATCGGTCGAATCGGCGCGACAGCCCCAATCCGCCCTTGATTTTCCGCGAGCGGGACCGAATTCTGGAGGAAAGCCTTTCCCGCATTCCTCTTGAGCCGGCCACCCCGATTTCCCTCACCGCTCTGGATGGGTGCTCGACGACGCATCCATCCCGAGTCGCCGCGGGATACAATCGGCGCTGTCGCTACCGCCATCCCATCCCGCAACTGACCCCTGGGGACGACGTTCCCACACGAAACCATGACCACAACCCATACCGTTCCCACCACCTACTGGCACCGGCTCGACGACGGCCGCATTCAGTGCGACGTCTGCCCCCGCTTCTGCAAGCTGCACGAAGGGCAGCGGGGGTTCTGCTTCGTCCGCGCCTGCGAGAACGAGCAGATCGTGCTGACTACTTACGGTCGCTCGAGCGGGTACTGCATCGACCCCATCGAAAAGAAGCCGCTGAACCACTTCCTGCCGGGCACGCCGGTGCTCTCGTTCGGGACGGCCGGCTGCAACCTGGGGTGCAAGTTCTGCCAGAACTGGGACATCAGCAAGTCCCGCGAGATCGACACGCTGGCCGACGCCGCCGACCCGGAGACGATCGCCCGCGCCGCCGAACAACTCGGTTGCCGCAGCGTGGCGTTCACGTACAACGACCCGGTGATTTTCCTGGAGTACGCCATCGACGTCGCGAAGGCCTGCCGCGAGCGGGGGGTGAAGACGGTTGCCGTCACCGCCGGTGAAATCTGCCCCGAGCCGCGGGCCGAGTTCTTCGCCCACATGGACGCCGCCAACGTCGACCTGAAGGGCTTCACCGAACGCTTCTACAAGAAGATCTGCCTCGGCGAGCTGCAGCCTGTGCTCGACACGCTGAAGTACCTCAAGCACGAGACCGACGTCTGGTTCGAGATCACGACGCTGCTGATTCCCGGCGAGAACGATTCCGACTCGGAGCTCGACGAGATGACACGGTGGGTCGTCGAGGAACTCGGCCCCGACGTGCCTCACCACTTCACGGCGTTTCACCCCGACTTCCGCATGCTGGACACGCCGCATACGCCGCCGGCCACGCTGTCCCGCGCCCGCGAGATCGCGGTGAAGAACGGCGAGCGCTACGCCTACACCGGCAACGTCCACGACCACGGCGGCGGCAGCACGTACTGCCACGGCTGCGGGCAGACCCTCATCGGCCGCGACTGGTACGTGCTGAGCGAGTGGAACCTGACGGCTGAAGGAAACTGCCTCAATTGTGGGGCGCGGTGCGCCGGCGTCTTCGAAGCCCGTCACGGCGACTGGGGCGCGAAACGGCAACCCGTGCGTTTGCGGGAGTTCGTGAGAAACTGAAGAAGGTCAACCGCTAATGAACGCTGATGTACGCTAATGAAGAAAGAAGGGAGAAAGGGAGTTCGGCGTCTGCTCGCGAATTCCACAACTTATGAAATCCGAAAGCAAACTCTGTTGTCGATTTGATTTGCCTTTTTTCCTTGAATTCCGCCTTTCATTAGCGTCCATTAGCGTTTATTAGCGGTTCACTTCCTCAGGAACGAACTGGAGGACGCGCGATGAGCGGTGGAAACGACAAGCCGTTCGCTCAGGAAGGATATGACTTCATGGCGGCGGTGTTCGAGGTGCACAAGGTTCTGGGTGGAGGGCTCGGTGAGGAGATCTACCAGCAGAGCCTGCAGGTCGAACTCGGACTGCGAGGAATTCCTTACGACAAGAAGCATGAGTTGCTGGTGTACTACAAAGGACACCAACTCGAGAAGAAGTACATTCCCGATCTGTATGTGTTCGATCGAATCGTCGTCGAGCTGAAATCCGTTTCGGCCGTCGCGCCGGAACATGAAGCCCAGCTCATCAACTACATGAGAATCACCCGCCGGCCCGTCGGCTATCTCGTCAACTTTGGCCCCATGAAAAGAGTCGAATGGAAACGCTTCGTCTGCTCCGAATACCTGGAGTCCACCGAAAATCCCCTCGAACCACCTCTTCATTAGCGCCCATCAGCGTCTATTAGCGGTTGGCTACTCCCATGACCAGAATTCGACACGCCGCCGTCGCCGGAAGGTTCTATCCGGCTGATCCCGTCGAACTCGAACTGTCCGTGCGGCAGTACATCAGCGACGCGACGCCGTCCGTGACGCTCCCGAAGGTGATCATCGTCCCACACGCCGGCCATCCCTATTCCGGGCCGATCGCCGGTACGGGTTACGCACAGATCGCGCCCTTGCGGGAAGAAATCGAGCGGGTCGTGCTGCTGGGGCCGGCGCATTACGTGCCGGTGCGCGGTCTGGCCGCCAGCACGGCCGACGCCTTCGAGACGCCGCTGGGGCGGATTCCGCTGGACCATGAGGCGATCGACTCGATCGCGTCGTTTCCGCAGGTCGTCTTCCACGACGACGCCCATGCCCCGGAGCACAGTCTGGAGGTACACCTGCCGTTTCTACAGGTCGCGCTGGAAGACTTCCGGCTGGTCCCGCTGCTGGTCGGTTCGGTGACGCCGGATGATGTCGCGGAGGTGCTGGAACGGCTGTGGGGCGGGCCCGAGACGTTGATCGTCGTCAGCTCCGACCTGAGCCACTTCCACGACCACGCCACCGCCACCCGGCTGGACGGGCAGACGGCCGATGCGATCAGCGAGTTCCGTCTCGAAGACCTTCGCGGTGAGAGGGCCTGCGGTTACCTGCCGATCGGGGGAATGCTGTCGATCGCCCGGCGCCGCGGGCTGCACCCGGCGGTGCTCGACGTGCGCAATTCCGGCGACACGGCCGGGTCGAAAGACCGCGTCGTCGGCTACGGGGCGTTCGCATTTTCCGCCGCCGGAACGGACAACGGCTGATTTGAACCGCTAATGAACGCTAATGCTCGCTAATGAAGAGATCAAGGATGAACGATGAGAGATGGAGAGATGTGCGCGAACTCGTCGCCGTATTCCCTCATCCCTTTTCATTAGCGCCCATCAGCGTTCATCAGCGGTTGCCTTCAGAACAGGAACGACAATTCGGGGAAAGCGGCAGGCCGGTGGCCGGACAACGGATGACCGCGGTCGTATAATTCTTTCGAGCGGACGACTGTCGCTCGGCAGCCCGCGGATGTGCATCCGCCGCTCTGATGACCGCCACGAGGTACTCGATGTCTCTCACAGTTCTTGATTCCCCCGTCGAAACCGAAGAAGACCCGCTCGACGTGATGGACGAGATCGAGCGGCTCAAGTCGGAGAAGGACGCCGTCATTCTCGCCCACTACTACGTGGACGGCGAGATTCAGGACATCGCCGACTTCACCGGCGACAGCCTGAAGCTGGCCCGCGACGCGGCGAACGTGAAGTCGACGACGATCGTGTTCAGCGGCGTGCACTTCATGGCCGAGTCGGCGAAGATACTCAGCCCGGAGAAGACGGTCCTCATTCCCGACCTGCTCGCCGGTTGTTCGCTGGCGGAAAGCTGCCACGCACCAGAATTGAAGGCGGCTCAGGACAAGCTGCGGGCCGAGGGGCGGGACTTCCAGACGGTCGCCTACATCAACACGTCGGCCGCGGTAAAGAGCCTCTGCGACTGGATCGTCACCAGCGGGAACGCGCGGGAGATCATCGAGCAGGTGCCGGCCGACAAGGAAATCCTGTTCGTCCCCGACCAGCATCTCGGCCGGTATCTGGAAGAAGTGACCGGACGGAAGATGATCCTCTGGCCCGGCGCCTGCATGGTTCACGAGATCTTCAGCGTGCAGGACCTGCTGCGGGTGAAGAAACGCAACCCCGACGCGATCGTCATCGCCCACCCGGAATGCCCGCGGGCGATCCTCGAGCACACCGACTTCATCGGCGGCACCGAGAAGATGCGGCGGTACGTGATGTCGGTCGAGCAGCCGACCACGTTCCTCGTCGGCACCGAAGCCAACATGATCCACGCGTTCGAGAAGTCGGCGCCGCGGCACACGTTCGTGCCCATCCCCGGCCTCATGACCGACACAGGCGAAACCTGCGCCTGCAACCGCTGCCCCCACATGGCCCGCAACACGCTGGCGAAGGTCCGCGACTGTCTGAAGAACGGCCAACCGGAAATCCCCTGGCAGCCGTACTTCGCCGCCGCGCGGGAGGTGCTGCAGCGGAGCCTGCTGTAGATCGCAGGAAAGGTGTCAGGAACCTTTTCCCACCCCGAACGATCAGCGGGGAACGCGCATCAAACGGATCGTCCACCCCGCGCCGCCGCTCACAGCGCCTCGTCTGCCGCGGCTTCGTCTTCCATCTCTTCGGCTTCCGCTTCCGCCGCACGCGTGTCGGTGGTGCCGAAACGGACCTTGATGATCTCGGCGTGGTGCCGCGCGAAGAACACCCCTTCGATACGGTCGATGATCTTCTCGCCGGTGGACGAGCGGACCTCGATGTCGCCGAACCCGAACAGCAGATACCGCCGCAGCAGGCAGGGATAGACGGCGACGAACGTCTTGGCCCCCTTTGAGATCGTGCGGTCTTTTTCCTGGAAGTTTTCGTGCTCGAGATAGTTGCCGGTCGGCTTGAGCGACCAGTGGTCGTTGAGCCGCCTCCAGGCGGCGACGCAGACGAACAGGACGCCCAGGATGAAGGAAATCACCAGCGGGACCCCCCACTCGACTTTCAGCTTGAACTTGTTGAGCAAATCGCGGATGGCGGCGAAGATCTGCACGTCTCCCAGCGCCTCGATCAATGCCAGTCCCAGGCCGGCCACCGCGATGGCCGCGATCAGAAACCCGATCTGCACGCGGCCGAACCGCAGGCCCATCACCACGACCGTCAGCAGCAGCACGAAGATCCACGGCCAGCTCAGCAGGCGGTCGTCGATCAGAGTGAAGTTGTGCGCTGTGGCGTAGTCGTTGTAGACCTCCCCCAGCGTCATCAGCCAGCCCACCCAGATCAGGTGCAGCGTGCAGATGAAGTTCGGGTGGGAATAAAACTCCAGCGTCCCCTGTTTGTCGATCTTGCCCGCCATCTGCCGTTTGAAGATGCCGAACGGGAGCGGCACGAACATCAGCCCGATGCTGCCCACGAAGTTCCGCAGGAACTGCGAAATCAGTCCCGAGGGGTGCTCATCGGCCATGCGGCATTCTCCTGCGTGAACGAAGTTGTCGGTTGTCCGTTGTCAGTTGTTCGTGGCCGCGCACGCGATCTTAACGGCCGACAACGGAAAAGGGACAACGAATGACAAACCAGCGCGATCGGCAACAGCGTTTCAGGTGCGCAGACTTTAGCGGTCGCGGCACGCGGTTTCCAGTGAGGATGGTCATTGGTGAGTGGTGAGTGGTCAGGGGTGAGTGGCGGATACTGAGTACTGAGTACGGAGTACTGTGTGTCTACTGGATTCCGACCTCCGACCTCCGACCTCCGACCTCCCGACCTCCCGTTGAGCAGACGCCGCTTCGCCCGTAGAATCCCAACTCCCTCCCTCGTGGCGCCGCTTCGTCCCATGCAAGAATACTCCGACGATCTCCTGCAGCCGCACGCCGCGTGGATGCGCCGCGCGCTCGACCAGGCGCGGCAGGCGTTCGAAGAGGGGGAGGTGCCGGTGGGGGCGGTGATTGTCCACCAGGACCGCGTCATTGCCGAGGCCCACAACCAGCGGGAGGCCCTTAACGACCCGACCGCGCATGCCGAGATGATCGCGCTGACGCAGGCCGCCGGCTCGCTCGGTTCGTGGCGGCTGCTCGACTGCACGCTGTACGTGACGCTCGAACCCTGCCCGATGTGCGCCGGCGCGATCGTGCAGGCCCGGCTGCCGGTGGTGATCTACGGGGCGGCCGACCCGAAAGCGGGGGCGTGCGAGACGCTGTACCGCATCACGACCGACCCGCGGCTGAACCACCAGGCGCTCGTCCTGGGGGGCGTTCTGGCCGACGAATGCCGTTCGCTGCTGCACGAATTCTTCGCCCGGCAGCGGGCACAGGGCAAGAAGTGAGGTGGTGAGGTGGTGAGGTGGTGAGGTGGTGGAGTGGTGGAGTGGTGGAGTGGTGGAGTGGTGGAGTGGTGAGTATTGAGTACTGTGTGCCTACTGGATTCCGACCTCCGACCTTCCAACCTCCGACCTTCCAACCTCCGACCTCCATCCCTCGACATTCATCTTGACACCGCCCCCAATCCTGCCGAAACTTCCGCCCCGTGTTGCAGAACCCGTCAATCGACCCAGGGAGGGAGTCATGGGAGTGCGCGTCGTCGTTACCGGTGCGGCCGGGTATCTCGGTTCGATTCTGTGCGAGCATCTGCTGGACGCCGGCCATTCCGTCTCGGCCGTCGACAACCTGATGTACAACCAGCAGAGCTTGAACCACCTCTGCGCCCATCCGCAGTTCGAGTTCCAGCGGGGCGACGTGCGGAACGAGACGCTGGTGCGATCGATTATCAAAGACGCCGATGTCATCATTCCGCTCGCAGCGATCGTCGGAGCCGGGGCGTGCGATCTCGATCCCTGGTCGGCCCGCGCGGTCAATCTCGACGCGGTGAAGCTCATCAACCGCCTCCGCAGCCCGAGCCAGTTGATCGTGCTCCCAAACACCAACAGCGGCTACGGCACGAAGAGCGGCAGCCAGTTCTGCACCGAAGACTCGCCGCTGGAGCCGATCACCCTCTACGGTCGCACGAAGGTCGACGCCGAGCTCGACGTGCTGAACAGCCCCAACACGATCACGCTGCGGCTGGCGACGGTGTTCGGCATGTCGCCGCGGATGCGGCTGGACCTGCTGGTGAACCACTTCGTGTTCGCCGCGTTGTCGCAGGGGGAAATCTGCATCTTCGAGAAGGACTTCAAACGCAATTACGTCCACGTCCGCGACGTCGCCGACTGCATGCTGCACTGCATCGCGAATTCGCGGCAGATGATCGGCAAGGCGTACAACGTCGGCCTCGACGCGGCCAACCTCTCCAAGGAAGAGCTCGCGCTGAAGGTGAAGGAATACGTGCCGAACTTCTACATCCACTTCGCCGAGTTCGGCAGCGACCCCGACAAGCGGAACTACATCGTCTCGAACCAGCGGCTCCGCGAGGCCGGTTTCGAAGCGAAGCGGACCATCGACGACGGCATCCGCGAGCTGCTCAAGGGCTACCGTATGCTGCCCAAATCGGCGATGAAGAACGTCCCCGACGCCTACGCGGCGTAGTGCGACTCCGTAGCGTGGACTTTAGTCCACGCGAGTATTGCATCCGTGAATGATTGCCGCCGCTCGCATGGACTAAAGTCCACGCTACGATTTCGCATGAGGAGCACGCCATGCCGGAAACGCCCGGCAATTCCCTCACCGCCGTCGTTCTCGCCGGCGGTTTCGGCACGCGGTTGCAGTCCGTCGTCAGCGACCGGCCGAAGGTGCTGGCGGAAGTCAACGGCCGGCCGTTCCTTGCGTACCTGCTCGACCAGCTCGTGTGCGCCGGCGTCGACACGGCCGTCCTGTGCACCGGTTACAAAGCCGAGCAGATCGAAGCCGCGTTCGGCGACGAGTACCGCGGCATGAAGCTGCGGTACTCACGCGAGACCGAACCGCTGGGAACCGCCGGCGCGATCCGGCTCGCGCTGCCGCTGATCGAGTCGGAAGAGGTCCTCGTCCTCAACGGCGATTCCTACTGTGCGGCGGACTTCGCGAAACACGTTCGCGCCCACCGGGCCAGCGATTACCACGGCAGCCTGCTGCTGACGTGGGTCCCCGACGCCTCGCGGTTCGGTCAGGTCCTCACGCGGGACGACGGCCGCGTGACTGATTTCCTCGAAAAGCAGCCGACGGCGGAAGCGGGCTGGATCAACGCCGGCGTCTACGTCTTCCAACGGCATCTCCTCCGCGAGATCGCCTTCGGTCGAGCTGTTTCGCTGGAACGCGAAATGCTCCCGAACTGGATTCCCCGCGGACTGGGCACGTTGCGGTCGGACGCGGAATTCCTCGACATTGGCACGCCGGAATCGTACCGCGAGGCGGCGGAATTTTTCGTAGGTCAGGCTTTCCAGCCTGACCGGAACGTCCCGAGAGCATCGCGTCCACAAAAAGCACCCGGTCAGGCTGGAAAGCCTGACCTACGGAGGGTCGTCTTCCTCGACCGCGACGGCACGATCATCCGCGAGCGGCACCACCTGTGCGATCCCGAACTCGTCGAACTGCTGCCCGGCGCGGCTGAGGGATTGCGGCGGATGCGGGCGATGGGGTTCACGCTGGTCGTCGTCACGAACCAATCCGTGATCGGCCGCGGAATGATCGACGAAGCGCGGCTGGAGCAGATTCACACCCGCTTGCGACGACTGCTGCGGGCCGAGGGGGTCGACGTCGACGCGATCTTCCACTGCCCGCACACGGCCGAAGACGGCTGCCGTTGCCGCAAACCGGCGACGAGAATGATCGACCGCGCCTGCGAAGAACTTGCGTTGGGAGCGGAAGACGCGTTCGTTATCGGCGACAAGCTCTGCGACATCGCACTGGGCCGTGCCGTGGGGGCTGCGACGATTCTGGTTCGCACCGGTTACGGTTCGCAGTACTCGGACGACGCCGTGCAGCCGGACTACGTGGCCACCGATCTCGCAGAGGCGGCGGAGATGATTCGTTTCGACATCGGCAAGAAGAAGGCGGCCTGACTTTGGAGTGCGGTGATTCTTCGCCGCTTTGGATCGATCGCTCTCCGCGCTCCGAAACGTTTCGACCGCCGCCCGCCAACAATCCAAAGCGGTGAAAAATCACCGCACTCCAAAAAAACGAAAGGACTATCATGGACGATCGCGCGAACTGGATTCGCCGGCACCTCACCGAAAGCATTCGCGTCAAACAGCAGATGATCGCCGAGTGCATCGACGACATTCTCGCCGCGGCCGACGTCATCGCCGAGGCGTTCGCCGCCGGGAACAAGCTGCTGCTGTGCGGCAACGGCGGCAGCGCGGCGGACTGCCAGCACATGGCGGCGGAATTCACCAGCCGGCTGACGCTCGACTTCGTCCGCCCCGGGCTGCCCGCCGTCGCGCTGACGTGCGATTCGTCGTTCCTCACCGCGTACGCGAACGACTTCGACTTCGCCGGCGTTTTCGCCCGCGGCGTCGAAGCGCTGGGCAAGCCGGGGGACGTGCTGATCGGCATCAGCACCAGCGGCAATTCCGGCAACGTCGTGCAGGCGGTGAAACAGGCGGAGGCGATCGGCATGAAAACGATCGCGCTCGTCGGCGGCAAGCGCGGCAAACTCGCCGATCTCGTCGACGTCGCGATCGCCATCCCCAGCACCGCCACGCAGCACATTCAGGAAGCGCACCTCGCGGTCGAGCATCTCATCTGTCATTTCGTGGAACGCGTGCTCTACAGCGGGACCGAGGAAACGGTATCGCAAGCGGCCTGATCGGACGTTTGCCCCGGAGGGGCTTGCGAGAATAGCTGGGCGACTTTCGGCCGTCCCTCCGGGACGAAGAACTGAATTCGAAGCCCAAGCTCAGGAATCATCACATGACCAATAGCACGCTGCTCGAACCGCCGCGCACGCTCGGCTGGCAGGGAGACGCCCATTCGGGCTGGCTGCGGATGATCGACCAGACATTGCTCCCCGGCGAGCTGCGGGAGATCGACTGCGACACGCTGCCGGCCGTGCGGGAGGCGATCCAGTCGCTGCGGGTCCGCGGGGCGCCGGCGATCGGGGTGGCGGCGGGGTACGGCGTGGTCGTCGGACTGCGGGGGACGCAGTCGCTCGGGAAAACGGCGTTCCTCAAGGAATTCGCCGGTGTCAAGGAATCGCTGGCCACGAGCCGGCCGACCGCCGTCAATCTGTGCTGGGCGCTGGACCGGATGGCTGGCGTCATTCAAACGATCTCCGACTGGCCGGGAGATGAACGCCTCGAACGGCTGCTCGACGAAGCGCGGGACATCGAACGCGAAGACCGCGAAATGTGCGCGGCGATCGGACGGCATGGTTCGGCGATCATCACCGACGGCTGTGGCGTCCTCACGCACTGCAACGCCGGCGGGCTGGCGACGGCGGGGGACGGGACGGCGTTGTCCGTGATGTTCGCCGCGGCCGCCCGGGGAAAACAGTTCCGCGTCTACGCCGACGAAACCCGCCCGCTGCTGCAAGGCGCCCGGCTGACGGCGTGGGAACTGCAGCAGCGGGGCATCCCGGTCACCGTCATCTGCGATTCGATGGCCGGTTGGGTGATGAAGCAGAAACGCGTGCAGGTCGTCGTCACCGGGGCCGACCGCATCGCCGCGAATGGCGACGCGGCCAACAAGATCGGCACGTACTCCGTCGCGCTGCTGGCGAAGGCGCACGGCATTCCGTTTTATGTCGCGGCCCCGTCGAGCACGTTCGACCTGTCGCTCGCGCACGGCGATGAAATCCCCATCGAAGAACGCAAGCCGGAAGAAATCACCCGCCCGTACGGCCGCCAGACGGCCCCGACGGGCGTGGACGTCTTCAATCCGGCCTTCGACGTGACGCCGGCGGAACTGATCGCGGGCATCATCACCGAGCGGGGCATCATCCGGCCGGTCAACACGACGACGGTGGCCGGCGTGCTGCAACCGTCGCATCACAGAAACGCGGGGCTGCGGAAAAGTGCCTGAGTCGAGGGTGCGATACGCAGTTTGCAATCCGTTGTCGATCTGCCGACAGGGAACGCGGATCAACCCAGCACGGCGTAGCCGCAACCAATGATAGACAGAAAGATTGGTGACAGAAAGATGGAATCGGGGATTGCGATTTCTCCCCATTGCTTCGCTTCTGCCTGTTTCCTCGAATTGGAAACAGGAAACAGGAAGCTACCGTCGAAGCAGCACGTTCGATCAGCCCGGCTCCCGCCCGACTCTGATTCTCTGAGACTCTCGGCGACACGTGATCCCATTCCGATTCCGCTGACACGCTTGTGTTGGCATTTTTCTGTCACCGATCTTTCTGTCTATCATTGATTGCGGCTACGCCCTTGGGTAAATCCGCTCGATCCGATAAATCCGCGTTCCCCCCTGCCGGCACACGGGAAAGTACGTCTTCACGGTCTTTGATCGCGGCCTACCCCGCCAGCCGCTGTTCGATCACGGCCACGACCTCCGACATCGGCCAGGTCTCCGTCGCGACGCGCACGGTTTCCCCGCCGGCCAGCCAGTCACGGACCCGCTTTTCCGCGGAAATCACCGTCGCGTGGTTGCGGCCGCCGAAGTGGTCGCCGATTTCGCTGTAGGCCGCGCGGGTGTGCTTCCGCATCAGGAACATCGCCAGCATTCGCGGCTGGGAGATCGAGCGGGTCCGCTTCGCGGATTTCAGATCTTTCGACGACACGCGGAAGAACTCGCAGACGGCCCGCTCGATGTCGGGCAGGCCGATCATCTGCATGCAGTCGCGTTCCAACTCGCAGAGCACGCTTCTCGCGGCCGTCATGCCGACCGGCCGGCCCGTCAGCTCGTGTTGCGTCGCGAGGCAATTCAGCGCCCCCAGCAACTCGGCGACGTTCCTGTCGAACTTCCCGGCGACGTGCCGCAGGGCCTCGGGCTTCACGGCGATCTGCAGCTCCCGCGTTTTTCGTTCGAGGATTTCCAGCCGGCCGTCGACATCGGGGACCTGCACGCGGCAGGTCAGCCCGGAGATGAACCGCGTGGCGAGCTCGCTGCTGATGCGTTCCAGCAGCCGCGGATGCCGGTCGGACGAGACGACGACCTGCCGGCCGTTCCGCGCGAGCTGGTCGAACGTGTGCAGGAACTCTTCCTGGGTGGCGGTCTTGCCGTCGAGGAAGTCGACGTCGTCGACCAGCAGCACGTCGCAGGTGCGGAACCGCTCCCGCAGGCCGGGCAGCGAGTGGCCGCGGAGGGCCTGCGTGAAGTAGTTCGTGAACGCCTCGGCGGTGAGGTAGACCGTCTTCAGCGTGGGGTGCCGCCGGCGGACTTCGCAGTAGATGCCTTCCAGCAGGTGCGTCTTCCCGCAACCGTGGTTGCCGTACAGGAACAGCGGGTTGTACCGCCCGCCGGGAGACTGCCCGACCTGGGCCGCGGCCAGCAGCGGCAGCTCGTTGAGCCCGCCGGGGACAAAATCGGAGAGCCGCTTGAATCGCCGCCCCTGTTTCGCGGGGGCCGCGGCGGGGGACGATTGCTCGGAGGTCGGGGCGGATTCCCCAGAACCCAGGGATTTTGGAAATCCCTGGGTTCTGTCGGGGGTTGCGGTGGAAAACGGGACCGTCACCGGCATTGCCTCCTCCCGATCCGCAACCGGGAAGGCCTCGACCGAGAACAGCACAACGGCGGACGGCCCGAGAACGGCCTGCGCCGCGGCGGCCGTCTGGCGGCGGAAGCGTTTCTGCATCCACGTCAGCAGAAACGGGCTGCCCACGCCGATCGTCAACTGCTCGGCGTCGACCCGGACGGCCACCTTGCCGAGAAACCAGCGGCGGAAGTCGTTCGCGCCGGTCAACTGTTCGAGCTGCAACAGGAAACGTTGCTCGGCAGATTTCGACATCCCAGGGATTTCAGAAAATCCCTGGGATGTGGTCGACGTCGAATCGTGCGACGACGGCCGTGCCGCTGCGTCGGGCTGCATCGTGCCACCCCCTTGGCGCGCAACGACCCGTCTCCGCGAAGCGGCGGGAAACAGAATCGGAAACGGAACAGCGCTCCGTCGCCGGCCCGTACCTCGATACGGATCGGTCGCGCAGAAACGAACGAATTGCAGAAGAGAAGCCGGACAAACCACGACGCAAACCGGAACGCAATGCGTGAAGACCCCCGGGAATTCACGCCTCCGGGCGGAGAGGAAAGCCGCCCGTCGTCCGTCGCCGCGCCGTTGAATTCGCGACCGTTCGAAGTCACTCAGTCAGAAGTGAAGATAGTACCGTTCGTGAATCGGCTGTCAAATGGAAAATGAAAATTCTTCCGCGGCGGATGGGAAACGTTCAATTCTCTCGGTTTTTTCGCGGATTCTTGATGGAGGTTTCCGGTCGCTGCCGCGCGGAATGTGTGGATAACGTGGTGAGTGGTGGAGTGGTGGAGTGGTGAAGCGTAGTGCGAAATTCATTTCGCACGAGACGTGGGCCGTGCGAAATGCCCCTCTTGCAGTTGAAGAAGGGCGCACTACGTGTTATGTCGACTGCCCGGGCCGTCGCGCGAAGACGCGTTTGCGGTCGAGGAACTCGAAACCGGCCGCTTCGTAGATCGTTTCCGCGTAGCGGTTGCGATCGTCGACGGCCAGCAGCAGGTCGCGCCGCGACGACTTCGCGGCGCGGCGGATCGCCTCGGCGACGATCGCGCGCCCGTAGCCGCGGCCCCGCGCTTCCGGGACGACCCCCATGTAGACCAGTTCCCACGCGTTCTGCTCCGGCTGGTCGGCCAGCAGCAGCACGCCGACGTCGCAGGTTTCGTCTCGAAACACGAGCCAGCCGTCCAGCAGTGGCACGCCGGTGAGCCGGTGGCCGGCGACCGCTTCCAGTCCGTTTCGCAGGCCGTTCAATTGCGGGCAGTCGGCGGAGCCGGCGTACGTCCGCTCGATGACCGCCGCCAGCCGGTCGGAATCGACTTCCGGATCGACGGGTTCCACGCGCAGGCTTGTTTCCCCTTCATCGACCGGCCACGCACGGTCCAGTCGACGCCGCAGATACGTCAGGTCGGCCAGAAACTCGAACCCGTTGCGTTGCATTCGCCGGGCATCGCGTTCGTTTTCCGGATCGAGCAGGGCCTGCCCCAGCCACGCCTGGGATTCATCGAGCCGACGGCCGACGGCGCGGAGCAGCTCGTCGGCGGCGGTTTCGGCGAGGCCGGCGTCGATTCCCGCCGCGACTACGGGGGGCCACACGAATCCGCAACCGTCCGGCTGCAAGACGAACAGCACGGCCCCGATCGGCCGTTCGTCCGCGTGAGCCAGCAGCAGCCCGTGCAGCGAGACGTCTCCCCGCGCCGCCGCCGCGAGCATGTCGGCGATCTGCTGCTCACGGAGAGGCGTTTCCAGGTCTTGCAGCAGGACGTCGAGCGCGGCACGGCAATCCTCAGGCCGGGCAGCTTCGATGCGGAGCATCGTGCGGGTCCTTCCCCGGGAAAACGGTGGAATTCGGAAGGACAGCATAGCCTTTGTGGGCTAAGCCGCAAGCGGCGGCGTCTGGCCCACCGAGGTGCGGCCGGGCCGTCCGGACGCACTTCGATTTCATCCGGCAAATCCCGACGATTCCTGCTGGACAGCGCGGCGGTGCGTCGCGATGATGTCCGCGCGGGGGCGGTTCCGCCCGCATCAACCGCGACACATCCCGCCGGGACGTCCCCCGGCAAATCAATCCCGAAGACAACTGCGTTCCGTTGGAGATCGGAAATGAAACAGAGGAATTTGTTCGTCTGGATGGGCTGCCTGTGCGTCGGTGTCGCCGTGTTCGCCGCGTGGTCGGTGCAGCCATCTGCGACGGCGCAGGACCCGAAACCGAAGTCGAAAGAGGAAACGTCGGCCTCGTTCGAGGCGCGGTTCTGGGGTTTTCTGCAATCCGTGCAGTACCACAACTGGGCGCCGGGCCCCAAGCAGGGGTTGGAGCCGTTTCGGGGGACCAGCCCGCACGGCACGTATCTGAAGATGTACGTCAACCGGGCCGCGGCGGCCGACCCGAAGTCGCCGCCGCACGGGTCGATCGTCGTGCTGGAGAATTACGGCAAAGACAAGGCGCGGCTGCTGTTCATCACGGCGATGTACCGCGTGAAGGGTTACGACCCGGAGCACAACGACTGGTACTGGGTCAAATACAATCCCGACGGGACGGTCGCCCGCACGACCCCCGGCACCGGCAGCAAGCCGATCGCCGGCAAATTCAAAGCCTGCATCGACTGCCACGCGCGGGCGAAGGGGGGAGACTTCTTCTACTCGAACGACAAGTAGAGCGACGGCGCTGATCTTGCCGCTCGCGGCAGGCGAAGCCGCAAGCGGCGCCCTCCGCAGGCGACGCGAACTGGCGAATCGCGAGGGAATCCGTTGAAATGGGCGGATTGCGTCCGCCCCCTTCGGAGAATTCGCCATGAAGCCGCCCGTCTCGCTGGCCGTGTTGTCTGCCGTCCTGTTCTGCTCGGTCGTGGATGCGGCCGACGTCCGCTGGAAGCGGGTCAAGCTCGACGACCGCTTCCGCTCCGAAGGGGTGACGGCCGCCGACGTCAACAAGGACGGCAAGATGGACGTCATCGCCGGCGACGTCTGGTACGAAGCCCCCGCGTGGAAGGTGCACGAAATCCGCAAACCCGGCAAGTACGTCGCGGGCAAGGGCTACAGCAACAGCTTCGCCAACTTCGCCTACGACGTGAACGGCGACGGCTGGACCGACCTGATTTACGTCGGCTTCCCCGGCGCCCCCTTCCACTGGTACGAGAACCCGAAGAACAAGCCGGGGCACTGGAAAGAGCACCTCATCTGGCATTCCGCCTGCAACGAGTCGCCCGAGTTCGAAGACGTCGACGGGGACGGCATCCCCGAGATCGTCCTCGGCTCGCAGCCTGAGTCGAAGATGGGCTACCTCAAAATCCCCAAAGGCGACGCCGTCTACAAGAAGTGGAAGTTCCACGCCGTCAGCGAGAAGGGGAACCCCGGCGCGAACGGCTCGCACCGGTTCTATCACGGGCTGGGGGTCGGCGACCTGAACGGCGACGGCCGCAACGACGTTCTCATTCCGCACGGCTGGTGGGAAGCCCCGCAAGACCGCAACAAGACGCCGTGGACGTTCCACCCGTATTCGCTGTCGAAAGCCGGCAAGGGCAATCCGCTCCCCTCGGCGAACATCTACGTCGACGATCTCGACGGGGACGGCGACCGGGACATCATCATGAGTTCCGCCCACCGCTACGGCGTGTGGTGGTTCGAGAACGTCTCGGGCAAATCAGCGACGAAGTTCAAACTCCATCTCATCGACAAGTCGTACTCGCAGACGCACGCGATGGAGTACGTCGACATCGACGGCGACGGGCAGAAAGACATCGTCACCGGCAAACGCTTCTACGCCCACAACGGCAGCGACCCCGGCGGGAAAGACCCCGTGCTGATGGTGTGGTACGAAGTGAAGAAGTCGAAGGGCAGCCCGCCGAAGTTCATCCGCCACGAGATCAAGGCAGGCCGCGACACCGGCATCGGCACGCAGTTCCTCGTCACCGACATGAACAGCGACGGCAAGCCCGACATCGTGCTGTCGAACAAGAAGGGGGTCAACCTCCTGCTGCAGGCGCCGTAGCCTTCGGAGTGCGGTGATTCTTCACCGCTTTGGATTTTGCGGCTGCTGTCCCCGTAACGGAGGTCTGTCAGCCACCTTTGAAAAGCCAGCGACTGAGTTTCTGAAAGCCGTGGCCAAGCCACCGAAAGCGCCCGATGAACAGTCCTATCACCGCAACGAGTGCGCCAAAAACAACGAGATTCTCATATAGAAATGGTCCCCCTTTTGCTGGCAATTCAAAACACATGATGCAGAAGCCAGCGCCGATCAACAGCAGACCAGAGCACATCACAATACTACCGGATCGTTTCATTGGGCCCCCCTCACCGATTTGCCCGGTAGTCGCTCAAACGTCCGAGGCTCTGTCGCCAGTGGATTGGAGTCCTCAAAGGAAATCCGGCGCCTGAGACGCCTCAGGTGCCGGATTCGTTTGTGTCGTGATCCTTGCAAGGCCAGTCGCATCAGCGGCGCTGGCGGAGCCGGCCGCGGACCGAACGCGGCTTCTGCTTCCGATCGGGCTTTTCGCCGTCGCGAGCCCGGCTTTCGGCCACCGCCACAATCCTCTGGGCGACCACCAACTGCGCGAGGTTGAAATATGAGGTACGACTACCCCCGATGTGACGGGTCACCTTGGTGGCGAGTTGCCGCCAGCTCATCTTGTCGCTCAAGTGCCAGGCGGCGGCTTGCGCGGCCTGCGCGTTGAGTCGGCTGGTGCCGACCAGGGCGATGAGTTCCCGCAGCGTGCGGTCCTTTGTGAAGTCCTCGACCTTGACCATCTTGTAGGTCGCGCGGGGGCTGGGGTCGGGCTTTCCGTGTTCCAGACAGACCGACTGGAAGGGAACCGCGACGGTGCTTTCGGCGGGGACGGAGAAGAATCCGCCTCCACCCCCCAGACCGCCGAGTCCGCCGCCGAGTCCGCCACCGCCGAGACCACCCCCCAATCCACCGCCCAGGCCGCCGCCCAGCGCTTGTTGTCCCCCTCCCAGGCCGCCGCCAGTACCCGACTGGTCGCCTGCGCCGCCGAGGCCGCCGCCGAGACCGCCCATGCCACCCATCACTTGTTTGAACACCTGCACGCCGACGAACCCCTTCGGGAACCCGACGGTGAGCGGCTGATCGGTCTTGTTTTCCACGAGCACCTTTCCGCCCTGCGCGTTCTTGGGAATCAGGCGGACGACGACCTTGCCGGCCTCCATCGCCTTGAAGACGTCCATCTGCTCAGCGGTGGGGTCGAACTTCGGCTTCGTAATCACACGTTTCGATCGCGTGGCGCGCTTGGCCGCATCCACTTCGGCCTGCATGGCCAGCGGCAGGCACAGGACTGCCACGCCCAGCAATCGAACGACGGATGGCTTGCACGGGGAATTCATCTGCTTGTCCTTTCGGGTGACGGCTTTCTGCGGCCTCGAAATCTCAGCGCGCCGACTCGGCTTCGGGTTCCTGAGGAACGGTCTTGGCGCATCTCGCGCAACACCGACCCGAGGACGCGATTTGCGCATCAGCGAACCGTTCCTCTCATGGTATCGCAATACGGGCGGCCGAATCAACAAAATCTTTGCCCCGCACCGGGATTTCCCGAAACAGCCGCCCATGACGCAAAGTGCACCGAGCCGGTGACTTGCCACGATTGCCGCCGCCGGAAATGGCCGGAAACGAAACATTCCCGATCGATTCCCGCTTCGACTGTCAGCGAAACCGCGATTCTCGAAAGGCCTGGTGATGCCGTACTCCGTCCGCCATTCCGCACGCCACGATCTCGATGAAGCCTTGCATGACCGGCGGCCGCCGCGCTCGGGGAGCGTTCGCTGTGCGAGAGGAACGAACCGTTCGGCGCGGAGGGCGCTGCTGATGTTCGTCCTGGTTCCGCTGCTGTACGTGACCGGCCTGCTGTCATTGCTGCAAGTCGATGTGGCCCGCGTCTGGTCGCTCTATGCGGCGCTGCTGATCGTCTCGACATCGCTGATCGTTTCGCTGCTGCCGCTGATGAAGGCCAACCGCGTACGGGCGACACCTCAGCCGGCGGGCGCTCGCTCCCGGTTCCCGCGTGTCGCAGGCCAAACCGGGGTGTCTCCGTTGGTTGGGGAGTCGTGGCGGGTGCTGCCAGCATCCTCACGGACGCTGGCAGCGTCCGCCACGGAATAGGCTGGCAGCGTCCGCCACGGAATAGCCGGCGTCCCCGTCCCCCGTAGCAGAATTCTCCCAGCGCGGCGAAGCCGCAACCAAAGTTAGACAGAAAAATTGGTGACAGAAAAATGCCAACTGAAACGGTCAGCGGCATCGGCATGGCAACACGAGTCGTCAGCAGTAGAAGCGCATCCGGAGTTGGGCAAGAACGGATGTGATCGGTCGCGACGACATCACCATTGCGCAGATTTCAATTCGAGGGCCCGACAGAAGGCAACTGAGGGAACAGAGAGGGCTTCGCAATCCCCTGTGTGATTTTTCTGTCACCAATTTTTCTGTCTCATCTTTTGAGCCGTGTCGGCGCAACGCACTCGCCGCTTGAAAAATTTGCGCACGAAACAAAACTTTGATGCCTTTGTAGTACGAATTCCGCTACGACGGCTGCCAGCCGGATCTCATTCCAACGATTCGCCCAGAATGTCGTCCCGCTGTTGCTGCCGGAAGGCCCGCAGCCGGTCCCGCAGCTCGGGGCGGCTCGTTCCCAGAATGCTCACGGCCAGCAACGCCGCGTTCACGGCCCCGGCCTTGCCGATGGCCAGCGTGCCGACCGGAATGCCGCGCGGCATCTGCACGGTGGAGAGCAGCGAGTCGAGTCCGTCGAGTGCCCAGCCTTTCATGGGCACACCCAGCACGGGGAGCACGGTGTGGGCGGCGACGACGCCGGCGAGATGGGCCGCCCCCCCTGCCGCCGCGATCAGCACGCCGATGCCGCGTTCTTCCGCCGTGGCCGCGTACTGCATGGCTTCCGCCGGCGTGCGATGGGCCGAGAGCACGCGGCACTCGCAGGGGACGTCGAACTCGCGCAGCGTATTCCGCGCGTGCTGCATCGTGTCCCAATCGGACTTGCTACCCATCAGGATTCCCACTTGCGGTGCGGTCTGCGCGGCCATGGTCGTTTCACTCGATGAAGGATGAGAGATGAAGGATGAGAGATGAACGTTGCCGCGTTATGCCCGATCCTTCATCCTTCATCCCTTATCCGATGCGCGAGTGGGGACTGCTTTCCGGAGGGAAATCGGCGGACTCACAACGGATGCTGCCATTACAGCGACGCCGACGCCGTCCAGAGCCCCACGAGCGCCATCGCGATCACGGTGTACAGGAAAAACAGCGACAGCATTTTGCAGATCGCGCTGCCGGCGGTCACGTCGTCGGCGTCGAACTGGGCCAGTTCGTCGTCGTCAAACAACGGCCGTTCGGGAACGGCGGTGCCGACGGCTTCGCGGGCCGGTTCGGCGGTCGCGGTCGCCGGGCCGTGGGAGTGGTCGGATTCCGTCGCGTGCGAGTGTTCGGCCATGGGTCGGAAAGTCTGCCTGCTGATGGCGTCCGCGGGTCAACGTCGGGGATATTGTGCGTTATCGATCGATGATTGTCGAGTTCAGTCGAAGGTCGAAGGGCGCATTCCCCACTTTGCAACATCCGGCGGGGCGACCGGCAGGGAACGCGGATCAAGCGGATCGGGCGGATTTGCGCGGATCAGAACAAGGTCATGGCAGAATGATTCTGCGGCAGAATCATTCTCCGGAGCGTTCAACGGTCAGCTGTCAGGCATCAGCGTTCAGGCTTTGATCCGCGCGAATCCGCTCAATCCGTCCGATCCGCGTTCCCCCATGCCGGTTCGCAAAGTGGGGAATGCGCCCAAGGTCGAAGGTCGGAAGCCCTGTTCGACTGTCAATCGCCCGACCTTCGACGTTCGACGTTCCGACTTTCGACTTTTGTCATTGCCTTCGACGGCCCGTTTCCCGCGGTCCGGCCTTACGGTATGATGAATACCAGATGCGTTTGTGCCCTTTGGGTCGGGAACGGCGGTATGGCGTTGTATCTGGAACCCCTCAACGGGGGGCGGCAAATCGTGCTCGACAAGGCCGTGGTGCTCATCGGCCGGCAGTCGGATTGCGACGTCATTCTCGACAACAGCCGCAAGGTCTCCCGCAAGCACTGCGCCATCGCCCAGGTCAACGACCGCTACGTGATCCGCGACCTGGAGAGCATGAACGGCGTGACGGTCAACGGCAACCGCGTCAAGCGCGAGGCCCCGCTGCAGGTGGGGGATGAAATCTCCTTCGGCGACGTGCGGTACCTCCTGCGCGACTCCAACGCCGCCAAGGCCGCGCCCGCCGTCGCGAAATCGCTCGTCGAGCCAGCGGCCGTAGGTCAGGCTTTCCAGCCTGACCGCGACCAACCGGAGATGGTGAATTCAACCCAGAGGCCCGGTCAGGCAGGAAAGCCTGACCTACGGCCGGCGAACATCAGCCAGAAGTTCGCCGTCCCGATCGCCGAAGAGGGGGTGGATTTCGCCATCGAACCGTCGATTCAGGTCCCGCGTTCGCCGCTGCTGTCGGAACCGGAGCCGGCGGAACCGATCATCGAGCTGGAGCTGGTCGACCCCGACCCCGAGCCGCCGGAAACGCGCGACCGCGACGACGACCAGCGGCAACTGCCCGACGTCATCATTCTGGACGACAGCGGCGAGGTCGACGCGATCCGCCGCTCGTAGCGTGGACTTCAGTCCACGCGAGCGACGGCGAGATTCTCCCAAACCCCGCTCCTCGCGTGGACTGAAGTTCACGCTACGGCGCGAACGGCTCTGAGTGAATCTCGCTTGCATTCCGACCCCGCCTCGGTTTTGCTGGTAGCGCAACTCCACTTCCGTCCGCGATCCCGGAGGACACGATGCGCTTCACCCGCTGGCTCCTGACGGCTGCCGTCTGCGCTTCCCTGTGCGGCACGGCCTTCGCCGCCCAGACCGACAAACGGCCGAACATTCTCTTCATCTACACCGACGACCATTCGTACCGCACGGTCGGCTGTTATCCGGAAGCGTACCCGTGGGTCCGCACGCCGAACATCGACGCGCTGGCGAAGAACGGCGTTCGGTTCTCCCACGCCTACATCGGCACGTGGTGCATGCCGTCGCGGGCGACGCTGTTGACGGGGCATCACCCGTATGGCGTGCAGTCGATGCGGATGGCCGGCGAATACCCCGGCAGCACCTACGACCCCAAGCAGTGCCCGTTCTGGCCGGCCGTCTTCCGCAAGCACGGCTATTACACCGCCCAGATCGGCAAGTGGCACACCGGGACCGACACCGGCCACGGCCGCGACTGGGACCACCAGATGGTCTGGAATCGACCGCGGTTCCCGAAAAACGCCGGCAAGTATTACCGCGACCAGTTGATCGAGATCAACGGGGCCAAGGCCAAGCTCGTCAAAGGCTACTCGACCGACAATTACACAAACTGGGCCGACGACTTCATCCGCGGCAAGACCCGCGACGCGAAGAAGCCGTGGTACCTGTGGCTCTGCTACGGGGCCGTGCACGCGCCGTTTACGCCGGCCGAGAGGCATCTCAAGGCGTACCCCGGCATCAAGGTCCCCACGCCGAAAGACATCTACGCGCCGCGGCCCGGTAAACCGGCCTACGCCAGCCGGATGAATAAGTGGATGAAAAACAAAAACGGCGAACCGGTCCTCCGCGAGAAGAAGCTGGCGATGCTCTCGGTGGAATCGAAGCCTGGCATTCACGGCGACACCCTCACCGACTGGGTGCGGCAATACCACCAGGGGGTGCTGGCGATCGACGAAGGTGTCGGCCGGCTGATCCGCACCCTCAAGCAGACCGGCCAGTACGACAACACGCTGATCGTCTTCACCTCCGACCAGGGCTTCGCGTGGGGTCAGCACGGCATGCGGCACAAACTGGCGCCGTATGAC